>Ga0315270_10000118_pt1 | contig 44097 bp, 39 predicted proteins | sample C1_bottom_MG_FD_204932 | JGI IMG/M metagenome (GOLD analysis project Ga0315270, IMG submission 204932) | Sediment microbial communities from Yellowstone Lake, YNP, Wyoming, USA - C1_bottom | ecosystem: Environmental > Aquatic > Freshwater > Lake > Sediment | place: USA: Wyoming | collected... | reverse complement strand
AACAACTCTGCGAGTCAGTGGAATCCTTGATCTACCTTGCGATGACTCGCCTCATGCTGGCGAGGTTGACTGCATGATTATTTTAAAACACCCTCTTAGAGTGTGTTTTAGAATTCCCGCGAGCCGCGACGGCGGCCAGCCGCTTGACACGGCCCGGATCACCGCCGCATGATTCCATACGCTTCCGTATGGAGATGATATGGCTCCCGACCTTCCGCAGGATCAACCCGGATCGCAGGATCTCACCGAACGGGTGGCCCGCCTGGAGGCCCAGGTGGCCGGGCTCCTCCAGCGGCAGCAGGCCGCCGCGCCCATGCCCGTGCCCTCCCCCTTGCCCGCGCGACCCCGGCCTGTTCCGGTCCCGGCGCCACCCCGGAAAGAGCTTTCACCGGTGGTCTGGATCGCGGGCATCGGCGCCTCGATCTTCCTCGTGGGCGCCATCTTCTTCTTCCGCTGGGCCATCCAGCAGGGCTGGGTGGGCGCGGAACTGCGCTTCGTCCTCGGCCTGCTGGCGGGCGGCGGGATCTCGGCCTTCGCCACGAAACTGATCCTGGGCGACAGCCGGCGGCTGGGCGTGGCCCTGCTGCTGGCGGGCCTCGGCACCCTGCAGTTCACCTTCCGCGCCGGGGCGATGGAATACCACTTCTACGCCGCGCCCCTGGGACTCGCGGCCACGGCCCTGATCACTCTGGTGGCGGGAGGGCTGGCAGCGCGGGGCCGCAGTGGCGGCGCGCTGACGGTGGCCCTGGTGTCCGGCCTGGCCGCACCCCTGGTCTTCAGCCAGGGAGGCCATCACGAAGTGGCGCTCGCCGCGTATCTCGCCGTGCTCATGGCCGCCTCCTTGGCGGTGCCCTACCTCGCCCGCACGGGGGGTGCCTGGCACGGGGCGCGCTGGACCGCCCTCCTCGGCGTCTGGCTGCTGCTCCTGCCCGCCTGCGCGGAGGTCATGAAGGCCGACGCGGGCACGCTCGCCCTGATCCTCACGCTCCACCTGGTGCTCGCGGGCCTGTGGGCCTGGTTGCCGGGCGCGGAGGAAAAGCCTGGCACGCCCACCGTGCTTTGGCTCGTGGCCTCGATCCTTGCCACCACCTACGCCTGGCTGCTGTGGAAGCATCTGGGTCTCGCCGTGGAAACCTTCGCCCTGCCCGTCCTCGCCGTGGCCGCCCTCAACCTGGCCCTGGTGCAGCCGCTGCGCCGCCGCATGGAGGGCCGCCGGGCCGACTGGGGCCTGCTGGCCCTGGCCGCGGGACACCTGGCCCTGGCCGTGCCCGTGGCCCTGGCCTGGCGCTGGGTAGGCCCACTCTGGGGCGCCTTCGCCCTGGGATTAGCCTGGGCTTCCCTCAAGGCAGAGGACAGCGCGTTCCCCGAAGAGGCCACGGCCCTGCGCTGGCTCGCGGCGGCCCTGGCCCTGCTGACCACCCTGCGTTGGGCCTTTCACGGCCTGGACAGTCTGTTCGCCTATGGCAGCGGACTGATGCCCTTCCTCAATGCGGCCTTCGCGGAAGGCGCCCTGGCTTCCGCCACCTGGTTCCTGCTCACACGGAGAGGCGGTCCCCTCGGCGTGATCGCCTTCCTCGCCCTGGAGGTGACGGCCAATGTGACGCTGGCCTTCGAGGCGGCGCGGCTGGTGCAGTGGCTACAAGCGCCCAGGTCCCAGGGTTGGGGGCCCTCCCGTGCGGCCTCCATCGCCATGACCCTGGTGTGGGCGCTCTCCGGCGCCTGGCAGTGGATGCGTGGCCTGGGGCAGCGTGACGCGGCCCGCAGGGCCCTGCTCGCGGCCGGCTACGCCTGGATGGGCCTCGCCAGCTTCAAGCTCATCGTGTCGGACCTGGACCGCGCCGACACCCCCCTGCGCGCCTTGGCCTTCCTGGGCGTCGGCGCCATCGGCATGGCAGCGGCCATCCTCGCCCACCGGCACCATCCCGAGGAGAACGCATGAAACCAGTCCTCCTGCTCGCCACCCTGCTTTGCCTCGCCTGTGCCCGCGAGGACACCGCCGCCCTGCATCGCCGGCCCATCCCACCGGCGGCCTCCAGTGGATGGGTGCGCCTGCCCCTGGATGCGGAGGCCCAACGCCAGAAGTCAGGCGCCTGGATCGGCGATGCGGCCGGGCGCAGCATCCCCTTCCTGGAGGCCCGAGAAGGCCTGTGGGAATCCCGCACCTTGCCCCTGGAGCACCTGCTCACGGGCAAGGACGCCGAGGGTCGTCCCACGGTGGAGTTCTCCCTGAAGCTCCCCGAGGGCTGGCAGGTGGGCGAGCGGGAAACGCTGAAGCTCGACTTCGACCTCGATGGCCGCGCCCCCTGGGTGGCGCAAGTGAAGGCGGAGCGCCAACGCGACGGCGGCGGCTTCATCGCCTATGATCCCGTGTCGCCACTGTACCTCTACGATCTGTCGCCCTCGGGTAGCCGGCGCTCGCTCGACCTCCCATGGGATGGGCACCGCTACCGGCTGACGCTTCTCGCATCTCAGGGCGAGGCTCCGCGGATCCGCAGCCTGTCGGCTCGCGCGGAAACCCGCCCCGAGGCTCTGGAAGCGGAACTGGCCCTCGACGGCATGCTCGCACCCGAACCTGGGCAGCCCCGCACCTGGCGGCTGACGCTGCCGGACACCGAGCGCGTGGTGGGCCTGGAGCTGGTGCTGGCGCCGCCCGCGGCCCCGCTGCGGCCGGAGATCCGCATCGGCGAAGGCACGGAAGCGGACCGCGGCTGGACCTGCTACGACCTGGTGTGGAACCTCCCGGCGCTCCATACGCGCTCCAGCCGCATCGCCATCACGCCCGTGCAGGCGAAGACGCTCACCCTGACCCTGCCCGAGGGCGCCACGCCCCAAAGCGCACGGATCCTCGTGCGGCGGCAGACCCTGATCTTCCCGGCGGAGGCTGGGCAGGCCTATGCGCTGCACCTGGGCGGCGAGGCGAAGCCCGCCCCCGGCAGCCTGGGCGCCCTACCCTCCCTGCGCACCCTGGCCTCGGCCTCGCCGCTGGCCCTTGGTCCCCGCGAAGCTGATCCCCAGGGCCTTCCGCGCCGCATCGGCGCCGACCAGCGCGCCCGGCCCTGGATGCCCTGGGTGGCCGGCATCGCGGTGCTGGCGCTGGCCGCCGTGGCCTGGCGGCTCCTGAGGGGACAGCCCGCCGCATGAAGTTTCGTTCTTTCCTGCTTGCGGCCTTCGCACTGGCGGGCCTCGCCTGCCGTTCACCCCTGGCGGACCTAAGACCCGGAAAAGGCGCCCCTTCTCTGAACCTGGCGGTCCGCATTGAGGATCACAGCCGGAAACTGGCGCGCTTGAAGGACACCGATGAACCAAACACGCCCGCGGCCCGCCAGGCGGCCCTGGAGGCCCACCGGCAAGCCTTCGAGGCCGCCCTGCGCGCGGAGGCCACGGCCCGGGGCCTCCGCTTGGATCCCGCCTCGGACCTGCGCCTGGACCTGACCATCACCAGCCTGGGCGAGGTGCGGGGCAAGTACATCGCCTGGGGCATCCTGGGCGGCGTGGGCTGGGGCGTGGGCGTGGGCCTGCTCGCCCACGACGCGCGGCTGGCCGTGGGCCTCGGCCTCTACGAGCTGCTGGAGGAAAGCGCCTTCTGGATCGGTGGCTCGGTGCTGATGGGCCGGTGGTCCTCCCCGGCCGTGGTGGAGGCACGGCTCCATCAGGGCGCCTCGGACAAGCCGCTGTGGGAGGAGACCTACTACGTGCTGTGGGCCCACCGGGAACTGGCGCCATTTCCCCCGGCGGAGCAGGCGAAACGCGAGCGTCAGCTCCAGGCCTCGCTGCGCAAGGTGATGGGCAAGCTCTTCCATGACCTCGAGACCATCCCGGGCTTTCCCCCGGCGATCAGATCTCCGCAGGTACCGGCTTCGGCCGCACCTGCACCAGCGCCACCGCCGCCAGGATGACGGCCATGCCGAAGATCTCCCGCAGGCCGAAGGCCTCGTGCAGGATGAGGCTGCCCAGCAGCACGGCCACCAGGGGATTCAGGTAGGCGTAGGTGCCCATCTTCGCCGGGGGCCAGGCCTTGGCCAGATAGATGTAGGCGGAGAAGGCGAGCATGGAGCCGAACAGGGCCAGATAGGCGATGGCGCCCAGGGCCTTGTGTGTGAGGGGGGCCCGCAGGAACCCGCCCGTGAGCGGCGCGGCCGCGAGGCCAATGACGGCGGCGGTGGCCATCTGGATGCCGACATTGGTGAGCAGGCCTCCACCGTGAACGAAGCGCTTGCCGTGGAGCGTGCCCCAGGACCAGATGATGGGCGCGACGATCAGCGCGACTAGGCTTCCGCCATGCACCCGCACGCCACCAGCGGGCCACACCAGCACGCAGACGCCTGCCAACCCCAGCACCAGGCCCGCCCAGCCCTTGAAGCCCAAGGGATCCTTCGCCATGGAGAAGACCGCCAACCAGAGGGGCACCAGGGCGGCAAGTACCGCGGCGAGGCCGGAGGAGACATGCAGTTCGGCCCAGGAGATCAATGCGTTGGAACACCCCAGCAGCAGCGCCCCCACGATCATCAGGTGGGGGATTTCCCGGGAAGAAGGCCAGGGCTCACGGCGCAGCCTCCCCAGGCCCAGCGCAAGCACAGAGGCCACGGAGAATCGCGCCGCCACCATGCCATAGGGCGTGAAGGACTCCAGCCCCAGGGCGATGGCGAAGTAGGTGGACCCCCACACCACGGCCACGGTGAGGTAGGCGAGCCAGGCGAGCATCAGGCGGGACCTCCCCAGGTATTCCGTGCCCTCACTTCTTGGCCTTCTTCCCCTGGCCGTCGGCGGGGAAGGGGCTGGGTCCGGCCTTCTCCCAGTGGGTTTCCAGCACGATGGTGGTGCGGGTCGTCACCATGGGGCCCAGGGCCCGGATGCGGCGCAGGCGCTCGGCGATGCCCGCGGGGGTATCGGCCACCACCTTCAACATGAGGGCATCCTCGCCTGCCACCGTATGGGCCTCCAGGATGTCCGGCTCGTCCTCCAGGGCCTTGATGAAGCGCTGCTCGATGGCCTCGTTGTTGTCCTTGTAGCGCACCGCCACGAAGGCCACGTTGGGCTTGTTCACGGCCGCGGGCGCCACCCGGGCCGCGTAGCCCGCCAGGATGCCGTCGGCCTCCAGCCGCTTCACGCGATCGATGATGGTGGGGCGGCTCACACCGAGCCGTTCCGCCAGCTCGGCGTGGCTCATGCGCCCTTCCTGCTGGAGCAGGGCCACCAGGCGGCGGTTCAGATCGTCTTCCATCAACGTCTTCGCCATGCTGGACTCCGAAAAGGGGGGTTGGGTGGATCCATTGAACACTGTGCAAGACTACCCATCAATACAGATGACAACCCGTAAATAGCCTGGAAAGCGTTAAAATGCAGGCAGAGGTGCACATGGACTTCGCCCGACCCTTCACTGGCCAGAGCTTCTTCCTCATCGCGGGGCCCTGCGTCATCGAAAGCCGGGAACACTCCCACCGCATGGCGTCGAGCCTGCGGGATCTGGCGGAGGCCCGGGGCATCCCCTTCATCTACAAATCCAGCTTCGACAAGGCCAATCGCACCAGCCGGGACAGCCACCGGGGACCCGGCATGGAGGAGGGCCTCGACATCCTGGCGGAGGTCCGCAGCCGCTACGGCGTGCCCGTGCTCACGGACGTGCATGAAAGCGACCAGTGCGCTCCGGCGGCCCAGGCCGTGGACGTGCTCCAGATTCCCGCCTTCCTCTGCCGGCAGACGGATCTGCTGCTGGCCGCCGCCGCCACGGGCCGCACGGTGAACCTGAAGAAAGGCCAATTCCTCGCGCCCTGGGACCTGAAGCACGGCGTGGAGAAACTGAATTCCGTGCCCGGCCATGGCCCCGTGTGGGTGACGGAACGCGGGTCGTCCTTCGGCTACGGCAACCTGGTGGTGGACTTCCAGAGCTTCCCCCACCTGCGTAAGACGGGCTGCCCCGTGATCTTCGACGCCACCCACAGCGTGCAGAAGCCCGGCGCCCTCGGCAACACGACCGGCGGCGCCCGGGAGATGATTCCCACCCTGGCCCGGGCCGCGGCCACTGCCGTGGACGGCTTCTTCTTCGAGGTGCATGACTGCCCGGAGAAGGCCCACAGCGACGGTCCCAACGCCATGCGCCTGGAGCAGTTCGGCGCCCTGCTGGACGAGCTGCTGGTCCTGTGGCGGGCCGGCCGCGCCGCGGCGCAGATGGATCCCGCTGGCAAGTAGGAGAGAAGCGATGGCCGAGGTCATCAAGGCTGGGCGTGCCTTGGAGCTGCGCCCTCTCTATCTGCGAGACGCCCGGGCGGTGTTCGCCCTGGTGGACACCAACCGCGACCGGTTGCGCCAATGGTTGCCCTGGCCCAACGCGAACCACAGCGTGCAGGATTCCCGCGCCTACATCCTGCATGTCCGGGCCCAGGCGCGCCTGGGCGTGGCCCGCTCCTTCGGCCTCTGGTGGAAGGGAGATCTGGTAGGCGTGGTGGGCTTCAACTGGATCGACCTCGCGAACCGCAGCGCCGCCATCGGCTACTGGTTGGCGGAATCCGCCGAGGGCCACGGGCTGATGACGGCGGCGGTATCCGCCCTCATCCGCCACGGCTTCCGAGCGCTGAAGCTCAACCGCATCGAGATCCGGGCCGGCGTCCGCAACCGCCGCAGCCGTGCCATCCCCGAACGCCTGGGTTTCCGCCATGAGGGCACCCTCCGGCAGGCGGAGCGGCTCGCCGACCGCTGCGTGGATCATGCGGTGTACGGGTTGCTAGCCTCGGAGTGGCGCGCCCGCTAAACCCGATGGGGCACCCCAGGTAGCCCATCCATGCGACACCTCCTCCCCGCCCTCTTCCTGTCGGCCCTGCCCATGGCCGCCCAGTCCGCGATGGTTTCGGTGATCCGCCAGCCCCGGGCCACCGCGGCTGAATTCACGGTGCCCATCACCGATCTCCAGGTGAGCGATCACGGAGATTTCGCCCACCTCCACCTGGGTATCGGCCTGGGGGTGCGCCACTGGGACGACGGGGACAATGCCATCCGCTTCATCGCGGACGCCAATGCCACTGCCAACCAGGTCTTCGCCGGGGCCGGGGTCATCGTGGAAGTGCCCCCCGGTGAAGGCGCCTTCCTCGGCCCCCGCCTGCGGGTGGGCTGGGCCTTCCATCCCGCCTGGGCCCTCAGCCTAGAAGCCGAGCACCTGGAGCGCGCCTTCGCGGACGGCATGGCGCCCCGCCGCCGGAGCAATCTGGGACTGGCGCTCACAGTCCGGTTCTGAAAGCCGGCGCCTACTCCACGCCCGCCGCGTAGGTCAGGTTCAACAACGCCATGGCCCTCGTCACCTTGCCCACGCTGTTCTTGGTGGTGTCGGTGTAGGGGATGCCCCGGCGGTCCAGGGCCTCGTAGTCGAAGTTGCCGTCGCCACTGAGGTCGAAGCAGAGAGCGCCGTCCTTGATCCAGTCCGTGTTGATGCTGTAGCCGGGCGCGGGCACGGCGCTCACGATCACATCCGCCATGCGGACGAAGCCTTCGAGGTGCTTCTGATTGGTGGCGGCGTGGCAGAGGATGGGGGTGCCCTTCAGGTTGGCCACCATGGCCGTGAGGGGCCGGCCGATGCGCAGGCTGTCGTTGATGACGAGCACGGTCTTGCCCGACATCCAACCGTCCCCGAAGCCACGCTTGAGCGTCTTCACGATGGCCCGGGCCGTGCAGGGCGTCATGCAGCGATGCTGGGTGCCATCATCCATGCGCTTCCGGTACTTGGTCAGGAACCCGATGTTGATGGCGTGCAGGCCCTCGATGTCCTTGCCGGGATCCACCAGGTCCATCACCTCGTCGTCCTTGATCTCGGGGTAGCGCAGGGGGTAGAAGATGAACACGCCGTGGGTCTTCTCATCCTGATTCAGACGGGCGATGAGCTTCACCATCTGCATGCCGTTCGCCACGCGCAGGTCCGCGGCGTTGATGCCCAGGTCCTCGCAGTCCTTCATGAGCCAGCGCTGGTACGTCACGCTACCCGGATCGTCGCTGCCCAGAATGACGCCCAGGCCCGGCGAGAACCCAAGTTTCTTCACGTTCGAGCGCACCAAGTCCAGGTAGTGCCGGGCGGTTTCCTGGCAGTCGAGCCTTCCCGTGAGCGTGGTGGGCATGCGGCACCTCGCCTTCCAGTCTAGCAATCCGAAGGTCCCCCGGCGGTCCCGGGCCCTTATCCTGGTCCCATGCGCCCGTCCAAGCCCCAGCCCCGTGAGCTCCAGGCCCGTCTCCGCGCCGCCTATCCCGACGCGCAATGCGCCCTCGACCACCGGGACCCCTTCCAGCTGGTGGTGGCCACCATCCTCAGCGCCCAGTGCACGGACGCCCGGGTGAACCTCACCACGCCGGCCCTTTTCGCTCGCTACCCCGACGCGGCGAGCTTGGCGGAAGCCCGCACGGACGACCTGGAAGCCCTCATCAAGTCCACGGGCTTCTTCCACAACAAAGCCAAGAATCTCATCGGGCTTGGGCAGGCCCTGATGGCGCGGCATGGCGGCCAGGTGCCCTCCGATCCCACCGAGCTGGGCGCCCTTCCCGGCGTGGGCCAGAAGACCGCCAATGTGGTGCTGGCCAACGCCTTCGGCGTGCCTGCGCTGGCCGTGGACACCCACATCTTCCGCGTGGCGCGGCGTCTGGGCCTCTCCACGGCCACCACGCCCGAGAAGGTGGAGGCCGACCTCTGCCGTCTCTTCCCCCGGGAGGACTGGATCGAGCTGCACCACCAGCTCATCTTCCACGGCCGTCGCGTCTGCGATGCGCGGCGACCCGACTGCGCGGGCTGCCCCCTGCTGGACCTCTGCCCCACGGGACTGGGACAGATCAAGGATCCGCACCTGGGGGTGAAGCTGACCATGGCCAGTCCTCAGGCCTCAGCCTTCAGTCCTCAGGCCGCGGCACCCGGCGCGCAGGTTCCCACGGGTGACATTCCCCAACGCATCATCAGTCTGGTGCCCTCCGTCACAGAGCTGCTGGTGCAGTGGGGGCTGGCGGCGCGGCTGGTGGGACGCACGCGCTACTGCATCGAGCCGAAGTGGATCCGCAACACCGTCCCCGCCGTGGGCGGCACCAAGGACCCGGACCTCGGGCGCATCCGCGACCTGGCGCCGGATCTGGTGATTCTCGAGCGGGACGAGAATCCGAAGGAAGTGGCCGAAGCACTGACGGCTCTGGGCATCCGCTGGCTCGCCCTGGAGATACGGACCGTGAAGGACTGCGTGGTGGCCCTACGCCTGCTAGGGGAGCGCCTCGGCGCCGTCGAGGCCGCCGAAACCCGCGCCACGGCCATGGAAGCCTCGCTCAAGGGCCGCCGCCGCAAGGGTCCCCGGGCCCTCGCCCTCATCTGGAAGGATCCCTGGATGAGCGCCGGGCCCGACACCTACGTGGGCGACCTGCTGCGCCAGGGGGGCCTCACGCCCATCGGCCCGGACCGCTACCCCGTGCTGTCGGATGCGGATCTGGAGGCCCTGGCCCCCGAAGTGATCCTGCTCCCCACCGAGCCCTATCGCTTCAACCGCCGCCACCAGGCCGAGCTGCAGAAGCGCTTCCCGAAGGCTGATGTGCGCGCGGTGGATGGCCAGGCCCTGACCTGGTACCTCAGCCGGACGGAGGCCGGGCTCGACCTGGTGCGGAGCTTCCGATAGGGTGGTAGGCAATCCCCGCCGAGAGGTATTCCATGTCGCACCACCTGCTGAACAGCCTGATTTTGGCCTTCTCTGGTTTCGCCCTGAACGCCCAGGGCATCTTCACAAACGCCAACAGCCCGGATGCGCCGACCTGCCCGAGGATCATGCAGGAGAAGACCGAGCTGAACTATAAGAGCCAATACGGCCGCAACGGGGCTGACGCTTCGGCAGTCCGCTACTCCCAGTGGGGGGACCAGTTCTTTCCCCTGACGGAACGCAAGGATGTCTCGTCCTTCGCCGCCTATGACGAAAGGGCCAAGGGGATTTCCATCGCCAGCCTCAAGGGCAAGGTGGTGCTCGTGGGACTCTGGAGCACCCACTGCGATCCCTCCGCCAAGATGCTCCTGGAGTTCGCCGGCATCTACGCCAAGAAGGCCCAGTATGGCTTCGAGATTCTCTCCGTCAACTTCGATGAAAACCAGCAGGGTGGGGAACTTGCGCCGAACGTTGATGTCGGCATCGAAGGCGGCTGGCGGGCCATCAACAAGTTCCGGATCAAGAATCGGCAGTTCTTCGAGGCCAGCAAGATGCCTGTCTTCACCCCGGGCCTTGGCAAAGAGGGCCCGTCGAACTTCATGGACATGGTCTATTCCCTGCCCGTGCTTTTCGTGGTGGACCGGCAGGGTAAGCTCGCGGAACTCCACATCGGCTACAAAGACGGCTTCGTGGGTCAGGCCCTCATGCGTGCCCTCCGGGAGCGGATCCCCCCGCCTGCCCCGGCCCCGGCTCCCACCCCGGCACCGGTGGCGGAACCCGTGAAGCCCAGCCAGCCGTAGCATCATTAATCGAGGTATTCTATCCGGCGAGGTCGAACCACCCGCCGGAGGATCCATGCCCCTGCCCCTGATCTGCCTGATGACGGCCCTGCCAGCGTTGCAGGCACCGGCGCCGGTAAACGCGGCCCAGGCCGTGCTCGACGCCGCGAAGGCGAAGGTCAAGGCCGTGATGGAAGCCCGCGCCGCCTTTATGAAGGCCGGCGGCAACACCAAGGACTTCAGGGGCGACTGCACGAAGGAGCTGGCGGATCTCGATGCCCGCCTCGCCTCCGAGCAGGATCCCGGCCTCCGCCAGGCCCTGCTCGTCAGCAAGCTCTTCCACTTGCAGTTGGCCAAGGCGGCGCCCGCTCCCGCGTTCCTGGCCCAGCTCCAGAAGGAGGTGCCCCCCACCGCCACGGCGTGGAGCCTGGATCCCGGCCTGCTCATGGTCCTGGCCGAGGATGATCCCAAGGGCTGGGATGCCTATGTGGCCGAGGCCCGCACGAAGCACGCCGATGCCGGCCTGCGCCGCACGCTGCTCTTCGAATACTTCTGGGAACGCCTGGACGCCAAGGACGAGACCGCCTGGAAGCCCGCCTACGAGACCCTCCAGAAGGAGTTTGCCGGCAGCCGCCAGGCCAAGCAGGCCCAGGGCATCCTCGAAGGTGAGCTGAAGACCGGCCTCGGCCGCCCCGCCCCCGCCTTCAGCCTCACGGCTCTGGGCGATCCGAAGACCACCTACACGCTGGGCACCTTCAAGGGCAGGTACGTGCTCATCGACTTCTGGGCCACCTGGTGCCCCCCCTGCCGCGCCGAAATGCCTTCCATGCATGCCGCCTGGGCCAAGTTCAAGACGAAGCCCTTCGAGATCCTGTCCCTCTCCTTCGACCGCAAGATCGAGCACATCGCCCCCTACCGCCAGCAGGCCGCCACGCCCATGCCTTGGAAGCACGCCTTCATCGAAGGCGGGTTCCAGAACCCCGTGGCCGACGCCTACGGCGTGAAGGGCATCCCCAAGCCCCTGCTCATTGGTCCCGACGGGAAGATCGTGGCCAGCGGGAGTGAACTGCGGGGGGGGAACCTGGAGAGGACTTTAGAGCAGTTTCTGGGCAAGTAGCACTCGGCTGAATTCGCTTTGCGAATTCAGATAGGGCCCGCGTTCGCGGGCCCTTCTTATTTGGCCTCCAGCCAGGCCTTCATGGCCTCGGGCTTCTGGAAGCCCATATAGCGCCGCAGCTCATGGCCCTCGGCGTCCAGGAGAATCACGCTCGGATACCCCGCGACCTGGAGCTTCTGGGCCAGATCCTTCCGCTTGGCGTAGGTGTCGATGCGAACGGGCACGGCGTTCTGGGCCACCCACTGCTTCAGCGCCGGATCGGGCCAGGTCTTCTCGTCCAGCTCCTTGCACTGGGCGCACCAGTCCGCGTAGATGTCCACCAGCACGACCTTGTGCTCGGCCTTGGCCTTGGCGAGCGCGCCTTCGAGGTCCTGCTCCATCCAGCCGGTGTGTTCTTCCTTCGTCCCCGCCACACCACCCTTCGGCAACAGCTCCACCTTCAGGTAGGTCTCGACCGTCCGCACGCCCAGCAGCAGCGCCAGCGTCAGCATCAGCAGGGCGAAGCCCTTTCGCAGCTGACCCGCCAGGCCCGAGGCCGCCTCGAACGCACCGAAGACCGCCCCGCCCGCGAGCATCACGATGGTCCACATGGCGAAGTTCGCCCAGTCCGGCACCACGAGCCGCACGTTCCAGGCCGCGAAGCCCAGCACCACCAGGCCCATGCCCTGCTTGAAGCGGGTGAGCCAGTCCCCGCTCTTGGGCAGCGCCGCCGAGAAGGTGCCCACCGCCAGGAACAACACGCCCATGCCCAGGGCGAAGACGAAGAGCTGGAGGCCACCCATGAAGACGTCGCCCCGCTGGGCGATGCCCACCAGCACCGCGCCGATGACGGGCCCCACGCAGGGCGCCGAAAGCGGCCCCAGTACCAGGCCCATGAGGAAGGCGCCGCCGAACCCCTTGCGGGAACCGTCGCCTTGCAGCTTCAGGGCGAGCCCCTGGGGCAGGGCGATCTCGAAGGCTCCGAAGAGCGACAGGGCGAAGATGGCGAACAGCAGCGACACCGGAATCAGGAATGAGGGCTGCTGGGCGAAGGCCCCGAAGGCCGCGCCGCTCTTGGCCGCCAGCACACCCAGCGTCGTGTAAGTGACGGCCATGCCCAGCACCAGCATGGCCGACAGCGCGAAGCCGCGTCCCTTGCCACTTCCTTTGGCCCCCACGATGGCCATGGTGATGGGGATCATCGGGTACACGCAGGGCGTGAGGGACGCCCCCATGCCCGCCAGGAAGACCAGGAGCAAGGACCAGATCAGGCCGTCATGCGTTGAGGTCGGGGCAGGCGCAGGCGTGGCCGCCTGCGCCTTATCAAAAGACGAAGCCACCGGGGTCGCCACCTCCACTTCCTTTTTTCCCACCGGAGAAACCGCAGGTTTCTCCGCCGGAACGGCTGTGGGCGCGGCAGCCGGAATCTCGGAAGCCTTCACCTCCAGCGTCCGCGTGGTGGGCGGGAAGCAGACACCGCCTTCGCCTTCCGTGCAGGGCTGGTACGTCACGTCGAGCTTCACGGTGCCGCTGAGGCCTTCGCTCCGAATGGGGATGCGCACGGTGCCATGCCAGACGCCGTCGCCGATCTCATCCTTGGCGTCCGTGGCGGGCAGGGGGCCCACCTTCAGGGTTCCCGGGCCACCTTTCTTCACCACCTCCATGAACGAGGCCTTCAGGTGGGCGCCGGGAGGCACTGTCAGCACCACGGCTCCCTTCTGGAAAGTGACGCTCACGCTCTTCACCGAGTCAAAGGAGGGATCCGCCCTCTGGGCCCAGGCCGCTACCGCCAGCAGCAGGCTCATCAGCAGGGTCGTCAGGCTCCGCATGGATCCTCCAGGAAGCTCATCTTACATGGCCGGATCCGCGCGAATCCACCGGCCACCGCGGTGGAGGTCCGCCTTCAGCAAGACCCCTCCGGGAATCACGCTAGGCTTGATCAGATGCTGACCTCCTTCTCTTTCCCCTGGTTTGACCCGCTGCTGGCGCGGCTCCGTGCCCATCTGGCCGCGGAACCCTTCGCCCGTGACGCTGCCCACGACCTGGGCCATATCCTCCGCGTGGCGCGGCTGGCGGAGCGGCTGGCCGCTGCCGAGGGCGCGGACGGGGAGATCTGCGTCGCCGCGGCCCTGCTGCACGACCTGGTCTACCGCCCCAAGAACCATCCCGAGTCCTCCCTCACGGCCAGCCTGGCTGCGGATCTGGTGCCGCAGTGGTGCGGTGAGACGCCCGGCCTGGAGGCCAAGGCCGACGCCATCGCCGCCGCGGTGGCCAGCCACAGTTGGAGCGGGGGCGGGGAACCTGCCAGCCCGGAAGCCGCGGTGGTGCAGGATGCGGACCGCCTGGAAGCCCTGGGCGCCATCGGCATCGCCCGCGTCTTCGCCACCGGGGCCAGCTTCGGCGCGGGGCTCTGGCACCCGGAGGATCCCTGGGGCGAGGGCCGCGACCTGGATGACAAGGCCTGGAGCCTCGATCATTTCGAAAGAAAACTCCTCAAGCTCGCCGCAGGCATGAAAACCGCCGCGGGCCGTCGCCTCGCCGAGGGCCGCCACCGGACCCTGCGGGCCTACCTCGACGCCCTCCGCGCCGAACTCGCCGCCGACATCTGACGGCTATACTCAGCCATGGCCTTCACCCTGTCGCTCCGCCGCCCCTTCGTGGCCGATCACTTCCATGACCTTCCGGGTTTCCAGGAGGATCGCCACGGGCACAACTGGGAAGTGGAGGCGGCCGTCGAGCTGGCCTCCGAAGCCGGGGAAGCGGCCTTCGCGAAGACCCTGGATGCCTGGGTGGGCGCCATGGACTACCGCTTGCTGAACGACCTGCCCGCCCTCGCCGGGCGCAATCCCACCGCGGAACTCCTGGCGGAGCAAGCCTTTCTCCACCTCCAGGGCGCGGCCCTTGAGCCCCAGTGGGTGCGGATCCGCGAGAAGGCGAACTACTGGGCCCTCTGCCGCGCGACTGCGGCCCCATGAATCGGCTCCGCGCCGCCGCGCTGCTCCTGGGGCTGGCCGCCTGTGGACGGCAGGACGTCCAGAAGCCGCAGCCGCCCCCCCCACCAGCGGCGAAAGCCCCCCCCACCCCCTGGACCTGGCATCCCATGGGTGGATGGGCCGCGGTGGAGGGCGAGTTGGCCGAGCCCACTGATCTAGTGCTGGAGGGCCGCTCCATTCGCGAAACGCGCTTCGCCGAGCCAGGCCCCGTGCGGTGGGAGTTCTTCCGGCCGCCCAAGGGGGAGACCGCCGTGCTGCGCACCGCCGCCGGCGAGATCCTGGCCCGCTTCGATTTCACGGTTCCTCCCGCGAAGTCCACCCTGATCGCGCCCAAGGTCGCCCGCCACTCCGCGCCACCGGACGCGCTTCCGTCCCGTTCTCCCCAACCCAGGCCCGGCGCGGCCTTGCCCGTGGCCCCCCGCACCACCGCCGGAACCCGGCTGCCCCCCACCCTGACGGCCCCCCTGGCCGCACGGCGGCAGACGTCGCTTCCGGAATCACCGATGTCCACCGCCACCGCGGGCGCCGCTCCGACACCCCATGAGTCCCACTTCGTCCTCCCTTCCGCTCCCCTCCCTTCAGCCTCCCGGACCGCCCTTTGGCCCGGCATCGGCGAGGCCCTCAACCTCACCCGCGGCCCCGGCGGGCATAAGCGTCTGCTCCTCAGCTTCGATGGCGGCTCCACGTCGGAAGTCGCCGCCGATGTGCTGGACACGCTCAAGGCTCGGGGTGTGCATACCACCATCTTTCTCACGGGGGCCTTCATCCAGCGGTACCCCGGCCTGGTGAAACGCATGGCCGCCGAGGGCCACGAGCTGGGCAACCACACCATGAACCACCCGCACTTCGCGCCGGGCATGAAGCGTGATCCCAAGTGGACCCGGGACCGCGTGCAACGGGAGCTGCTGGAAGCCGACGCGGCGCTGGTGCGCCTCCTGGGTCGCCCCATGGACCCCTTCTGGCGGGCGCCCTACGGCGAGCACACCCCGGAGATCCGGCGCTGGGCCGAAGAAATCGGCTACCGCCATGTGGGCTGGAGCGAAGGCGCGGATACCCTCGACTGGGCCACGCCCAAGGAACGCCACCTCTATCGCAGCGGCGGCGCCATTCTCCAGCGGCTTCAGCGGCGCCTAGACCGGGACGGCGATGGCCTCATCGTGCTCATGCACCTGGGTTCCGAGCGGGTGGAGGGCGACCGCCCCTCCGCGGGTCTCGGCACCTTCATGGACCGGGCCCGGAGCCAAGGCTGGGCCTTCGTGACGGCCAGCGCCTACCTCCGCGACCTGGGCAAGCCCGCCTGGGATCCCCAACAGCGGCTCACCTTCCTCCAGACTCCAGGGTCCGCGCCCATCAGCCGCTAGCGCCCCGCGCCGCTGGGCTACACTGATCGCATCACACCCGTGGAGGCGCGTTGCAGGGATTGGGCCGTTGGATGCTGAGGGCAGTCCTGGGCTTCGTGGCCCTGGTGGTGTTGCTCTCCCTGGCCAGCTTCTACCCGCTGGACCCGCATCCTTTCACTCAGGGCGGCGCGGTGGCCGGGGTGCGGAACCTCTGCGGCATCGTGGGCGCGGCGGTGGCCGGCCTGTTGCAGACCCTCATGGGCATGGGTGCCTGGATCGTGCCGCCCTACCTGCTCTGGGAGGCCTGGCCGAAGGAAGAACACCGCTGGCCCGGCCGCCTGGCCTGGCTGGGCCTGGCCTTGGCGCTGGGGACCGCCCTGGGCGCCTTCGGCAGCCGGATGTGGACCGGCCTCGAAGGGGGTGGCACCCTGCAACTCCGCTGGGGTGGCTGGCTGGGCAGCGCCCTCTGGCCCGTGCAGCGCCGCTTGCTGGGCCCCGTCGGCCTGCCCCTGCTGCTGGCCCTGGTGACCCTCATCTGCGCCCTGGTGCTGGCGCCGTCCCTGACCCGGGCCCTGGGCCGGCTGCTCCATCGCTGGCTGGGCGAAACCGCCTGGCCCTGGGTGAAGCCCATGCCGGCCAAGGGATTCCAGAGCTTCCTCAGCATGGTGACGCGGCCTTTTCTCCGGGGGCACCATCCAGGCCATCCCGATCTCGACGCCTCCGACGGCGCCGCCCTGGTGGCCCTGGCCCAGCGCCAGCAGGCGCTGGAGGCCCAGCGCGAAGCCCTCCTGAAAGCAGAGCTGGAAACCGCCGACGCCCGGAAGAAGCAGCCTCTCATCCGGGTCGAGGACCTGCTGCCGCCCATCCAGTCCATCAACCTCGACGCCGCGCAAACCCTCATCGAGGCCCAGCCCCTTCCATCAACCTCCGCGCCCACAGCGGATGCGCCCTTCCGCGCCAAGCTGCTGGCCGAGGCCCCGGCACCGCCCAAACCCAAACCCACCCTGGCCAAGGCCCAGGTGGCGAAGGATCGCTTCGGTCGGGAGAGCGTCCAGCCACCCCTGCCGCTCACTGAGCCCACGCCTTCCAGGCCCCTGCCCCCCCTGCCGCCGGAATCGGGCCCGGCTTCGCGCGAGTTCCTGCCGCCCCGCCGCCTCTTCGATCCACCGGGCCAGCACGCCAAGGCGGACCTGGCGTTGCTGGAATCCATCAAAGAGCTGATTGGACAGAAACTGTCCGAATTCAAGATCAAGGGCGTCGTCACCGGCATGCAGCCGGGCCCCGTCGTCACGGTCTTCGAATTCCAGCCTGATGCCGGCATCCCCCTGTCCCGCATCCTCGGCATGGAGGAGGATCTGGCCCTGGCCCTGCAGGCCGAGGCGGTGCGCATGGACCGCATCCCCGGCAAGAACCTGGTGGGCATCGAGGTGCCCAATCCCCGGCGGGAGATCATCACCTTCCGCGAAGTCATCGACAGCCCCGCCTTTCGGGACGCGCCGGGCCTGCTGCAGTTGGCGCTCGGCAAGGACATCGCCGGCAAGCCCGTGGTGGCCGACCTCAACAAGATGCCCCACCTGCTCATCGGCGGCAGCACCGGCAGCGGCAAGAGCGTGGGCGTCAACGCCATGATCTGCTCCTGCCTCGTGCGCGCCATGCCCCACGAGGTGAAGCTCATCCTCGTGGATCCCAAGATGGTGGAGCTGGGCGTCTACGAGGACATCCCGCACCTCTGGGCGCCGGTGGTCACGGACATGAAAGAGGCCGGCCGCGTGCTCAAGTGGGTGGTGGCCCAGATGGAGGATCGCTACCGCCGCCTGGCCCTACTCAGCGTGCGCGATCTGAAGGGCTTCAACGCCAAGGTGGCCGATGCGGGCGGATCGCTGGACATCTCGGAGCGCACGCCCAACCCGCGGTGGCCGGACCGGCCCGCCGTGCTGGAGCCCCTCCCTCAGGTGCTGGTGGTCATCGACGAGCTGGCCGACCTCATGATGGTGGCCCGCAGCGAGGTGGAGGACAGCATCGCGCGCATCGCCCAGAAGGCCCGCGCCGTGGGCATCCACCTGATCCTCGCCACCCAGCGGCCCAGCGTGGATGTCGTCACGGGCGTCATCAAGGCGAACCTGCCCAGCCGCCTCAGCTACCGCGTGCGCACCAAGATCGACAGCCGCACCATCCTGGATTCCGGCGGCGGCGAGCAGCTGCTGGGCGCGGGGGATGCGCTGTTCCTGCCCAACGGCGCCAGCCACCCGAAGCGCATCCACGCGCCCTTCCTCACCGAGAAGGAGACCCTGCGTCTGGTGACATGGCTGCGGGAGCGGGGCCGGCCCGACTACAACCAGGCCCTCATCAGCGCCATGGAGACGGAAGAGGAGACGGCGCTCCTCGACGAAGGTGAAGCCGGCGGTGGCAGCGACGACATCTACGTGCGCGCCCTCGCCGTGGTGCGGCGCGAGCGGAAGGCCAGCACCAGCCTGCTCCAGCGCAAGCTCAATCTCGGCTACGGCCGGGCCGCCCGCCTGATCGACCGCATGGAGGAAGAAGGCATCGTCGGGCCGGACCGGGGTGCGGGAAAACCGCGGGAAGTGCTGGTCGAGGCCGAATAAGAATTGCGCTTGTGCTTCGCTACCGAGGCCAAAGAGCTGTAACACAGAGCACACAGAGGCGCACAGAGGACGCAGAGAAAAACAAACCCGCTCGACCTGGGGAGCGGGGATGATGGTTCGTGATCCCCCCCGAGCCTTCGGGCGAAGGGTGCGAGGCCGCCAAAAGGTGGCCTCAGCTTTTTTCGGCGAGAGTGGCCCGTGCACTCCAACCAGGCGCCGCTCATCCAGACCAGGCAAAGAAAATCAACCAGTGATGCACAGTGATGAACAGTGATAGGAGCAGCCAGATCCTCCCTCTGACTGCCGCGACCTGCGCATGGGCTTCACGGCGAGCAGCAGGACCGCGCCTTTTTTGGGGGGTGCGGCCCTGCTGCTCGCCGTGACCTCCGGCAACGCCGGAGGCCGCCTTCGGCGGGCCCATGCCGATGCTGCCGATCCACGCAATCGAAGCATGCGTGCTGATGATCTTTTCATCACCGTGCATCACTGTTCATCACCGGCTACCTTGGCTTTTGGGCCTGGGTTTGGCCGAAGCGCGGAATGGGCGCGGCTCCGCTATGCTGGGGGCACTCCCGGAGCTTCTGTGAACCAGCTCTTTTTCGGCGACAACCTGCATGTGCTGCGGGAGAGCATTGCCGAGGCCTCGGTGGATCTGGTGTATCTGGATCCGCCGTTCAATTCGAAGCGCGACTACAACCTGCTGTTCAAGTCGCCGGAAGGCGGCGAAAGCCACGCGCAGATCACGGCCTTCGAGGACAGCTGGCACTGGGGCGAGCAGGCCGAGCACGAGTACGGCGAGATCCTGCAAAGCGGCCACACGCGCATGGCTGACCTCATCAGCGCCTTCCGCGGCTTCCTGGGCGAGAACGACCTCATGGCCTACCTGGTCATGATGGCCAACCGCCTGCTGGAACTGCACCGCGTCCTCAAACCCACCGGCAGCCTGTATCTGCACTGCGATCCCACCGCGAGTCACTACCTGAAGCTGGTGTTGGATGCGGTGTTCGGGATCGAAAACTATCGCAACGAAATTATTTGGCAACGAACCAATGTTCACAGCGATAGCAAGACTTGGAGCAAGGTCAGTGACACGATCTTCTTTTACTCTCGCGGATCGTCCTTAGTCTGGAACTCAATCTACCTTCCACACACGGATGACTACATCGCAGATAAGTATGCGAAGTCCGATTCCGATGGTCGAAATTACACCCTCGATAATATGACCAGCCCGAATCCACGCCCGAACATGATGTACGAGTGGAAGGGGCATCCTTATCCACCAATGGGGTGGAGGTATTCAAAAGAAACGATGGCAAAACTCGATGCTGAGGGTCGTATCTGGTACCCAGATGACAAGACGAAGCGTCCGCGTTTGAAGCGTTACTTGGACGAAATGCAAGGAACACTCCTTGGGAATGTTTGGACTGATATAGCCCCCATCAACTCCCAGGCCCAAGAGCGCCTCGGTTACCCCACACAGAAGCCTCTTGCCCTTCTTGAACGCATCGTCAACGCCAGCTCCAACCCCGGCGACGTGGTGCTGGATCCCTTCTGCGGCTGCGGCACGGCGGTCCATGCGGCGCAGAAGCTGGGCCGGCAGTGGATCGGCATCGATATCACGCACCTGGCCATCAGCCTCATCGAAAAGCGCCTGAAGGATGCCTTCCCCGGCATCGCCTTCGAAGTCCACGGCACGCCCAAGGATCTGGCCGGGGCGCGGGATCTGGCGCTGCGCGACAAGTACCAGTTCCAGTGGTGGGCCTGCTCGCTGGTGGACGCCCAGCCCTTCCAGGGCAAGAAGAAGGGCGCCGACGGCGGCATCGACGGCCTGATCTACTTCGCCGACGCCGTGGGCGGCAAGGCCACCACGCAGCGCCTGGTGGTGAGCGTGAAGGGCGGCCATGTGACGGTGAACCAGGTGCGTGACCTCAAGGGCGTGCTCGACCGCGAGAAGGCGCCCATCGGCCTCTTCGTCACGCTGGAGGAACCCACCAAGCCCATGCGCGTGGAAGCGGCCTCGGCGGGCTTCTACAAGGGCGGCAACGGCAAGGACTATCCCAAGTTGCAGATCCTCACCGTGGCCGAGCTGCTGGACGGCCGCAAACGGGCCGAGTTCCCGGATCTCTCCATGGGCACCTACACCTTCAAGAAGGCCAAGAAGGAAAACCTGGGCATGGCGGCGGAAACGCCCAACCTGTTCACGGACGAGCCCTGACGCCTCATACCCCTTCGCGTTCAATCGTAAAAGAATCCACCACGGAGGCACGGAGCATGGGCACACGGTAGGCCCATGACGGAGGATCACGGAGGCCTCCGTGCCTCCTCTGTCACCTCGGTGTCTCCGTGGTGAATCTCTATCTTTGAACGCTACTCGGTACCAGTCATCAAAGTGCCTTCAATCGCCTTTTACGTGGCCTGAAGTCGCCACCAGAGTGGCTGTAGACCGGCATCACATCTTTCTCGACTTATGGGTAATCAACCATAGACTCCTATCGTCATCACCCCATAGGAGCCGCCATGAGACCCGAGCCCCGTACCTTCCTCCTGCTCGCCGCGACCTGCGCCACGGCGCTGTTTGCCGCCGATCCACAGCCGCCCAGGCCTGCCTCCGCCAAGATCTGCACCACCTGCCACACCACCGCCCCCGACAACCTGCGCGGCCACTTCGACAACCTCCTCCTGCAGAACGGCTCCTTCCAGATGAAGATCGACGAGCGCACGGAAGTGCTGCGCTTCGACAAGGCCACGCTGAAGGTCGTCACGCCCGAGCCCGCCGCCAACGCCGAGGCCGCCCTCAAGGGCATCGCCAAGGGCCACGAGGTGCGTGTGCAGTTCACGGAGAAGGACGGCGTGAAAACCGCCGTGGCGGTGTTCGCCAAGCCCCCCGTCAAGCTGGCGGCGGAAGAGGTCGCCACCCTGGATGACGTCCAGAAGCTGGTGGCCATGGGGCCCGAGAAGGGAAAGTACTTCCTCTTCGATTCCCGGCCCGCGCCCCGCTTCATGGAAGGCGCCATCCCCACGGCGGTGAACCTGCCCTTCCCCGCCTTCGACAAGAACGTGGACAAACTGCCCGCCGACAAGGGCGCGCTGGTGATCTTCTACTGCAGCGGGAAAACCTGCAACATGAGCCCCGGCTCGCTCGCCAAGGCCAAGAAGCTGGGCTACACGAACGCCAAGGTGTTCGTGGACGGCATGCCCGCCTGGACCAGGAAGAACTTCGGCGTGCTGAGCCCGACCTCGCTGAAGGCCGCCTTCCTCGACACCAACACGCCGCTGGTGATCCTCGATGCCCGCCCCGCCGCCGAAGCGTCCAAGGGCTTCATCAAGGGCGCCGTGGCCGCCGATCCCGCCAAGCTGGCCGACCTGCTCAAGACCTTCCCCGCCGCCAAACTGAAGCCCCCCGTCGTGGTGGTGGATGAGTTGGGCGGCCCTTCCGCCAAGGCCATGGCCTCGGAGTTGGTGAAGGCCGGTTATGTGGGCGTGAACATCCTGTCCGGCGGCTTCAAGGCCTGGCAGGCCGCGACCCTGCCGGTGGAAACCGGCACCCTGGCCACCAAGACCACATTCGTGCCCAAGCCCCGCCCGGGTTCCATCTCGCCCACGGACTTCACGAAGCTCGCGGAACTCGCCCCCGCCCAGCGTGGCGCGATGATCCTCGATGTGCGCAATCCTGACGAAACCAGGAACGGCACCATCAAGGGCGCCCTCACCATTCCCGAGCCCCAGCTCCTGGCCCGCCTGGCCGAGCTCCCGAAGGATGCGAAGATCCTCTGCCACTGCTCCACCGGCATCCGTGCCGAGCTGGCTTATCACCTGCTGAAGGAGAAGGGCTACGACGTCCGCTTCCTGCCCACGGAGATCACCATCATCGACACCGGCGAGTTCACCATCGACTAAGTCAGGGCGGACCCGCGAGAAGGGCTGGCCTCCGGGCCAGCCCTTTTCATGTCATTTGGCAGGCACGGCGACCTTTTTGGGCACCCGCCACTTGCTGCGCTGGGCCGGGGCGGCCATGCCGTCGGCGTGGCAGGCGCGGCAGGCGTCCAGATGGGCATCCTGCCCCCGCCAGTAGGCCCGCGCTTCGCCTCCGGTTTCCCGCCGCCGGTCCAGGGGAACCTGGGGCCAGTAGAACGTGAGCGAGGGAGCCTCGCCCTTCATCTCCAGGGCATACAGCGGCCCTGCTTCGATGCCGGGGCGGCTCCAACGATCCTCCAGGCTGCTCAGCACCACCAGGGATCCCGGTGGCAGCGTCCGGCCAGCCCGGTAGGCCGACGCGGCGGTGGGGTTGGCCCAGGCGCGGATCCAGCGTCCGCCGTGAGCCATGGATTTCACGGGCTCGGCGTGGATGGCTTCCAGCGCTCCATAGTCCAGGGCCCGGAGGGGGGCCTGGACCTCTGGGTCCACCGGGGGAGGCGGCACTTCGGCGGCCTTCGCCTGGGCGGGCAGGATGGGGACAGGACGCTCCGGATGGGCCTGCGTATAGCCGGAATAGCCGGTCGCCAGAAGTGCCGCCGACCAGATGAGCCCCAACAGCAGGGCGAGGACGCCCAGGCTCTCGTGATCCTTCCGCGCACGGTTCATGGCCCAGAGGGCGGGGACCGCGAACAGCGCCGCCGCCGCCGCGCTCAGCGCATGGCGGAACAGGATGGCTTCCGGCCCCGTGCCGACCACCATCCGGGGAAGGGTCCGTCCGGCGGGGATCAGGCCGTACAGCCGACCTGCGCCCAGACCGCTGACAAGCGCGGCCAGCAGGCCCAGCAGGCCCACCCAGCCCAGGTAGCGGCACACGGTCCACCATGGACGGATGCCGCGCCCGGCCCGCTGGGATGCGAGCAGGGCCCAGGGCAGCAGCAGTCCGGTCGCCACCGGGAGGTGGGACAGCAGGGCGTGTTTGAGGGCAAACCATTCCATGGGACCCACGCTCAGAAAGGGCGAGACTCCAGGCAGTCTGCCAGGGCCAGGCGGATCCTGGGAATGGAATTCCTGTCACAATCTGCTCCATGAAGCAGACCCTCCTCCAGCACGTCCAGGAGTCCATCCAGCTGAAGCAGGCCTTCTTCGCCCAGGAGCTGGACCACATCCTCGCCCAGGCGGACGACATGGCCGAGCGCCTGAAGCGCGGGGGGCGCATCCTCGTCTGCGGCAATGGCGGCAGCGCCGCCGACGCCCAGCACCTGGCCGCCGAACTGAGCGGGCGCTACCTGAAGGAACGCCGCGCCCTGGCGGGCATCGCCCTCACCACGGATACTTCGGCCCTGACCGCTATCGGCAATGACTATGGCTTCGACCAGATTTTTTCCAGACAAGTCGAAGCCCTGGGCCGGCCGGGCGACCTGCTCATCGGCATCAGCACCAGCGGCAACAGCCCCAACGTCATCCGCGCCGTGGCCTCGGCAAAGGAGCTGGGCGTGCGCACCCTGGGCCTGCTGGGCCGCGATGGCGGCAAGCTGGCGGGCCTGATGGACGATGCCCTGGTTGTGCCATCCCAAGTGACGGCCCGCATCCAGGAAATCCACCAGATGGTCTACCACTTCTGGTGCGAGGCCCTGGATGCCCAGTTCTAAGAGTGCCTGACAAAACCCCCACGAGGCCGCGATGAAGCCAGGCAGGATGCACCGCAAGGAAGGGCCCGCAGGACGATGCGGGACATCGTTCAAGGGCGCTGACGCCGCGGGGCGCCTGCCTGGCTTCATCCCTCCGGGCGAGGGCCGGCGGGGAGGCTCCGCCTCCGCGAGGAACGAGCGGGAGGGCCCTGTGGGGCAGGGCCCGTCAGACGGAGGGCGATGCCGCTACGCCCTCCGTCTGACGGCACGCTTTGCGTGCCTCCCACTCGCCTGCGGCTCGCGGAGCCGGAGCCTCCCTCGCCTTCCTCGCCTCGCTCGCCCGGCGGACCTCGCGCGGCCCCGTGGGGGTTTTGTCAGGCACTCTGAGGCCGCGCGGTGAACGGAGCAGTCCTGCTGCTTACCCTGGCGCTCCTTGGCCCGCCGTCGCGGACCTACTACTGGCGTGACGCCAACGGCCAGACCCATATCACCAACACGCCGCCGCCAACGGATGCGGAAGTCCTGGAGCCACCGCCCCCGCCGGGCGTGGAGCGGGGCCGGTCCGGGCACCTTCCCAACCGTCAGGACGAAGCCCTTGGCGGGCAGGGCCAGGTGGTGCTCAGCCCGGCCCAGTTGCAGGCCTGGGAAGCCCTGGACCAGCATCTGGCCAAGGCCCGCGCCGGCAACGACCAGCGCACCCTGGAGGCCGTGGCCGATTCCCTCATCCACGATTGCCTCTGGGGCAACGGACTGTGGGCCATGCTCACGGTTCCGATCCTGTCGTTGCTGCTCATGGGACTCATGGGATGGTGGCTGGCCCTGGGGGTGAGCCCTGGTCTCCGGGCCCCCCTGGTGGGTGGATTCATCGTGCTGGGACTTGCCTTCGCGCACCTGCTCCTGAACGTCTTCCTGTACCACCCGCAGTCGGCCCGCCTCCAACAGAATCTCGAATTGCTCGAACGCCACATAGGCACCGGCAGGGCGCTCCGCCCCGAACGCCACACCCAGATGCAGGATCGCTACCGGGCCCTGCACCGGGCCGCCGAGCCCACCGCGGTGCCCTGGCATTTCCCGGCTGAAGTGCGGGCGCTCCGCGAGACCGTGAAGCAGGTGATGGTTGATCCCTGAGCTTCCGCCCCTCCTGGCGGAGCGGCTACCGGCGCTCAAGACCGCCGCCCAGGTGGAGCCCCTGGGCCTCTACCTGCACATCCCCTTCTGCCTGGACCGCTGTACCTACTGCTCCTTCGCCACCACCCGGGACCGGAGCCTCCAGCCCGAAGCCACGACCCGCCTCATCGCCCAGGTGCGAGCCTGGGGCGACGCCCTGGAACGCCCCGCCGTGGACACGCTCTATCTGGGGGGTGGCACGCCCTCGCTGCTGTCGGCCCGGGAATTGGCGGATCTCACCTCGGCCATTCGCGAAGCGTTCGATCTGGGCCCACTGGTGGAGGCCACCTTCGAGGCCAACCCGGGCACCGTGGACCTGGCCTGGCTCCAGGGTGCGCGAAATCTGGGCTGGGATCGCGTCAGCCTCGGCCTGCAGGCCCTGGACGATGGCCTGCTCGGGCGGCTGGGTCGCATCCACGGTGCCGCGCAGGCCCTGGAGGCCCTGGATCTCGCCGAGCAGGCCGGCTTCCGCCGCCGCAGCGCCGATCTCATGGTGGGCATTCCGGGACAATCGCTGTCCAAAGTGATTGAAGATGCCCGGACGCTGGCGGCCACCGGCATCGACCACCTCAGCGTCTACCTGCTGGACCTGGACAAGGCCTGCCCCCTGCGCGCCGAGATCGACGCGGGCCGCCTGGCCCTGCCCTCCGAGGATGACGTGGCCGATGTGTTCGAGGCCCTCCAGGCGGAGCTACCACGCCTCGGCCTGGCGCCCTACGAGATCAGCAACTACGCCCGGCCCGGCGGTGAATCCATCCACAACAGCCGCTACTGGGAGCGCCGTCCCTACCTGGGCCTGGGCCCCAGCGCCGCCTCCCAACTCGGGGACTTCCGGTGGACCGAATCTTCCGTCATCGCTTCCTGGACCGAAGGGCGCGGCGAGATCGACTTTCAGGAACTGGATGCGGCGGAAGCCTTGGCGGAGATCCCCCTGCTGGGCCTGCGCCTGCACCGTGGCGTGGATTGGGGCGCCCTGCGGTGGAAGGCTGAGGCATTGCACCTGCGACCACTCTGTGATGGTTGGGAGGTCCGCCTCCGCGCCCTGGTCAAGGAAGGGCTCACGGTCTGGGAGGGCGATCAGGTGCGCCTCAGCGCCCGGGGCATGCTCATGAGCAACGGGATCCTCGGAATGTTCGTATGACATATCTCGGCGAAGGCGCCGCCCTCCTCACTTCACTCTGCTGGTCCCTGAACTCCGTGTGCTTCACGGTGGCCGGACGCCGCGTGGGCTCGGCCAGCGTGAACCTGCTGCGCCTGCTCATGGCCTGGGGTGTGCTGCTCCTGCTTCACCTGGGACTCTATGGCAGCCTCTTCCCCATGCAGGCCGGCAGCGCGCGCCTGGGTTGGCTGGGCGTGTCGGGCCTCATCGGTTTCGCCCTGGGTGATGCGGTACTCTTCGAGGCCTTTGTGCTCATCGGCGCGCGCCTCGCCATGCTGCTCATGACCCTCTCGCCCATCTTCAGCGCCCTGCTGGCCTGGCTGTTCCTGGGGCAGAGCATGAGCCTGCCCAAGGTCGCGGCCATGGCCGTCACCCTCGGCGGCATCGCCTGGGTGGTGTGGGGCGATGGCGAGCACGAGGCCCATCCCCATTTGTGGCGCGGCGTCCTCCTGGGCGTGGGGGGCGCCCTGGGCCAGTCCGTGGGCCTGGTGTTCAGCATGAAGGGCCTGGCGGGCGGCTTCCCGCCCATCTCGGCCAATCTCATCCGCGTCACCGCCGGCCTGGGCGCGCTGCTGCTCTACTTCGGCGCCACGGGCCGCCTGCGGGGCACCCTGGGGGGCTTGCGGGATGGCCGCGCCACGGCCTTCATCGGCCTCGGCGCCGTCACGGGCCCCGTGCTGGGCGTGGTGTTGTCCCTCGTGGCCATCGCCAAAGCCCCCATGGGCGTGGCGGCGACGCTGATGTCCCTATCGCCGGTCATCCTGCTGCCCGTGTCCCACTTCGTCTTCAAGGAGAAGGTCGGCGGCCATGCGATCCTGGGCACGCTGCTGGCCCTGGCGGGTGCCGCGGCGCTGTTCTTTGTATAGGTCTGCTCCAAGCAGGGGCGCCACCTTTGACAAGAAAACAGTCAACCGCAGATGACGCAGATAGCGCAGATGGGCCGCCTCCCCGACGGGCCTCCCTCCGCACGGGTTTTATGCCTTGTCGTTCAGGGCTTTCACGCCAGGGATAGGCTCTCAGGCCTTGGGCCAGTGTGCGCCCAGGAAAGCGCGAACCCTGGCTCACCTATCTGCGGCCATCTGCGTCATCTGCGGTTTCAATTCTAGGGTTTGAAAAGTCAGTAATGCCTCTATCCACATTCGTGTTGAGATAGCCGAAAAGGAGTTCCGATGTCGCTGCGCAAGGATCCCGTCAGCTGGCTCTACCCGGCCATCGAGCCTTACAAGGTCCAGCGCCTGAAGGTGTCGGAACTGCACAACCTGTACGTGGAGGAGAGCGGCAACCCGGCGGGCAAGCCCGTCATCTTCCTCCACGGCGGGCCCGGCGGCGGCACCAGCCCCAAGCACCGGCGCTACTTTGACCCAGAGAAGTACCGCATCATCCTCTTCGACCAGCGCGGCTGCGGCCAGAGCACGCCCTACGCCGAGGTGCGGGAGAACGGCACCTGGGACCTGGTGGCCGATATCGAGCGCATCCGCGAGCACCTGGGCATCGACCGCTGGATGGTCTTCGGCGGCTCCTGGGGCGCGACACTGGGCTTGGCCTACGCGGAGAAGCATCCTGAACGCGTGACGGAGCTGGTCCTCCGGGGCATCTTCCTGCTGCGCCAGCGCGAGGTGGACTGGCTCTACCAGGAAGGGGCCAGCCGCGTCTTCCCGGACGCCTGGGAGCCGTATCGCGACGCCATCCCCGAGGCCGAGCGCGGCGACTTCCTCCAGGCCTATGCGAAGCGCCTGCTGAGTGACGATCCCGCCCTGAACCTGCCCGCCGCCAAGGCCTGGAGCATCTGGGAGGGCGCCACCAGCAAGCTCATCCCTGATCCCGACTTCATCGCCTCCTACGGCGACGAGGCCACCACCCTGGCCTTCGCCCGCATCGAGTGCAGCTACTTCCTGAACAAAGGCTGGATGGACGAGGCTCAGCTGCTGCGCGACGCGCACCGACTGAAGGGCATCCCCGGCGCCATCATCCAGGGCCGCTACGACATGGTCTGTCCCCTCGAAAGCGCCTGGGCCCTGTCGAAGGCCTGGCCCGAAGCCGACCTCGTCATCGTCCCCGACGCCGGCCACAGCGCCTACGAGCCTGGGATCTCCAGAGCGCTCGTGGCGGCCACGGACCGGTTCGCGGACTGATCAGCCCTTCGCCCGGTTTCTGAAGTGGTCGTACACGAACCACGCGACGCCGGCCACGATCAGCACGCCGATGACGGCGTCGAGCTTGTGGAAGTACTGGCCGAGGGTGTTCCACTTCTCGCCAAGCTTGTAGCCGACCCAGGCGAGGCCCAGGCACCAGGGCAGGCTGCCGGCAAAGGTATAGAGGTGGAAGCGGGTGCGGTTCATCTTGGCGATGCCGGCGGGCAGGGCGATGAAGGTGCGCACCACGGGCAGCAGGCGGCCGATGAAGATGGCCCAGTGGCCGAAGCGCTCGAAGAAGCGGTGGGCCTGGTCCAGGTGGCCCGTGTGCAGCCAGATGTAGCGGCCGTACTTCTCCACGGCGCGCCGTCCGCCCCAGGCGCCCACCTCGTAGGCGGGGATGCTGCCCAGGTTGCAGCCCAGGGCCCCGAAGACACCCGCGATCCAGATCTGGGCCACGGGATGGCCCGCCCCCAGACCGAAAAAGGTCATCTGCCCCTTGAAGGCCAGGTAGCCCGCGAAGGGCATGATGACTTCGCTGGGCAGCGGAATGCAGGCGCTTTCGATGGCCATGAGCAGCGTGACGCCCAGGGGGCCCATGGCAGCCATCACGGCCACCATCCAGGCGACGATGGGGGCGAGGATCTTCTGCAGCATTAGGGCCATCCCAAAAAGACGAGTCTACCGGGAGGCTACACTGATGAGATGAGTGAGGATCTCGTCCGCAACCGCAAGGCCTTCCACAACTACCATGTCCTTGAGACCTGGGAGGCGGGGGTTGCCCTCCAAGGCACCGAAGTGAAGTCCCTGCGAGCTGGCCTGGGGCAGTTGCAGGATGCCTACGTGGACGCGGTCGGCGGCGAGCTGTGGCTCAAGCAGGCTCACATCTCCCCCTACGAGTTCGGCACCTACGCCAACCATGACCCCCTGCGCCCCCGCAAGCTGCTGCTGCACAAGGCTGAGATCACCAAGATGACCGCCAAGGTGGTGCGCAAGGGCCTCACCATCATCCCCCTGGCCATCTACCTGAACGAAAAGGGCATGATCAAGGTCAAGGTCGCGCTGGCCGAAGGCAAGGCCGTGGGCGACAAGCGCGAGGCCCTGAAACAGCGCGAGCAGAAACGAGAAATGGACCGCATCCGGAAGGGCGCCCGGGAGTAGCCAAAAGCGGCTGGTCACGGAAGACACAGAGGATCACGGAAAACACGGAACCAACCACAGCACTCCTGATCCAGCTCCTATCTTTATTCCGTGTCTTCCGGCTGGTTTCCGTGCCTTCCGTGACCAGCGTTTTCCTAGCCGTTCCACCCGCCCTGGGCGAAGCGGGCCAGCTTCTCGTCGCTGGCGCGGAGGGCCAGGGCCCGGGCCACGAAGCGGCCGATGGGGTCGGCTTCGAGGTTCACGGGATCGCCGGGGCGCATGCCCTTCAGGGCGGTGCGCGTGACGGTCTCGGGGATGAGGGCCACGGTGAACCAGTCGGTGCCGCAATCCACCACGGTGAGCGAAATGCCGTCCACGGCCACGGAGCCCTTGGGTGCGGTCATGGGCGCCAGGGCCGCGGGCATGGCGAAGCGCCAGATACCCTCGTCCTGCGGTCGCTCCAGCAGCCGGCCCACACCGTCCACATGGCCGGAGACCAGGTGGCCATCCAGGGGATCACCCACCCGCAGGGCGGGTTCCAAATGAAGGACGGCCCCCAACGGCAGCCGACCCAGGGTGGTCTTGTCGAGGGTTTCTTCACTGAGGTCCGCCTCCCAGGCCCGGCTGTCCGCAGCCACGCTGGTAAGGCAGGCGCCGTTCACGGCGATGCTGGCGCCCTGCTCGGCACGGGCCAGCAGGTCCGCGGGGGCCGCGATGCGCAGCCGTGCGCCGCCGGGCCGGGAGGTGCGGGATTCGAGCGTTCCGAGGTGTCTGATCAGTCCGGTGAACATGGGGACAGCTCCAGGTCCATCATGGCGCAGCTGGCGTCTCCAGCTTGCTGTTCCGTGAGCCGAAGAAGAAGTAGATCACCAGTCCGATGCCCAGCCAGACAAAGAAGCGATACCAGGTGAGGGCCGGCAGCCCCTTGGCGATCCAGAAGCAGCCCAGGATGCCCAGGGGTGCCACGATCCACGCGAAGGGCATGACGAATTTCCGCGGGGCCTCCGGCCGGCGCTTCCGCAGGATCAGCACGGCCACACAAACGATCACGAAGGCGAAGAGGGTGCCGATGTTGGCCAGCTCCACCACCTCGTCGATGTTGAGCAGGGCCGCCGGGATGGCCACCAGGAAGCCCGTGAGCACGGTGGCATTGGAAGGCGTCTTGAAGCGGTCGTGGACCTTGCCGAACCAGGGGCCCAGGAGGCCGTCCCGGCTCATGCTCATGAAGATGCGGGGCTGGCCCACCTGGTAGACGAGGAGCGCGGCGGTGGTGGCGATGACGGCCCCGAAGCTGATGACCCCCGCGATGCCCGCCATCTTGTGCTGGGTGAAGATGTAGGCCAGGGGATCCGCGATGCCCCCCAGCTTCGTGTAGTGCAGCATGCCCGTCACCACCAGGGCCACGGCGGCGTAGATGACGGTGCAGATGACCAGGGAGCCCAGGATGCCCCGGGGCAGGTCGCGGCCCGGATTGCGGCATTCCTCCGCCGTGGTGCTCACGGCATCGAAGCCGATGAAGGCGAAGAAGATGATGGCGGCACCGGCCTGGATGCCCTTCCAGCCGTGGGGTACGAAGGGATGCCAGTTGGCGGGGCTGATGAACCGGATGCCGAGGCCCACCACCGCCAGCAGGATGATCACCTTGATCACCACCATGACGCTGTTCACCCGGGCGCTCTCCTTGATGCCGATGTAGCAGAGCCAGGTGATCAGGACCGTGATGATCACCGCCAGCAGGTTGATGGTGATGGGGAAGCCGGCCACCGTGGGAGCGGCTTTCACCACGTCCCAATTGAGGAAGGTCGCCGCGCCGTTCGCGATACCAGCCTTGGCCTGGGCCAGGGCGTGCAGCTTGGCGCCGAGTTCCATGGCGGGAACGCCTTCCACCAGCTTCAAGGCGGAACGGGGATCCATGCCCAGCCAGCCGGGGATGTCCACGTGCAGCACCGTGGACAGGAAGCTGCGGGCATAGTCCCCCCATGAGATCGCCACGGCCACGTTGGAGATGGCGTACTCGAGCAGCAGGTCCCAGCCGATGATCCAGGCCATCAGTTCGCCGAGCGTGGCGTAGGCGTAGGTGTAGGCGCTGCCGGACACGGGGATCATGGATGCCAGCTCGGCGTAGGCCAGGGCGGTGAACCCGCAGATGAGGGCCACGATGAGGATGCTGAGCACCAGGCCGGGCCCGGCAGGCAGCCGGCCGTCGGCCATGTTCCCCGCCGCCGCCGTGCCGATGCTCGAGAAGATGCCAGCGCCGATGATGGCCCCGATGCCGAACATGGTGAGGTCGAAGGCCGTGAGGTTCTTCTTGAGTTGATGTTCCGGCTCATCCGCGCTGGCACGCAGCTGTTCCAGGGACTTCGTGCGAAAGAGTCGGGTCGTCATGGAGGCCTTGGGGAGAACGTCCATGCTAGCAGGCGGTCTGTGGACGGCGGCGGTAGGCTGGAGGCCATGCAACTGTGGAGCGACCGCCGCCTGCGCCTGTCCCTCACGGGTCTGGGCGCACAATGCGTGCTGGCCCTGTTGGCGGTGGGCGTTTTTTCCGTGAATACAGGCAACAACCTGCTCTATTTGGTGTTCTCTCTGATGCTGGGCTTGTTCCTGGTATCGGGGGTCCTGAGCCGCCGGGCCCTCCAAAATCTGCAGGTGGCGGGCCTGGAGGAGGGCAGCCTCTTCGCCCGGGTCCGGGGTGGTCTTCGCCTTCGCCTCCAGGATGGGGAACGGGACCGGATCCGGGGATTGGAGCTCCACCTCACTCTGGACGACGGCCAAGTGGAGCCCGGGTTCCTGGGCCGGGCCGCCCGCAGCGGCGAGACCCTGGTGATCCTCCAGGTCCGGGCCGGGCACCGCGGCTGGACGCGGGCGCGCCGCCTCGAACTGCGCACCCGTTTCCCCTTCGGCCTGGTGGAGAAATCCCGCTTCATCGAACTGGACCACCGCCTGCTGGTGCTGCCCCACCCCCGCAGGCCTCCGGCCCCGCCCGCGGGCTGGCGCGGCGAGGGCCATCGCACCGTGGCCCTGGAGGGGGCCAGCAGCCCGGAAGGGGCCCGGCCTTGGCGGGCGGGTGATCCTCCCGGCCGCGTCCACTGGAAACGCACGGCCCAACGAAGCCAACTCTGGGTGCGTACCTTCCAGGAGGAACGGCCCCAGGGTCTGCACCTGATGCTCGACCTTACCGCCTGGGTTCCTGGCCGCCCCTTCGAGCGGGAGCTGGAGCGGCTTTCCGGCGCGGTGCTCCAGGCCCGGCTCCAGAAGCGGGACGTCAGTCTGGAGCTCCGAGGATCCACAGAGGTCCGCGAGGTGCGAGGGCCCACCCCCTGCTGGCAGGCGCTGGCCCTGGTCCAAGCCGAGGGCACGGCGAACCAGGCCGGAGCCACTGAGGCTCCGCTAAGCTAAAGACCGCACAGGAGGTGCAGGTGTTTGACGATCCCCAATCCCCCGCCTGGACGCCGCTCCTGGAGGCGGCCTGGAAGGCCCGGACGAACGCCCATGCTCCCTATTCCCGGTTCCAGGTGGGCGCGGCCTTGCTGACGGCCGCCGGCGAGGTCGTGGGGGGATGCAATGTGGAAAACGCCGCCTACCCTGTCACCCTCTGCGCCGAACGGGGCGCCCTCAGTGCGGCCGTGGCTGCCGGCCTGCGCCCCGGGGACCTGGTGGCCGCGGTGGTCGTGACGGACGCGCCGACCCTCACCCCGCCCTGTGGCGCCTGCCGGCAGGCTCTCGCCGAATTTGCCGAGGGCCTGCCGGTCCTCCTCGCCAACCGCAGCGCCCGCGAACTCCACCGCCTGGAGGACCTGCTGCCCCACAGCTTCACGGGGCGCAACTTCCTGTAGGCACTTCTGTAGCTCTATCCAAGGTGGACACCCGGGCCTACACTTTCCGAACCCGCCAGGTACCCAGAGGAAGTGAATGGCCATTGATCGCGTCAAAGTCAAGAAGGAAGCCGACAAGCTCTTGACGGCAGGCAAGGTCGAGCGGGCCATCGAGGAATTCCACAAGCTCGTCGAGGACAATCCCAAGGACTACTCAACCCTGAACCAGATCGGCGATCTCTACGTGCAGATCGGTCGGAACCGGGAGGGTGTCGAAATCCACAAGCGCCTGGGTGGCTCCTATGAGCGCGATGGCTTCCACGCCCGCGCCGCCGCCATCTTCCAGAAAGTCGTGCGCAATGCGCCGGACGATATCGACGCGGCCCAACGCCTGGCGGATCTCTACCGCCAGATGAACAAGGTGACGGACGCGGTGAAGGTCCACCTGCAGGTGGCCGAGCATTTCCAGAAGAAGGGCCTCATCAAGCGCGCCCTGGAAGAGTTCAACAAGGTCGTGGACCTCGACCCCAAGAATCTGAAGATGAAGGTCAAGCTGGCGGACCTCTACAACAAAGAGGGCATGAAGGACCGCGCGGCGGGGATCTACCTCGAGGTGGCCGAATCCCTCGCCATGGAGCAGATGCACGGCGAGGCGAACCAGATCCTCGAACGCGCCAAGGCGATGATCTCCACGCCCCATGTCTTCCTCACCCAGAGCCGCCTGAAGGTGATCCAAGGCGACTACACCACCGCGGGCCAGCACCTGCGGGAGGGCTTGGCCAGCAACCCGAGGGACACGGAACTGCTGGAGGCCCTGGCGGAAATCGAACTCCGCAGCGGCCACCCCGATCGCGCCCTGGAGGCGCTGACGGAGATCGCGCAGTTCCCGGAGAAGTCCATCCCGCTCTGTGAGAAGGCCCTCCGCAACCTGGTGAACGCCGATCGGGGCGAGGAGGGGCTTCGTCTGTTCGCGCCCATCGCCCGCGAGCTCGCCCGCCGGGGTTCCGGCGACATGGTGGGCCGAAGCCTTCGCACGGCCATGCAGAACCACATGAGCGTCGAGGCCTGGATCCTCCTCGCGGAGATCGCCCATCAGAACGGGAACCGCGCCGACCAGGTCAGTGCCCTCCAGAACGCCTACAACCTGGCCCATCACGCCAACGACCAGGCGCTGATCGGACAGCTTTCCAGCCAGCTGCGCACCCTGGGTGCCGTTCCCGATGCTTCAGGGCCGCCTCCACCAGGTGTTCCCCAACCCCGTCCCGGCGGCGGCCCCCAGGCCCCCCCAATCCATGAGACCACCCGGCATGGTGAGACCGAAATAGACCCCCTCCGACGATTGCGCGTCGAGCAGTTCTCCCGGGAGGCCGAGGCCCTGCTTCGCGGCGGCAGCCATGACCGCGCCGTGGAGACCTACAAGAAGGCTCTGGAACTGGATCCCGCGGACATGACCATCATTGAGGCCATCGTCGCCGTGCACCGCACGACCGGGCATCTCACCAAAGTGCAGATGCAGTACGTGCAAAGCGCCCAGGCCCTTGCCAAGGCCGGCAAGAAACGCGAGGCGGCGCTGCTGCTGGACATGGCGGAGCAGATCTTCCCAGGCTCCACCCGCATGCACCGCCGGGCCATGGGTCTCCCCGAGCCCGGAGTCAGTCTTCCCGAGCCGGAGGCCGCCGCACCCATCGTCCTGCCACCGCCCAGCGATGCGGGCATGGTCATCGGGCTAGGTGGACCTGCCTTCGAGCCCCCCCCCTCGGCCTGGGCTCCGCAGCCCCCCGCGCCAGCCCCCATTCCCATGGCCGAGAGTCTGCCTGTCCTTCCGGAGCCTTTCACGCCAGCGATAGCACCTGCGGCACTTCGAAAGGAGCCCGCCGCCCTCGATGTTTCAGACCTGAATTGGATGGATGAGACCCTTTCGGATCTGGCACCCATCTCGACACACACCGCACCGCTTCCGCCCATGCCCACGGGCATCCTGGCACCGGAAGTGGTCGAGGCGCTTTCGCCCCTTTCCGCGGCTGATGAAGCACCGGCCGTGCCCGAGGAACTGACAAGTCTCCTCGGCGACATCGATTTCCAGATGGATTACGGCAGCCCCGAGGAGGCCAAGGCCGAGATCGAAGCCGCCCTCAAGCAGTTCCCGGGTCATCCGGAGTTGGTGACCCGCCTGGAGCGCGCAGAGGCCGCCCTCCAGAAACTGGGCCTCGCCGCCAAAGCCAGCGCCCTCAACGAGAGCGACTTCGCCAATTCCTTCTTTGACCTCACGGATGTGCTGGGCACTGCCCTCATGGATACGGGCGAGGGCGAGGAGATGCATGACGCCACCCATGTGATGGAGAAGATCCAGAGCGTGGACGAGCTGTTCAGCGCCTTCCGCGAAGGCGTCGAGAAGCAGGTCAAGGGCGACGACTACGACACCCACTACAACCTGGGCATCGCCTACAAGGAGATGGTGCTCATCGAACCGGCCATCGAGGAATTCAAGATCGCCATGGGCGATCCCGAGCGCACCCTCGAATGCTGCTCCATGCTCAGCATCTGCGAACAGGACCGGGGCGACCTCGGAGCGGCCGTCGAATGGCTCAAGCAGGGCATCCTGGCGCCCGGATTCCCACCCGAGGACAGCATCGGCCTCCGCTATGACCTGGCGGAGATCTACCTCCAGCAGGGTCAGACCGCCATGGCCGCGAAAGAATTCAAGGCCGTGCATAACATGGACCCCGATTATCGCGACGTGGCGGCGCGGCTCGCCTGATGCTCTCCGGGGGTTCTCCCCGCAGCGCATGCGCCGCGGAGATCTTACGTCGCGCTGCGCGCCTCCACCTGACGCCACGCGGTGCGTGGCTCCCACTCGCCCGCTGGGCTCGTGGAGGCGGAGCCTCCCCCCGGACCCCCGCGCCTGAGCCCGGCAAAGCCGGGCTCAGGCTTGATCACCTCACCCGAGCACTCGACTGCCGCTGGCGCCCCAGGGCTGAAGGGCCTGGAGCGCGGGCTGGACGGGTTTGCCGGGACGCTGGAGCTGGGTGAGTTCCAGGGCGCCGTCCGGGGTGGTGAGCCAGGCACCCTCCTTGCCCCAAAGCAGTTGCCCCGGTTCGCGATAGCAGGTCCGCAGCGCCCCCACACCGCAAACCTTGAGGGCCTGGCCCTCCAGTTGCAGTTCGGAACCAGGCCAGGGCCAGAGGGCGCGGACCTGGCGATGCAGATCCGCCGCGGGGCGCCGCCAGTCCAAGCGGCCCATGTCCTTGCGGAGCTTGGAGGCGTAGGTGGCTTGCCCGTGGGATTGTTCCAGCGGTTTCCCGCAGCCGCAGAGCAGCAGGGGTAGCTGGTCCATGAGCAGCTCGGCGGCATCCGCAGACAAGGCCCCCAGCAGGCTTTCGGCCGTGTCCCCGTGGCCGATGGCGCGCCGGGACTGGGCGAGGACGGGCCCTTCGTCCAGTCCTTCCGTGAGCCTCATGAGGCTGACGCCGGTCTCCTCGTCCCCCGCCAGGAGGGCGTGATTCACGGGAGCCGCGCCGCGCCAGCGCGGCAACAGGGAGAAGTGGAGATTCCAGACACCGTTGGGGCAGGATTCCAGCATCCAGCGGGGCAGCAGGTGGCCATAAGCCACGACCACGGCCAGGTCGATCTTCAGGGATTCCCATAGTTCCCGGGTTTCCGGCGCCTTCCAGCTCAGGGGCTGGTGAACGGCCAAGCCCAACTCCAGGGCCGCCAGCTTCACCGGCGGGGCCTCCAGATGGCGGCCCCGTCCCGCAGGACGGTCCGGATTGCTGAACACGGCCTCGACGCCTTCCTCGGCCATCGCCCGCAGGGCCGGGACAGCCGCGCGGGGCGTGCCGAGAAACGCGATGCGGGTCATCCTCGGGCCTGTTTCAGGTACTTCTTCTGGAGGAACTGCCGCTTCACAGGACCGAAGTACTCCACGAAGAGCCGTCCACGGAGATGGTCTATTTCGTGGCAGAAAGCTCGGGCCAGCAGGTCCTCGCCCTCCAGTTCATGCCAACTGCCATCCTTGGCCTGGTTGCGGACAACCACCTTCTGGGGGCGCTCCAGCACTTCGCGGATGCCGGGAATGGACAAGCAACCCTCTGGCCCCACCTGGCTGCCTTCCTCCCGGATGATCTCGGGATTGATGAGGACGAGCTTCTGGCTGGGGTCCTCGCCGCAGGAGCAGTCGATGACCGCCAGGTTGAGGTTCACACCGACCTGGGGCGCCGCGAGACCCACCCCCTCCTCATCCAGGGTCGTCTCGAACATGTCCGCCACGAGCTGTTCCAGCTCTGGGGTCCATGTCCCCACATCCTCGCTGTTCTTCTTCAATCGGGGATCGCCCCAGGTGATTACGGGCAGGACGGCCATGCAAACGCTCCAGCATTCCAGTGTAATCCAAGGCGGTTCCCGAGGTAATCTGGGAGGTCCGTGTTCCGGAGCCCCGCATGCTGCGTTCCTTCCGTCAGGTCTTCAAATCCAACCGCACGCCCATGGCGGCGGTCATGATCGTGGTCCTTCTGGGCCTGGTGGCCTACCTGGCCCCCTCGGGGCGGGTGGACACCCCAGACACCGTCGTGGCGCGGGTCTACGGGCGCGAGGTGCTGCAGCGCGACTTGGCCGAGCACATGCAGGAGCTCTACCAGCGCTATGGCAAGCAGGCCAGCCCGGAGGCCCTCAAGCCCTTCGTCCAGTCCCAGGCCCTGCGGGACCTCATGAACCAGAAGCTCATGGAAGAGCTGGCGGAGCGGCACCACGTGGTGGTGACGGACGAGGAGGTCGGCGCCCGCCTGAGGGCCTTCCTGAAACAGTACCCCATCCTCCTGGACCCCCAGGGCAACCTGAAGTCCACCACCGAATTGAAGCAGATCTTCCAGGAAAACGGGTTCAATCCCGCCATCCAGGAACGGAACCTGCGCAGCGAGCTGCTGCGCACCAAGCTGGTCCAGCAAGCGGCCTTCCAGGTGCCCGTGGACGAGGCCTGGCTGGCCGTGGAGAACCGGCTACGCAACGAGAAGGTCGCCTTCCAGCAGGCCACCCTGGCCGTGGACACCGCCCTGGTGGCGGATCCCGGTGACGCGACCCTGGAGGCCGTCTACAAGGCCGGCGGCGAGCGATTCCTCCAGCCCCCGCGCCGTGTGATCCAGTTCGTGGCCGTGGACCGCGCCGCCCTGGGCAAGGCCGTGGACGTGGACGATGCCACGCTCAGGGCCGCCTTCGAGGCCCGGAAGAACGATTTCGTCGAATTCAAGGCCCGCCACATCCTCTTCAAGGCCGAGAGCGACATCCAGTTCCAGGAGGCCACAGCCAAGGCCCAACTGCTCCGCGAGCGCCTCGTGAAGGGGCAGAACTTCGCCAAGGCCGCCGAGGAACTCAGCGAGGATCCCAGCGCCAAGGGCAACGGCGGCGACCTGGGCTGGTTCCGTTTCCCCCAGATGCAGAAACCCTTCTCCGAAGCCGCTGCCGCCCTCAAGCCCGGCGAGATCAGCCAGCCGGTCCGGACCATCTACGGCATGCACCTCATCCAGCTGGACGGCCGCCGCGAAAAGCGCTTCGAGGATGTGAAGGGGCAGCTCGCCAAGGAAATTTCCGATGACCGCTTCAATTCCCGGGCCCAGGAGCGTCTCGAGCAGATCCGCAAGCGCGCCAACGGCGGGGATCTGGCTGCGGCCGCCAAGAGCCTGGGCAGCCAGGCCCAGCTCAGCCAGCCCTTCAGCAATGAGGCGAATGCCCAGTCCGAAGGCCTGCCTGAATTGGGGCAGCTCGCCAGCGAGGCCTTCCGTCTGAAGGTGGGCGAAGTCTCCAAGCCGCTGCGCTTCGCGGACCGCCACCTGCTCTTCCGGGTGCAGGAGGAGCTGCCGGAGGCGGTACCGCCTTTCAAGGAGATCCGCGCCAAGGTGCTGGCGGCCTACCGCGTCGAAGCATCGCGCAAGCAGGCCCTGGCCAAGGCCCAGGAGGCCCTCCAGTCCGGCGGCCTCCAGGCCGTGGGTCCCATCAGCGATCAGGCGGCGGCGCCCCTCAGCGGCCTGCGCGACCTCGTGGCCCATCCCGGCATCCGCAAGGCCCTGTTGGAGACGCCCGTGGGCCAGACCACACCGCTGCTCTGGACCCAGGACGGCAAGCTTTGGGTCGCCCACATCACGTCCCGCGAATCCGCCCCGGCCCTCACCTTCGAAAGCCGCCGGAGCCTGATCCAGGAAGTCCAGACGGCCGAGGCCCAGAAGCTCCTCTCCGCGGAACTCCAGGCCCTCGATCAGCAGGGCCGCCTGCGCCCCGGCCTCAGCAGCTTCTGGGGCCACTTCGGCGGCGTCTACGTGAATACGGATGCCGTGCAGGTGCCGGTAGAGGAGTAGTTCTGGCTGTCAGTTATCGGCTATCAGTTACTGAGAGCTGACGGCTGATGGCTGACAGCCGTTCCAGGTGCGGATGCGGCGGATTGGACAGCAGTTGTCCAACGGCTCCCTGGCACAGGAGCAGGCCGTCCCGCAGCACGAGCATCCGATCACATAGACCTTCGATCGAGGCCAGGTCGTGGCTCACGAAGAGCAGGGCCGTTCCCCCGGCCTTCAGGTCCAGCAGCAGGGACATCAGGTGCCCGGCCAGGGTGGGATCCAGGGCCGAGAAGGGTTCGTCCAGCACCAGCAGGGCCGGCTCCAGCATGAGGGCCCGCCCCAGGCAGAGCCGCTGGGCCAGCCCGCCGGACCACGCCGCGGGTCGCTGCTCCAGGGCCGCCTCGGGAAACTTCACCCGGGCTGCCATGCGCGCCGCGGCCTCATGTCGGGCATGGGGCGTCCCGCGGTTCCAGATCTCCAACGGCTCCTGGAGGATCTCCCAGCCCGTCCGGTGGGGCGGCAGGCTGGCCAGGGGATCCTGGAACACGGCCTGGATCCGCGGACGGTGAAGGCGGCGCTCCCCTTCCGGCAGCGGGGACCAGGGCACCCCTTCCAGGAGGATCCTGCCTTCGGTGGGCTCCAGCAGCCCCAGCACCAGGTTCAGCAGGGTGGTTTTACCCGCGCCGCTGGCGCCGACCACACCCAATGCTTCGCCTTCGGTGATAGAAAAAGAAAGGCCATTCAGAATCCATCTATCTCCACGCCGAAGGCCCAAGCCTTCGGCGTGGAGCAGAGTGCTACCTATCAGCGGATCACCTCAGCACCGAGGTAGGGGCGCAGGGCCTCCGGCACGACGATGCTGCCATCGGGCTGCTGGTAGTTCTCCAGGATGGCCACCCAGGTGCGGCCCACGGCCAGACCACTGCCGTTGAGGGTGTTCACGAAGGCGGGCTTGCCCTCCTTCCCCTTCATGCGGATGTTCGCGCGGCGGGCCTGGAAGTCCCCGAACCAGCTGCAGGAGCTGATCTCCCGGTAGGTGTTTTGTGAGGGCAGCCACACCTCCAGGTCGTAGGTCTTCTGGCTGCTGAAGCCCATGTCGCCCGTGCAAAGCAGCACGCGGCGGTAGGGCAAACCGAGGGCTTCCAGGATGGCCTCGGCGTTCGAAGTCAGGCGCTCCAGTTCAGCCTCGGCCTGATCAGCGGCGGCGAACGTGACGAGCTCCACCTTGTGGAACTGGTGCTGGCGGATGATGCCCTTGGTGTCCTTGCCGTAGCTGCCGGCCTCGCTGCGAAAGCAGGGCGTGAAAGCGCAGTGCCGGAGGGGCAGCGTTTCCGCCGGCAGGATCTCGTCGCGGTAGAGGTTCGTGACAGGCACTTCGGCCGTGGGGATGAGATACAGCGCGCCGCCGTCCCCCCGGGAGGTCTTGAAGAGGTCCTGCTCGAACTTGGGGAGCTGCCCTGTGCCGTACATGCTCTCGGCGTTCACCAGGTAGGGCGGGATGACCTCGGTGTAGCCCGCGGCGGTCTGGCGATCGAGCATGAAGGCGATGAGGGACCGCTCCAGCTTGGCACCCTGTCCCTTCAATACTGAGAAGCGTGCGCCACTGATCTTGGCGGCGCGATCCAGGTCGAGGATGCCCAGGGCCGTGCCCAGTTCCACGTGATCCTTGGGGGCGGCGATGGACGGGATCTGGCCCCAGTGCTTGATTTTCACGTTGGCGTGTTCGTCCCGACCCGTGGGCACGCTGGCGTGGGGTGGGTTGGGGATGCCCGCGAGGAAATCCTTGAAGGCGACCTCGATCTCCCGCTCCGCGGCTTCCAGCGCCTTCAACTGGTCGCCCACCTCCCGCTGCTGGGCGATGAGGGCGTCCGCATTCTCCTTGGCCCGCTTGAGGCGGCCCACCTCCTCACTCACGCGGTTGCGCTCGGCCTTCAGGGCTTCCGCTTCCTGCAACACGGACCGGCGGCGCTGATCCAGCTCCTGGTATCGCGCCCGGTCCAGCATGTAGCCCCGCCCCGCCAGGCGGGCCGCCACAGCGTCGAGGTCATTGCGCAGGAGGTTGGCATCAAGCATGGGGAGGCTTTCAAGAAACCATCAGTTTACCTGGCTCCAAAACACGCCATGGGCGCGTTTTGGAGCTGGCCTGCGGCCAAAAAAGGACACCAAGCGCACTTCAGTCCTGCGACCAAGCTCCGTCAGGCATCGGTTCACCTGCCCACCGCGTTCCGAATGCCTCCCTCACCTCATCGATCCCGCCCCCGGCGCCCAGCACCAGGCCGAGCTTGGCGAGGGCAGCCCCACGGGTGTGGAGCCCTCCGGAGATGGCACCCATCGCCTCGACTTGCCGGCCCAGTTCATAGGCCGAGAGGTCCACGCCTCCGTAGGGGCACTGCGAGATCACCACCACGGGCAGCCGTCGCTGGCGTGCGTCCTCGAGGGTGGCCCGGAGGTCTTCCCGACCCATGGGCAGGTTGCCGGCCCCGAAGGCCTGGATCAGCATGGCCCGGGCACCCTTGGGCGCCGGGCTCCAAGCCATGCCCGGGTGGGGCGTGACGGTATGGATATTCAGATCGAGGCTGGAACCCAACCCCTCGGGCACCCGACGGACGAACTGGCCCACCTCGGGATGCAGGCGGATCTCCGCCCCAATCTCAGCCAGGGGCGGCAGGTTCGGACTCTGGAAGGCCTCGAACTGGTGGACGCTCAGCTTGTCTGCCGCCACGCCACGGATCCAGTGGGTGCCGAAGCAGATGCCCACCTCGGGGATCCCGCGGCAGGCCAGGTCCACGGCATTGACCAAGTTGCTGCGGGCATCGCTGCGCACGAAGGCCAGGGGCCGCTGGCTGCCCGTGAGCACCACGGGTTTCCCCAGGTCCGCCAGCAGGAAGCCCAGGCAAGAGGCCGTGAAAGCCATGGTGTCCGTGCCGTGGATGATGACGAAACCGTCGAAGTCGTGAGCGGAAGCGCGCACGCGGCCTGCCAAGACCAGGATGTGCGACGGTTCCAGGCCAGCGGAATCCTGGTTGAAGGGCACCTCCACGGAAAGGTCCGCCAGTTGCCGCAACTCTGGAACCTGTTCGATCAGATGGTCCAGAAAGCGCCCCGGTGCCAGCGACGCGGGTTCCCCACTGGGCGCCATGCCCAGCGTACCGCCGGTGTGAAGGAGCAGGATTTTTCGCATGCTTCCACCCTAATCGAAACGACCCGAATTCCTCCACTCGGCTGGACACCCGGCGCCGGCCGGTGGTCAGCCCGGCCCCCAGGTGATTAACTGGAATGGGCTCTTTGCCACTCCATGCGCCGTATTCCCCGATACATCCAGCTGATCACAAGCCGCTACATCAGGCGGCTGCTGAAGAACCGCCTATCCGGTCGCCAGTTGCAGGCGGCCGTAGAAACGGCACTGGCGACCCTCCCCATCCAGGAGAATCTGCTGGTGCGAGAGGGGGCGTTGCGCTCGGAGGCCCTGAACCGCCAACTGGCCTGGGCCATGGCGTTCGTGGCGGGGGCGGTGAATGCCGGTGGATTCCTGGCGGTCAGCCACTACACCTCTCATATGACCGGCGTGGTGTCCTCCATGGCCGACGAGGTGGCCGATGGCGATCTCACCACGGCCCTCGCGGCCCTGGCCATGATGCTGAGCTTCCTCGCCGGAGCCTTCGTCTGCACCACCCTCATCAGCCTCGGCCAGCGCCGCCGGATGCGCAGCCGCTATGCGCTGACCCTGGTGTTTGAAGCCGCGCTGATGATGGTTTTCGGCTTCATGGGGAACCGCCTGCAGCAGGAGATCGAGTTCACGCTCCCCGTAACGGTGATGCTGCTCTGTTTCATCATGGGCCTGCACAACACGGTAACGTCCATCATCTCCGGCGCCGCCGTGCGCACCACACACCTCACGGGCACCGTGACAGATATCGGCATCGAACTGAGCCGGCTCACCTACGTGAACGTCCATCACCGGAAAGGGCGGGACCGCATCCTCGCCAACCGCCAGAAACTTTCCCTGCTGCTGCTGATCCTCGCGGCCTTCCTCGTCGGTGGCGTGGTGGGGGCCCTCGGGTTCAGGCACGTCGGTTTCAAGGTGACGGTGCCGCTTGCCGGATTCTTATGCTTCCTCGCGGCCCGCCCCCTGTTGCTGGAATTGCGCCTGCTGATGCACCGCCTGCGTCGGCAGTGGGCTCCCGACGAACCCGGCCCCACTCCCTGAGGGCTGATAGCCCTCGGATCGCCTCCAGACCCGGCATCCACCTAAGAGTGTGTTTTAGAATTCGCACGGGCCGCGCTGGGAGCGCCGGGCGAGCATGGCTAGGACGGGGCCCGCAGGCATGGTGGTTCCATGTTCAGGGCCCTGGACGACGCCAGGCGACGCCCGCCG
>Ga0315270_10000116_pt1 | contig 44421 bp, 38 predicted proteins | sample C1_bottom_MG_FD_204932 | JGI IMG/M metagenome (GOLD analysis project Ga0315270, IMG submission 204932) | Sediment microbial communities from Yellowstone Lake, YNP, Wyoming, USA - C1_bottom | ecosystem: Environmental > Aquatic > Freshwater > Lake > Sediment | place: USA: Wyoming | collected... | reverse complement strand
TCCACCAGGCCTACCTGTTCGCGGGTGTCCGGGGAACCGGCAAGACCAGCACCGCCCGCATCTTGGCGCGGGCTCTGAACTGCATGGAGGGTCCCACGGCCACGCCCTGCGGAGTCTGTGACTCCTGCCGGGCGGCGGAACAGCCGGATCAGAACCTGGACATCGTCGAGATCGACGCCGCCAGCCGGGCCTCGGTAGCTGATGCCCGGGCCCTCCGGGAACAAGTCCAGACGCGGCCGGCCTTCTGCCGCTACCGCGTCTACATCATCGACGAAGTGCACATGCTCAGCACCGAGGCCTTCAACGCCCTGCTGAAGGTCATTGAGGAACCGCCGCCCCACGCCATCTTCGTGCTGGCCACCACGGAACTTCAGGATGTGCCGGACACCATCAAGAGCCGAGTCCAGATCTTTCCTTTCCGCCTGATCCCCGTGGGCCTCATCGAGGGCCGCCTCAAGCATGTCTGTGAGCAGGAAGGCGTGACGGCCGAAGGCGGCAGCCTCCGCCTGGTGGCCGAGGCGGGACAGGGCTCCATGCGCGACGCGCTCACCATCCTCGACCGTGTCATCGCCGCCGGAGATGGAACGGTGCTGGAAGAATCCGTTCGCGAGCAGCTGGGCATCGTCAGCGCCCATCTGGTGCAGGGCGTGATGTCCGCCCTGACCATCGGCGATACGGCGGCCCTGGTGGAGGCCTGCCGCGAACTGGCCGAGCAGGGCGCGGACTGGGCCACCTTCTGGCGCGAGCTGGTGCTGGCCTTCCGCGACCGGCTGGAGCAGGAGGCCCGGGCCGCCCGCGGGCCCCAGGATCTGCTGCGCTGGGCCCGGATGCTCCAGCTGCTGTTGAGCCGGGAGCGGGATCTCCGGGACAGCAGCCTGCCCCGCGTGGTGGTGGAGCTGGCCCTGATCACCGCCGCCCAGCTGCCTCACCTGGCGCCCCTGGATGCCCTCGTGTCGGGCACCTATGGACCCGGTGCCCCAGCGCGGCCCGCGGGACCGTCGGCCGGTCCCCCGCCGGTCCCTTCCAGGGCCCCCCAGGTCGCGCCGGCGCCTGAGGGGCCTCGCAGGCCCACGCCGGTCGCCTCGCAAGCTCCTGCCCCGACGCGTGCCCATGGTCCAGTCCCCCCGGGTTCACCCGTATCGCCCCAGTTGCGTCTGGCGTGCAGCGAGGCACTCCGCGAGGTGCCGGGCCTGCGCGCCCTTGGCACCGCTCCCCAGATGGCCACGGACCTGCGCTGGGAGCCGCCGGTCCTGTGCTTCCGTTTTCCCGGCAACGTGCGGCAGACCCTCCAGGACCTGGAGCGGGAGAAGGCCAATCCCCACGTGCTGGCGGCGCTGGCGGCCGTGCTTCCGGGCCTGAAGGAACTGGAGATCCGCTTCGATGGCGATCCGGCGGCAAACCAGGCTGAGCGCCCGGAAGACCGCCTCCGGCGGGAACCCGCTTTCCAGGAACTGCTGCGCCTCAGCGGCGGCGAAGTGCTGGAGATCCGGCGGGGGGGCTGACCCGGATCCGCGATTCAGCCGCCCGACACCGGCGGCATGAGGGCCACCTCATCGCCATCCATCAGCGGTGTGTTCTGATCCGCGAAACTCTGGTTCACGGCCAGCAGGGCGTCCTTCGGCAGGTCCGCGAAACGCGCATCGGCCAGCAGATTCCCTAACGTGGGCACCGCGGGCAGAGTGAGTTCGCTGAAGCCCAGCAGGGCGCGGTAACGGGCGAAGGACTTCACTGTGATCATGCACATCTCCCTCCATCCAGCCTAGCGCCCTCAGCCTATTTGGGACTCCAGGAATGGCGGATCTCCCCCGAAGGATTGACCCCGGAGCTGCCGCCCTTGCTAAATCCCAGCTGGAGGATGAGGTTGCCGAAGCGCCATTCCACCTGACCGGAGGTGATGCTCAGTTCACCGCTCTTCCTGTGCGATACCACCAAGGCGCTGCGCTGCCCCAACAGAGTGATGCTCTTGCCCAGCGTCACCTCGGTTTCGGTGGTGCCGAGGCTGGTGGTGCGCACGGCCACGTTCACGCGGTCCAGGCCGAGGGACCTCTGCAGCTGCTCCTGCAAGGGCGCGAAGGCCAAGGTGGAGATGAGACCGGATCCCGCGCTGGCGATGCCCGAGGTGATGGCGCCCTGGGTGACGCCTGAGGAGGCGCCGGCCGCGCCCACGTTCGCCACGTTGCCAGGGTTGATGAGAATGGCCACGATCTCATCTTGGCGCAGGCTCGGCGTGGAGCTGAGCACGAAGGTCAAAGTGCTCAAGGTGCCGTGAATATCAAGGTTCACGGTGTAGCCCGGGATGGAACTGACGCTGCCCTGGAGGTTGATGATCGGATCCAGGGGGCGGAGTTCGGAGAAGGTAAGTGAGGATCCCTGGTTCACGACCATGTCGCCTGCCGGGAAGAAGTTGGTGATGCGGCCGCCGGGCTGGAAGACCATGGTGCCCTTGGGGGCAGGGTGGGCCAGGGTGCCCAGCACCTGGAAGGGGCCGTCGGTGCGACCCTCCAGCTTCAGGAGGTTGGTGTCGAAGCTCCAGGGGCTGCGGAGGTCCAGATCCAGGTCTAATCGAATGCGGTCCAAAGGATCGTCCAGGTCCAGGCCCACTAGGCCGCCGCTGTCGCTGAGGGCGCTGCGGAGGATGAGGTCGGTCAGCTTTACCTCGGTCTGATAGCTCAGATGATCGGCTCGCAGGCGGCCCTTGAGCAGGCCGCTTTCCTCGGTGCCTTCCAGGGTGGCGCGCAGGGTGCCCTGGAGGTCAAGGCCGTCCGGCACGTCGCGGAGCTGGAAGTTGGCCAGGGAAGCCTTCAGTGCGTATGTATCCAGGCCGCCCAGTCGCCAGATGATGGCACCAGACACCTGAAGGTCGCCGTGGGCAAGCGTACCCCGCAGGGGTCGGTCCGGGGCCAGGGAGATGGTCCGATCCTTGAACACCAGGTCGGCCTGAAGGTCCTCCACGCCTTGATAGCCACGCAGGTTCAGCTGGCTCTTCTCCAGTGAGAGCGTGCCGTCCAGCATGGGCGCCAAGTAGGTCCCGTGGGCCAGCAGGTCGAAGTGGCTGAGGCCCTGGATGCGGAACTCCGACAACAGGTTGTACTCGTCCACTTCCAGCACGCGATCGAAGATGGTCTTGAGGTGGGCCAGGTTGGCGGTGCCCTGAGTACGAAGCCCCAGAGGGGCGGAGGCCGAGAAGGGGACCGTGCCTGACAGGTGCAGACTGGCGGCCTGGGCGGGAGTGGCATCCGCCGATTTCCGTGCGCCGCCCTCCAGTGTGATGTCCACCTCCGCACCGCGGGCATCGCCGCGGAGGGCGGAAGTCCCTGCCTGGTGGAGTTCAAATGCATTGAACTGCGCGGCCAGGCGGCTCAGGGTGCCTGTCCATTTGAGGTTCTCTCCATTCCAGCGGCCCTGGGCTGAGGCTTCGATGGTCAGGTCCTCCATCAGGTCCTCGGTCAGGCTCCGGGCGAGGTTTTCGGTATGGGCACTGCCCGCGGAAACGTTCAGCGACACGTTTCCTACCAGATCAGGTCCGTCACGGTGGACCTGGACCTCCGCCAAAGGGCGGGTCATGCCTTCGATCCCCAGGCGGCCCTCCATCCGGCCCCGCTCCAAACGGACCGAGCCTTCGAGTCCCTCCATGCTGCGGTCGCCGAAGAAGATGCGGCCCCGGCTCAGGGTGGCCTGGCCTTCGGGCAGGTCCAGGGCACCGAAGGGGCTGGTGATGGGCCCCAGGAGCCGGGCCTCCACCTGGGACTGGATGCGGGGTCCGGGCAGGGCCAGAAGCTGCGAGTCTAGGCGCCCGGCGAGATCCACTCGCCAGTTCCAACGGCGGAAGTCCATGTCGGCCTTGCCCGTCAGGGCCAGGGCGCCCTCGGGCCCGATATCCAGGCTGCCCAGCAGATCAGGGCGTCCACCGATCCGCACGTCCGACAGCTTTAATCGGAGCACATCCAGGTCCATCCAGAAGTCTGAGGAGGCTGCTGGAATCTTGATGCCATAGATGTCGCCAGATTCGACTTGGGCTGCACCGGCCATGATGATGTGGTCGAAGGGGCCCTGAAGGCGCACCCACCCACCCCCGGTACCCGTGATGGGCATGTCTCCAAGGTCTGCGGCCTTGAGCCCCTCGGCCACGGGCAGGCGGAAGGCGGTGAAGCACATGTCCATCTGGTTCTGGCCTGGTGCCGTGCGACCCCAGGTGAGCCAAAGGTTGCCGCCTCCACGGCCCTCGTCCTTTTTCAGGTCGATGTCCGTCACGCGCAGTTCCGTGCCTTGAATCTGGACCTTCGCCTGGAGGTCGTCGGCCAGGGCCCCGTGCCAGCGGGGGTGGGCCACCTCGACCGAGCCATCCAGCTCCAGGCCGGGGCCCCGGCTCCAATGGACCTTGGCCTGGGCCCGGGCCTGCCCTTCCATGTCCAGGTCCACCACCTTCCAGGCCCGGAGGGATTGGGCTACCTGGCCAGCGCCCACATCCACCCTGCCGTCACCCTCCAGACGGACCAATCCGCGAGGGCCCAGGTCGGCCCACCCGGTGGCTTCGGCCTTGAGGGCCTCCAGGTCCAGGCGGAGCTGATCCAGGGTCGCTCGGCCATGCTTCAGGGTGGCGCGCAGGGCTCCGGCCTCCTGGCCATGCTGGGCCAGCCCAAGCTGGATGGTCCCCTGCCAGCGGTCGGCCCGGTCGAACTCAGCAGGATCCCTGGGGCCTTCCACCTGGGCCCGCAAATCGCCCCGGAGGCCCTGGAGTCCCGGTATTCGAAGGAACCTGCCAAGGGCTTCGAGATCCAGGCCCTGGCCCGTCAAAGTGCCCTTGACTGGCGCCTTGCTGGACCAGGCCCCCTCCAGGGCGAGGTCTCCCTGCGAGGAATGCCAGCGGAGATGACCCAGCCGAAGGGCTTCCAAGCTGCCGTTCGCGCGAAGATCGAGGTTGCCGGGGAGGAAGGCGCTGTTCGCGGGGTGGAGGTCCGAGCCTTCGGCACGGAAGGTCCACTCTGGGTTGGCGAAGGTCCCACGCACCGTGGCGCCGAGACCCACGTTGCCCGTGAGGGGAGGCTGGGCGGCTTTGCCCCAACGGGCCGCCTGGGCCAGGCCCAGGACCCCCGTGAGCTGGGCTTCCAGCCGTTCGGGCTTCTGGGGTGTCTTCGTGTCTAGGCGTCCATGCACCCGGACTTGACTTTCACCGAGGCGGAAGTAGCCCTCCTTGAGGATCAGCACCGCTTCCGAGATCTCGCCGTTCAAGTCCAGCCGGCCCTTTTCCCAGCCCTTCGGGCCCATGACCGCCAGTTGGGGACCCGCCACGTCCACGCGCAGGTGGTTGGGCCCTTGGCCGGTGGCCTTCATTTCGAACTGATAGCGCATCGGGGGCAGGCCCCGCAGCGATTCGGGGATCTCTAGTTCGCCCCCCGTGAGGCTGAACAGATCCAGGCGCACCTGGGGCAGGGGGCCCTTCCGGGGGGGGCGCTCCTTCAGGTGGATGGCCGATAGGCCCGCTTCGGTCAGGCGGACATGGGGATGCTCCACCCGGATGGAGAAGATACGCGGCGTGGGGGAGAGCAGAGAGGCGATGTCGGCCTGGATCTCCACCTTCTGCACGGTGAGCAGGTCGCCGCCCAGCCGCACATTCCGCAGCGTGGCGGAACCGAGGATGGGATGGACCTCCAGCTGGCCGATGTCCAGGGAAAGGCCGGTCTCTTCACGGGCCAGCGCATCGAGTTTCGAGACGGTCCAACGGAGCACCGTGGGCCGGGTCGCCAGCCAGGGCACGACGGTTACAGTCGTGGCGCCCGCCACCAGGACGTAGGACACACGTCGCACCCAGCGGCGACCCCAGAGCCGCTGCACCGCGTCTTTCGTGGGGTGCCAGAACATCGTCTAGTTCTTCTCGCCGCAGTTGGGGCAGATCATGGCCATGCGGGGCAGTTGGCGGTAGCAGAAGCGGCAGAGCCGGGACTGGGAGGCCGCCCGGAGGGTGGGATGGGGCCCCGAGGCGGACGAGGAGAGCACCGCGGTACCGAGGGGGCGGGTCTCACGGGCCACGCTGTCCTTGAGGCGGCGCAGGGCCTCCAGGAAGGCCTGCGCGGACAGGTACCGCTCGCCGAGGTTCACAGCCAGGGCCTTCATGACGACCTCGGAGAACGCCTTGGGAACGATGGGATTGCGAAGGTGGGGTGCCACGACCTGCTGGGTGGTGAAGGCCTGGGCGATCTTGAGGGGGTCCGCGTCGTAGAAGGGGACGGTGCCCGTGAGCATCTCGTAGAGGGTGATGCCCAGAGACCAGAGGTCGGACTGGAACACGGCCCGGCCCCGAAAATGCTCGGGGGCCATGTAGGGTGGCGAGCCGATGCGCGTGGGCGCATAGGGAACGTGCTGCATCTCCAGCACGCGGGAGGTGCCGAAATCCGTCACCTTGGCCACGCCCTCCCGGTTCACGAGGATGTTGGCGGGACGCAGATCCCGGTGCAGGATCTGATGCCCGTGGGCGAAGGCGATGGCACAGCAGACGTCCAGGCCGATCTCCAGGGCCCGGGCCGGGGGCAGGGTGCGCTCGCGGCGGATGAGGCGGTCCAGCCCCTCGCCCTCCACGTATTCGAGCACCATGAAGAAGATGTCGTTCTTCCGCTCGACCGTGATGAGTTCGACGATGTTGGGATGCTTCAGGCCCGCCATGATGCGGGGCTCCTTCAGCAGATCCACGATCTCGTCCTGCTGCTGATGTGGGACCTTCAGGGCCACCTTGCGGTTCACCCAGGTGTCCAGGGCCAGGTACACGGCGCCGAATCCGCCGGACCCGAGGCGGTCCAGGATCTGGTATTTGCCCAGGGTTTGATCCTTGGAAAGCACGGGTACGGGCTCCGACGAAGCGATGGAACCAGCATGACCGAAACGGGCCGCGGCTCCTAGGAGCCTATTCCAGGATGCGATCCAGGAAGGACCGTTGTTCCTCCCAGGCTGCGGCCAGGTGGCGGATCCGCGGCCGTGGTTCCACCCCCAGCCCATAGGCCTTCCGGAAGAAGGCCCGGTCCTCCACGGTGGCGCGGTGATGCTGGCGCAGGTGCTCACCCCAGCTCGAGCTCAGGAAACTTTCCACGAACCGGAGCTGGCCGGGGTCGGGTGGCACCACGTCCTGGAAGAGGGACCACCGCACGGCGCCGTCCCGGATGCGGATGCGGCGGACCTCCCGCATGGCCTCCTGGAATTCGGCCTTCCGTTCCACCAGCACCCGGTACTCCAGCACCGTGAGGATCGGCCCTTCGTCGGGATGGATGGGCTGAGGCGAATGGGGCTGAAGATGATGGGGGCTCAGATCGAGGGATTCGTGCAGGGCCTGGATCTTCAAGCGGGCAGTGGCCGCGAGGAACGCGAGCATCCCGATGCCCGCTCCGGCGAAGGCGGTGTGGATGCCCCAGTGCTCACCCACCCAGCCCCAGAAGGCCGCGCCGCCCGCCATGGCCCCGCCCCAGACGGTGATGTAGACACCCAGGGCCCGGGCCCGCACCCAGGAGGGCACCGAGAGCTGGACGCCCGTGTTGCAGGTGCTCAGGACGGACAGCCAGCCGGCCCCACAGACCAGCAGGGCCAGCCCGACGGGGATGACATGGACGACAAAGGCCAGCACCAGCAGTCCTGCTGAAAAGGTGGCCGTGGCAGCCGCCATGAGGGCGTTGGGCGTGGATTTCCGCCGGAGCGCCGGCAGGATCAGCGTGGCACCCACCGCGCCGGCGCCAGTGCATCCCAGCAGGAGGCCGAAGGCCGTGGAACCAAGGTGGAGCCGGTGGATGGCCAGGGTGGGCAGGAGTGAGAAGACCGGACCCCCGAAGAACACGAAGCCGCCGCCGCGCAGCAGGATCACCTGGAGGGCTTTGCTGTGCCACGTGTAGCGGAGGCCGACCTTCATGGCCGCGATGAACCGCTCCGCGGGTAGATCCGTGGTGACGGGCTGGCGCTTCCAGCCCTTCAGGACCACCAGCACGCCCACGAAGGAGACCGCATTAAGCGCGAAGGCCCAGGTGGCCCCCAGCCAGCCCACCACGAGGCCACCCAGGGCGGGGCCCACGGCGCGACTCACGTTGAATCCCGCGCTGTTCAGGGCCACCCCGGAGGCGATCTGATCCTTTGGTACCAGGTCGGGTACCGAGGCCTGCCAGGCGGGCGCATTGAGGGCCGCCCCCACGCCCAGCAGCAGCGACATCCCGATGAGCACGCCCGGTGTCACCATGTGGAGCGCCGACAGGATGGCCATCGCCGCCGCGGCCATGAGCATCCACGCCTGAGTGGCCAGGAGCAGCCGCCGTCGATCCACGATGTCCGCAATGGCCCCGCCGGCCATGGACAGCGCCAGCATCGGCAAGGTGGAGCCCGTCTCGATGAGGCTCATGAGCAGCGGGGACCGGGTGATCTCCCCCATGAGCCATTTCTCGCCCACGCTCTGGACCCAGGTGCCCACGTTCGAAGCCATGGCCGCGATCCAGATCGCGAGGAACAGGCGACTGCGGAGCGGGGCGAAGGGGCTTTTGGCGTCGGTCACGGGCCGCGCCTGCTAGCCCAAGAAGGCTTTCAGCGTCTTGGAATAACGTGGGTGGCGAATCTTTCTCAGCGCCTTGGATTCGATCTGGCGGATGCGCTCGCGGGTGACGGCGAATTCGCTGCCCACTTCCTCCAGCGTGTGCTCGGACCCGTCGTCGCCCACGCCGAAGCGCATGCGGAGAACGCGCTCTTCGCGCTCGCTGAGGGTGTTGAGGACGTTGCGGACGGTCTCCTTGAGGCGCTGCTGCACCACCTGCTCCACGGGGGACACCACGGTCTTGTCTTCGATGAAATCGCCCAGATGGGAATCCTCCTCCTCGCCGATGGGGGTCTCGAGGGAGATGGGTTCCTGCGCAATCTTCATCACCTTGCGGACCTTGCCCACGGGCATGTCCATGGCGTGGGCGATCTCCTCGCTGGAGGGTTCGCGGCCCAGCTTCTGTACCAGCTCGCGCTGGGTGCGGATGAGCTTGTTGATGGTTTCGATCATGTGGACCGGGATGCGGATGGTGCGGGCCTGGTCCGCGATGGCGCGGGTGATGGCCTGCCGGATCCACCAGGTGGCGTAGGTCGAGAACTTGAAGCCGCGGCTGTACTCGAACTTGTCCACGGCCTTCATGAGGCCGATGTTGCCCTCCTGGATGAGGTCCAGGAATTGCAGGCCGCGGTTGGTGTAGCGCTTGGCGATGCTGACCACGAGGCGCAGGTTGGCCTCGATGAGCTCGGCCTTGGCGCCGCGGCTGATGCTTTCCGCGGCCTTGAGGCCGTTGAAATCCTTGTGAAAGACTTCGCTGGTGGTCTCGTACTTGGCGAAGAAGTCGGCCAGGGTGTTCTCGATGTGGGTCAGCTCGTCCTTGTAGCGGTCCTTCAGCTTGGCGAAGGCCGGATTCTTGAGGCGGTCCCGGAGTTCGCGGCACTTGCGTTCGCCGGCCATGACCTGGCTGTGCTGATGGGTGATCTTGTCGATGAGGCGAGTGACCGCCAGGCTGTTGAGGCCCAGCTTGCGGATCTGTCGGGAAAGGCGGCCCCGGGCCTGGAGGAGCTCGCGGCCCAATTTGCGCTTCTTGGGCAGGGTCTTGGTGCCCGCGTCCACCTGGAGCTTCAGGTTCAGCAGATCCTGAAGGGCCTGGTCATAGACCAGCAGCTTCTCGAACTGGTGGTGCACGTGCTGGGTGGCGGAGGTACTCTCGGCATCCTCATCGTCATCCACTTCGTCGGAAAGTCCCACCACTTCGCGGATCTTGCCGGGATTCTCCTTCAGCATCCGTCCGATCTCGATGAGCAGGCTGGCAGCCAGGCGGGACCGGGACAGGGCGCGCATGACGCTGCGGACGCCCACTTCGATGCGCTTGGCGATCTCGACCTCGTCCTCGCGCTTGAGGAGAGGCACCGTGCCCATCTCCTTGAGGTACATGCGAACCGGATCGTTGAATTTGTCGCTGTCGGGGCTGTCGATCTCGACCTCGAGATCCTTGTCGCCTTTCCCGCCACCCTCCACCATGACGAATTCGGGCTCGATGGCCTCGCGGGCCGCGAGGGCTTCTTCCTCGGTGGCACCGATGCCCACCCCCAGGCGCGCGAACAAGCCCATGACCACTTCGAGATCGTTGGGGCTCGAAGAGGTATCAGGGAGGAAGTCATTGAGCTGGTCAACCAGCAGGAATCCGTTTTTCCTTCCGATGGAGATCAGGGCTTTGGTCAGGGGGTAGTAGGCTTCTCGCGGTGGCGTCGGAACCATTCGGACCTCAAAGAGCGCTGCGGGCATCGGGCCAGTTGGGCAGGGGACCCGGCGGCCGAGGGGAAAACAGAACACGGCCAATGTACCGGGCCGAGTCCGGAACTTTTCAGTATAGGGGATTAGCGCGATCAGGCAAGGGTTTAGGTGAGGCCCGGTCGCTCAGCGCGGTCCCCGGCGGCGGCGTGACAGCTCTTTCTGGCGAGCCAGGAGGTCGTTCTGACGGGTCTCCACCCGCTGCTGAAGGGTGGGGTCCACCTGGGTGCTGGGATCCTGGAGGAGACGATTGTTGGCCTGGAGCTCGCGGTCCACATACCGGGCTTCCAGCTTCACGAAGAGAGCCTCGGCATCACGCCCCGCCTCGTCCTGACGGCTGGCCTGGGCCTCCAGGTGACGCACGGCCGCCATGGCCCCTTCGGGCAAGAGGGCGGGATCGCCTTCGGCGTCCAGCAGCGCTTGCAGCAAGGCAGCACCGGGCAGGCTTTCCCACCAGGCGGGTGGGATCTCCTGCACCCGGCGCCAGTGGCCCGCCGTGCTGAAGAGGATCAGGCTGCGGATGAGGTCATCCACCTCGGGCACCTCGGAGGCAAGCGGAGGCGCCTCGGCGTGGGTAGGCGCCTGCCGGCCCTTTACGGCCCGGTCCAATTCCTGCAAGGGCACTTGGAGCTGGTGGGCCAGGCTGGCGAAGAGGTCGCGGCTTTCGGTGGTACGGGGCAGGTAGGGCAGGAAGTCCAACAGATCCTTGAAGGCCCCCATGCGGTCAGAGATCCGCCGGAGGTCCTTGCCCTCCATGGCCCGGTCGATCATGAAGGCCGTCCAATCCGGCGCGGCCCGCAGCAGGTCGCGGAAGGCCTCGCCGCCCAGCTTGAGGCACCAGGTATCGGGATCCTCGCCCTGGGGCAGCTCCAGCAAGCGCACCTCGAAGCCCAGGGGCAGGGCCATCCTCAGGCTCTTCTCCATGGCCCGGCGACCTGCGGCATCGCCGTCGAAGCAGAGGATGACGCGGCGGGTGAACCGGCCGAGCTGCTTCAAGTGCTCCTCGGTGAGGGCGGTGCCCAGGGGGGCCACGGCCTGATGGATGCCGTTCTGATGGAGCTGCAGCACGTCGAAGTAGCCCTCCACCACCAAGGCCCCGTCCTTCATGGCGCCCTTGGCCCGGTGGAAACCGAAGAGGGTCTCCCCCTTGTGAAACAGGACTGTGTCCCGAGTGTTGAGGTACTTGGGCTGGCCATCACCCAGCACCCGCCCGCCGAAAGCCACCAGGCGCCCTCGGGTGTCGTGGATGGGAATGGTCAGGCGGTTGCGGAGGAAGTCGATCTGGGTGCCCCGCTCGCTGCGGCTGGCGAGGCCGGCCTGTTCGAGCAGTTCGCCGGAGAAGTTCAGGCCGCGCAGGTGTGTCACCAACGGATCCCAGCCGTCCGGCGCCACCCCGAACCCTGCCTCGGCCACGAACGCCCCTTCGTAGCCCCGCCGGCGCAGATAGGCGCGGGCCTCCTCGTGGCGCTCCAGCTGTCGCTCGTAGAAGGCCTGGGCCGCCTCCAGCGCGCTGCGCATGCGCGTTTCCAGGTCCACCTCGGCCGCCGGGCGCTCCCGGTGCTGGGGCAGGTCGATGCCCGCCGCCCGGGCCAGCTGTTCCAGTGCCTCGGGGAAGGTCATGCCCTCCCGTTCCATGAGCCAGGCGAAGGCATCGCCGTGCTTGCCGCAGCCGAAACAGTGGTAGAAGCCCCGGTTGGCCACCACCTGGAAGCTGGGGCTCCGCTCGGCGTGGAAGGGGCAGAGGCCCACGTGGGCCGAGCCCTGCTTGCGCAGTTTCACCGCCTGGCCCACCAGGGCCAGCAGGTCCGTGGCATCCCGGACGCGCTCGACGATTTCGCGGTCACGCATGATTTAGGCATAACACGGCCACGGCTGAATGTGTCGTGGCCTGCTTGAGAATTCGTGTGGCGGGATCCCCGGACAAAGCTGGCCGCATCCTCGTGTCAGTGCGCCCCGGCGCCCGCTTTGGCGCTCCAGATGCGGGTCATGATGAAGGCGCCGAGGAAACTGAAGGGGATGATGGACCCGACCCAGACCCAGGCGTGGGCGGGCTGGTGGCCGTGGGTGGCGATGCCGTCCCAGCCGTAGGTCTTGAGGATCCAACCCAGGCCGAAACCCGTGAGGCCCGAGCCGATGTACTGGATGCCGTCCAGGGCCCCGGTCACGGTGGCCGCGGCCTTGCGCCCGCCGAAATCCATGCTGGCGGTGCCGCTGAGCATGCCGTGGACGCCGAAGATGAACATGGCCGTGAGGCCCAGCAGGAGCACAGCCCAGACTTGGCCGCCCTGGGTGCCCTGGCCGAGGGTCATGCCCAGCAGGGCAAGCATCACCACCTGCACCAGGTAGAAGAGGAAGGCCACGGGAGGCCGACGGGATTGGAACAGCTTGTCGCTCATCCAGCCGCAGAGCAGGCCCCCGAGGATGCCGCCGCCCATGAAGGCGATGCCCGTCCACCAGAAAAGATGCTCCTTCTTGCTGAGGTGATAGATCTCCTGCAGGTACTCGGTGAAGTAGAGCATCACGCCCTGGCGCACGAAGCCCGTGCAGAACTCCGCGAAGATGAGCGAAACCACGATGGGGTTGTGGAAAACCTTCCGCGCAAGATCGCGTAGGGGCAGGGGAGCGTCTTCGGCGGAGGCGGCGTTGGATCCATCGCCGGTGTCGAAATCGGCGTAGCCCGCATGGCTGGGACGGTTGCGCACCAGAAGCCAGTCCACGGCGAACATGAAGGTCATGGCGGCGGCGGGCACGAACCAGATGACGGTCCAGCTGCGGAAGCTGGCCAGCAACCAGGCTCCGATGGTGGTGGCCAGGAAGTAGCCGGAGCTGATCATGATCCCGAAGATGCCGCCAAAGATGCCGCGCTCGCTGACGTGGAACCAGGTGCTGTTCACCTTCACCACGGACAGGGCCCCGAAGCTCTGGAAGTACATGTTGGCGCTCCAGAGGAGGCTCATGCTCACCAGCACCTTGGAGGCATCGCCATTGAGGAACATGGATCCGATGAGCAGGTTCACCGCGGCCGCCCCGAGCGCGCCGATGAGAATGGCCTTGCGGCCTCCGATGCGGTCCGCCAGGGGCCCGTTGAAGATCACGGCGAGGCCGTAGGTCCAGAAGCCCGCGGAGGCGATGAGCCCCATCTGCGCCTTGTCCAGGTGATACCAGGCGCCGATGTCGTTCTTCACGATGTTGAAGTTGTAGCGGCCCATGTACATGGCCGCGTAGGTCAGCCCCAGGGGGAACCAGTTCATGAACCGGCGCAGACGGAAGGCAGGGCTGTGATCCAAAGGAACCTCGATGCCTTCAATGGTAATGGGGGCTTTGCCGACCCCCAAGGGACGAGCGTGTAACGTCGGTCACTCTGCCTTGCGGAAGTCCTCGTCGGTGCCCGTCAGTTCCCAGCCGCCCCGGCGTCGCTCGAAGGTGGCGTGGCGCTGCTTGGTCTGGCCGATCTTCGCGTTCGGATGCAGGGCCTGGAAGATCGGGAATTGGGCCGTGGGCTTGTCCAGGCGGATCTCGTAGGTGACACGGGCTCCCTCGCGGGTGGGCTCCATGCGGACGGCGCGCACGAACACGGCCTCGGCCGCGGGCATGGAGAAGCCTTTGGGCGCCGCCTTGATGCTCTTGGGGGCATCGGGCTTCAGGCGGAAGGTGAACGTTTCCCGCCCGCTGTCGGCCTGGACGGCGCTATCGAACCAGCCGCTCTTGTCGAGGTTCTCCTTGAGGGCCGTCAGGCGCAGGTGTTCGGGGCTGCCCTTTTCAGCCGAGGCCTTCTCGGGCACGGTGACGGGCACCACCACCGGGTAGTCCTTGCGGATCAGGTCCTCGGCCTTCGCCCGTTCCAGCTTGGAGCTGCAGGCCAGCGTCAGGAGGAGGACGGGCATGAGGAGGGCAGGGCGCATGATTGGATCCTTTCCAGTTCGCAAGGATGGTGACACAACCGGGCGTCCGTCACGCAACCTCGCAGTATCCTATGAAGTTCTGACGCTTAGGAGACCCCCGTGAATCCTGCCTATCTGGCCCACCTCACCCATGAGATCGAGCAGCTGAAGGAGGCCGGGCTCTTCAAGACCGAGCGGATCATCACCTCGCCCCAGCAACCCCGGATGCAGGCCAACGGCAAGGATGTGGTGTGCCTTTGCGCCAACAACTACCTGGGGCTGGCCAACCATCCCGAGGTGATCCAGGCCGGCAAGGCTGTGATGGACGGCCATGGCTTCGGCATGGCCTCGGTGCGCTTCATCTGCGGCACCCAGGACATCCACCGGGAGCTGGAGCAGAAGCTGGCGGCCTTCCTGGGCTTCGAGGACACCCAGCTGTACTCCTCCTGCTTCGACGCCAACGGCGCCATCTTCGAAGGCCTCCTGGGTGAGGAGGACGCGATCATCAGCGATGCCCTGAACCACGCCTCCATCATCGACGGCATCCGCCTCTGCAAGGCCCAGCGCTTCCGCTACGCCAACTCCGACATGGCCGATCTGGAGGCTCAGCTCAAGGCGGCCGACGCGGCCGGCGCGCGCTTCAAGCTGGTGGTGACGGATGGCGTGTTCAGCATGGACGGCTACATCGCCCGGCTCGCCGAGATCTGCGATCTCGCCGAGAAATATGGGGCGATGGTGATGGTTGATGACAGTCACGCGGTGGGCTTCATGGGCGTGAACGGCCGCGGGACGCATGAGCACTGTGGCGTCCTGGGCCGGGTGGACTTCATGACGGGCACCTTCGGCAAGGCCCTGGGCGGGGCCTCCGGCGGCTACATCGCCGGGAAGCAGGTGGCCATCGATTGGCTGCGGCAGAAGGCCCGACCCTACCTGTTCTCCAACTCCGTGGCTCCCGCCATCGTGGCCGCCACACTGAAGGTGCTGGAACTGCTCAAGGACAGCCAGAGCCTCATCAAGCAGGTGCATGAGAACGCCCGCTACTTCCGCGCCGGCATGGAGAAGGCCGGCTTCAAGCTGCTGCCCGGTGAGCACCCCATCGTGCCCGTCATGCTCTACGAGGCGCCTCTGGCCCAGGAGTTCGCCAAGCGCCTGCTGGACGAGGGCGTCTACGTCATCGGCTTCTTCTTCCCCGTGGTGCCCAAGGGCCAGGCGCGCATCCGCACGCAGATGAGCGCCGCCCACACCCGTGCGGACCTGGACAAGGCCATCGCTTCCTTCACGAAGGTCGGGCGTGAGTTGAAGGTGATTTGAGCTACAGCACGATGTACCGATAAGTGCCCGGATTCTGCTCCTTCAGCAGCAGCTGGATGGTCCAGCGGCGGTCGGGGTACCGCTCGTACATCGTGGCGCTCATCACTGATTCGGAAAACCAGATTCGGATGTCTTCGTACCGCTCGAACGGAGGCGGCTCCCATCCACCATCCCCGGTTCCCCGAGCGGCCGACCCAGGCTTGAGGTAGTCCATCAGGCGTGCCAGTGAGGCCTCGGGATCCTGCATCGTATGCTCCACACGCCCGAGTCTACTTGCCCCGGCGAAATCCATCGAGGGGTGGTCGGCCTACTGTTTCCCCCTGGGGGTGGCATCGAGGGGCTCGTCAGCCCCGGGAGCCAGCGATTGAAGGAGCGCACGCAGGGCCTCCTCGCTGGCCCGGTCGAGGGCCTTGGAAAAGGCGATGGCCATGCCCCGCGCATCGGAACGCACCACGGTCCCCCAGGCCACGACCCGCTGTCCGGCCTCCCCCTCAGTCAGCAGAATGGCTACCCCGCACGAACTGCCCAGGGGCAGATGCTCGTGCCCACCCACCAGGATGCCACCCATGCTGAGATCGATGGCGGAGGCGTAGGCGATGATCCGGTCCGCGGCCACCAGTTTCACCCGGTAGGTGATGGGAACGCGGCGGAATTGCCTTCTCTCGGGAGGGGTCGTCATGATCGGCCTCCGGACCGGGCATGATAGCGCGGTGGTCACGGAGCCCCATCCTGGTACCCCTGATCATGGATGTCCATGACGGCGCGGCCGGAGGGATCAGTCATCTTCGCGAAGGAGGCGTCCCAGCGCAGGGCGGTCTCCGTGCTGCACGCGACGCTGCGTTCGAAGGGCACGCAGTTCACGGCCGTGGCGCTGGGGAAGTGGTGCTCGAAGATCTGGCGGTAGAAGTAGGCCTCCTTGGTCTCCGGGGTCTTGACGGGGAACCGCTCCGCCGCGCCGCCCATCATGGCGTCGCTGATCTCCCGCTCGGCCGTGGCCTTGAGCGCATCGATCCAGGCGTAGCCCACACCATCCGAGAACTGCTCCTTCTGGCGCCAGAGCACCTCGTCCGGAATGAGACCCTCGAAGGCTTTCCGGAGGGGGTACTTCTCGATGGGGCGGGGGCGGTGCGCGTTCCGCGGCAGCTTCACTGCGGGATCGAGGCGCATGGCCACGTCCAGGAACTCCCGGTCCAGGAAGGGCACCCGGGCCTCCACACCCCAGGCCGCGCTGGACTTGTTGGCCCGGGCGCAGTCGTAGAGGTGCAGCTTCTGGAGCTTGCGCACCGTCTCAGCGTGCAATTCCGGGCCGTCTGGCGCCTTGTGAAAGTAGAGGTAGCCACCGAAGATCTCGTCCGCGCCTTCGCCAGACAGCACCATCTTGATGCCCATGGCCCGGATCTTCCGCATCATGAGGTACATGGGCGTGGACGCCCGGATCGTCGTGATATCGAAGGTCTCCAGGTGGTAGATCACGTCCGAGAGGGCGTCCAGCCCCTCTTGCACGGTGAAGTGGATCTCGTGGTGGATGGCGCCGATGTGGTCCGCCACCTTCCTTGCCGGAGCCAGGTCCGGCGCGCCCTCCAGGCCCACGGCGAAGCTGTGGATCCTCGGCCACCAGGCTGGCGCCGTGCCCCCCTCCTCCACCCGACCCTCCCGGTACTGGGCGGCGATGGCCGCGATGAGGGAGGAATCCACGCCACCGGAGATCAACACGCCATAGGGCACGTCGCACATGAGCTGGCGCTTCACGGCGGCTTCGAGGGCCGCGCGCAGCGCCGCGGGGTCGTACGGGGCGTCTGGGACGTAGCCGGGCTCGGCCCAGTCGGGCTCGTAGTAGCGCTGGAACCCCTTGTCCGCCTCGTGCCCGAGGTAGAAATGTCCTGCGGGGAACTCGCGGATCCGCTCACACTGGCCCACCAAGGCCTTCATCTCTGAGGCGACATAAAGGCGGTCTTCCCGGTCCCAGCCCAGGTAGAGGGGGATGACACCGACGGGATCCCGGGCGATGAGGTAGGTCTCCCGCTTGGGGTCGTAGAGCACGAACGCGAAAATTCCGTTCATGCGATTGAGGAAGTCCTTGGGCTGGAGTTCGTCATAGAGGTAGAGGATCACCTCGCAGTCCGAGAGGGTCTGGAAATCATGGGCCTCCCGCAGTCCGTGCCGGAGGGCCCCATGGTTGTAGATCTCTCCGTTGACCGCCAGCACGGTGCCCTTGAGGGTGTCGACCAGGGGCTGGGCACCATGCTCGACATCCACGATGGAGAGGCGCTCATGGACGAGAATGGCCCGGTCGTCACTGTAGATGCCGCTCCAGTCCGGGCCCCGGTGGCGGATCTTCCGGGCCATGGCGAGGGCCTGGCGCCGGAGCTCCACGGGGTTCGATCGCGAGGGATCGATGTCGAGGATGGTGAGGATGCCGCACATGTGTGCTCCAAAAGAAAAACCCCCGATCCGCTGTCGCGAATCGGGGGTGGTCCGGGAAATCAGGTGTCTAGGTGAGACCCTCGCCGGCCCACGCGCGATCCGCGCGAGGGAGCCGATTATTGAAATTGCGGTTGGACCGCAGAGAGGGATGAGTCATAAATCGCCTAGAAGAACCTTATCGGCTGTCTTCACGAACCGTCAAGCACGGAGGCGGAAGTTGGCCTGTGTTGCGCTTGATGGTGAAATGGTGCGGTTGGAGGCGTCATGAAAGCCCTGCTCAAGACCAAGCGCGAGGAAGGCATCTGGATGGGCGAGGCGCCCATGCCCGAGATGGGCCCCAACGATGTGCTGATCCGGGTCCACAAGAGCGCCATCTGCGGCACGGATGTGCACATCTACAACTGGGACGACTGGGCCCAGAAGACCATTCCCGTGCCCATGGTGGTGGGACACGAATACTTCGGTGTCATTGAGAAGGTAGGGACGGAGGTCGAGGGCTACAAGCCCGGCGACCGCGTAAGCGGCGAAGGCCATATCACCTGCGGCCACTGTCGGAACTGCCGCGCAGGCAAGCGCCACCTCTGCCGGAACACCGTGGGCGTGGGTGTGAACCGCACCGGTTCCTTTGCCGAATACCTGAGCATCCCGGCTTTCAACGTGTTCAAGGTGCCGGACAACATCCCGGATGAGGTGGCCTCCATCTTCGATCCCTATGGCAACGCCACCCACACGGCCCTCAGTTTCGACATGGTGGGCGAGGACGTGCTGATCACCGGCGCCGGTCCCATCGGCATCATGGCTGTGGCCATCGCCAGGCATGTGGGCGCCCGCCATGTGGTCATCACGGACGTGAATGAGTACCGGCTCGATCTGGCCAGGAAGATGGGCGCCACGGTGGCCGTGAACCCCATGAAGAAAGCCCTGCCGGAGGTGATGAAGGACCTGGGCATGACCGAGGGCTTCGACGTGGGACTGGAGATGAGTGGCAACCGCAACGCCTTCGAATCCCTGCTGGAGGCCATGCACCATGGCGGCCGGGTGGCCTTGCTGGGCATCCTCCCCGGCGACTGCGCCATCGACTGGAGCCAGGTGATTTTCAAGGGCCTGGTGCTGAAGGGGATCTATGGGCGCGAGATGTTCGAGACCTGGTACAAGATGGCCGCCATGGTGCAGAGCGGCCTGGACATCACCCCCGTCATCACCCACCGCTTCGGCATTGATGACTTCCAGAAGGGTTTCGATGCCATGCGGAGCGGGCAGAGCGGGAAGGTGATCCTGGACTGGGGCGTCAAATAGTTTCGTGCATTGAGGCACATGCAAAATGCGGCCATTGGCCGCATTTTGTTTGCTGCGCACTACGTGCGCAGCTTGCCACAAGGCTTACCGGAACCTCAACGTATGGGCTGCGGTTGGGGGACTGGCGGGTAGGGCCCATCGGTCCAGGGGGCGCCGTCCTTGATGAGGATGTCCGCGGCAGGGCCCTCGCCGCCGGGAAGGCCATCCGTGCCCAGGCAAGCCAGGTAGTACCCGTCGAGCTTGGCGTTGAACTTCTGTTTTGCAGGCCCCCGCTTGACCTGGACTTCTTCGATGGGGCGCGTGACGTAGGGACGGTAGAGGAAGGGGTGACCCCAGGGCGCTTCGGGTACCTGATCCAGGTACTCGGGCATCAGACTTTGCAGGGATTCCGGGTATTCGCCCTTTTTGGCGCGGTATCGGATCAGCGCGTCGGTGATCCGCTTCAGGGCGGCCTGCACCTGCTTCTGGCGGTCGGCCAGATCCCGGTTTACGAACGCCTCGATGAGGAAGAGGTCACGCTTGGCCTGCTGGGCGGCCTCGGAATCCGGGTAGCGATCGATGAGCTTCTTCATCATGGCCTTGGCCTCGAGGCTTCGGCCCTCCAGATTCACTTTTCGGGCGTCCTCGTAGAGATTGCCGGGCAGTCTGGGATCCTCGGGACTGCACCCGGCCAGGAGCGCAAGAAGGGCCAGGGCGGGGGCATAGAACGTGCGAATCATGGCTTGAACCTTAGCAGATGAGTGTGAAGTAGGATGTAGAAAAGGGGGGCACATGACCGACAGGCCGATGCTGGTGGGCATCGTGGGAGGCTCCGGCAGCGGGAAGACCTCTGTTGCCGTGGAACTTGTGAAGCGGCTGAAGCGCTGCAAGGTGGCCACCCTCCTCCTGGACATGGACGCCTACTATGCTCCGCTGGAGGTGGTGAAGGGGCGCTTCGGCGGGCGGCCCGTGAATTGGGATCATCCCCACGCCTTCGATCTCGAGCTGATGGCCGCGCACCTGGCAGCCCTGCATCGCGGGGAGAGCATCCGCAAACCTTCCTACGACTTCACCCTTTCCGACCGCACCGGCTGGGAGGAGCCCGTTCCGCCCGGCCAGGTGGTGATTCTTGAGGGCCTGTTGTTGTTCGCCCTTCCAGAACTGCGTGATCAGCTGGACACCAAGATCTTCGTCGATACGGATGCCGACATCCGGATTCTCCGCCGTATCCGGCGGGACACTCGGGAGCGGGGCCGCAGCCTCGAAAGCGTCATGGACCAGTACGAGCAGAGCGTCCGGCCCATGCACCTGGAATTCGTGGAACCCAGCAAGCGCTGGGCAGATCTCATCGTGCCCACGGGTGTGGAGAATCGCACGGCCCTGGATATCATCACCCATCACATCTGCAGCCGTGCGCTTGATCAGGGAGAAACTCAGCGTGTTTGAGGATGGCATCCATCTTTCCGCGGAAACATATAGGGGTCTTCCGGAATCCGTCCAGCGGCTGGATGTCCGCGAGGTCTGGGAATGTGAACTGGCGCGGATCCCTGGTGCCATTCTCATTCCCCTGGGTGAGCTGGCGGGTCGGGTAGGTGAGCTGGATTCCACGCGACCTGTGGCGGCCTACTGCCACCACGGCACCCGCAGCCTCTACGCCCTCAGATTCCTGCAAGGCGCGGGGTTCAAGGAACTGGCCCACCTCGCCGGCGGTATCGACGCCTACAGCCGCATGGATCCTTCCGTACCGAGGTACTGATGCGGCTGCTGCACGGCCATCCCGAGGGGTTCGATCCCGCCACTCCCTGGCCCCAGGAGTCTGAGAGCGTGCGCCAGGACTCCCGGCTTTTCCGGCAGATCGTGGCGCAGCGCAGGAGTCCCCACACGGGCCGCCAGCATGCTTTCTACCGGCTTCAGGGGCCGGACTGGGTGAACGTGGTGGCCTTCACCCGGGAGGGCGACCTGCTGGTGGTGGAGCAGTTCCGGCACGGCATCGACGCACCCACGCTGGAAATTCCGGGTGGAGGCTGCGACGGCGGAGAGGCGCCGGAAACAGCCGCTCGGCGGGAATTGCGCGAGGAGACAGGATTCGTTTCGGGTCATTGGGTCACCCTCGGCTTCTGCACGCCGAATCCCGCCACCCAGAACAACCGCTGCCATACCTTCCTGGCCCTGGATTGCGATCCGGCCGGGCCCCTTGATCTGGATCCCGCCGAGGAATTGCAGGTCTGGGCCTGCACCTGGAAGGAGTGGCAGGAACGCCTTCGCAGCGGTAAGGTGCACCATGCCCTTGTGCTCTCTGCGTTTCTGATGTTGAGCCACTGGGATGGCTGGCCGGATCTAAAGCGAAGGTTGGAGGCCTGACATGATCCGACCCTGGATGCTGGTCTTCGCAACAGTGGCGCTGATGGCACAGGACCCCGCGCCGCCCGTTCCTCCCTGCCAGATCAAGGGTGCCCCCAATCCGGCCTTCGCGGCGGATCTGGAGGCCACCATGGGGGCGCTGAAATCTGAACAACGGCGACGTTTCTTCAAGGCGCTGCGCGCCAAGCAGCGGGAACTGGGCTACCGAATCCTGGAAGTGGAGCGAGGGCTGGATCAGGCCCAGAAGCTGCGCAACACCCTGGAAGGGGAGGGGTCCCCGCACCTGGCCCAGGCTCAAGCGTTGGTGGAGAGCCAGGCCCGGATGCTCGCCTCCTTCCGTGAGATGGACAAGGTCATCGCCCGCAAGCGGTGGGAAGAGGATCCCCTGAAGCTCGATGCCGACGAACTGAAAGCCGATCTGTACGGTGGTTTCCAATTCTCCAGCCTGTTCAGCGATCAAGATCAGACATCATCCTTCTTCTCCAAATCCCGGCCGTTCGTGGCACTGGATATCCGTCAGACCTTCCACCGACCGGCCCAGGACACCTGGTGGGAGCTCTTCAGCACCCTGTCGTTCCAGTCGTCCAGTTTCGAGACCTCAGAAACACTCAACGTCATCACCACCAGTGGCCACTTCCGGGGCGAGGTGGGGCTCTGGTGGATGCAGACGTTGACGGAGCGCGTGAGCTGGGGAGTGATCGGCTCCGTGGGTGTGGTGGGGTTCAGCCAGCCCATCAACCAGTCCGACCTGAACGCCACCTCCCGCGACGAATTCCGGAACCGCTTCAAGGTGGGCTTCACCACCCGCCAGGAGGAGGGAGCCTTCAAGGGATCTTTCGCAGAATGGTCTTACCTCCGTGACCCCCTGTTCCGCTACCAGGACCGGATCTACATGCGTGGTCGGGTGGTGCTCACCCAGTTCGGATCCCAGGGGGCCAGCGGTGATTTCTTCACCGAAGGCTCGGTCAACAAGGGGCGGCACGGGAAGGATGAGGCTGTGATGGTGGTCGGATTCAGGCTCAGCACCGTGGCCTTTTTCCGAAGCCTGGGAAGCGGTGCCAAGCCCTGAACCGGATTGTCCGGACCGCGTCCATCCGGTCTTCGCCTTTCCTGTGGCCTACACGGGCGCTAGTCTGGAGGCTGGATCCAGATAGAGGAGTGCCCATGGCCAGCGAATGCTCTTTCGATGTGGTGTGCAAAGTGGACCTGGACGAGGTGAAGAATGCCGTGTCCCAGGCCATGAAGGAGATCGGTCAGCGCTACGACTTCAAGGGCTCGGTGTCGAAGATCGAGCTGAAAGATGACAAGGTCCTGGTGCTCAACAGCGACGACGAGGTGAAGCTCAAGGCCGTCATCGACGTGCTTCAGACCAAGCTGCACAAGCGGGGCGTCAGTATCCGCAGCATGGTCTACGGGAAGATCGATCCCGCGGCCAAGGGCAGTGTTCGGCAGGAGGTCACCATCCAGCAGGGCATTCCGGTGGAAAAAGCCAAAGGGCTCATCAAGGCGCTGAAGGATTCGAAGATCAAGGTGCAGGCCAGCATCCAGGGCGACCAGCTTCGCGTGAGCGGCAAGAGCCGTGATGATTTGCAGGAGGTCATCGCGCTCTTCAAGAAGGACGATCAGGGATTGGACCTTCAATTCACGAACTATCGAGGCTGACCCTTTGAGCCGCCTGGACCTCTCCCACTATTTCCTCCCCATCGCTCCCAAGCTGGCAGGCGTGGAGGCGGAACTGCAACGCATCCTGCAGAGCGACGTGGGAGTGGTCCAGAAGCTGGCCGATCATGTGCGCGGCGGCCAGGGCAAGCGGCTGCGGCCGGCGCTGGTGATGCTGTCCTCCCGCTTCTGCGGCGTTTCCGACGATGAGGACGTGCGCTTCGGAGCCGTGTTCGAGCTGATCCACACGGCCACACTGGTGCACGATGATGTCATCGACCACGCCCAGCTCCGCCGCGGGATGCCCACCCTCAACCGGCTCTGGGGCAACACGCTGACGGTGCTCTTCGGCGACCTGCTCTACCTGGTGGCCATGAGCGAAGCCATTGCTGGTCGCAGCTGGCGGATGATGGAGATCTTCGCGGAGGTGACTACCCGGATGATCGAGGGAGAGCTCATCCAGAACGACGTGCTCTTCAAGCTGGATACCACCCGCAAGGACTACTTCGATATCCAGGAGCGCAAGACCGCGCTCTTGTTCAGCAGCTGCACGGAGACCGGCGCCGTCCTCACTGGGCGGAGCCAGGACGAATGCGGCGCCATGCGGCAGTACGGCCTCGAGGTGGGTCGGGCCTTCCAGCTGGTGGACGACCTGTTGGATTACACCGCTACCAGCGAGCAGTTGGGCAAGCCGGCCTTCAGTGATCTCCGCGAGGGCAAGCTCACCCTGCCCATGCTCACCCTGCTGGAACGAGCCCCAGATGAGGTACGATCGCTCGTCCGCACCATCTGGAACCGCGGCGAGGAGGTGCCGATCCCGAAAAATGAGGAGGCCAGCCTTCGCGCCCTCATCGCCAAGCACGACGCGCTGGCTGAGACCCGCGATCTGGCCCTCAAGGCCTCCAAGAGCGCCGTGGCCCAGCTGGCCACGGTGAAGGGCGACGCTGCCACTGGTGAGCTGTTGTGGGAGATTCCTGAGGCCCTGTTGTCCCGGAGCAAGTAGAGGTCAGCTTTCGATCTCGCCGAGTCGCAGATCGAAGGGAATCCCCGCCCGCTTGCAGGCCGCGATGAAGCTCTCCTTGTCGGGGCACTTGAGGTAGGCCTCCATGGGCTCCACCTTCTTGTCCTTGATGAGTTCGACGAGCGAATCGTTCATGAGTTTCTGGCCATAGCTCCGGCCAGTCTGCATGGCGCTTGGAATCTGGAAGTTCTTGCCTTCGCGGATGAGGTTGGCGATGGCGGGAGTGATGAAGAGGGTCTCCAGGGATGCGATGCGGCCGCCGCCGATCTTCTTGAGCAGGTTCTGGCTGATCACGCACTTCAGGGCGTCGGCCAGCATGACGCGGATCTGCTGCTGCCGGTCGGCGGGGAACTGGTCCACGATGCGATCGATGGTGCCGATGGCGCTGCTGGTGTGCAGGGTCCCGAAGACCAGATGGCCCGTGATGGCGGTCTCCAGGGCGATGGCGATGGTCTCCAGATCGCGCATCTCACCCACCATCACGATGTCGGGGTCTTCCCGCAAGGCCGCGCGGAGGCCGTTCTTGAAGCTGTCCGTGTGGGTGCCTACCTCCCGCTGGTTCACCAGACAGCCCTTGCGGGGATGCACAAACTCGATGGGATCCTCGATGGTGAGGATGTGGTCATGGCGCTTCTGGTTGGCCAAGTCGATGATGGCCGCCAGGGTGGTGGACTTGCCACTGCCTGTCGGCCCCGTCACCAGCACCAAGCCCTTGGAGAGATCGCAGAGGTTTCGGATGGGGTTGGGCAGGCCCAGCTTGTCCGGATCGGGGATCTGGTTGGGGATGACGCGACAGACCAGGCCCGGTCCCACGCGATCCATGAAGTAGTTCACGCGCAGGCGGCAGCCGCCCGCCTCATAGGCATAGGCGAAATCCGCATCGTGGCGCTCCTGGAAGTGGTGCCAGGCGATCGGAGTGGCCACAGCCTCCATCATCTCCAGCAGGGTGGCCGGTTCCATGTGGCCGAATCCTTCCAGCTCCTTCATATCGCCGTGGACACGAATCAGGGGTGGTTCCATGGAGGTGCAATGAAGGTCGGAACCCTGCTGGGCCAGGAGGGCGGAGAACAGGCGTTCGGCCAGAGGGTGGCCATGGCCCCCGCCAGGTCTCGAGGCTAGCGGCGCAGGGACAGCGGCCGCAGGGGAGGGCACTTCGACAGGTGCGGGGACGACAGATGGTTGGGGGGACGCGGACCCCTGCCATTCGGCGATGAGGGTGGGGAGCCCGCCATCGCGGCTCAGGCGGATCCGGAAGACTTGGCCGGCCAGGTCGCGCTCAAATTCGGCCTTTCCTTCCATCTGCCACGCGGCTTTCAGGTTCCCGGGTACCACTTCCCCGGCCAGCACGTCCACCATCATCGCCGCCAGGGGGTTAGGCAGGAGGTCCAGGGCCTCGCCGTTCTTGAGCTCCAGGCGGGGTTTCCGGTCTGCCTCCATCAGGAGCCGAGTGCCACCGCGGGCGATGACATGGGAAAGCAGGCGGTCGATCTGGGCCATAGATATCTCCTGGAGCCTTCAAAGGATGCCACGGGTCACAGCCTTGAGGGTTCGGACCTGGCGATCTGGTCGCTAGACTGGAAGGTGACCTTTTCGGGAGCGCGCATGAACATCCACGAATACCAAGCCAAAGAGCTGCTGCGGCAGTACAAGGTGGCCACGCCCGACGGGAAGGTCGCCCAGGATGCGGAAGAGGCCCGCATGATCACGAAGGAGTTCGGTGGGGCCAGCGTCGTCAAGGCGCAGATCCACGCCGGCGGCCGCGGCAAGGGCGGTGGCGTGAAGTTCGCGACGGACCCCGACAAGGCAGCGGAACTCTTCAAAGCCATGATCGGCATGCAGCTCGTCACCAAGCAGACCGGCCCCGAGGGCCGCAAAGTCCGCACGATCTTCCTTTCCAAGCCTGTTGATATCGCGCGCGAACTCTACCTGAGTTTCCTGGTGGACCGCGTGACGAGCAGGGTCACCATCCTGGCCTCCACCGAAGGCGGCGTGGAGATCGAGGAAGTGGCTGCGAAGACCCCCGAGAAGATCGTGCGGGTGGCTGTGGATCCTGCCCTGGGCCTCAATGGCTTCCAGGCACGTCAGGTGGCTTTCGCCCTTGGGCTCGAAGGCAACTCCTTCAAGCAGGGTGTGGTCTTCCTCCAGAATATGTACAAGCTCTTCGTGGAGAAGGACTGCTCCATGGTGGAGATCAACCCGCTGGTCGTGACCAAGCAGGGGGACGTTACGGCCCTGGACGCCAAGATCGGCTTCGATGACAACGGCCTGGTCCGCCACCCGGATGTGCTGGCCTACCGCGACCTCAACGAGGAAGCGGAGGAGGAAGTGGAAGCCAGCAAGTACAACCTCAACTTCATCAAGCTGGACGGTAGCATCGGCTGCATGGTGAACGGCGCCGGCCTGGCCATGGCCACCATGGACATCATCAAGTACTGCGGCAGCTCCCCGGCCAACTTCCTGGACGTGGGCGGCAGCGCCACCGAGGATGCGGTGAAGAACGCCTTCCGCATCATCCTGCAGGACAAGTCCGTGAAGGCCGTGCTGGTGAACATCTTCGGTGGCATCATGCGCTGCGACATCGTGGCTTCCGGCATCGTGAACGCCGCCAAGGAGATCGGCATCAAGGTTCCCGTGGTCGTGCGCCTCGAAGGCACCAATGTCGAGGAAGGCAAGAGCATCCTCGCGGCGAGCGGCCTGAACCTCATCGTCGCCGCCGACCTGAAGGACGCCGCCGAGAAGGTGGTCGCCTCCATCAAGTAAGTCCACCACGGAACCCGATCGATTCCATTTTTGCGAGGTATGACATGGCAGTTCTCGTGGGCAACCACACCAAACTCATCGTTCAGGGCATCACTGGCCGCGAAGGTCTCTTCCACGCCAAGGGCTGCCGCGACTACGGCACCAAGGTCGTGGGCGGCGTCACCCCCGGCAAGGGCGGCACGGAGATCGAAGGCTTCCCCGTTTTCAACACCGTCCAGGACGCCGTCGCCAAGACCGGCGCCAACGCCACCATGATCTTCGTCCCCCCCGTGGCCGCGGCGGACGCCATCCTCGAAGCCCTGGACGCGGGCATCGAGCTGATCGTCTGCATCACCGAGGGCATTCCCGTCCTCGATATGGTCAAGGTCAAGCGGGTGCTCCCCAATTACCCCAAGAGCCGCCTCATCGGCCCCAACTGCCCCGGCATCATCAGCCCCGGTCTGGCCAAGATCGGCATCATGCCAGGCCGTATCCACAAGCAGGGCCACGTGGGCGTCGTCAGCCGCTCCGGCACCCTGACTTATGAGGCCGTGGGCCAGCTCACCGCCCTGGGCATCGGCCAGAGCACCTGCATCGGCATCGGGGGCGACCCGGTCAGCGGCACCAGCCACATCGACGCGTTGGAGATGTTCAACAACGACCCCGACACCCACGCCGTCATCATGATCGGCGAGATCGGCGGCAGCGCCGAGGAAGACGCCGCTGCCTGGGTCAAGGCCAACATGAAGAAGCCCGTGGTGGCCTTCATCGCCGGCCAGACGGCCCCTCCGGGCCGCCGCATGGGCCACGCCGGCGCCATCATCTCCGGGGGCAAAGGCACCGCCGCTGAAAAGATGAAAGCCCTCACCGCCGCCGGCATCACCGTCGTGCAGAGCCCCGCCGATATGGGCAAGGCCCTGGCCGAGCGACTGAAATAGCGGATTCTTTTCCCATCAAAAAGGGCACCGGCGTTTTTCCGGTGCCCTTTTTGCGTGAACGGCCCCAGGTCTGTGCTGTACTTGAAGCATGTTGATCTCACGAGAAATGGTTCTGGACCAGGACATCGGCCTCAACGCCACGCTGTTCGGCGGGGACATGATGGCCCGCATGGACAAGGTGGCGGGCATCACGGCCTCGCTCCTGTCCCGGAACCCACGGTTTCTCACGCTGAAAGTATCTGAGCTGCTCTTCCACAGCCCCGTGCGAGCCGGAGAGATCATCGAGTTCTACGTGGCCATCACCCGGCCGGGGCGCACCAGCATGACGCTCCAGATCGAGGTGCAGGTCTACGAACCGGTGTCTGATGCCCGCCGGGATGTAACCAGCGGCGAGTTCGTCATGGTGGCCGTGGATGAGGGCCAGCGGCCGCAGCTCATCCTCTGGAAGCCCGAGATGGTCCAAACCGCGGCCGAGGCCCATCTTCGCCGCCAGGGCGGCTGAACCCGCTGGCTATTCCTATCAAAAAGGGCACCGGTGCATTTCCGGTGCCCTTTTTGCTGGAACGGCCCCATGTCCGTGATGTACTTGGGACATGACGGATCTCATCAAAGCCCATCTGGATCATCGGCGCGTCTGGCGGGACTTCGACTATTGCTATCCCGTGATCTCCCGCCGCAGCCGCGGGGTGAGCCTGGGTGTGAACCTGAACCCCGACAAGGTCTGCAACTTTGATTGTGTCTACTGCGAAGTGGACCGTCTCACACCCGCGAAGCGGAAGGACCTGAACCTGGACCTTCTGGAAAAGGAACTGAGCCTGTTGCTGGACCTTGCCACCAGCGGGGAGATCTATGGGGTTCCACCCTTCGATTCGGCCCGACCCGAGCAGCGGCGCCTCAACGACATCGCCTTCAGCGGTGACGGGGAGCCCACCACGGCCCCGGCCTTCGCCGAGGTGGTGGCGCGCGTGGCGAACCTGAAGCGGACCCGGGACCTGAACCTGGTGAAGCTCGTCCTCATCACAGACTCCAGCCGCCTCCAGGCGCCGGAGGTGGTGAAGGGGCTGGAGACGCTCATGGCCAACCAGGGTGAAATCTGGGCCAAGCTCGACGCGGGCACCGAAACCTACTACCGCGAGATCTGCCGCAGTCAGGTGCCCTTCCAGCGCATCCTTGACAACCTGCTGGCCACGGCCCGCCGCTGGCCCATCGTGATCCAGACCCTCTTCCTCAGATGGAAGGAGCAGGGGCCTGACGATGCGGAAGTGGACGCCTACTGCGGGCGGCTGGAATCGATCCTGGCCCAGGGCGGACAGATTCACGCCATTCAGCTCTATACGGTGGCCCGCCCCACCCCCGAGCCGGATGCACGGCCTCTGCCTCGGACGCAGATGGATGCCCTTGCTGCCAACGTGCGGGCCCGCTTGCCAGGGCTGCCGGTGGAGGTCTACTACGGGCCGGAGGTTTGGGGCTGATGCATCACCGGACCTTCGGCGCTGCCACAGTGGCGGCGGTAGTGGGCGCCCTGCTGGGTATTTCATCGGCCTGCCGGCCCCGCCGCGTCCCGCCGCCGCCTCCACCCCTGCATATCCGCCTGGTGGCCGTGGGGGACATCCTCATGCACCAGGATGTGAAGGCGTCGGCGGAGCACGCGCCGCAAGGCTTCCCGGCCCTCTGGGCCGATCTGGTACCCCTTTTCCAAGGGGCGGACCTGGCCTTCGGCAATCTGGAGACGCCCGTGGCGCCCACAACGGGACGGCCCGGCGTGCCCTTCCAGTTCAACGCGCCCACCACCCTTCCCGCGGCCCTGCGCACCAGTGGATTCACGGTGCTGTCCACGGCCAATAACCATGCTTTCGACCAGGGACCGGGGGGGGTGAGGGAGACCCTCGACCGCCTGCGGTCGGAGCAGCTGGTGGCCGTGGGCAGCGGCGAGGATCGCGCCAGGGCTGAGACCCTGCAGATCGTCGAACGGCAGGGCCTCAAGGTTGCCTTCCTGGGCTTCACGGATATCTTCAACATCGATCTGAATCGCCGTGCCACGGAGCCGTGGGTGCGACCCCTGGACCTGGAACCGGCGCTGGCTGCCGTGCGGGAGGCCCGGTCCCGGGCCGATCTGGTGGTGGTAAGCGTCCACTGGGGCAACGAGTATCAGCACCAGCCTACGAAGCGTCAGAGGGACATCGCACGACAGCTGGTGGCGGCAGGCTGCGATCTGCTTCTGGGCCACCATCCCCATGTGTTGCAACCGGCGGAGCTGATCGAAGCAGGCGGTCGAAAGGCCCTGGTGGCCTACTCTTTGGGCAACTTCATCAGCAACCAGGATCGCATGTACCGGGCGGACCACTTTCCGGTGGCGGGTGGTGACAGCCGCGATGGTGCGGCACTCCAGGCCGTGTTCGAGCAGCGCAAGGACCTGGACGGGCAGGTTCACATGGTCCTGGCCGAGACCTCCTTCGAGCCCTTGTGGACCGAAAACAACTGGGGCGTTCCCGCGGCAAAACGCGAGATCCGCGTGATCCGCGTGGCCGCCGCCGAGGCCCGGACACGAGCCGAGGTCGAGGCATTGTCCGTCCCAGAGACTGGCCCAGGGGCTGCGGCCCGCCGAGCAATGCTCCTTGAGAAGCAGGAGTACCTGCGGACCCTCATACTGAGGCGGAAACGCGTGACGGAAACCCTGGGTGAGGCGTTCGTCGCCCGCTAGGTCAGCCCGAGTTCCCCGCGGTTCTGGTGCAGCACGGCGATGATGCGGGCGAGGTGCTCGTCCTCGGTGCCACCCGTGGCTTCCATGAGCATGCGGAACCCCTCGGCCACTTCGAAACGGTCCACACCGGCGGCGAAGGCCTTGTCCTTCAACTTTTTCTTCACGCTCTTGGGCTCCAGCCCCTCCGTGCGGGTGGGGCGCACCAGGGCGCAGGCCATGACGAAGCCCGTGATCTCGTCCGAGGCCAGCAGGGCCTTGTCCAGCAGGTGGTCGTAGGGCACCTTCCAGCGTGTGTAGTGGGCGCTGATGGCGTGGGCCAAGTCCGCCTCGCCGTGTTCCCGCAGCCAGGCCACGATGCGCTTGGGGTGTTCCTCGGGCCAGGAGTCGTAGTCCGCGTCGTGGAGCAGCCCGGCGAGGCCGAAGTGCTCGATGTCCTCGCCCAGGCCGGCGGCGAGGTCGCGCAGCACCAGCTCCACGGCTCGGGCGTGGGTCCGCAGCTTCTCCGAGGGCGTCCACGCGCAGAGCAGGGTCCAGGCTTCATCGCGGGTGAGCATCGGGCTTCCTCAGGGAATAAAGAGGGTAGGGCGGGGTGGCCCAGGTTCGGGATCGCCGGGATAGCGCACGGCTTCCAGGAACAGGCCGGAGGCGGGCGAGGCCTTGGCACCCCAATAAAGATTGGCTGCCTCCGTGGGATTGCGGAGGTCCTCCCGCACGCGACGGGGCTCCTCTTCGCCCAGGGCACAGGCCACGGCGGCACCCACCATGCGTCGCACTTGGCGGCGGAAGAAATGGGTGGCGCGAACCCGCAGCAGCACCAGGGAGCCAGCTTCGACGAGCTCGCACCGGAAGAGCCTGCTCCGCCCGTCCTCCTCGGAGTCCAGGTCCGCGAAGGCGCTCAGGTCCTGATCACCCTCGAAGGCGCTCCAGGCGTTGCCCAGGCGGTCGAGGTCGAGGCTGCGCTTCACCCACCAGATCCAAGGCTTGCCGAAGGCGCTGCGTCGGTGACTGATCTGGTAGAGGTAGGTGCGGTCGACGGCGTCATGGCGGGCATGGAAGCGCGGTGGGCAAGCCCGCACATCGCGGATGGCGATATCCTGGGGCAGGGCGGCGTCGAGGATACGGCGTAGTTCGCCAGGCCGTGGGGCGCCCTTGGCCTCGATGTGCAGGTGGGCGACCTGGCCCAGGGCGTGAACCCCGGCATCCGTGCGACCCGCGCCGCCCAGGTAGATGAGCCGCAGGTTGGCCTCGTGGATGGCGTGTTCCAGGCTGCCCGCCACGGTGCGGACGCCCTCGCGGGACTGCTTCGGGCCCTGCTTCTGCCACCCCTGGAAGCGGCTGCCATCGTACTCCACCAGGAGGCGGAAGGCTGCGTAGGGCGGGGGTTTCACAGCCACCCTCAGCCCCTGATGACGGCTTTCACCGCCTCGATGAGCGCCGCGGGATCGTGAATCGGCTTGGCGATGTAGCCTTCGGCGCCCGTCAGATCCAGGTACTTCTCCCGGTCCCCGAACATGGCGTGGGCAGTGGCGAGCAGCACGGGAATGTGCCGGGTGGTTTCATCACTCTTGAGCAGCTGCGTGATGAAGATCCCATCCACTTTCTGGCCCTGGTAGCTCGACCGGGACAGGCTCACGTCCATGATCACGGCCTTCAGGTCCGCCTCGCGCGCCAGGCGAAGGATTTCATCGACTTCTTCCGTGACAAGCACCTCGTACCCGCCCTTTTTCACCAGCACGGTCTGGATGAACTTGACGTTGATGGGGTCGTCCTCCACCAGGAGAATTCGGTCTGACATGGCTGCCTCGGTGTTTCCAGCCTATCGGCAATCAGTGGTAAGTGCCGCATTTTTGCCTGGTCTCCAGGCCTTCAAGGAGATCGTCGGGCACCTTGAGCCCCCCCCGTCCCGCACCGAGACGCAGACCTGGCTTGTTGGCGCCGTGGTAGTCGCTGCCCCCCGTGACGACCATCCCAAGGCGCTGGCCCAGAGCCACGAAATACTTCTGCTCCGCCGCCCGGTACTCGCCGTAGTAGCCTTCCAGGCCTTCCAGCCCTTCGTGCTGGAGGTCCCGCATGGCCTCGTCCCACCGGAACCCGCTGCCCGCGAACCGGCCCGGATGGGCCACCACGGGCACACCGCCGGCCTCACGGATCCAGCGGGAGGCCTCGGCGGGGCTCAGTTCCTCCCGGGACACGAAGCCGGGACAGTCGTCCCCGATGAGCCGCTCGAAAGCCTCCGGCGCCCGGCGCACGAAGCCTCTGGCCGCGAGGGCCTTGGCGAAGTGGACGCGGGAGAGCAGGGGCGTGTCCGCTTGGGCCTGGACATCCTCGTAGGTGATGGGACAGCCCAATTCCCCCAGGCGGGTGATCATGCGGCGATTTCGATCATCCCGGCGCCCGCGCAGCTCTTCCAGCCTGGTTTGGAACCGTGCGTCGGCTGGGTTCACCAGGAGCCCCAGCACATGAAGGGACCGCCCCAGGAAGCGGCAGCTCAGCTCGGTGCCCACCAGCAGGCGCATCTTCACTCGCGGCTGCATGGCCAGGAATTCCGGGATGCCGCCCAGGGTGTCGTGGTCCGTGAGGCAGAGCGCCGTCAGTCCAGCCTCATCTCCGAGCAGGGCCAGGCGTTCCGGCGTATCAGTGCCGTCCGAATGAAGGGTGTGGCAGTGCAGATCAATCACAATCCGACCGTAGCAGAGCGAAGGGAGGATTGGACGGAATGCCCCGAAGGGGCATTGCCGCCCGTAGGGCGAGGGCCGGAGGCCCGAGTCACGATCCGACCATGGCGAAGTTGGAGGGAGGATTGGACGGAATGCCCCGAAGGGGCATTGCCGCCCGAAGGGCGAGGGCGGAGGCCCGAGTCACGATGGCCTCTCCAGAAACCCGCTTGTTGGCCCGCTAGAGGGCAGCCAGCGGGTCGGGGCTACTTGGCCAGAACCAGGGCGGGCCAGGGGCCCTAGCTTGGAAGGGTCGCGCTACTGGACGAAGTTCGCGGCGCTCTGGGCGTCGTCGGCGGGCTCATCCATGGCCAGGCGACGGAACAGCTTCACATCAGCCAGGGACAGGACACTCATGTAGGAGAAGCCGCTGAAGAAGAGCCAGAGGAAGGGCACGGAAGCCCACTTGCGGAGGTAGATGGCCACGAAGAGGGCGGCGAAGTAGTAGACCGCGAAGCCCAGCTCCAGGAAGGTCAGGACGCTCTTGGGCACCTTGTAGGCCCGCTTGGTGGCGGTGTTGCCATTGGCATCCACGCCGTACTTGGGCGTGCGCTTGAATTCCTTGTCGTCGGTGAAGAAGCCTTCCAGCACGGCCTTGGCCTGGTTCAGGGCGAGGCCGATGCCCAGGCCCATGAGGCCTGGGATGTACTTCAGGCGCTTCTTCCAGCCGGTGTTGTCGGTCAGTTCCTTCTGCGAGAGGCCGAAGTAGAGGCCCACGCTCACCGCATTCAGCAGGAAGAAGGGGCCGTCCGTGAGGAGCAGGACGGGCACAGGCGTGCCGGCCCGGAAGATCATGGCGGGCACCATGATCACGGAGAGCACCACCATCAGCATGTAGTTGCAGTTGGCCGTGAGGTGGAACCAGCACTCCAGCTTGGTGTGCAGGCTCTCGTCGGATTTCCAGATGGTCTTCATGAGCTTGCGGATGACCTGGGCGTTGCCCTTGGCCCAGCGGTGCTGCTGGCTCTTGAAGGCGTTGACCTCCACGGGCAACTCGGCGGGGACGACCAGATCCTTGAGGTAGACGCCCGTCCAGCCCTTGAGCTGGGCGCGGTAAGAGAGATCCGCGTCCTCGGTGATGGTGTCGTGCTCCCAGCCGCCGGCGTCGGCGATGGCAGCAACGCGCCACATCCCGGCGGTGCCGCTGAAGTTGAAGAAGGCCTTGGACCGGTGGCGGGCCGTGTGCTCGAAGACGAAGTGCCCGTCGAGCAGGATGGCCTGCACCTGCGTCAGCAGGGAGAACTCGCGGTTCAGGTGGGCCCAGCAGCCTTGGACGAAGGCCACCTTCTCATCGGCGAAATGGGGTACGGCCTGGCGGAGGAAGTCCTCGGTGGGCAGGAAGTCCGCGTCGAACATGGCCACCAGCTCGCCCTTGGCTACCTTCAGACCTTCGGCAAGGGCGCCGGCCTTGAAGCCCGTGCGATCCGTGCGGTGCAGATAGTTGATGTCGAAGCCCAGGGCCTTGTATCGATCCACCACGGCGCTAGCCACCTTGACTGTTTCATCCGTGGAGTCGTCCAGCACCTGGATTTCGAGCTTCTCTTTGGGCCAGTCCATCTTCACGACGTGGTCCATGAGGCGCTCGATGACGTTCATCTCGTTGAACACGGCCAACTGCACCGTGACGACGGGAAGGTAATCCGCGCCGCCCATGGGCTGGGGCACATCCTTCTTATGGCGGTAGTAGAGCCAGAGCATCCAGAGACGGTGGGCTCCGTAAACGCTCAGGATGGTGAGCAGCGTGAAGTAAGTGACGAGCACGATGGTTTTGACGACGTCCATCACGGAATAAACCCCCCCGACCCGGGTCAGCGGGCCTGTCTTAATTGTTGCATGGGAGATTGGAAAATTCACGAAAAACCTAACAAACTACCGCCCCATCTCCGATGTGTCCGGTAGGATGGCATCCATGGGCGACCTCGACCACCTGAACCTCCCCCAGACCATTGGCCGCTACCAGGTCCTACGCCTCCTGGGTTCCGGGGCCATGGGCAGCGTCGTGCTTGCCGAGGACCCCCGGATCAAGCGCAAGGTGGCCATCAAGCTGATGAAGCTGGATGCGGTGAAAACCGAAGCGGACCGGCACGAACACTTGTTCCGCTTCCAGCGGGAGGCCGAAGTCTCTGGCCTGCTTAACCACCCGGGCATCGTGGCCATCTACGATGTGGGCGAGGAGGAGGGTTACGGTCCCTTCCTGGCCATGGAATACGTGGCTGGCAAGTCTCTGGATGACCTTATCAAGGGAAGCGCCGCCCTATCCAACAAGGAAAAGCTGCGGATCGCCGCGGGCATCGCCGACGCCCTGGACCATGCCCACGCCAAGGGCATCATCCACCGGGACGTGAAACCTGGAAACGTGATGGTGGCCGAGGATGGCCGCACCAAGCTGATGGATTTTGGCATCGCCAAGCGGGAGGATGCCAGCCTCACCCAGACCGGCACTTTCCTGGGCACGCCCAGCTATGCCAGTCCCGAGCAGATCCGCGAAGGCACGGTGGACAGTCACTCGGATATCTTCAGCTTCGGTGTACTGGTCTTCGAGCTGATGAGCGGCCAGTCCCCGTTCCCCGGCAACTCCATCAACACCATTCTCTACCGCATCGTGAATGAGCCGCCCGTCGAAGTGTTGCCTCCGGTGCTGGGCATGCTGTCCGATGGCTGGCGGCGGGTCTTTGGCAAGGTGTTGTCCAAGAACCCTGAGGATCGCCACGCCACCGCCACGGCCTTCGTGCGCGACCTGCTGGATGCCGCGGCAGACATCAGCAAAGAGGACCGTCGCGAACTGCTCGGCCTCCTGAAGATGAATGGCGACTCCCCCATTCCGGAGATCCGATCGACTTCCTTCGACGAGGCCCAGGGCTTGGCTCGCCCCGAGCCCCACGGGTCGAGCCGGATCTGGATCGCCACTGCGGCTGTGGCGGTCCTGGCCGTCGGGGGCTGGTTCCTATTCAGGGGCTCCAGGGGCACCCGACTCCAGATCAATTCCCAGCCCACGGGCGCCAAGGTCTTCGTGAACGATATGGCCGTGGGAATCACGCCCATGAATCAGCCCCTGCGAGCGGGGGACACCCTGCGGTTGGAACTAATGGGTTACCAGCCCATGGCCTATACCTTCAAGCCCGGGGAGGCGCCACCAATCTTTCCCATGGAGTCCATCTTCAGCGACGAGCTCATTGATTCCGTGCCTCCTGGCGCGAAGGTGGTGCTCGACGAGAAGCTACTGGAGGGCGAGACCCCCCTCAAAGTGCGTTGGGACCAGGGGCAGACCCACCGCCTGACATTGACCAAGGCGAAGCTGGGCTACGCCTCGGATTTCCGCCCCGGCGAAACCCCCGGCGGCCGGGCCTTCGAACTGCGGGAAGGCACCACCGCCGAGACGCGGCAGGAGCCCTCCCTGGATCCGAACGCGCCTGGCGCCCTCAAGCTGGCCGGTGCGTTCAGCGTGCGCGTGAAACTGGATGGCAAGGACATGGGCGAACTGGGCCCCGGATCCAGACTGCCGGTTCCCCGCGGCACCCATCGGATCGAACTGGCCAGCGCGAGGTACTTCTACAGGGAAAACCGCAGCCTGAGCGTGGCTGCGGGCCAGACCACCCCACTGAACCTACCCGCCCTCGCCACCCTCACTGTCGAGACCTACCCCGGCACTGGCAAAGTCCTCGTGGATGGCCAGGACACTGGCATCGAAAGCGATGGCAGCAGCATTCAGGTCGCCGAAGGCCACCACACCATCTCCGTTCGAGGCCCCAAGGGCGTCAAGAACGAAACCGTGGACGTGAAGGGGGACAAGGGGTTGCGATTCCCGCTGTGAGTTGAGCCCGAACCGCGGAGAGGGCCCGCCGATCGCCCGTCAGCCAAGGCGGTCTCAACCGTTGGGACCCCGGAAACCACCGTTCGGCTGATTCTTTCGTCACTGGGTTGCAAGGGTGTGTTTCATGGGTGATTCCCTCGAGGACTCTACCCTGTATGCCGCTCAGCTCCAGTCACCCCCACCACCAAGCCACACCGACCTACCTGGCCTCTTTGTCCATGTGGAGCCGGCGTCGAGGCCCGGCCCGACCCATTCTTGCTGCGGGGTTCCTGACGAGCGGTGTCCATCAAGCCCTTCGCTTTGATCGACTGTCGGGGCTCTCCCGGATCGAGGATTTCGAGGATCACCTGGCGACCGCGTTGAACAGCGGGGTTTGCGTGTTTTTCGATGGGGCAGAGACCCTGCTGTTATCCGGGAAGGCGCCTGCCGGAACCGTGAACGGGTTGCGCATCAAGATCGGACCCGAGGACCAGGCTCCTTCGCGTTTCCATGTCCTGGGCCCAGGCGTCGACGCCTCTTTCGCCACGGCCGACGGCACTTTCCTGGCGGGTGAATCCAATCGACGGCGGATCGACTTGATCCGCTACTGGTACCAGAACGCAAAGCCCCATCTCGCCAGAATTTGGAACGACACCTGCTCGCTGAATCGTTCAGCGGGCCCTATCGGCGCGGCTTAGGCCATCGATCCAATCGGATGCCACCGGCGGCTAACGGGGCGCCGTGGCCGATTGGGGTCCTTGCCTCTGCGGGAGTGCGCGTAGCGCGGAACCCTCTCTTGATTCCAATTCCCGGGTTCAGGAATTTTCTGACGCTCCAAGCTGAGCCATTGCTTGCCGCTTCCCTATGCCTCGAATCGAGGCGACGGCGGCCAACTCCTGAGGGCGTGGCCGGGTTTTCCCTGATTCCCAGTTATAGATGGTCTGAGCGGATACCCCTAGAAGAGTCCCCATGTCGGCAGCGGACAAGCCAAGCCGCTGCCGGTGCTTGACCAGCCCCTTTGCACTGAATCGCACCCGTGCCGTTGCATCAGCAGTGGGCTCTGGCGCCTTCTTTTTGGATTGCTTATCTAGGGATGACAACTGCTTTTCGAGCATGGCCACCCGACGTTTCAGCGCGGCAATCTCAGAACGGTAGAGCGAAGATGCCTTCTGGAGGTTCTCCAATTCGCTGCGAACTTCCTTCCGGGCCAAGCGCAAAATCTCATTTTTCAACACCGAAGCGATGTTTGGCATTTGGGGTCTCCAGTCAAACAGATTGTCCTGTCAGGACCACTCCAGCCATTTTTAGGCCAAACCGGTCCCCCAACAGGGGAAATGGGCTCATTTTTTCATCGCCAAACAATGATCCGCTCCTAAGTTTCGACCAATTAGGGCCATGGCTCCTGAATGCCCCACGGGTCGTCACTTCAATAATGGCCAAGTATGGCGATGAGAATGCCGGCGGGGTCCGAGTTGAGAGCAAGGTTAGGCCTCACTTTAGCCATCGAAGGGGTTCGAAAATGCGGGAGCCCCAGGCTGCGCTCTTGCGTGAGCAAATCCTGCTAGCATACAGTGTTAGTCACGACATGGGAGCCTTCATGCGATTTCCCACAAAACGTTTTCGGGATGAAATCGTCGGCAAACGCTATGAGAATGTGTTGGCGGCCCAAGTCCTTCCGGGTTGTGAATCGCTCCTGGATGTCGGATGCGGAGCGAATTCTCCCATCAAGGAATTCTCTAAGCATATTCCTCGATCCGTCGGGGTGGATGGCTTTCTTCCTTCCATCGAAACGGCCAGGAAACAGGGAATTCATACCGAATACCGCCAATCAAAGCTCATGGAGGTGGACAACCTTTTTTCCGAGAGGGAATTCGATGTCGTCGTGGGCCTAGACGTCATCGAGCACTTCGAAAAGCCACAAGGACTGGCCCTGATCCAGAAACTGGAGAAACTTGCGCGGAAGCGCGTCGTGCTGTTCACCCCCAACGGGTTCGTTCCCCAGGAACCCGTGGATGGAAATGAATATCAGCGCCATCTTTCCGGTTGGACGGTGGAGGAAATGAAGGCCTTGGGCTATTGCGTATACGGAATCAATGGTTACAAGCCCTGGCGTGGAGAGTTCGCGGGAATCATCCGTCGTCCCAAGAAACTCTTCCTATGGCTATCCCGCATCACCGAAAGATTCGTGTACCAAAGGCCCGAAAAGGCCTTCCAGATTCTGTGCGTGAAGGATATGGGCCGCGAATAGTCCATCCTTTCTGGGCTTCCAGGACGCAGTAGCGTCCAGACGTTTCTGTAAGTCCTCCACCGCCCCGGCGCGGCTCATCATCGGAGGGAAGAACCGGAATCCTTAGAGCACCGCCCGGATCTCCGCTTCGTTGAGGATCCGAGGGCTGTTCTTGGCGGCCTGCAGGATGCGGTCCACGCGGTCGGGGCTTGGGTCGTAGCCATTCATCTCGAGCCAGTAGATGACGTTGCTGTGGCCGGCCAGGGGACCGATCTCGATCTCCTGGCGCCTGCCCACCAACGCTGCGGGGACGCCAGAATAGACGGCATCGGCCAATTCCACGTCGCCGCGATGCAGGGCCTTCACGATGGCCGCGGCGTGGACGCCGGTGCCTGTGCGAAAGGCATCCCGGCCGAGGACGGGGTAGTTGGCGGGGATCTCCACATCGCACAGTTCGGCCACGCGTTCCGCCAGGGCCGGCAGATCCGAGAGGTCGCCCTTGGGGAAGCCCATGAGGTGCAGGTTGATCATGAGCTGGTCCAGAGCCACATTCCCACAGCGTTCGCCGATGCCCAGGATGGTGCCGTGCAGCCGGTCCGCGCCGGCCTCGAATGCGGCGATGGCGTTGGCCACGCCCAGGCCCCGGTCGTTGTGCCCGTGCCAGTCGATGTGCACGGAGCGGTCCCGGATGACCTCGTCCTTGATGAAGTGCACCAGCCGTCGCACGCCGTCAGGTGTGGCGTGGCCACAGGTGTCCGAAAGGCAGATGGATTGCGCGCCCTCGTCTAGGGCCGCGCTGTAGATGGCTTTCAGCACATCCGGCCGAGCCCGGGTGCTGTCCTCCGTCACCATCATCACGGGAACCTCGTGGCGGCGACAGAAGGCGACGGCCTCGCGCGCCGTATTCACCAGGAAGGCGAGGTCCCAGCCTTCCACATCCATGCGGATGGGACTGGATCCCAGGAAGGCGCCGGCTTCCAGGGAAAATCCCACCCGCTGCTGGATCTCCGCCACCTGGATCAGGTCAGCCTCCATGGTCCGGACCGCCACCTGGGGGTGGATGGGCAGGCGGTGGTCCCGGATCTCCACCATGAGGGCCCGCACCGCCGCCAGGGCCTTGGGGCCCGCACCGGGCATGCCCAGGTCTACGGCATCCACGCCCAGGCGCGCCAAGCGGTGGATGAGGTCGCGCTTGGCGGCGATGTCCGGATCGCGCACCGATGGGCTCTGGAGTCCATCGCGCAGGGTCTCGTCAAGAAGCACCGGGATACGGCCTTCCGCCAGCGGGCCATTCCAGTCGTTGATCAGTTCATCCAGAGTCATGGAGGAATCAGATTACGGTGACTTCGATCCTGCGGTCCAGCAGGGTGCCTAGGAGGGCGCCCTTTTCGAGGAAGGCTGTCATTTCCGCCTCCACGTCCCCAGCGGCCTCCAGCCGGATCCGCAAGGCCTGGTCGTCGACGTCCACGAGCAGAGCCCGCACGGCCTGCCGTCGCCGCCGGTCCAGGGCATCCGCGCCCCGCAGGAGGGCCGCCAGTTTCCGCACGACCTGTCGGTGCCAGGGGGCCAGCGCCCGGAAGGCCTCGTGCTTGGCGTGGTGCGGCGGCTTGCCCCGGTGGAAGCGCACCACCTGGGCCAGCAGGTCCACCTCGTCGGGCCAGAAGCCGGGCAGGGTGGCGTTGCGGATCAGATACTCACCGTGTTTGTGATGTCCTTTCTCGGAGATGGAGAAACCGATGTCGTGAAGGCGCGCCGCGAAGGCCAGCCATTGGCGTTCGGTGTCGCCCAGCTCAAAGTGGGGCTGGAGGGCCAGGAAGAGCTGGTCCGCCAGGCGTACTACTTGGCGGCTGTGGCCGGGGTCCGGGTCGAGGCGGGCGGCCAACTGTTCGATGGAGGCGCGGCGGCGGTCGGCGAGGGGCGGGATGGCGGCGCCACCGTGCTTCAGTGCCTCCCAGATCATCCCCTCGCGAAGGCCTACGGGCAGGTGTCTCAGGGGAGGGGTACCCAGCCATTCCATGAGCGACAGCGCCCAAATGGCGCCCACATGCAGTACCTCGGCGCGCTTGGAATCCACGCCCAGCCGGTCGATGCGCTGCTGGGCATCCGTCCGCCAGAGCTTCAGGGCGAAGGTGCGCAATTGGCTGGCGGTGAAAGCCTGGCCGCCCGCGGCGCCCCGTGCGAGATCTTCCAGGGTTCCCGAAGTGCCCAGAATCAGTGTGGGTTCCGGTAGCTCGGTGGGCAGGTCCTTGCGGGCCTTCTTGAGGATGCGGCGGATCATCTTCCGCAGGCGCTTCAGGTCGGGAGCAGTCGGCGGGTTCGACGTCTGGGCCGCATCCGCCAGCCGCTGGAGACCCCAGGGCAGGGAGATGCTGGCCACCACGCGCCCCGCCTGCACCCAGGTCAGCTCGGTGCTGCCGCCGCCGATGTCCACCAGGGTGACGGGCTCCGGGGGGAAAGGGATGGCATGGGAGACGGCCTGGTGGATGAGCCGGGCCTCCTCCTCGCCCGAGATCACCTGGATGGGGATGCCCAGCGCCTCGGCCTCCATCACGAAGGCCTGGGCGTTGCTTGCATCGCGAAGGGCGGCGGTTCCACAGGCCATGATCGTTTCGCATCCGAAGCCCTGGATGACCTTCACCATCTGGGCCAGGGCCTCCAGTCCCGCCCGGTAGGCCTCCGGGCTGATCTCGCCCGAGGTCGCCTCGCCCTGGGCCAAGCGGACCATGGCCTTCTCCCGGGCCAGGACCTGCTGCCCGCCCATGGGATCCGCCTCCACCACTACCAGGTGGATGGAATTCGATCCGACGTCCACGGCCGCGATCCGCATGGGACGATTGTGGCCTCGGTGATCACTCCGGTCACAGGAATCATTGGAGGGCCCAATCTGTGATTCAATGGGGATCCATCCATCCACAAACCTGGAGAGTCATATGTTCCTTCGTTGGTCCATCGGATTGATCCTCGGAATCGCGCTGGCCGCAGGCCAGCCCATTCCAGCACGAACCCAGGCCTGGGTGATGGCTCTCGACGGTCGGGGAGCCTTGGTGGGCGATCTCCGCGCAGAGGAATTCAAGGTGAAGGTCGACGGGAACGTCCGTCCAGTGGTCCAGGTGAAGAATCCCGCTCAGATCGCCGACGCCCCTCAGTCTTGGCTAATCGTGTTCGAGCCCATCCGGGACACGAACATACGAGCCACGGCCTTCCTGGCCGCGGCAGACTTCCTCACCAAGGTCCCTGGTGGAGACCGGGTGTTCATCGTGGCCCGTGGGAAAGACTCCCTGGAGTCCCTGATGCCCGGATTCTCAGTGCGCCGGACCCTGTGGGCGGAGGCTCTGGCCAAGGTTCCAGATATCCTGCCTGAGGGGCTTATAGGTTCGCCGAAAGAGAGCCTTCAGGGGGCAGGGTTCCAGGCGACCTTCTCGGACGTCCCTGATGGCGATGTCGGGCAGGAGGCCCTGAATGCTCTGCTGGCTCGCTTCAAAGGCGGAACTCCGGGCTGGGCCAAGGGCACGACCGATCAGCGAGGCATCAATGTCCTGGACCGGCTGAATTTCAACAGCCAGTCCTTCATCACCGGGCTGTTGGCCACCATCGGGCATGAATCGAAGGCGCTGGAATCCATCCTTGATCTGGTGGCGGGTGTGCCGGGCCAGAAGCATGTGGTCGTCTTTTCCCGCTGCGAGGCCGATGACATGACCCATCCGGCCGTGAAGCGGGCCATGACCCAGGGTTTCAAGCGCGAGAGGGGGGATGCGGGCGGACCCGCCGAAACAGCCACCCTCGCCACTCGCGATATGATCCTCATGCAGGCCTCGCTCAAGGCCAAGGCGATCGCCACAGGCGTCACTCTCTACTCGGTGGCCGGCGCGGGGCAGAATGTCATGGGCCATGTCGGCGCCATCGCCCCTGCCACTGGGGGGTTCGCGTTCCCGCTGAAGGCGGGCCTTGAGGCTCAATTTGGGCAGGGTATCCAGGCGTTCGGCTCCAGGTACCTCGTGCAGTGGTCCGAGGACGCCGCCCCTGCCAAGCCAAGTCCCCTTGAGATCAGCGTTGGTCGGAAGGGTGTGACCCTGTACGTTCAATCCAGCCGATAGGAACGCGTCCCCAAAAAATACGAACCGATTCGTTGACAACATACGAATCGATTCGTATGTTGTTTCCAGACCTCCTGGAGACAACATGTCCACTGTGCCCATCCGCCCGTCCGATGGCGAGCTCGCCATCCTGCGGGTCCTCTGGTCGCGGGGCCCTTCGACGGTTCGAGATGTGCACACCGAACTGTCGAAGGATCGGGACATGGGCTACACCACCGTGCTGAAGCTCATGCAGATCATGGTGGAGAAGGGCCTGGTGGCGCGGGATGAACGCGCGCGTTCCCACACCTACCGGCCCCTCCAGGGGGAGGCCGAAACCCAGCGCTGCCTGCTGAAGGAACTTCTGCAGAAGGCCTTCGCGGGCAATCGTCGGGAACTCGTCCTCCAGGCCCTTGAAGCCGAGCCCGCCTCGGCCGAGGAATTGGAGGACATCCGCAAGCTGTTAAACGAAGTCAAAGGGAGGGCCCGATGACCGGTCTCTCAGCCTTCCCATTGCTTCAGGCCATCGGTTGGGCCCTGCTCCACAGCCTCTGGCAGGGTGCGCTGCTGGCCCTGCTGGCGGCGGTAGTGCTCTGGCTCGCGCGGCGGCGCTCCGCGGAGTTCCGCTACGCCATCGCTTCGACGACCCTCGGCCTGCTGGTCCTCGCTTTCGCGGGAACCCTGGCCTGGATTTCGGCCGGCGGCGATCCCCTGTCCACGACCGATGCTGTCTTGATCACCCCCATGGGCGAGGGAGGCGGCTTGGGGGGCTGGATGTTCCGGCTGCACGCCATTTTCGGTCCCTGGATTCCCTGGCTGTTCCTGGCCTGGATCCTGGGCTTTGCCCTCCGGCTCGTGCAGGTAGGACATGCCATGGCCTGGCTCTACGGGCCTTGCCTTGGCAGCCTTCAGCCTCCGCCCGCCGAATGGCTGGCGCGGTTCGAGGCTCTGAGGGTTCGTGCCCGCGTGCGGATTCCTGTTCGCCTGGGGCTTTCAAACCAGGTGGATTCCCTCGTGGTGCT
>Ga0315270_10000115_pt1 | contig 44448 bp, 32 predicted proteins | sample C1_bottom_MG_FD_204932 | JGI IMG/M metagenome (GOLD analysis project Ga0315270, IMG submission 204932) | Sediment microbial communities from Yellowstone Lake, YNP, Wyoming, USA - C1_bottom | ecosystem: Environmental > Aquatic > Freshwater > Lake > Sediment | place: USA: Wyoming | collected... | reverse complement strand
GCTGGCGCCGGTGGCCAAGCGCCTGGGCGAGTTGCTGGGCCGCGAAGTGCCCGTTGTGGCCAACTGGGTTGACGGAGTCCAGGTCGAACCAGGTCAGTTGGTGATGCTGGAAAACTGCCGCGTCAACAAGGGCGAGAAGAAGAACGACGAGACGCTGGCACGCAAACTGGCAGCCTTGTGCGACATCTTTGTGCACGACGCATTCGGCACCGCGCACCGCGCCGAGGGCACGACTTATGGCATTGCGCAGTACGCGAAGATCGCCTGCGCCGGCCCGCTGCTGGCGGCCGAAATCGACGCCATCAGCAAGGCGCTGGCCAATCCCAAGCGGCCGTTGATCGCCATCGTGGCGGGCTCCAAAGTCTCCAGCAAGCTGACCATATTGCAGGCGCTGTCCAAGAATGTTGATGGCCTGATTGTGGGGGGCGGCATTGCCAATACCTTCATGCTGGCTGCCGGCATGAAGATAGGCAAGTCGCTGGCCGAAGTCAGCTTGGTGGACGAAGCCAAAGCCGTCATCGCGGCCATGAAGGAGCGTGGCGCGGCCGTGCCGATTCCGGTGGACGTGGTGGTGGCCAAGACCTTTGCTGCCGACGCGACAGCCACCATCAAGGCGGCAAGCGAGGTGGCCGACGACGACCTGATTCTGGACATCGGCCCCAAGACCACCGCCATGCTGGCCGACCAATTGAAGTCAGCCGGCACGATCGTCTGGAACGGCCCGGTAGGCGTGTTCGAGTTCGATGCCTTTGCCAAGGGCACTGAGGGCATCGCGCGCGCGATTGCGTCGTCAAGCGCCTTCTCGATTGCAGGGGGCGGAGATACGCTGGCGGCGATCGCCAAATACGGCATTGAAAAAGACATCGGCTATATCTCGACCGGCGGCGGCGCTTTTCTCGAGGTGCTGGAGGGCAAGACCTTGCCGGCGTTCGAGATATTGAGCCGGCGCGCGCAAGGGTGACGCGGAGCCCCAGTCTGCCAACCGGAAACGATGCGGCCGACGCGATGTGCGCGACTTGAGTTTTCGCAAGAGAACCAAAATTGATCCCTGCGCACGCCCATTTGCCTGCGATCTTTGCGTTCCAGTCAAAGCTCTGCGCATGGTCATGTAGCGAATGCGCGAGTAAGCTGATCGACGGCAAGGAAACGCCGGCGCCCCCCAGTTTTCTTGGCCACCCCGCCCAGGGGTGAGTGCCGCTCAATGGCGGTCTTGGGGCGCTGATTGGCACGAGGAGACTCGCATGGACAAGAAGACTTTGTCGCCCGCCGAAGCCGCGCTGCGTGAAGCGGCGCTCGAATACCACCGCAGCCCGATGCACGGCAAGATCTCGATCACACCCACCAAGGCGCTGTCGAACCAGCGCGACCTTTCGCTCGCTTATTCGCCAGGTGTTGCTTATGTCTGTCTGGCCGTAGAAGAAGACCCCTCGCTGGCCGCCGAGTACACCTCGCGCGCCAACCTGGTGGGTGTCATCACGAATGGCACGGCCGTGCTGGGTCTGGGCGACATCGGGCCGCTGGCCGGCAAGCCGGTGATGGAAGGGAAGGCCTGCTTGTTCAAGAAGTTCGCCGGCATCGATGTGTTCGACATCGAACTCGCCGAACACGATCCCGACAAGCTGGTTGACATCATTGCCGCGATGGAGCCGACGCTCGGTGGCGTGAACCTCGAGGACATCAAGGCGCCCGAGTGCTTCTACATCGAAAAGAAGCTGCGCGAGCGCATGAACATCCCGGTCTTCCACGACGACCAGCATGGCACGGCCATCATCTCCAGCGCGGCGGTGCTCAATGGCCTTGAGTTGGTCGGAAAGAAGATCGGCGACGTGAAGGTCGCGGTCTCCGGCGCCGGCGCGGCGGCGATTGCCTGCCTGGACGTGATGGTGGGCCTGGGCGTGAAACGCGAACAAGTGTTTGTTTGCGACTCCAAGGGTGTGATCCAGAGCGAGCGCGACGACGTCAAGTCGGGCAAGCTCGACGAATCAAAGCACCGCTATTGCCAAGCCACGGCCTCGCGCACGCTGGCCGATGTGGTGCGCGGTGCTGACGTGTTTCTCGGTTGTTCGACCGGCGGTGTGCTGACCGAGGCCATGGTCAAGACCATGGCCGACAAGCCCATCATCCTGGCATTGGCCAATCCCGAGCCCGAGATTCGGCCCGAACTTGCCAAGGCGGCGCGGCCCGATTGCATCATCGCCACGGGTCGCTCGGACTACCCCAATCAGGTCAACAACGTGCTGTGCTTTCCCTACATCTTCCGCGGCGCGCTGGACTGCGGCGCAAGCAAGATCAACGAGGAGATGAAGCTGGCCTGCGTGCGCGAGATCGCGGCACTCGCCAAGGCCGAACCGAGCGACGAAGTGGCGGCTGCCTATGCTGGCGAGGAGCTGGTTTTCGGTCCCGACTATCTGATTCCGAAACCGTTTGACGCGCGCCTGATCCTGCGCATCGCGCCAGCGGTGGCGCAGGCGGCCCAAGAGACCGGTGTTGCCACGAGGCCCATCAAGGATTTGGCGGCCTACCGCCAATCGCTGGAACGTTTTGTCTATCAGACCGGCATGTTCATGCGCCCGGTGTTCGCGGCTGCCAAGGCGTCATCTGCCAAAGGAGCGGCGCGCGTGATCTTTGCCGAGGGCGAGGACGAACGCGTGCTGCGCGCAGTGCAAGTGGCGCTCGACGAGGGGCTGGTCAAACCCACCTTGATAGGGCGACCCGAAGTGGTCGCCATGCGTATCCAGCGTGCCGGCCTGCGCCTCAAGCTGGGCGACGACGTGGCGCTCATCGATCCCGACAACGACGCGCGTTTTCGCACTTACTGGGAGGCTTATCAAAAGGCCATGGGTCGCAGCGGCGTGACACCAGAGATGGCCAAAGCCGCAGTGCGCCGCTCGGCCACCACGATTGGCGCGCTGGCCATCAAGCTGGGAGACGCCGACGCGATGATTTGCGGCATGGTGGGCAAGTTCGACAGCCATCTGGAACATGTCAGCGACCTGATCGGGCTCAAGTCCGGCGTGCAGAACTTCGCCACCATGAATGCGGTGATGCTGCCGCAGCACACGCTTTTCATCACCGATACCTTTGTCAACGACGATCCGAGCGCCGAGCAACTGGCCGAGATCGCGGCGATGGCGGCCGACGAGGTCAGGCGCTTCGGGCTGCCGCCCAAAGTAGCGTTTGTCTCGCACTCGATGTTCGGCTCCAGCAAACGGCCGTCGGCCTTGAAGATGCGTCGCGCGCGCGAACTTTTCGCCCAGCATTCACCCGATGTCGAGTGCGACGGCGAAATGAATGGCGACGCCGCGTTGTCGGAATCGGTACGTTCGGCGTTTCTTCCAGGCAGCACGCTCAAGGGTTCTGCCAATCTGCTCGTATTGCCTAGTCTGGACGCCGCCAACATCTTGTTCAATGTGTTGAAGATCAGTTGCGGCCAGGGCGTGACGGTGGGGCCGATTCTGCTGGGAGCGGCTGCGCCCGTGCACATCCTCAATCCTTCGGCCACAGTGCGGCGCATTGTCAACATGACGGCGCTGGCCGCGGCCGACGTGCGCGTTGCGAAGCCTTGAATTCAAGCGGGACGTAACTCGATGAAACTGGGTTGAGCCGGGCAATGGAGGTCATAATCCGCCGCTTGTAAATGCTTTCAGTGAGGCTCCTCCATGCCCCGTGCCACCAAGATCGTTGCGACCCTGGGCCCTGCTTCGTCGTCCCCGGAGGTGTTGGAGCGCATGATTCGCGCCGGCGTCGATGTAGTGAGGCTCAACTTCTCACATGGCACGGCGCAAGACCATATCGACCGTGCTCAATTGGTGCGCGAGATCGCAACAACAGTCGGCAGACAGGTCGCCATCATGGCCGACCTGCAAGGTCCGAAGATACGCGTCGGCAAGTTTGAGAACGGCAAGGTCGAACTGGTCAATGGCCGCAAGTTCGTGCTCGACGCTGACCGCAGCGAACTCGGCGATGAGGACGCCGTGGGCCTGGACTACAAGGAGCTGCCGCGCGACGTCAGGCCCGGCGACACCTTGCTGCTCAACGACGGCCTGCTGGTGCTGACGGTGGAGGCGGTGCGCGGCGCCGCCGTGCACACCATCGTCAAGGTCGGTGGCACGCTGTCCAACAACAAGGGCATCAACAAGCAGGGCGGTGGTCTCACCGCGCCGGCGCTGACCGCCAAGGACATGGAAGACATCAAGACTGCGATGAGCTTCCAGGCCGAGTACCTGGCGGTGAGTTTTCCGAAGAACGCCACCGACATGGAGATGGCGCGCCAACTCGCCAATGTCGCTGGCGAGCCCTGGCGTCACAAGGCGGGACTGATCGCCAAGATCGAGCGCAGCGAGGCCATCCCGCATCTGGAAGAGATTCTGAAGGCGAGCGACGGCATCATGGTGGCGCGCGGCGACCTCGCGATCGAGGTTGGCAACGCTGCCGTGCCGGCGCTGCAAAAACGCATGATCCGCATGGCCCGTCAGTTCGACAAGGTCGTCATCACAGCGACCCAGATGATGGAGTCGATGATCGTCAACCCGGTGCCCACGCGCGCCGAGGTCAGCGATGTGGCCAATGCCGTGCTCGACGGTACCGACGCGGTCATGCTGTCGGCCGAAACCGCTGCCGGCAAGTACCCGGTGGAAACCATCGAGCAGATGGCGGCGATTGCGCTGGAAGCCGAGCGCGCCGAGTTCATCACGCTCGACACCGACTTCGCGGACCGCCAGGTCGGCCGCATCGATCAGTCGATTGCAATGGGCGCGCTGTTCACTGCCTACCACCTCGGCTGCAAGGCCATCCTGGCGCTGACCGAGTCGGGTTCGACGGCGCTGTGGATGAGCCGCTACCGGATCCAGGTACCGATCTTTGCGTTGACGACCCAACTCGTCAGTCAGCGCAAGATGACGCTGTACCGCAATGTGCAGCCATTGCTGATGCCCAAACAGGACGACCGCGACATCGCGCTCAAGACGGCCGAGCAAATCCTGATCGACCGCGGCGTGCTGATGCCTGGCGACACCTATGCGATCACCTGTGGCGAGCCGATGGGACATCCGGGCGGCACGAATATGCTCAAGGTCTGCCGCGTCGCCTGAATGGGGTGCTCGGCATAACCCATCAGGCGTATATGTTGGAGCGTCCGCCAGGATTCGTGCGCCGCTAGAATTGGCAGGCGTCTTGCGCAGCGGCAGGCTCAGGCCACGCCGCACTGGTGGAGGCGCGCACGCCCGGCCCTTCAACCTAAAGGAACAATCATGGCTCTCGTCTCCATGCGCCAATTGCTGGATCATGCCGCCCAAAACGGCTACGGCATCCCCGCCTTCAATGTGAACAACCTGGAGCAGGTTCAGGCCGTGATGTCTGCCGCCGACGAAACCGGCGCGCCAGTGATCCTGCAGGCCAGCGCGGGTGCTCGCAAGTACGCCGGCGAGGCCTTCATCAAGCACCTCATCCAGGCCGCAGTCGAGACCTATCCGCATATTCCGTTGGTCATGCACCAGGACCATGGTCAGAGCCCCGACGTCTGCCAGGGGGCCATCAATCTCGGCTTTTCTTCGGTGATGATGGACGGCTCATTACAGGCCGATGGCAAGACCATCGCCAGCTACGACTACAACGTCGACGTGACCCGCAAGGTGGTCGATCTGGCACACAAGTTGGGTGTCACGGTAGAAGGTGAACTGGGCTGCCTGGGATCTCTTGAGACCATGCAGGGAGACAAGGAAGACGGTCATGGCACCGATGCCGTCATGACGCATGATCAGATGTTGACCGACCCCGAACAGGCGGCCGACTTTGTCAAGCGCACGCAACTCGACGCGCTGGCGATCGCCATCGGCACCAGCCACGGCGCCTACAAGTTCACGCGCAAGCCCACCGGCGACATCCTGGCGATCAGCCGCGTCAAGGAAATCCATGCGCGTCTTCCCAATACCCACTTGGTGATGCACGGTTCGAGCAGCGTTCCGCAAGACCTGCTGGCCGAAATCCGCAAATACGGCGGCGACATGAAAGAGACCTACGGCGTGCCGGTCGAGGAGATTCAGGAGGCCATCAAACATGGCGTGCGCAAGATCAATATCGACACCGACATCCGCCTGGCAATGACGGCGGCGGTGCGCAGATACCTGGTCGAAAATCCGACCAAGTTCGATCCGCGCGACTGGCTCAAGCCCGCACGCGAAGCTGCCAAGCAGATCTGCATCCAGCGCTACCGGCAATTCGGTTGCGAAGGCCAGGCCGGCAAGATCAAGCCGCAAACCCTGGTCGACGTGGCCAGGCGCTACGCTTCGGGCGAGTTGTCGCAAGTGGTGCAGATGCGCTGAAGCGCTAGGCATTTAGAAGCTGGGCCCGTTGCCGTCGAGCTGCGGGCCCACTGTCATTTTGGGGGTCGACAAGCCGGGTTTGATCAAGCTTTTCACGAGCGCAGGGTGGCACAATGCCTGACCTGCTGATCTGCCGGCGACGGCCGCCAGCGACCGAATCCACCTGGTTTTCCGATATGAGCTCATCCCTGCTGCAATCCACGATCACCTCATTGCCGCTGCTGGCGCGCGGCAAGGTGCGCGATAACTATGCGGTGGGCAAAGACCGGCTCCTGATGATTGCCAGTGACCGCCTGAGCGCCTTCGATGTGGTGATGGGCGAGCCCATCACCGGCAAGGGCGAGCTGCTCACCAAGATGGCGCTGTTCTGGTTTGAAAAACTCTCAGGCATCGTGCCCAATCACCTGACCGGCGATGATCCATTGAAGGTGGTGAGCGAGGCCGAGCGCGACCAGGTGCGCGGTCGCGCCATGCTGGTCAAGCGCCTCAAGCCGCTGCCGGTCGAAGCGGTCGTGCGTGGCTATCTGGCAGGCAGCGGCTGGGTCGAATATCAGCGCAACGGCGAGGTCTGCGGCGTCAAACTGCCTGCAGGATTGAGCAACGCGGCAAAGCTGCCCGAGCCCATCTTCACCCCCGCCACCAAGGCCGAGATGGGCGAGCATGACGAGAACATCAGCTTCGAGCGCATGTGCGAAATCATCGGGCCGGAATTGGCGGCGCGGGTGCGCGACATTTCGATTCGTCTCTATCAGACCGCAGCCGACTTCGCCCTCACCAAAGGCATCATCATTGCCGATACCAAGTTCGAATTCGGCTTGGATGAAGACGGTACGCTGATCCTGATGGACGAGGTGCTGACGCCTGATTCGTCGCGCTACTGGCCGGTGGAGAGTTACGCGCCAGGCAGCAACCCGCCGAGTTACGACAAGCAATTCGTGCGCGACTGGCTTGAGCAAGTTCGTATCAACGGTCAGCCCTGGAACAAGCAGGCGCCAGCGCCGGCGCTGCCGGCTGAGGTGATTCAGAAGACAGTTGCCAAGTACCGGGAAGCGTTGACGCGTTTGACGGACGCTTGATCGAGAGACGCGGCCCGGTGGCGAAGCTCGGGAGGAGGGCCAGGCATGTTGTTGACATCACGACTGAGCAAGAGCCTTGAGCGCGAGTTGGCCAAGGAGACCAACCCCATCGCGCGAGCCTGCCTGAAGGCGCAGCAAGCGATTCTGCTGGTGCGTCATGGGCATTTGCCTGAAGCGCGCGCGGTGCTGACCGAACTTCACAGCCTGGCGTTTCAATACCCGAACCCGGGCTTGGGCGCGTGGCTGTATCTGTCCGAAGGACTGATGAGCTATTACACCGACTTCAGCTCGGGAGCGCTCGACAAGGTGTTGCGCGCGCATGCCATCAGCCGCAGCGCCGGGATGGCTGCCATGCAGGCGCTCAGCGCGGCCTGGCTGGCGCATATCTATTTTGCTCAGCATCAGGTCCAGCCGATGGCGCAGTACCTGGCCGAAGCCCTGAGCATGGCTGCACCGGACCATCACGCCGCGCGCAGCCGCGCCAGTCTGGTGGCGGCGCAGAGTTACCACTTTGCCGATTGCATGAGTCAGGCCACGCCTTGGTACGCCCGTGCCCGCAGCCATGCCCAGGCCGAGGGCGACGATGCCACGCTGTCACACCTGATTCACAATATGGCCGCGTTGCGAACGGCCCAGGCGCGGCGCACCAGCGTGTCGGGTCAGTCAGGCGCGATCGATGCCGGTTTGCTGCTCGGGGCCGACTCGATCCAGCATTACGACGATGCCGTCGGTGGCTCTGCCTTGGAAGGGCTGTTCCCGATCTTGCGCGCCCAGGTGCTGGTGGTGCAAGGCGAGTTTCAAGCGGCGCAGGCGATGTTCGAAACCCATCTGCCGCAGGCCATGTCGATGGGCCTGGCGCGCCTGGGCAGCAGCCTGCTGTCCGATCTGGCCTGGTGCCGCGTCAACAACGGCCAAGCCGAGCATGCATTGTGCCAAGCACAGCAGGCCGAAGTCGAACTCGACCCCGATTGTGAAATCGATGACCGCGCTTTGACCCACGCCCGCCTCGCCCAGGTCTATGCCATGCTGGGCGACAGCGCAGCGGCGCAGCGGCATGCGGACGATGCCAAAGCCGCCTGGTCGGAGTTTGCGCAAGAACAGCAGCTGTGGGCGCAGACCCTGGACGAGGCGCTGGCGGGGCTAGATTCCTGAGCTCGGAGTGCTACGGGCCCGGCCCCAACGATCTTCAGAACAATGCCATGCTCAGCTTGCGCCGGTACTGATCGAGCACCGGGTCGCTGGGTGCGACGTGAGCGCGGCCGGCAAGCTCGAGCGTGCCTTTGACTTCGGCCACGGCGGACTTGGGAGCGGGCTTGCTCATCAACTCGAGAATCGCCACATAGGTCTTGCGTGCGAGCTCAAGGTTCCAGGTCTTGTCGCGCATCACGATCTCGAGCAACTCGTCCATCGCGTCGGTGAACTGCGCTTTTGCCAGCAGGGTTTGCGCGAGCTCGAAGCGGGCTTCGAAATCACGCTTGTTGGCGGCAATGGCAAGCTTCAAGGCATCGACGTCACGGGCTCGCGCGGCCACTTGGGCTGCTTCCAGCCAGGCGGCCAGGGCTGCGAGCCTCGGGTTGGGCATCAGGCTGTCGCTGGCCTTGTGCGCCACCGGCTCGAACAGGGCGCGTGCCTCTTCCACACGGCCGAGTTCCAGCAAGGCGCGCACGCAGTCGAAGCGCGCCGCGTCATTGTTCGGGTCGGCTGCAACGGCGTCTTGCAGGCGTTGCAGTACGCCGTCCACGTCGCCGCTGGCCAGCATCTCTTCGGCCTCTGCCAAGCCCTCATCGGCCGCCAGGGCTTCGCTGCTGGGCACATGTTTGTCCAGAAATTCCCGGATATGTGCTTCGGGCAGTGCGCCGACAAAGCCATCGACCGGTTGCCCGCCCACGAACATCACGCAAAACGGAATGCTGCGCACGCCGAAGGCCTGGCTCAGCTGGCTGGCGATATCTGGCTGGTCGTCGCTGTTGAGCTTGGCCAGTTTGAAGCGCCCGGCATAGTCGGCCTCGAGCTTTTCCAGCAAGGGGCCCAGCGTACGACAAGGACCGCACCAGGGAGCCCAGATGTCGAGCAAGACGGGTTGCTGCATCGATGTCTGCAGCAGTTCGGTTTCAAAGTTCTGGATCGTGATGTCGGTCATGGCCTGTACAGCAAATTAGTGCGCAAGAAAGCAAGGTGGCGCTCGCCGCCTACAATTCAAGGCTTCACAGCATATGGAGCGAGCCTTGACAAGCGCCTCTCCCCTGGTTGGTGTGGTGATGGGCTCCAGCAGTGACTGGGAAACCCTTAAGCACGCTACCGACATTCTCGCCGAGTTCGGCATCAGCTTCGAGACACGCGTGGTTTCAGCTCACCGCATGCCCGACGATATGTTCGCCTACGCCGAGGCTGCGGCGGCACGCGGGCTGAAAGCCATCATTGCGGGGGCTGGCGGCGCCGCGCACCTGCCCGGCATGCTGGCGGCCAAGACGGTGGTGCCGGTGCTGGGTGTGCCGGTGGCCAGCCGGCATTTGCAGGGGCTTGATTCGCTGTACTCGATTGTGCAAATGCCCAAGGGCATTCCGGTGGCGACCTTTGCCATCGGCTCGGCGGGCGCTGCCAACGCCGCCTTGTTCGCGGTGGCCATGCTGGCCAATGAAGAGCCCGAACTGCGCGTCAGGCTGGAGGTCTACCGCAAACGCCAGACCGAACAAGCGCGTGCGATGACTCAGGATTTGAAGTGACGGCATCGAAGTCGACCCTGGCGCTGCTGCCCGGGACATTGGACGATCAAGGCCGCAGCGCCGCGCTCGGCGTGATGGGCGGCGGTCAGTTGGGTCGCATGTTCGTGCACGCGGCGCAGACACTGGGCTTTGAAGTGCTGGTGCTCGATCCCGACGCCAACAGCCCAGCCGGGGTGGCCGCCAACCGGCAGATTCGCGCCAGCTATGCCGATCCGGCCGGGCTGGCTGAGCTGGCCGAGCGCTGCCTGGCGATCACGACCGAATTCGAAAATGTGCCGGCAAGCAGCCTCAAGGTGCTGTCCGAGAGTCGCCCTGTGGCGCCTGGCGCCGCGGCAGTGGCGGTGTGTCAGGACCGCGCTGCGGAAAAGGCGCGCTTCGTCGCTTGCGGCGTGCCGTGCGCGCCTTATGCCTTGATCGAAACCGCGGCGCAACTGACTGCGGTAAGCGATGCCTTGCTCCCGGGCATCTTGAAGACCGCACGCCTGGGTTACGACGGCAAGGGCCAGGTGCGCGTGAGCACACGCAAAGACTTGGAGCAGGCCTGGGCGAGCTTGCATCAGCAGCCCTGCGTGCTCGAAAAAATGCTGCCACTCGAACGCGAGATCAGCGTCATCGTTGCGCGCAGTGATGCCGGACGGGTGGTGCATTTCCCCGTGCAGCAAAACCTGCATCGCGACGGCATTCTGGCGCTTACCCAGGTGCCCGCGCCCGATGTGAGCATGAAGCTGCAGCAGCAAGCCATCGATTGCGCGACAAGCATTGCCGCTTCGCTAGCCTACGTCGGCGTGCTGTGCGTGGAGTTCTTTGTCCTGCACGACGGCAGTCTGGTGGCCAATGAAATGGCGCCGCGCCCGCACAACTCGGGACACTACAGTGTCGATGCCTGCGATGTGTCGCAGTTCGACTGCCAGGTGCGCGCCATGACCGGCCTGCCGCTGGTGCAGCCGCGCCTGCACTCGCCCTGCGCGATGATCAATCTGCTGGGCGACTTGTGGTTCGACGAGAACGGCAAGCAACGCACACCAGCCTGGGATCGCTTGCTGGCACTGCCCGGCGTGCATTTGCATTTGTACGGCAAGCTTGAAGCCAGAGCTGGCCGCAAGATGGGACATCTGACGGTCACTGCCAGCGATGCCGAACAGGCCATGGCGAGCGCCGACCAAGCCGCTGAGCTGCTCGGTTTGGCGGGCTTTTGAGGCCGGACATGCTGCTGCCCGGCGACGATCCGGTTGCATTGGCTCAGGCGGCCAAACGGCTGGCCGAGGGTGAGTTGGTGGCCTTCCCGACCGAAACGGTCTACGGTCTGGGCGCGCGCGCCGATGACGACAGCGCTGTCGCCAGAATATTTGCGGCCAAGGGCCGGCCCAGCGATCATCCGCTCATCGTCCATGTGCTTGACATGTCGGACGCCGCGCTGTTTGCGCAAGACCTGTCCCCGGTCGCCATGGCGCTGATGGGTGCGTTCTGGCCCGGCCCGCTGACGGTGATCGTGCCGCGTGCTCCTGGCCAAGCTGCAGCCGCAGCGGGCAGACACTCGACCATCGGTCTGCGCTGCCCGGCGCATCCGGTGGCCATTGCGCTGCTGCGAGCCGCCCGCGAACTCGGCGTGATCGGCGTGGCCGCGCCCAGTGCAAACCGTTTTGGCCGCGTCAGCCCGACCCGCGCCGCTCACGTGGCGAGCGAATTTGGTGACGAATTGCTGGTGCTGGACGGAGGCGACTGCGAAGTCGGCATCGAATCGAGCATCGTCGATTGCAGCCGCGGCCAGCCGGTGCTGCTGCGCCCGGGCGTGATCACGCGCGAACAAATCGAGGCTGTCGCTGGTGTCGCGCTGGGCCGCGCCGATGCGGCTGCGCCGCGTGCGCCGGGTATGCTGGAGGCTCATTACGCGCCTGCCGCTGCGGTGCGTTTGCTGGAACTCAAGGCCTTGCGCGAGGCCCTGGAAACATGCCAGCAACAAGGGCAGACGGGTGTGGCGGTATATTCCCGGACGCTGAACCCTCGTGCGGGTTCACTCGACAGGCTGATGCCCGCCGATGCAAGAGACGCTGCGCACGAGTTGTTTGCGGTGTTGCGTGCGCTGGATGAAGCGGGGGCAAGGCAGATCTGGATTGAAGCGCCCGCGCATGATGCTGCTTGGGACGGCGTGCGCGATCGTTTGATGCGTGCCGCTGCCGCGACGCCCAGTCCCCTGGGCGGTGATGAGAAGAGTGATTTGGAGTGTTCATGAAGATGTTCAAGCAAGGCTTGCGTGCTGCGATCGGACCTGTGTTGTGCGGGGTTGCGGCGACTGTGTTGTTGGCGTCCTGCGGCGGTGGTGGCGGGCAGGTGGATCCGTTCAGACCCACGCGCATCATTGCGCTGGGTGACGAATCGAGCCTGATCACGCCAGAGGGCAAGAAGTACGGCGTGAATGCACTGGTGGCTCAGACCGATGCCAGCTTGCCCGACGTGCTCGACTGCAAGGCCAATCCGCTGTGGGTGCAGACGGTGGCGACCGGATTCGGTCTGGTGTTTCCTCAGTGCAACCCCGGCAATGTTGCGACGACCACCGGCTTGATGTATGCCCAGTTGGGCGCCAAGGTAGCCGACGTGACGACGCAGATCGATGCTCACCTGGCCAGCGGCAGCTTCGGCCCGAAGGACTTGGTGACCGTGCTGGTGGGCGTGAACGATGTGCTGGAGCTGTATCAACAATACCCGGCGCAAACTCAGGCCGCGCTGGAGGCGATTGCCGAGCAGCGTGGCCAGGCGCTGGCCGAGCAGATCAACCGAATCGCCAATGCGAATGGTCGCGCCGTGTTTGTGTTGATCCCCGACTTGGGGCTGACCCCATTCGCGATTGCGGAGAAGGCAGCCCATGCCGACACCGACCGTGCCGCGCTGCTGACCGCGCTGTCGGCCCGGTTCAACGCCAAGCTGCGTCTGGGCGTCATCAACGATGGTCGCCTGCTTGCACTGGTGAATGGCGCTGAAACGGTGCAGGCGATTGCCAAAGTGCCTGCCGCCTATGGTTTTGCCAACATCACCACCGCGGCTTGTTCGGTAGCCCTGCCTGATTGCACCAGCAAGACCATGGTGTCAGTGACCGATGCGGCGGGCGCCGTGACCAAAGCCGATGGCCTGACTTGGCTTTGGGCCGATGCCTTGCACATGGGCGCAGGCTTGCAAACCCGACTCGGCAGCACCGCGCTCTCGGCGGCCACGATTCACCCGTTCTGATGGCCGTGCGGTTCTGGCCAAGCGCGGTCCCCAACTGACTGGATGTTGCGCGGGTATTCCCCCGTCCGACACTCAAAATCTCGCGCTTATAGTCGTCGTCAGCCCACCCGGCACTGGCTGTGTGGATTCGACTTGACTGGCATGGCCATAAAGGGGCAGGGGATGAAACGCATTATTTATTGGGGCTCGGCCCTGGGGCTTGCAGCATTCTTGGCGGCTTGCGGCGGGGGTGATGCCACGCTTGCCGGCAGCGTTGCGCCGGTCGGAGCACCGACCACCAAGGCAAGTTTTTCAGCCGTCGTGTCGTTCGGCGACAGCTTGAGCGATGTCGGTACTTACGCGCCAGCCACCTCAATGACCGGCAATGGCGCGGCGCCCTATCTTGGAGGCAAATTCACCAACAACAGCGCCACCAGCAAGGTCTGGGTGGAGAACATCGCGGCGAGTTTGGGTGTCGCGATCACGCCGGCCGAAATGGGTTTTGCCGGTCAGTCGATGCCATGCCCGTTCGTTGTCAACTGCACTGCTTACGGCCAGGGGGGCTCGCGCGTCACTGACCCGAACGGCATTGGCCACAGCACAGGCGCGTTGACCGTACCGATGAAGACGCAAATCGCCAACCACCTGGCGCGTTTCTCCAGCTTCAAGGCGAGCGATCTGATCATGGTGTTCGGCGGCGCGAACGACGTGTTCACCCAGTTTGGTGGTTTTGTCGCCGCCGCCACTCAGATCCAGACTGACGCGGCTACCGGCAAGATCAACGCCGAGCAAGCCAACTTGGCCTTGTTTGCGGCGCAGTCGCAGGCCCAGAGCGAGATGAAAAAGGCCGCGCTTGAACTGGCCGGCTATGTGCGAGATCAGATTCTTGCCAAGGGCGGTAAGTACGTGGTCGTGATCACGCTCCCGGACATTGCAGATACGCCGTTTGGCAACTCGCTGCCGGCCTCGGTCAGACCCTCGCTGACAGACCTGTCGCTGGTGTTCAATCTGTGGTTGCGCGACGGCCTGAGTCAGCAACCGCTGGAAATTGTCGACGGGTTTGCCATGTTCAAGGACCTCTATGCCAACCCGGCCAAATACGGCATCACGAACAACACGGTGCCGGCGTGCGATGCGACCAAGATCGCGGCTGTCACTGGCGGCGCTGTGAAGGACGGTTCATCGCTGTTTTGCAACAGCACGGCAGGCGCTCCCTTCAACGCGATCCGCGCGGGCGCTGATGTAAACACCTGGGCATTTGCCGACGGTGTGCACCCGACGACAGGGGGGCACAAAGTGATCAGCAACGCAATTGCCGCACAGCTCAAGATTTTTGGCTGGCAGTGACGGTCTAGGTATCAAGGAAGACAATATGAAAAACAAACTTATTCCGCTGCTGCTGGCGGCTCCCCTGGTGCTGTGGGCTCAAGGGGCCACGGCCCAGGTGTCGACAGTCAAGATGGGCGGCGCGTTCATCGACGTCAGTTCGCGCACCACCGGTTTGGTGGGCATCGGCGTGCCGTCGGGTTCCGACATCCAGGTCGGCGACGCCAGTACCTTGACCTTTGGCTATGAGCACAAGCTCAGCCCCACGCTGAGCATCGAACTCGCGGCCGGCATTCCACCCAAGCACGACACCACGGCGACGGGACCGATTTCCTTTCTTCACAAGGTCTCGTCGGTCAAGCAATTCGCGCCCACGCTGTTCCTGAACTACGCGTTCGGCTCGGAGGGCGCTGCGCTGCGTCCCTTTGTCGGCATTGGCGTGAACTACACGAAGTTCGTTGACATCAAGTCGGAGCTGGGCCAGAAAATCGAGTTGAGCGACTCGGTCGGTTTGGCTGTCCAGGCGGGTGTGAACTACGCCATCGACAAGCAATGGGGCCTGTACGCGGCCTTTGCGATGGCCGATGTGAAGAGCGATATGGTGGCTACCGCGAATACCGTGCAGACCACCAGGATCGACTTTCGGCCCAAGGTGTTCAGCGCGGGACTGAGCTACAAGTTCTGACCGCGTCAGGCACGTCGAGCTGAAGTTCCAAAACGCCCCGCCTTGCCGGGGCGTTTTGCTTCCACGCAAAGCCGTGTTCTATCGGCACAAAGCTACACTTCAGACATGACCGTGTTGCTGGCCCTGGATACCGCTACTGAAATCATGACGCTGGCGCTGAGCGGCCCCGCTTGCCTGCGCCTGCACGAAGGTGAATCCGGCGCAAAGGCGTCGGCCCGCATGGTGCCCGAACTGATGCGCTTGCTGGCCTTGGAAGGCATGAGTCTGCGGGACGTCGATGCGATTGCCTTCGGGCGCGGACCCGGCGCCTTTACCGGCCTGCGCACGACTTGCGCGGTGGCTCAAGGGCTGGCCTACGGCGCGGCCAAGCCGGTACTGCCGATCGACAGCCTGATGCTGGTCGCTGAAGACGCGGCGCTGCAGTGCTTTGACGACGCGGCAAGGTGCGGCGCCATCTGGGTGGCGATGGATGCACGCATGAGTGAAATCTACGCGGCGAGTTACCGCTGGCAAGGCAGTCACTGGTCGACCGAGACCGAGCCGGCGCTGTTCACGCGCGAAGCGATCCAGGCTTGCTGGCGAATCGAGGCGCCCGATGTGGTCGCGGGTTCGGCGCTGGAGGCCTTTGGAGGCCAGCTCGATACCGGCAAAGCCAGGCGGGTGCCACAGCCTCAGTCGCGTTCGACCAGCCTGGCGCGCGTGGCGCAGCAGCAATGGCGCTTGGGGCGTGCGCTCGACGCCGCGCTCGCCCTGCCGCTCTATATTCGCGACAAGGTGGCGCTCACCACTGCCGAACGCCTGGCTTTGCGCAGCGCGCAGGAGCCTGCATGAGCGCGCGGCTGGACGAAGCCAAGCCGCGCTGGCTGTCGATGGAATCGAGCGATTTGGCCGACGTGCTCGAGCTCGAGCTGCGCGTCTATCCTTTTCCCTGGACGCGCGGCAATTTCGAGGACGCGCTGGCTTCGAACAATCTGGCGCAGGTGCTGCGCGATGCGCAAGGCCACCTGCTCGGCTATCTGGTGGCGTTGCCAGGCGTCGATGAAATGCATTTGCTCAACATCGCCGTGCGGCCCGAGTCGCAAGGCCGGGGTTATGCCAGTTGCATGCTGGGCGCCTTGGAGGCCATCTGCCGCAGCCGGGGCTTAAGCCAGATATGGCTGGAAGTGCGACGCAGCAACCGCGGCGCGCGCTCGTTCTACGAGGGGCATGGTTTCAAGGAAGTCGGCCTGCGCCGCGCCTATTACCCGGCCGATGCGGGTCAACGTGAAGATGCGACGCTGATGAGCCTGGATCTGGGCAGGAGCCGCGCATGACATGGTCAGCGCGCCAATCCGCGATGCTCGATGCCATGGGTTTGCGCCTATGGCAGCACCTGCCGGTCGATGCTCAACCGGCGCTCGGTGTGGGGCGAACCGGTCCCGCCGCGCCCGACGCAATGGCGCCACCGGCGCGGCGCCTTGAGGCGTCTGCGCAAGCCGCCGTGGCGAAGCGTGCTGAACAGCCCTTGCCGTCAGCCCCAGCCGGCGCGGCTGTCGATGCGAGCGGACTGGACTGGACCGCCCTGCGTGATGCGGTGGTCAACTGCACTGCCTGCAAACTGTGCGAGAACCGTACCCAGACCGTGTTTGGCGTTGGCAACGAGCGGGCGCACTGGATGGTGGTGGGCGAGGCGCCCGGCGAGCAGGAAGACCTGCACGGCGAGCCGTTTGTCGGCGCTGCAGGGCGGCTGCTCGACAATATGCTGCGCGCCGTCGGTTTGACCCGAAGCGAGGCGCCGCCCGAGCACTCGGTCTATATCGCCAACACCTTGAAATGCAGGCCGCCGCGCAACCGCAATCCGGAGCCCGAAGAGCTGGTGCGTTGCGAGCCCTTCCTGTTGCGCCAGATCGAGCTGGTGCGGCCGCGCATCATTCTGGCGATGGGGCGTTTTGCCGTGCAGTCGCTGTTGCGCAGCAGCGAACCCATCGGACGCTTGCGCGGGCGTGTGCACCAATACCACGGCGTCCCTTTGATCGTGACCTACCATCCCGCCTATCTGCTGAGAAACCTGACCGACAAGGCCCGCGCCTGGGAGGATTTGTGCTTGGCAATGGATACGCTGCAGAACCATGTCATGAAGGCGCCATGAAAGATCTTTCCTTGCCGACCGGCCAGCCAACTGACGAGCGCGAACAGCTCGCCCAGTTTCACCTGCTCACCAACGCACTCCCGGTTCTGATCGCTCTGTATGACGCGAGCAATATGCGCTGCCTGTTCGCGAACAAGCAGTACGCTGAGGCATTCGGTCGGACCGAAGCCTCGGTGCTGGGACATACCTTCGCCGAGGTGATTGGCCCTGAGGCCGCGCAGCAGATCCAGCCCTATGTGGACCGGGTGCTCAGCGAGGCCGTGTCGGTCGAATACGAACGCAAAGTGCCCGGGTCCGGCGGAACCGGTGAGCGCTGGATCGAAGTGAACCTGCTGCCGCATCTCGATGCGCAAGGCAAGGTGGCTGCGGCTTTTGTGCTGATCTCCGATATCACCAAGCACCGGCTGGCAGAACGCGCAACGCGGGAGTCCGAAGAGCGTCTCGCCAAGTTCATGCAAGCCACCATGGAAGGCATCGTGTTTCACCGCGAGGGCGTGATCACCGATGTCAACCCGCCCTTGTGCGAGCTGATGGGCTACAAGATAGAAGAGATGCTGGGGCATCAGATCTGGGAGTTTTTGCCAGCCGAGGTCACGCCCAAGGTCAAGCAGGTTCTGAGCGCAAGAGGCGAGACCCGTTACGAAGCCGCGTTCGTGCACAAGGACGGCACGCATGTTCCGGTCGAGTTCATTGTGCGCAGCATGATGTTCAATGGCGAACTGCTGCGCATGACGATCGTGCGCGACATCCGCGACCGCCTGGAAGCGCAGGCGCGCATTCACCACCTGGCGCATCACGACGAGTTGACCGGGCTGCCAAACCGCCTGGCATTCATGGAGCACTTGGAGAAATCTTGCGCGACGGCTCACGCGAAACAGCAAAAGCTGGCGATGCTGTTCATCGACCTGGACAACTTCAAGCGCGTCAACGATTCGCTCGGTCATCTGGAAGGCGATGCCTTGTTGCGCTCGGTGGCGCAGCGCCTGACAGGCACGCTGCGCAGCACCGACATGGTGGCGCGCTTTGGCGGCGATGAGTTCGTGGTCTTGCTGCAGCCGGTGCAAGGAACCGAACAAGTCGATGTCGTGGCCAGGAAGCTGCTGCTCGATGTGGAGCGACCCTTGCAGGCTGGCGGGCGCAACTTGTCGGTGACGCCATCGATAGGCATTGCGATGTTCCCCGAGCACGGGCTCACGCCCGAGCAGCTCATTCAACGTTCCGACATGGCCATGTATCAATCCAAGTCGCGCGGCCGCGCCACCTATCAATTCTTCGACATGAGCACGGCCGCCACCGCCTATGACGATCTGGTGCTGGAAAGCCAGCTCGCGCAGGCGATCGCCAAGCAGGAATTTGTCCTGCATTTCCAACCGCAGGTGGACATGTCGGACGGCAGGCTGGTCGGCGCCGAGGCCTTGATACGCTGGCAGCATCCGACGCGCGGGCTGCTCAGTCCTGACGCCTTTATCGGCGTGGCCGAGCAGCACCGCTTGATGCTGCCCATCGGCGAGTGGGTGCTGCGTGAGTCGGCGCGCTGCGCCAAGCGCTGGCACGAGAGCGGGTTGGCGGAAGTGCCGATAGCGGTCAATCTGTCGAGCATGCAGTTCCGACTCGACGGTTTTGCGGCATCGGTCGCGAAGATTCTGCACGAAGAAGATGTGCCGGGGAGTTGGCTGGAGCTGGAGTTGACCGAGCGCATGCTGATGGACGACGTGCCGCTGATGCAGCAGACGCTCAACGAGCTCAGGGCGCTGGGGCTGCATATATCGGTGGATGACTTCGGCACCGGCTACACCTTGCTCAGTCACTTGACCCAACTGCCGATCGACAAGCTCAAGGTGGACCGGCAATTTGTCGAGGCGTTGCCGGGCGACCAAGGGGCGCTGGCGATTTCGCGAGCGATTGTGCAAATGGCCAGAGGACTGGGCTTTACCGTGATCGCCGAGGGCGTGCAAAACCGCGCTCAGCAGGATCTGCTGTTTTCCTGGGGCTGCCAACAAATGCAGGGGCTGGCGATCGGCGGGCCCTTGCCCGAGTTCGAATTCGAGTCCTGGGTGGTGCGCAGGCCCGCGCGGGCCTTCCCCTGAGATGCTTGAGGTCGACGCTTCGCCACTGGTCACGCTGATCCGGCAGCGCATTGAACGAGCGGGTGGCTGGCTGCCGTTCGACCAGTTCATGGCGATGGCGCTGTATGAGCCTGGCCTCGGCTACTACGCCAATGCAAGCCCCAAGTTTGGTCTGATGCCCGAGGGCGGCTCCGATTTCGTCACCGCGCCCGAGCTGTCGCCGCTGTTCGGGCAGGCCTTGGCGCGACAGGTGGCGCAGGCGCTCGACTGCAGCGCGAGCGCGGCAGTCTGGGAGTTCGGCGCCGGCACGGGCGCCCTGGCCGAGCAGTTGCTCGATGCCTTGGGCGAGCGCGCGGCCAGCTACACCATCGTCGATGTCTCAGAAAGCTTGCGCGCGCGACAGGCGCAGCGGCTGGCGCGCTTTGGCGACAAAGTCCAATGGGCGAGCCGCTTGCCCGAGCAGATGACAGGCGTGGTGGTCGGCAACGAGGTGCTCGACGCCATGCCGGTGCAATTGCTGCACTGGGACGGCAGCCAGTGGTTTGAACGCGGTGTCGGCGCGACGTCGCTCGGACTCGCCTGGATCGACCGGCCTACGCCGCTGCGCCCGCCGCTGGAGGGCGTGTTTGTTCCCGGCAGCGTGATCGAAATCCACCGCCAAGCCGAAGCCTTTGTTCGCACCTTGGGCGCGCATCTGTCGCGCGGCGCGGTGTTCCTGCTCGACTATGGTTTCCCCGAGGCCGAGTTCTACCACCCGCAACGCCTGGGCGGCACCTTGATGTGCCACCGCGCGCACCGAAGCGATATGGATCCGCTCAGCGATGTGGGCCAGAAAGACATCACCGCGCACATCAACTTCACCGGCATTGCGGTCGCGGCCCAGGAGGCAGGGCTTGAAGTGCTGGGCTACACCTCGCAGGGCCGTTTTCTGCTCAACTGCGGTCTGCTCGACATGATGGCCGACGCTGACTACCGCGCCATCTCGAACGCGCAGAAGCTGCTGGCCGAGCACGAGATGGGCGAGTTGTTCAAGGTGATTGCCTTGTCGCGCGGTATTGAGCTCGATGCGCTGGGGTTTGCGCAAGGCGACCGGACGCACCGGCTTTGAGCAGGCGCTGCCAGCGCCTACTCACCACGTTCACATGCTGCGCCGGTACTGCCCGCCGACCTCGAACAAGGCCGTCGTGATCTGACCCAGCGAGCACACGCGCACCGCCTGCATCAGCACCTCGAAGACATTGCCGTTGTCCATCACCGTTTGCTGCAACTTCTCCAGCATCGGGCCGGACTCGAGCGCGTGGCGCGCATGGAACTCATTCAGGCGCTTCAGCTGCGACTGCTTTTCTGCCTCGGTCGAGCGGGCGAGCTCCAGCGTCTCGGGCGTCGGGTCGCCATGCGGGTTGCGGAAGCTGTTCACACCGATGATCGGGTATTCGCCGGTGTGCTTGAGCATCTCGTAATGCATGCTCTCTTCCTGGATTTTGCTGCGTTGGTAGCCGGTCTCCATCGCGCCGAGCACGCCGCCGCGTTCGGCGATTTTCTCGAACTCCTGCAGCACCGCTTCCTCGACCAACTCGGTCAGCTCCTCGATGATGAAGGCACCCTGGCTCGGGTTCTCGTTCTTGGCCAGACCCCACTCGCGGTTGATGATGAGCTGTATCGCCATCGCGCGGCGCACCGAGTCTTCGGTCGGCGTGGTGATGGCCTCGTCGAAGGCATTCGTGTGCAGTGAATTGCAGTTGTCGTAGACCGCGATCAAGGCCTGCAGCGTGGTGCGTATGTCGTTGAACTGGATCTCTTGCGCGTGCAGGCTGCGCCCCGAGGTCTGCACATGGTATTTGAGCTTCTGGCTGCGCTCGTTGGCGCCGTAGCGGTCGCGCATCGCCACCGACCAGATGCGCCGCGCGACGCGTCCCAGCACCGTGTACTCGGGGTCCATGCCGTTCGAGAAGAAGAAGCTCAGGTTCGGCGCGAAATCATCGACGTGCATGCCACGTGCCAAGTACGCTTCGACGAAGGTGAAGCCGTTTGAGAGCGTGAACGCGAGCTGGCTGATCGGATTCGCGCCGGCCTCGGCAATGTGATAGCCGGAAATTGACACCGAGTAGAAATTGCGCACGCGGTGGTGCACGAAATACTCGGCGATGTCGCCCATCACCTTGAGCGAGAACTCGGTCGAGAAGATGCAGGTGTTCTGGCCCTGGTCTTCTTTCAGGATGTCGGCCTGCACCGTGCCGCGCACGTTCTCCTTGACCCACGCGCCAATTTTTTGCGTCTCGTCGTCGGTCGGCTCGCGGCCGTTGTCGCCCCTGAACTTGTCGAGCTGCTGATCCATCGCGGTGTTCATGAACATGGCCAGAATCGTCGGTGCCGGACCGTTGATGGTCATGCTCACGCTGGTGGCCGGGTGACACAGATCGAAGCCGTCGTACAGCACCTTCATGTCATCAAGCGTGGCGATGCTGACGCCCGAGTTGCCGACCTTGCCGTAGATGTCGGGTCGCACCGCCGGGTCGTTGCCGTACAGCGTGACCGAGTCGAACGCGGTCGACAGGCGCTTGGCAGGCAGCCCGGCGCTGAGCAGCTTGAAGCGCGTGTTGGTGCGGAAAGCATCGCCTTCGCCAGCAAACATGCGCGTCGGATCTTCCCCTTCGCGCTTGAAGGCGAAGGTGCCCGCCGTGTACGGAAAGCTGCCGGGCACGTTGTCCAGCATCAGCCACTTGAGGATCTCGCCATGGTCCTCGAAGCCGGGCAGCGCGACCTTGCGGATCTTGGTGCCGCTCAACGACTGCGTGGTCAGCGCCGTGCGGAGTTCCTTGTCGCGAATCTTCACCACATATTCGTCGCCCGCATACGCTTTCTTCATGTCCGGCCACATGGCGAGCAGCTTCCTGGCGGCTGCGTCGAAGCGGGTGTCGCGCTGGTCGGCGAGTTTGAGCACGGTGTTCTTGGCGCCGTCGCGGCTGGCGTCGTCCTCGTGCAGCATGCGCGCCGTCTCAAGCAATTGCTGGATTTCGCGCGCCAGACGCGCTTGTTCGATGGCGCGCTTCTTGTAGCCGCGCACCGTGTCGGCAATGTCGGCCAGATAGCGCACGCGTGCGCCGGGAACGATGGGCACCTGGTGGGTGCTGTGACGCGTGGCGACTTGCGGCAAGCGGCCGTCCTTGAGCTGCAAACCCAGTTCGGTCAAGCGTGTCTTGAGCGCCTGGTACAGCGCGGTCACGCCATCGTCATTGAAGCGGCTCGCCATGGTGCCGAAAACCGGCATCGAATCGGTCTTGCTACCGAAGGCCTCGCGGTTGCGCTGCACCTGCTTGGCCACGTCGCGCAGCGCGTCCAGCGCGCCCTTGCGGTCGAATTTGTTGATGGCAACGAATTCGGCGAAGTCCAGCATGTCGATTTTTTCGAGCTGGCTGGCGGCGCCGAACTCGGGCGTCATCACATAGATGGGCACATCGACATGCGGCACGATGGCCGCGTCGCCCTGGCCAATGCCCGAGGTCTCGACAATCACCAGATCGAAGCCGGCGAGTTTGGCCGCAGCCACCACCTCGGGCAGGGCCGGGCTGATCTCGCTGCCGTAGTCGCGCGTGGCCAGGCTGCGCATGAAGACACGCTGGCCCGAGTCGCCGCCGGGCCGCCCCAAGGCGACTTGCGCCCCCTTGGGGGGCAGCCCCTGCGAAGCAGGTGGCGTGGGGGCTGATAAGTCGCCGCCGGGCCGCCCCGAGGCGGCTTGCATCCCCTCGGGGGGCAGCCCCTGCGAAGCAGGCGGCGTGGGGGCTGACATTTGCCACGGACCGATCGCGTTCATGCGGATGCGGTCGCCAAGGAGCGCGCCGCCGCTCTTGCGTCGACTCGGATCAATGCTGATGACTGCGATGCGCAATGCGTCATCCTGGTCAAGACGCAAGCGACGTATCAGCTCGTCGGTCAAGCTCGACTTGCCGGCGCCGCCGGTACCGGTGATGCCCAACACCGGCACCTTCAGGTCTTTGGCGCCGGCATGCAGGCTCGCCCTGAACGCATCGGACACCTTGCCGCCTTCGAGCGCCGTGATCAACTGGGCCAGCGCGCGCCAGTTGGCTTCGGCGTGGCCTTGGATGGCCGCGATCTCCTTGGGCGCATAGACGCTGAAGTCCTGGTCGCAGCGCATCACCATCTCGCCGATCATGCCGGCAAGCCCCATGCGCTGGCCGTCCTCTGGGCTGTAGATGCGCGCCACGCCATAGGCTTGCAGCTCCTTGATTTCGCTGGGGACGATCACGCCACCACCGCCGCCAAACACCTGGATATGCTCGCCGCCACGTGAGCGCAGCAAGTCGACCATGTACTTGAAGTATTCGACATGGCCGCCCTGATAGGAGCTGATCGCGATGCCTTGCGCGTCTTCCTGCAAGGCAGCGGTCACGACCTCGTCGACCGAACGGTTGTGCCCCAGGTGTATCACCTCGGCGCCCATGCTCTGCAGGATGCGCCGCATGATGTTGATGGCAGCGTCGTGCCCGTCAAACAGGCTCGCGGCCGTCACGAAGCGCACCTTGTGGGTGGGGCGGTAGTTGGCGAGCGCCTTGAATTCGGCGGACAGATCGGTCATGGGGATTCTCCAGCGTGAGTCCGCTACCCGAGCCGCAACGGGCCGGAGCAAACAGACAGGGTGGATTTTAGGTTCAAGTTGACGTTTACGTAAACGTCACTCTGCCAGCTCAATCCGGCAGCCCCGATCCGACGGAGTTACGGGCAGGTGGGCAGGATGAGGGAGTGGTCCAGCCAACATTGCGTCGGTCTTTGCGCAAAGTACAAAGATGCGCAAAGGCCGGCCTGCGAGCGGTAGTGGCTCTGTTAGGCTCTCACCTGCGCTCACTCACACCCCTGCAGGACATGAGCTTTCTGGCCATCGACATCGGCAATACGCGTCTGAAATGGGCGCTCTACGCTTCGCCCCAACCTTGTGCCGCTGTGCTGGCGCAAGGCGTGGTGTTCCTGGAGAACATCGAGCAACTCGCCGAGAGGGAGTGGTCGCAGTTGGGCGCGCCGCATTCCATCTTGGGCTGCAATGTGGCCGGCGACGCGGTACGCCACCGGGTCGAAGAGCAGATTTTCGAGTTGTGGGAGCTTGCGCCGGTCTGGGTGGTATCAGCGCCACAGGGCGGCGGCATCACGAACGGCTACGACCATCCGGGGAGACTCGGCGCGGACCGTTTTGTGGCCATGGTCGGGGCACGCTGGCATATGTTGGCGCGCGGCGCTGTGCGGCCCACCTTGGTGATCATGATAGGCACGGCCGTGACTGTCGATGCGCTCGATGAAAAAGGCCATTTCCTGGGCGGACTGATATTGCCCGGCCACGGCATCATGCTGCGCGCGCTCGAGGCCGGCACGGCGGGCCTGCGCGTCCCGACCGGCGAGGTGCGCGAATTTCCCACCAATACCTCGGACGCGCTGACCAGCGGCGGCACTTATGCCATCACCGGCGCGATCGAACGCATGCACAGGCATTTGAGCCAACACAGCGCCCAGCACTGCGAACTCCCGCCCATCACGCTGATGACCGGCGGAGCAGGCTGGAAAGTCGCGCCGGCGCTGGATCTGGCGCATGAGATGGTGGACTCGCTGATCTTCGACGGCATGCTGGTGCTGCAGTCGCATCGTTTGGCGCTCTGACGGCAAGCTTCTGGCCGATGAGCCGGGCCCGCACAGCAGGCGCTAGCTCAGTAGGCGCGTCGGGTCGACTTCGAGTTTTTCCATCGCGTTGCGCGTTGCGCGCACGGTCAGCGGCTCGTCTTGCGCTGGCAGCAGCAAGCCCGCTTGCAGGAACGCTGCCAAGCGGTTCAGCTGGAACAACACGCCACGCCCTTGTGGCGAGACAAACAAGGTGAGCTGGCGTCGCATACCGCACCAGGCGAGTTGCATCGGTTCATTGCGGCCACGGTAATCGAGCATGTACCAGCTGCCCACTTGCAGCTCGCGCGCCCAAGCCAGCATGGCGGGCGTGGGCGGGGTGCCACCTTCGGCTACCACTTCCAGATCTTCGCTTTCGTGTCCCGACAGGTCGCGCACCATTGATTCGTTGATCTGCACCTCGTTCGAGTCGGGCAGCAGTTCCTCAAGGGCTTCGAGTTGCCCCATCAGCTCTTCGAGCCGTTCGCGAGGAATCGCCGCCGCCTTGGCAGTGAAGGCCGCCGCCAGCGAGTTGTTCAAGGTGCGTACATATTCGTCCTGCTTGGCCACCGGCAGTCCGGCCTGGGTCATGCCGTCACGCAATATCTTGAGCAGAGGCGGCAGTCGACGTATCACTTCGGCGCGGTCTTCGCGCGTGACCTTGGCGCTCGCCGACCAGATCAGATCGGCGGCGGCACGTTTCATGATGCGGGTGGTGTCGGCCTGCTGCCCCACCCGCAAGGCGGTCATGGCAAGCACGTCGGCCCAGACTTGGAACAGAAACTCCCGCACGCCGTCCTGTACCGGCACCTCATTGAGCATCTTGCGCAGTTCGATGGTGTACTGGATCGCCAGCGTCTCACGTTGCTCGACCTGCTGCGCCAGCGACACGCCTTTGCGGGTCGACAGATTTTCGTTCCTGAAGTAGTGATCGAGGAACTTCTCGAACTCGGTCAATACCGTCTGAAACACGCGCCGGCCCGTGTCGGGATAGGCCTCTATCACTTGCACTACGCGTTTGATTTCCTTTTCCAGCGACTGCCCGACTTCGCCTTCGGATGCGCTGAAGCCCATCACACAGGCCCCCATGCGATCAATCAGGCGGCGCGCCGGGTGATCGATGGTCGCAAAGAAATCAGGCTCACCGACCGCCACGCGCAACACCGGCATCTGCAGGCGCGCAAACCACACCCGCATGCTGGCCGGAATGCGCTCCTCGGCAAGAATGCTTTGAAACAACAAGGCCACGATTTCGATCGTGGCGCGTTCGGCAGGCGTTTCGGCGGCCTTCTTGAGCGCCTGCTTGCGCTGCTGAAGCTCGGCCAACAGTGAAGATCCCTTGCCCGGCGCCGCGCTCCCTGTGTCAACGGCAAATCGTTGGCGTGCAGCCTGATCCACCAAGTCCATCGCCGCAGTCAGTTTGGGTGAGATGGTGTGCTGCTTGTGCGACTGGGTCGCAACAAATTCGGGCAACTGGCGCCCGATGAAACGATTCAGACGCCCCAGCACCATCTCGGCACGGCCCGGTGCGCTTTCGCGTGTCGCGCCCTGGATCTCCGCACCCTCCGCCCGGTGGCCTACACTCCCCCGGCCGCTTGGGGCGCCATGCGATCCTGCACCGCCTGCCCCGAAGCTTGATGGCAGCCCCAAGCCTGCAAAGTCCGTGGCACCGCCCGAAGAGTGGCGGGTACGGCGAATGAGCGGGCGCAAATTTACTTCCGGCAACACATGTTGGCCGACCAGCCAGAGATTCGTCTCGTGATAGGCCTCGTTGGTGATCTGGGCAAACTCCTCGTGCAGCACGGCTTGCAGCATCTGCCATTCGGCGTTGCCCAGGCCGCTGGCGTGCCAGGTGTCGAGCGCGATGCGCGCCACCACAGGAGCCCGCAGCAAGTCGTGCACCGCCAATTCCTCTTGCTGCTCGAGCATCGAGATGCGGTTGCGCAAATCGCTGAATTCCCAGCTGGCGCGGTCCATGATGGACAGCGCCAGGCGCGAACTGTGGATCTCGCGCTCGATGGTGTCATCGTCCACCAGCGACATCTGGTCGAACGTGGTGCTCACTGCGGGCGTATGCGCCTGATCACCTTCTGTGGCCGCTGCCTGGCGCAAGGCAGCGATGAGCCTCTTCTGCCAGTTGCTGCGTTGTTGCTGCCAGGTGTTGACGCCATCGCGCCGCGCCACTTGCACTGCGTACTCGGCGGTTTGCAGCAGCAGGTGGTGCGCGGTTTCATCGAGCGTGTGCACCACGCCAGGCACGGCCTTGAGCAGGGTGTCAATGTAGACACGCCGAGCTTGGGTGGCCAGGGCCTTGGAGCTTGCGGCGTTCAACATGGGTGGGCTGGATGGCGCTCAAGTGGACTCGATTCAACTCTACACCACCGCCCCGGTATTCGGGTCGTCAGGATCGCCTTCTTTGTTGACGCTGAACTTGATCAGGTCCTCACGCGTGACCCCCAGCCACATGACGATGGCCGCCGCCACAAACACCGACGAGTAGATGCCGAACAAAATGCCGATCGAGAGCGCGACTGCAAAGTAGTGCAGCGTCTGGCCGCCGAAAAACAGCATGGACAACACCATCATCAGCGTACTGCCGTGGGTGATGATGGTGCGGCTCGTCGTGCTGGTGATGGCGTGGTCGATGATCTCATGCGTATTGAGCTTGCGAAACTTGCGGAAGGCCTCGCGTATCCGGTCGAAAATCACCACTGATTCGTTCACCGAATACCCGAGCACGGCCAGCACCGCCGCCAGCACCGAGAGCGAAAACTCCCACTGGAAGAAGGCGAAAAAGCCGAGGATGATGACCACGTCGTGCAAGTTGGCGATGATGCCGGCCACGGCGAACTTCCACTCGAAACGGAAGGCCAGATAGAGCATGATGCCGACGATGGTGGCGAGCAGCGCCTTGGCGCCGTCTTGAGCCAGTTCGGCCCCCACCGAAGGCCCGACGAACTCGCTGCGCTTGAGCATCACCGGTTCGGTGTTGGCGGCCGTGGTGCAAACTGATTTGGCTATCGCCTCGCCTTTGTCGCTGACAAACTGCCTGGCCGACACGGTGCCGGTTTCAGCCTTGCACAACTCGCCGAACACGCGGTTCGCCACATCGGTGGCCTTGGTTTCACCGCGCAGAGGCAGGCGTATCAAGACATCACGCGAAGTGCCGAACTTGGTCACTTGCGCGTCGGCAAAACCCATCTGCTCGATGGCTGCGCGGGTCTTGACAATATCAGCCGACTGCGCGTATTCGAGTTCGATCACCGTGCCGCCGGTGAACTCGATCGACAGAAACAAGCCCCGGGTGACGATGAAGAACACCGCGGCCAGAAAGGTGATGAACGAAATCGCGTTGAGTATCAACGCGTGTTTCATGAACGGGATGTCCCGTTTGATGCGGAAGAATTCCATGTGTGTGGGCTCCGTCAGGCGTTGGTGGCGGGCGTCGTGCCGTCGGGACGCCAGATCTGGCCGATCGAGACCGATTTGAGCTTCTTCTGGCGGCCGTACCAAAGGTTCACCAGACCGCGCGAGAACACCACCGACGAGAACATCGAGGTCAGGATGCCAAGACAGTGCACGATGGCAAAGCCGCGCACCGGACCCGATCCGAAAGCCAGCAGCGACAGGCCGGCAATCAAGGTCGTGATGTTCGAATCCAGAATGGTGGAGAAAGCGCGTTCGTAGCCGGTCGAAATTGCCGATTGCGGCGCCGAGCCGTTGCGCAACTCTTCGCGCACGCGCTCATTGATCAGCACATTCGAGTCGATCGCCATGCCCAGCGTCAAGGCAATGGCGGCAATGCCGGGCAGGGTCAGGGTCACGCCCAGCATCGACAGCAGCGCCACCAGCAGCAGCAAGTTGAAAGCCAGTGCCAGCGACGAGAACACGCCAAACAGCATGTAGTACGCGCACATGAACAAGGCCACGGCGCAGAAGCCGAAGATCACGCTGTTGATGCCCTTGGCGATGTTCTCGGCACCGAGGCTCGGGCCTATGGTGCGCTCTTCAATGATGTCCATCGGCGCGGCGAGTGAGCCAGCGCGCAGCAGCAGCGCGGTGTCGGCGGCCTCGGTGGTGCTCATGCGGCCCGAGATCTGGAACTTGTTGCCCAGCTCGCTGCGTATCACCGGCGCGGTGATGACCTCGCCCTTGCCCTTTTCGAACAGGAGGATGGCCATGCGCTTGCCAACGTTGATACGCGTCACGTCCTTCAGGATACGGGCGCCCTTGGCATCGACCGTCAAATGCACGGCAGGCTCCTGGTTCTGGCCATCAAAGCCGGCTTGCGCGTCGGTCAGGTTGTCGCCGGTGATGATGACTTGGCGTTTCAATATCAGTGGGGCGCCGCCGCGCTCCACATAGCGCTCGGTGCCGAACGGCACGGGGCCGGTGCCCACCGCCGCCGCAGCGGCTTCGGCGCTGTCGTCGACCAGGCGCATCTCAAGCGTCGCCGTGCGGCCGATGATGTCCTTGGCCTTGGCGGTGTCCTGCACACCGGGCAGTTGCACCACGACCCGGTCCAGCCCTTGCTGCTGAATCACCGGCTCGGCCACGCCGAGCTCGTTGACGCGGTTGTGCAAGGTCGTGATGTTTTGTTTGACCGCATTTTCCTGCACCTGCACGGCGGCCGCGGGTTTGAGCGCACCGCTGAGCTTGAACTCGGCGCCATCGGTCTGCGGTGTCCACAGCACATCGGGCAATTGACTCTCGAGCAGGCTTTGCGCCTGGGTCATCAGGATGCGCTCCTTGAAGCGCACTTCCACCGTGTTGCCATCGCGCGAGATGCCGGCATGGCGGATGTTCTTGTCGCGCAGCAGCGTGCGCGCGTCGCCCGTCAGCACATCGGCCTTCTTGGTCAGCGCGGTCTTCATGTCGACCTGCATCAGGAAGTGCACGCCGCCGCGCAGATCCAGACCCAGATACATGGGCAGCGCGTGCAAGCTCGTCAGCCAGGCCGGTGAGCGTGACAGCAGGTTCAGCGCGACGATGTAGGAGGGATCGGCTGCATCCGGGTTGAGTGCCGCGCTGATCGCATCCTTGGCCTTGATCTGCGTATCGGTGTCGGCAAAGCGTGCCTTCACCGAGTTGCCTTCGAACTGGACGAAGTCGGGCTTGATATGCGCCGCGGCCAGCGCTCTTTCGATCGGTTCCTTGACGCTGGCATCGAGCTTGAGCGTGACACGCCCGCTCGATACCTGCACGGCCGGGGCCTCGCCAAACAGATTCGGCAAAGAGTAGATCAGACCGATGAGCAGCGCGAACACCAGGATCGCGTATTTCCACAGCGGGTAACGGTTCATGCGTACTTCCTCAAGGGGCAAGGCGCCCGGCAGACTCGCAAAGGGATGCCCCTTTGAGGGGCGGCCGCCACGACGCGGCCCGGGTTCTGACTTACTTGACGGTGCCCTTGGGCAGCACGGTCACCACGGAGGAGCGCTGCACCTGCAGCTCCACGCCGTTGGCGACTTCAAGCGTGAGAAAGCTCTCGCCCATCTTGGTGACCTTGCCGAGCATGCCTCCGGAGGTGACCACTTCATCACCCTTTGCCAGGGCTTCGATCATGGCGCGATGTTCTTTCTGGCGCTTCATCTGCGGGCGAATCATCACAAAATAGAGCACCACAAACATCAATACCAGCGGCAGCATACTGAGCAGGCTGGATTCACCACCGCCGGTGGCCCCGGTGACCTGGGCTAATGCGTCGGATATAAACATGAACGTCCTTGTTGAGAGGCCCGCAGGAGCGGGCGAAGCCAAGCTGCGCGTCGCCTTGAGACTTCAGGGCGGCCGAGCGCTGAGCTGAGCATTGTAAGCGGCCTGCGGATCAACCGCCCTGGGCTGCGTCGCTCGGCATGACGCATTGCCAGCCCGGTCATGCAAGACGAAACGCCTTGGGCAGCCGCGGTCAACCCGGCTTGCGCGCCGCTCCCAGATAGGTCTCGATCACGCGCGGGTCGCGCGCCAGCTCCGAGGCCGGACCCTCCAACGCGATCTCGCCGGTTTCGAGCACATAGGCGTAGTCGGCCACCTCCAAGGCGGCGCGGGCATTCTGTTCGATCAGCAAGATGCTGACGCCGCTGTCTCGCAGTCGCGCGACAATGCGGAACACCTCTTTCACGATCTGCGGCGCCAGACCCAGGCTGGGTTCGTCCAGCATCAAGACCTTGGGCCGGCTCATCAATGCGCGGCCCACGGCCAGCATCTGGCGCTCGCCGCCCGACAAGGTGCCGGCGAGTTGCATGCGCCTTTCCTCGAGACGGGGAAAAAGCTCGAACACGCTTGCCATCTCCTGGCGCCAATCACGCTGGCCCAGCCGCATCGGCCTGAAGCCGCCCAGCAGCAAGTTGTCTTGCACCGACATGCTGCCAAACAGCGCGCGCGTCTCGGGCACCAGGGCCAGACCGAGCATGACACGCTCCTCCAGGCTCAGCGCAGCGATGTCGGCGCCCTCGAACAAGATCTGACCCTTTGCTGGCAACACCCCCATCAAGGCGTTCAGCGTGGTGGACTTGCCCGCCCCGTTGGGGCCTATCACCGTGACCACATTGCCCCTGGACAAGCTCAGATTCAGTCCGGACAGGACTTCGGCCTTGCCATAGCCGGCGTGCAAGTTGCTGACTCTCAACAGCAGATCAGGCGCTTTCATCAATGCTCCATACCCAGATAGGCCGCGCGCACCTGCGGGCTCGCTTGCACTTCGGCCGGTGTGCCCTCGATCAGCTTGGTGCCGAACTCCATCACCACGAGGCGGTCGGTCAGCCCCATCACAAAGTCCATGTCGTGCTCGACCAGCAAGATGCTCATGCCCTCGCTCTTGAGCTGGCGCAGCACCTCGGCCAGCGCTTGCTTCTCCTTGTGGCGCAAGCCCGCAGCGGGCTCGTCCAGCAGCAGCAGGGCGGGGTCGGCGCACAGGGCCCGGGCAATCTCCATCAGACGCTGCCGGCCCAGTGGCAGATTGCCGGCCAGCTCGTCCATCTGGGCTGCCATGCCGATGCGCTGCAACTGCCGTTCGGCCTCGGCGAACAAGCGCCTTTCCTCGACCCGATCCAGGCGCAGCATGGCCCGAGCCGTGCCGACTGCGCTGCGCAAATGTGCGCCCAGCGCGACGTTTTCCAGCACGCTCATGTCGGCGATCATCTTCACGTGCTGGAAGGTGCGCGACACGCCCCGGCCCGCGATCGCGCGCGATGGCAAGCCCCCCAACTCCTGGCCGCGAAAGCGCACCGACCCGCTGCTCAGCTTGAGCACGCCGGTCACGAGGTTGAAAGTGGTCGATTTGCCCGCGCCGTTCGGGCCTATCAGTCCGACGATCTCAGCGGCGCGAACTTGAAAGCTCACATCGTTCACCGCCAGCAGGCCGCCGAACTGCTTGCGTACCTTGTCGACGTCGAGCAGCAGCTCCCCTTTAATCGGCTTGGCGCGCATCTTCAAGGGTGGGGCATCGGTCCAGTCGCGCACGCGCGGCGGCAGCACGAACCAGCGTGCCATGGCGGGCCACAAACCCTTGGGCGCGTGCTGCAGCACCAGCACCAGGGCCACGCCGAACACGATGATTTCGAAGTTGCCGCTGGCACCCATCAGTTGAGGAAGAAGCGTCTGCAATTGATCTTCAACGATCTTCACCACCGCGGCACCGGTGAACGCGCCCCACACGCTTCCTACACCGCCAATGACGGCCATGAACAGGTATTCGATGCCCAGCTTGATGCCGAACGGCGAAGGGTTCACGCTGCGCTGGAAATGCGCATACAGCCAACCCGACACGGCCGCGAGAATCGCCGCCAGCACGAAGATCACCAGCTTGTAGTGGAAGGTCGATACGCCCATCGATTCGGCCATCGTCACGCCGCCATTCAGAGCGCGAATCGCGCGACCCGGGCGCGAGTCCAGCAGATTGTTCACCCCCACGGTTGCCAGCAAGGCGAAGGCCAGGATCAGGTAGTACATATGGCGCCCCGAGTTCAGACTGACGCCAAACAACTCCAGCGCTGCTATGCCTTGGATGCCGTCGTACTTGCCGAGGAACTCCATATTGCCCATCAAGTAGTTCAAGCTCAGGCCCCAGGCGATGGTGGCCAGCGGCAGGTAGTGGCCCGACATGCGCAGCGTCAGCCAGGCCAGCACCAGCGCCGCAGCCACCGTCAGCGCAATGCCCACGGCCAGCGCCATCCATGGCGAGATGCCGAAGCGCGTGCTGAGCACCGCCGTCGTATAAGCGCCCATGCCGACGAACGCGGCCTGACCGAACGAGGTGAGTCCGCCGATGCCGGTGAGCAGCACCAGCCCCAGCGTCACCAGTCCGTACAGGCCGATGTAGTTGAGCTGTGTGATCCAGAACTCCGGCACCGGCAGTTGCGGCAAGGCCAGCAAGAGCAGGAGCGCGGCAATGGGGATGACCTTGGTTGCTTTCATTGATGCATCAAGTCTCGTCAATGTGCGGATCACGCCAGGAACGCCACAACAGCACCGGCAGGATCGAAGTGAAGACGATCACCTCCTTGTACGAGCTGGCCCAGAACGAGCCAAAGGATTCCAGCACGCCCACGAACAGCGCGCCCAGCGCGGCGCCCGGATAGCTGGCCAGGCCGGCAAACACCGCCGCAACGAAACCCTTCAGACCGATCAGGAAACCACTGTCGTAATAGATGGTGGTGGTCGGCGCGATCAGCAGGCCCGAGAGTGCGCCGATGAAGGCCGCCATCGTGAAACTCAAGCTGCCGGCTGCCATGCTGGATATGCCCATCAGGCGCGCGCCCAACCGGTTCACGGCGGTGGCGCGCAAGGCCTTGCCGTAGAGCGAGTGCTCGAAGAACAGCCACAACGACACGATCAAGGCCAGCGACACCGCGAAGATGATCAGCGTCTGACCCGACAGCCTGAGCGCCCCGAACGAAAAATGGGCTTGCCAGAAACTCGGCGTGCGAAAACCTTCGGCGCCGAAAAACGCCAGACCCAGGCCGGTGAGCGCGAAGTGCACGCCCACCGAAACAATCAGGAGCACCAGCACCGAAGCATCAGCCAGCGGCTGGTATGCCAGGCGGTACAGCAGCGGCCCCATCGGTGTGATCAGCGCCAGCGTCAACAGGCCCTGCGCCAGAAGGGGAAGTTTTTGCGGCGCGGCCCACAGCGCGAACAGGCCGATCAAGACCGGATAGGCCGCCATCTTGAGCACGCGCGCCAGCACGCCGCCCAGCGGCTTGCCCTGGCGCAGGCCGGCGATCAGGTCCAGCACGGCCACCAGCCCGGCCATCACCAGCAGGAAGGCTATCGTGCCCGGCGTTTGCCCCAGTTGCAGCATGCCCATGGTGAGCGCACCGAAGGCGACGAATTCGCCCTGAGGAATGAAGATCACGCGCGTGACCGCAAACACCAGCACGATGGCCAGCGCCAACAGCGCGTAGATGGCGCCGTTGGTGACGCCATCGAGCAGCAGGATGCTTGCGATCGAAAAATCCATGAAGTGCGTTCTCGGGTTCCCGGCTGAGTGCGGGGTGTGCTGCGACTCTAAACCATCAAAGGCAGATTCGACCGATCGGTCGAATAAGGGGTTTCCAGAACACCAGGCGTCGGTGATCCGTCTGCCAACGCAGATCTTCACCCGCCATCGAGGCTTCAGTGGCCGCGCACGTAGACTGCTCCAACTCCTCCACAAAAGCTGGGCCCACCATGCAAGACCTGACCCCACAACTTGAGCTCTGCGGCGCCGTGGCAACGATTCAGCTGCACCGACCGTCGGTGGCGAACCGCCTGGAGGTGCTGGACATCGAATGCTTGAGCGAGCATATCCGCACCGTCAACGCAGCCAAGGACGTGCGCGTATTGCGGCTGCGCGGCACCGGCAAGCACTTTTGCTCAGGTTTCAATATCACCAGCGTGCCGGGGCTGGACGCGGGCGCGCTGTTCGAGGCACTTGCCGATTTGCTCGAGTCTGCGCGGCCGGTGACGATCGCCGAAATCAATGGCGGTGTCTACGGCGGCGCCACCGACCTGGCGCTCGCCTGCGACTTCCGTCTGGGTCTGACGCGCTGCGAGATGTTCGTGCCGGCAGCGCGCTTGGGCTTGCATTTCTATCGAGGAGGTCTGGAGCGCTTCGTGTCGCGCCTGGGCCTCAATATCGCCAAACGCGTGATGTTGGCCGGCGAGACATTGAACGCAGGGCAGATGCTGGCGTGTGGATTTCTTGACCATGTTTACGAGGGCCCGACGGCCTTGACGATTGCGGCCGATGCGCTAAGCGAGAAGCTGCAAGACATGGCACCGCAGGCCTTGCTGGGCATGAAGCAGCATCTGAATGCGATCGCCCGCAATGCCTTGGACGTGCAGGCGCTGAACGCCGATATCGCGAAGTCGCTGGCCTCACAGGACTTGAGTGAAGGCGTGCAGGCCTGGAGCGACAAGCGCAAGCCCGTGTTCAGGGGCTATTGAGCGTCAGGCTGTGCAGCGTATCGCCAGCACCGTGATGTCGTCGGACTGCACGGCATCGCCGGCAAAGCCATTGACGTCCTTGAACACCACGTCCACCAAATGTGCGGCGCCACGCGACGTTTCGGCGTTCAAGCACTCCAGCAAGCGATCGTCGCCCAGCATGCCGCCATCGATGTTCTCGGCTTCGGTCACGCCGTCGGTGTAGAGCAGGAACACGCTGCCTGGCTGCAATTGAACTTCACCGGCGCGGTAGCTCAGCCCATCGATCATGCCGACGATCGGGTTGGTGGGCTCTTCCAAATATTGGAACGGCGCGTCTGCTATGGCCAGCGCCGGCGGATTGTGTCCGGCGTTGATGAAGCGGACGGTCAAGTTGTCGAGATCGAGAATGCCGCAGAATGCCGTCAGAAACTGCTGGGCGTCGTTGTATGAGCACAGCTGTTCATTCAAGCTGGCAATCAGCTTCTCTGCATGGTCGTCTCTAGGTCCTTCGTGACCCGATTGAGCGCGCAGCACCGCAATCGCGCGCACCATGAAGAGGGCCGCAGGCAAGCCTTTACCGCAGACATCGGCAATCACAAAGAACAGGTGTCGCGCGTCCAAGAAGAAGGCGTCGTAAAAATCGCCGCCCACCTCGCGCGCCGTGCACATGCGGCCCACGCAGTCCAGCCTGGCGTCGTCCGCGAACAGCGGTTCCTTGGGTAGCAGGCTTTCCTGGATGGAGCGAGCGTACTGCAGCTCGCGGCGTGCCTGCTCGGTCTCCATCAACTTGCGCACTCGTTGGATGGTGAGTTGGTCGCTGCGCCGCATCCGGTCGGACATGGCCGACATCAGATTGCGCGACACCCTCGGCACCACCAGCACGCGGTTGATGAAGGTGTCCGCGTCTATCATCAGCATCCGGGTTCCCGGCTCGGTCACCACATAGGCGGACACCGGACGGTCGTCTATCACCGACATCTCCCCGACGCAGGCGCCGACGGCCACCGGGATGAAATCACCGCTGCCAGGTTGATCGAGGTAGACCTTCAAGCCGCCGCTCAAGACCACGCGCACGATCCGGTTCGGGTCGCCGGGCTTGAGCAGCACCATCTCACCCGCGATCTCTTGGATGGGCAGGTCTCCAAGCAGAGTCTCAAGCGCTTCATGGGGCACATCCCGGAAAATGTCTGCCGAATAGACATCGCCCAGATGGCGCCGGTCGCGCTGGCTGAGCGGGTCTTGTTCAATCGGGGTCAGCTTGAATTCAAGTTCCAGCTTGTTTCGGTTGTCGCTGCGTTCATAGCGACAGGCATCGCTGAACTCTCGAACCAGGTGCACGCCCTGGCCCCCGATCTTGAATTCTTCCAGCGTCTCCGCTACAGCGGGTGGCGGCAGGGACAGCGGATCGAACGGAGCGCATTGATCAACAAAGCTCAGCGTCACGCTGTGATCATTGATGAAGGCATGCAACTCGATCGGCTGATTTGCGTACTGTGCATCGGAGTGGTTGACGATGTTCGTCACCAACTCCTCCAGGCACAAATCCATCCGGTACTGGTCGTCGTGCGAGAAGTGAAACTGCTCGCCCAGCGACTGCAGCCAGCGGGCCGCTGTCAGGACGAAGTCCGGGCCAGCCGGCCCCATCAGCATGCGCCGCTTGGTCATCGATCAACCCCCAATGGATAGGCTTAACCGTGCCTCGACATCGAGGCACAGACGCTCAGTTCAGAAGGAGGCTTCAGATCGCTGCCAGCGCGTCGTCCAAGCTATTGCACACGGGCACCAACTGGTCGATCCCGGTGGTCTTCAGAATGCGGCGGGTCAGTTCATCGGCGCCCATCAGTACCGTCTTGCCACCCTTTTTGGACTGGGCCTGAGATCCGGATACCAGCAACCGAATGCCCAGCGAGGCAATGAATGGCACTTTGCTCAAATCCACAATCACGTTCTGAGCCGCAGCGACCGCCGCATTGAAATCGGCCTCGGCTGCTTGGACGCCAGCCACATCCAAGCGCCCGTCGAGCACGATACGGCTGACATTTCCTCTGGGTTGGTCAACGGATATTTTCACTGCGGATCTCCTCTTGATTTGTCATTGGGGGGCACGAGTCAGCTGGATGCAGGTGATGCCAGCATGATGTTGCTGGGCCGAGTGGCGCATCTTGTTTCAGCTTATGGAGTCGGCATGTAATCGTCGATACCCCATATGGGATAGGCGCCGTCGTGGTCGATGGTTGCTGGCTCCAGATGCTTGAGCCTCATCCCGAACCGTCATTCTCGTCTTGAATGCCCCTTGTATGGGGGGGGGCTGCAAGGGTTTGCACTGACGCCGCACTGAGGGCGTTCGCGAGCGACTGCGCGACGCCGATTTCGGACGAGGCCTCTTGGCGAAAGTGTCGACTTTCTTTACAGACCTAGGCAATGAAGGCTCCACCGTGTCTATTGTCAAGTCGAATTTGTTGATTGAAATCAATAGCTTGGCTAAACAATCGAGTTGATTGGCACGATTAGTGCGAGCGAACGGCAAGCGTCCACTCCAGCTCATAGTGGGCGCAGGTATGGCAGGCAGGCTGTTGCGGAACCATCTCGGAAGCGCCACAGCGGTTTCAGCCGACCAGGGGAATACGATGATCTTGAATCGAATTAAAAAGACAATCCTGATCTCTATTTTCGCGGCTGGCACGGCCCTCGGAAGCGGCGCGGCGCAGGCAATTGCCTACACCGGCTCATGGGATCCTGCCTACGGTTCCGCATTTCCTAATCTTGGCTGGAAAGGTACGGCGACGTTCGAAGTTCCCGGCGGGTGCTTGTCGGGAACTGGTTTGACGACGATAGATTTCAATACTTCTTGTGCTGCCGGCGTTGAAATGGCGATCAAAAGCGCTACCGTGCAACTCTACCTTCTGGACGCTCCAGGTACCTTTGAGACATTAGTTTTCGATCCTGCGAAATCGTATGTCAGCTCGATGGACTTTTCAGGCGGTAAATTGACTGGTGTTCACGGCGGGTTCTTCGTGCCGCTGAAACCGATAGATCCTTCGCTTGAACTTGGCAATTCGTATTTTTGGCTTGCGTTCGATGGTGGGCCGGAGATGTTTCATGTGAGCTGCAGTAACCATCGAAATTTGGGCAAGCTGCAGAACGGCGGTAGCGGAGTCTGGCCATTTCCATCACCAACAGACTCGACAGCTGACGTGAAGAAGTGGGTCAGAAGCAATTACTCGAACTCGAACTCGCACTCGCACTCAGGTGAGGGCGAGGGAAGGAGCGAGGGAAGGAGCGAGGGCGAGGGTTCTAGCGGGTGTGAGTTTGGACGGACTAATTGGGGGTGGAACGATAACGGCGATGCCCCAGGCGCAGGCTTGATGTGGACGAGTCTCGCGCCGACGAATCCCACGACCGGTATCCCTGAACCCGCCAGCCTTGCTCTTGTGCTGAGCGCATTGGGTGCAGGCTGGGTCGCGCGCCGCCGCCGCTCGTCGTGAGATGAGTGTGAGCCTGGCGACCTTGCTTGCTCAAGACCCCGCGCCCACCAAGCCGCTGAGCAGCTTGGCCTCAAAGTCGGCGGTCTGTCCTTCGGACCAGGCGACTGCAAATTGGCTCTCGGTCACGGCTTGGTGCAAGGCCTCCAGTTGCGCCTGCCAGCGCGCCTCGCCCCGCTGATGCCGCTTGACGCCCAACCGACCGCGTGACTGCGTCGCGTTGGCCATGATGCGCACCGCATCAAGCTGCAGGCCGCGCGCCTGCGCGAGGCGGGCTTGATCTTCGAAGCAGCCGAGCACCTCGGCGCTCATCTCGAACGATCGGAACACCTGCAGCGCTTGGCCGAGTTGCGTTTGCGCGGTATCGAATTGGCCGCGCTCGATGTCGACCTTGGCCAGATGCCAGACAGCTTTGGCGTCACCGCGTTTGTCGCCAGCCTCTCGGCAGACATTCAAAGATAGCTCGAACTGCTCGCCCGCTTTGTGCCAGTCGCCGGCCTCGAAGGCGATTTCGCCCAGCATCAGTTCGGACTCGCCTTCCATCTCAAAGTGTTTGAGTTCACGCGCGATCGCCAGACATTTCTCGATGTCCGCGCGCGCTGCGGCATCGTTACCTTCGTAGATGCCGATCTGCCCCAGATGCAGAAGTCCGATGCCCTCGCCGACGCGGTCTTTCAATTGCCTGAACATTTCCAAGGCTTCCTGCTCGCCCTTGCGCGCTTCCTCGGTGTCGCCCATCGGCAAGCGCGTGAGTGTCAGCGTGGACAGCGTGGCGGCGATGTCGACCGGATTGGCCAGGGTGCGGCGCAAACCCAGGCAGGTCTCCAACATTGTTCTGGCCTCGGCATAGTCGCTTTGGCTTTCTGCCAGCGTCGCGCCGACGTACAGGGCGTGCGCTTGCGCCATCTCCGACGCTTGAACCGCGGGCAGCGCCAAGGCAGATCTGACCAGGCCGCGTCCCTCGGTCGAGTAGCCGCGCAGCATCCAGAAACCCAACATCGCCACCGAAAATTTGACCGCAATGAAGGGATCAACCGCCCCCGTCAAAGACAAGGCCATGGCGCCGCGCAGATTGTCCAGATCGTCCTCGACTCTTCGCGTCCAGGCCACTTGTTCTGCGCCCTTCAAACCGTGGTTGGCCTCCTTCGCAAAAGCGAAATAGTGCTCGCAGTGCCGGGCGGTGATGAGTGCCATCTCACCACTTTGCTCGATCTTCTCGCGCGCATATTCGCGGATGGTCTCCAATGTGCGGTAGCGCGCGGTGTCGCCTTGCTCGTCGAGCATCACCAGCGATTTTTCCACCAGCGAGGCCAGCAGATCGAGCACATCGAAGTCGGTCAAGGGCTCGGTGCCGCAGATAAACTCGGCCGCGGCCAAGTCAAAGCCGCCGGTAAACATGCCGATGCGATTGAGCACGCGCTTCTCATCGTCACTGAGCATGTCGTAAGACCAGTCGACCAGCGCACGCAAGGTTTGTTGCCGCTCCTGCAGCACACGGCCGCCACCGGTCAACAGCTTGTAGCGGTCCTTGAGCCGCAAATTGATGTCCTGCACCGACATCGAACGCACGCGCGCCGCAGCCAGTTCCAGCGCGAGGGGGATGCCTTCAAGGCGCGCCACCAGTTCGCCGACAGCGGGCGCTTCTTTTTCGGTGAGCTCGAAGCTGGGCTTGTGCAAGCGCGCGCGCTCGGCAAACAAGAGCACCGCGGGCGAGCGCAACAAGACCTCGACGCTGTCGCCGCGCCGGGGCACCGCCAAGGGCATCACCGGATAGATCTGCTCGCCCGGCACGCGCAGCGATTCACGGCTCGATGCCATGATGTGCACGCCTGGCGCGGTGCGCAACAAGGCGTTTGCGAGCTCTGACGCTGGACCCATCAAGTGTTCGCAGTTGTCGACGATGAGCAGCACCTTGAGCGGCTTGAGGTGCGCGCACAGCGTCTGCAGCAGCGGCCGGCCGGGCTCCTCTCGCACATCGAAGATCTGCGCGGCCTCGCTGATGACAAACGCCGGATCGCGGATCGGCGACAAGTCCAGAAACCAGGCCCCATCGGTGAAAACAGGCATGACTTCGGCTGCCACTTGCAGCGACAAGCGCGTCTTGCCAAGCCCGCCCATACCCAGCAGCGTGATCAAGCGCGCACCACCGAGCAGCTTGGCCTTGACTTCGTCTAGTTCGCGCTCGCGTCCCAGAAACGAGGTTGCCTGCTGCGGCAGGTTGTTGGGGATATGCTTGACAGGCAGCCAGCGCTCGCCGACCTTGACCACGCGATAGACTTTCTCGCTATCGGGTGGCGCCAGCATCGGAGCGTCGGGCAGGTCTGCCTCGAACAATTCCATCGGCTCTGAAATGCCTTTCATGATCCAGTGCCCGTGCGACTGGAACTGCAAGCTTGAGTCGCCCAGCGCCAAGCGGGCGTCTGGTGTCAACAGCGTCTGTCCTCCCCTTCCCAATGACATGACGCGTGCAGCAGTCGGTTTTGCCAAGCCATCCACTTCAATCGGTTTGGCGCCGCGCGCCACATCGGCTGCGCTGTTCTCGCGCAGGATCACCGGTCCGACATGCAGCCCGGCGCGGGCCTTGACCGGCACCGGCAGGGTGGTCATTGCATGATGGTAGGCAGTCGCGTAGTTCAAGGCGTCGCTTGGCGACTCGAACATCAGCAGCATGCCGTCGGTCTTGTCGATCTCCAGGCCATGAAAGCCGGGCAGCAGGTCGCGCGCGACGCGGTCATGCGCCGCCCATACCTCGGCCATCGCCGCATCGCCGAGTGCCTCGGACAGCTTGGTACTGTCGACCACGTCGGTCAGTAGCAGTGCCCGGAACTCACTCATTGATCACAACCATTTTCTTGATCGAAACATTGATTTCGCAATTCGCCATCCAATCAGCGCGAAACGACCGGTCCATCATAGGGAAAGAGTCACCCGCATCCAGGTGGTAAAACCCGCAGATCGGGCGATCTGTGCTCCCGCGGCCAAGAGGCTACTTGACCCAGGTATTGAGCTGGATGATGGGCAGCAGCACGGCCAGCACGATCAGCAGCACGACGATGCCCATCGCCACGATCAGCAGTGGTTCGAGCAGCGTGGCGGCGGTCAGGGCGCGGCGCTGCACTTCGGTGCTGAGCTGGCGCGCTGCGCGCTCGAGCATTTGCGGCAGCTTGCCGGTTTGCTCGCCCAGACGCGCGAACATGGCCAGAATGCCCGGAAAGCGTTTCTTGCCGGCCAAGGCCGCGCCCAGTGGTGCGCCTTCGCGCACCTGCGCCAGCGCATCCAGCGCATCGGCGCGCATGGCGCGGTTGGACAGCGTTTCGGCCGCAGCTTGCAGTGATTTCAGAATCGGCACACCGGCGCCGGCCAGCATCGCCAGCGTGCCGGCAAAGCGCGAGGCGTTATAGCCGCGCGCCAATCTGCCCACCAGCGGCAGGGTCAGACTGGCCGCGTCAAAACGCTCACGAAACGCGTCGACGCGCAGCATCCAGCGCAACAGGCTGACGCCGCCCACCAGCAGCAGCAGCACCAGCCAACCCCATTGCCGCACAAAAGCGCTCAAGCCCAGCATGGCCACGGTCAGCATGGGCAGGGCGCGCTTGCTGCTGGTGAAAACGGTTGCGACCTGCGGCACCACATAGGTGACCAGAAACACGACGATGATGATGGCGATCAAGGACACGATGGCCGGATAAGCCATCGCGCCAATCAGCTTGGCGCGCAGATTCTGCCGCTCTTCCAGGTCATCGGCCAGACGCTCCAGCACCAGACCGAGCGCGCCGCTTTGCTCGCCCGCGGCCACCACGGCACGGTACACGTTGTCGAACTCGCGCGGCGCCGTGGCCAAGGCGCTGGCAAAGCTGGCGCCGCCGTTGACCTCGCTCTTGAGCTGGGCCACCAGCTCGCGCTGGCGCTGGTCGTCGCTCTCGTCGGCCAAGGCGGTCAGCGCGCGTTCGATCGGCAGGCCGGCGCTGACCAGCCCGGCCAGCTGGCGCGTCCACACCGACAGCATCGTGGCATTGAAGGTGCGGCGTTCGAACATGCCGGCGCGCGCCGCCTCGTTGGCGTGCTGCACCGGTGTGACATGCATGGGCACCAGCTCTTTGGCGCGCAACTGGGCGCGCGCCGCGCGCGGGTTGTCGGCTTCGATCAGCCCGGTGAGCGCTCCCCCCGCGGCGTTCAGTGCTTCGTATTTGTAGGCAGGCATGCTGGGCGTCGAGTGGGCTCGTGCCTATTCACGGGTCACGCGCAAGACCTCTTCAGGCGAGGTGATGCCTTGCCGGATCAGGCGTTCGCCATCGTCGCGCATCGAACGCAGTCCGCCCGTCTGTGCTGCCGCCAGGAGTGCGCTCTCGGCGGCGCGGCTGTGTATCAACGCCTTGATCTTGTCGTCGGCCAGCATCAATTCATAGACACCGGTGCGGCCCTTGTAGCCGGTCTGGCTGCACGCGGGGCAGCCGACCGGATGAAAGAATCCGTCTTCGCCCGGTTGCTTGCATTGCGGACACAGCTTGCGCACCAGACGCTGCCCGAGCACGCCCAGCAAGCTGGAGCTGAGCAAGAAGGGTTCGACACCCATGTCGATCAGGCGCGTCACCGTGCTGGGCGCGTCGTTCGTGTGCACGGTGGCCAGCACCAGGTGGCCGGTGAGAGATGCCTGGATCGCGATCTGTGCGGTCTCGAAGTCACGGATTTCGCCGATCATGATCACGTCCGGGTCCTGGCGCAGGATGGCGCGCAAGGCCTTCGCGAAAGTCAGGTCGATCTTCGGATTCACCTGGGTCTGACCGATGCCAGGCAGCTCGTATTCGACTGGATCCTCGACGGTCAGCACGTTGGTTGTGCTGGCATCGACGCGCTCGAGCGACGCATACAGCGTCGTGGTCTTGCCCGAGCCGGTGGGGCCCGTCACCAGCACGATGCCGTGTGGTTGTTGCACCAGGCGGTCGAACTGCGTCAGCACATCTCCGCTCATGCCGAGACCTTCGAGCGTGAACTTGGACTCGCTCTTGTCCAGCAAACGCAGCACGGCGCGTTCGCCATGCGACGAAGGCAGCGTCGATACGCGCACATCGATGGCGCGTCCGCCGATGCGCAGCGAGATGCGGCCGTCCTGCGGCAGACGCTTTTCGGCGATGTCGAGCTCGGCCATGATCTTCAGGCGCGAAATCAGCGCGGCGTGCAAGGCCTTGTTGGGTTGCACCACCTCGCGCAAGCTGCCGTCGACGCGAAATCGCACCGAGCTGGATCGTTCATACGGTTCGATGTGGATGTCGCTCGCGCCGTCCTTGGCCGCCTGTGTGAGCAAGGCGTTGAGCATGCGGATGATGGGCGCGTCATTCGCCGCTTCCAGCAAATCCTCGACGGCGGGAAGCTCTT
>Ga0315270_10000114_pt1 | contig 44520 bp, 28 predicted proteins | sample C1_bottom_MG_FD_204932 | JGI IMG/M metagenome (GOLD analysis project Ga0315270, IMG submission 204932) | Sediment microbial communities from Yellowstone Lake, YNP, Wyoming, USA - C1_bottom | ecosystem: Environmental > Aquatic > Freshwater > Lake > Sediment | place: USA: Wyoming | collected... | reverse complement strand
CATGCTGTTCAGGATGACAAAACGATCAAGAATTGGATTGCCGATATTCAAAATAGAGTGGCCAAATAGGAGGTGATATGAAAAAGCATTTGGGTTATATGTTTTTTACTTTGATGATTAGCGTAACGTTTGCCGTGGTCGATGCAAAGGGCAAAGGCGAGGTTGAAGACAGTGATGCCAAGATTGTTTCTGGAATGTCGATTGTGGGAAACAATGAAACACCAAAATCGCTGGTCATTGTTCCATGGAAGAGCTCTGAAATTGGCCAGGAGACCAAGCTCAATTCAAATCTCCTTAATGACGGATTGAATCCGGTCGATAAATCCGTGTTCATGCGAGAACTGTCATTCTACAAATTGGGCAATGCAAATTAGAAACATAATTAATACTAATCATTGTTAGGAGTTGAGTAATGGGATTAATCAATACGATAGCTAATTTTTTCCACGATGGTGGATTTTGGATGTATCCAATTTTGTTGGTTGGAGCGACCGGTTTTGCAATAGGAGTTGAGCGATTTATCAAGCTAACTAAAGTTGAAAGTGCCAATAGGAAAATGTGGGATCAATTGCATCCTGTGCTTTACAAGGGTGATTTTGACCAGGCACGGGAGATGACACGCAACGATAAATCAACCGTGAGCCAGTTGTTGATGATGGGTCTGGAGCGCCAGGGATCGGTTCGCCGCAGGGAGGATATCGAAATCGTCATGGAAGAAGAAATGATGGCAATTATTCCCCAATTGGAAAAGCGAACAGCCTATATTGCACTGTTTGCAAACCTCTCAACATTGCTGGGTTTGCTGGGAACAATTATCGGACTGATTCAGGCTTTCCAGGCTGTCGCGAATGCGGCTGCATCAGAAAAAGCGGCGCTTCTTTCGGCCAGTATTTCGGAAGCAATGAACTGTACCGCTTTTGGATTGATAGTAGCAATACCACTTTTGGTGGTGAGTCTATTCTTGACCACTAAAGCTGGAAATATTATCGATAGCCTTGAAATGGCTTCGCTGAAAACATTGAATATCATTTCTTTCGCTCAAATTAGACCTCAACAGGCGGCTGATCATGGCGAAAAAGCGTGAGCACAAGGAAACAGAACTTGAGTTAACCACGTTGATCAATGTAATGGTGGTATTAATTTCATTTTTATTGCTGACCGCTGTATTTACTCAAATTACTATTCAAGAATTGAAGCTCCCCGCACAAGCAGGAGGTGGGGATACGCCATTAAAACCGCCCATAGTGGTAGAGGTAATTGTGAGAAAAAGTGCATTGCAAATTAGTAATGGAAAAAGTGTTACTGAGACGATTGCTAATGTAGGGAATAAATTTGATTACAAAAAACTGTCCGAAAGTCTCTTGCAAATTAAAAGGGAAAATCAGGAAAAAGATGACGCTTCTGTTTTGATGGAACCTGATATCGAGTATGAAACTTTGATTGCCGTTATGGATGCAATTAAAGGGGCGGAAATATACACCCCGGGAAAAGACAGGCCAAGGCGGGTGATATTATTTCCTCAAGTTTCTATCGGTGACGCACCATGAGTGATTCTCGTCGTAAAAAACGGATGTCCCGCAGCAGGCGTAAAGGGGGGTCAACGGGCATGATGCTAACTTCGCTGATGGATATATTTACGGTATTAGTACTCTACCTCATTGTCAATCAGGGCGGTGGCGTGACGCTAGATGCTCCTAAGATGGTAAAGATACCAGAATCAGTTGTTGAGACGGCACCCAGACGTTCAGTAGTGATGGCGGTGAGTATTACCGATGTATTTATTCAGGGAGAACCAATAGTCAAAATTGCCGATGTTTTGGTGAATAGCCAAGATTCTATTGAGCCTGTTAGGCAGGAGATGTTGAGGATTAAAAATATTGCAGCTGAACATGGCGATAAAGGAATTTCCGAAAGTAGTGAAGTAACTATCCTTGCCGACCGTAGCGTACCTTTTAAAATACTGAAAAAACTGATGTCTACAAGCAGTAGTGCTGGCTTTGACAAGATTTCACTTGCAGTTAATCAGAAAGAAAATCAAAAATAACGGAATTCTGTGAGTACACCAATTTCACAACGAGTACAGTCTATCAAAGTGCAAATAGACAAGGCCAACGAAAAAATCGCCAGCCTGGAAAGACATATTCGTGACTTGGATGATGAATTGAATGGGCATGCCAAACAACGCCATCAATACCAGCTTCTGAGCGATATATGTATATCGCTTGATAAATTAAACGAAGTGGGCGCCTCGGATTTGTTCTGGGGAAGTTCCAACACGGGCTATAACCCCAACGAGCAATTGCAGAGGGTGCGCAGTGTCGTGGCGGAATTCGAAAAAAAAATATCATCTATCGAACAGACCCGTTCAACATACCAAGAAAATATCAAAAAAGAATCTGTTGCCGCATATTTGCTAAAAGACGAACTGGATGAATTGCTGGCGGCAACTGAACGCAGCAAACATGAATACATATTGATCCGCAGGGCAAACGAAATACCTTTCCAACCTATGGTATTGCCCTGGTCTAGACAGGGTGAAGATGAAAAGCGGTTCCGAAAAATACTTATTTTTTCATTTCTCTTTTCCTTTGTCTTAATGTGGGTGTTGCCATTACTAAGACAGCCTGCAGAAAAATATAAAGAAATTGTTGTACCTGAACATATTGCTCAAATGATCAAAAGGAAACAGGAAGAACTCAAACCCATAGTGCAGAAAACCCAGGAAACATCAAAAGAAAAAAGTGATAAGAATATTCCATCCAAGGATACAAAATCGGTTTCTGTTGAAAAAGAACAAGCGCGCTCAGTCGCGCAGACTAAAGGTGTTTTGGCATTCAAAAATAATTTTGCCGATCTGATGGAAGACACTACACCTGCCAAAATGGGTGCACAGGCACGTATCTCAAACAACAGCAAAGCGGCTGCGGGTGCTGGAAATGGCGGCCCTTATGTACCTGGTGAAGCCTCAACCAGATCCATCATTACTTCGCAAGCTACAGGCGGGAGCGGGGGAATAAACACTGCTGGGCTCAGCCGACAAGGTATCGGTAGCGGTGGGGGAGGGCAAGGCATTACCGGAGCAGGTGTGAAATTTGCACGTGTTGAAAGTTCTACTGGCTCCGGCATGGCAGATGATCGACCACTAAGTAAGGGTGCAGGCCCCTCAAGAACGGATGAGGAAATTCAGATTGTATTCGACCGTTACAAGGCCGCCCTCTATCGGATCTACAACCGTGAACTTCGAATTGATCCAACACTGCGCGGAAAAATGGTGTTGAGATTGACAATAGAAACAGACGGCAGAGTATCCGCATGTTCGGTTAAGTCCACTGACTTGAATTCACCGGCTCTATCCACAGACATCGTGGAACGCGTTCTTAAGTTTAATTTTGGACTTAAAGAAGGCGTGCCCCAATTAACAATTCTCTATCCTATCGATTTCTTGCCAGCAAGCTAAGGGCAGTATTCAATAGTCTCCTTCAAACTGCATTTTTCCTAATATCGCCTCCTGTTTGACTTTGGGTTAGGCAATAGGTATTCGCTAGGTGAGAGCCTCGTATAGTCATGAATTCCTTGCTGAGTCAGTAGAATGTTAAGCCATTCATCCTGTTTTTCCGACCGTTCACATCTTGGTTAACCTGTATCCAAGATTAAAATTTCCGTACGCCTGAAGCATTTTCCTTTCATCCCAAGCAGTAATGACCTGGATTTTTTGATCGAGTATTCTCTTCAATATAGGGAAATTTCGTCACAAATTTGATTGAACTTTGGCACGGATATTCCGATAAGAAATAGGGTAATAAGCGAAAAAAAAATTGTAATCATGATTTTCCATTGGGTAATTTATTTAATAAATTGGCAACAATATGGCTTGTTTTTTGGATTGATTTTTTTAAGTCGGGATGGGATATGCCGGTGAACAACAGGCTGAAAAAATACAGGATGGTATCAAAGCAACTATTCCAAAAAATAGTGCTTGCCTCTCTATTGTTATTCTCCATCGGGTTCGTATTTTCGGCACCCTGTGACCTGAAAAATTCCCCGCCTGCATTTGTTCGTCATGATCTGACCGCGAGTCCTGCTACCAGTGTCAGCTATTGTGAATTATGCGGGTATGGTTACGTCAGCATCATTGTCAGCAACCCTTACGTCGGTGATGCGGTTGATGCGACGGATATGACCAGCATGAGCGTGGTGGAAAATTTGCTGGCCTCGGGTTTGAGCTATGACCCCACTGCACCCACCCCGATCCGTTACAGGGTTAATGGTGGTGCGTACGTGGCTGGAGGCGCTCCAGCCATTAGCGGTGTGAATGGCTCGGTGCTTACCTGGACCGCTGCCCAGATTGCCCCACTCAACTTGCTTGCGCCCTTGCCAGGCATCAACAGTTTTTCAACGATTACCATTACCTTCGCGGTTAAGCGTGTTGCGGCATTGGGCCAGGAAGGCTTGGTGGCGGCGGTCAAACAGATTCGCTCAAGTTTGACGTACAGTACCAGCCCGGCTTGTGTCGTGAACAGTACGGTTAACGGCAGCCTGGATGCATTGCCTTTGCGTGAGCCTATTCCTGTCATCACCAAGGCAGGACGAAATGTGGATGCCGGCCAAACTTCCTATACAAATCCACTCTATGCCACCAACAACGATGATGTGATCTGGCGTGTTCAAATCAGGAATTCCGGCTTGGCGGATATGCAAGATATGCGCTTCGATGACTTGATGCAAAACGGCAGTATGGTCATCAAATATGCCTGTCCTACTGAAGCTGCAGCATTGGCAGTAGCCAACAATAACGGAGTGGCACCCGTGGCGACGACCTGTGTTGCCTCCTCAAATAATGTGAATGATTTTATCGTCAACGGGCTCTTCAGTAACCCGGATAACACTATTGTCGACGTACCAAAAAGCGGGGGTATAACCAATATTTATTTTCCGGGCGTGGTTAACAGTAATGCGGCGTGTACAGCCAAACCCGATAAAAGCAACACCGTCGCGGATGTGCAATGGGGATGTGATGGCGAAGGGGCGGCAGGGGGAATCACGACAACCTCAACGGGTGTCACACCCGGTGGGAGCGCCACCCTGAGCACGCTAGTAACGCCGGCAAATCTCACGATAACGGCCAATTTGACGGGCACCAATACTGCGCAGCCGGTGGGCAGCAAAGGATTAATGACGATCACCATCCGAAACAATTCCGGTGGTGCGGTTAAAAATGTCAAACTGAGCGATGTACTGCCACTCGAGTATGTCGTGGACTCGACCTTTACACCCACCTTTCAGATGATCCATCCCGCCGGGTATGGGGACTATGCCGGGATGGTGAATACACTGGTTTGGACGAATCCTGTCGCCGCCACTTTCCCGTTGACGACGACGAACCCACTCGTCGCCCTGGCCAATACCAACCCTGCATTTTCGCTTACCAGTGCTGCACCCCACACGGTTGCGGTGGTGAATGCCAATGATGCCACACAATTCAATATGCTCAGGCATGGCGACCGGGTTGTTATCACCTTCCGTGTGGTGCTGATCAAGTCGTCCAATTACGACCGGGTGGCCAATCTGGATGTGCTACAAGAATCACCATTGGGGACGCCATGCTGTACTGACCCCAATAATCAATCGACAACATTAACCAATATTCTGACGGTTAGCTACGAAGATTTTTGTTCGCTGGGGACAACCAATAGTGTCGTCGGCTCGCCGTTTAACCAGAACTACAATGCGTTCCCTGAAGATCTGGATATCGACATCAGCGGGAGTGTCTTTATTCTGACCAATGATCCCCTGCAGCCGGTCACACTGCCGGTGCTGGTCAGCAACCGGGGCGGACATGATGCCGCAGATTACCATGTGTTTGTTACTTTCGGTGGCACCATGCAGGTTACCGTTGCGCCATCGGGTTGCACGCCCATTGCAATATCCGGCACGCCGCCACAGCCGGTCCCCTTTGCCCCATTTTTCCCCAATGCAATGAGCCCGGAGCCATTGCGGGTATGGACATTACCTGCTGCAATACCTGACCCCTCAAAATACCCCACTGTCTACCACTGTGTACCGGGTGGCGATTTGCCCAATCCCATGTCACCCGGAACCGCCACCACGCTTAACTTTGAAGTGATCAAGGTCAGGCCGACCGATTCCAATTATGCGGCCAGGATTATTGCGGATGATTTGAGTTTCCGTGCCGACGTGGTGGGTGAAGTAACATTGACAGGGTACCCCGCCGCACCCGCTACCCCCGTACCGATACCGTTGTGGTTTCCCACACCGATTATCCGTGCTGACGGGCAAACTGATCGGGCAAACAATTACAGTCTTGACGCCATTCGCGCCAGGGTGATCGGGTTTAATCTGAGTAAAAATGTCTTGGGAAATTGCAGCGAAAATCCATTGGTAGTGGATAGGCTGGTTCAAATAGGGGAAGAGTGCACTTTCCATATTGATACGGGTGGCTGGTTCGGATTTCAGACCCCCGGCTTTACCTATATTGCCGTGCAAAATGTAACGGTTACCGATCAACTCCCCATTACGCCCGGGGTGCAGGGATATATTTCATCCACTGACCCCGCTCTTACCAGCACCTCGCAAGTCAAGGGTTTTGCACTGACACGCACCTCCCCCCTGCCCCAAGTGGCTCCCGCTGCCCTGGACCAGGGTTGGATAGACTGGAAATTTAACCAGGTAGGTCCGTTGTCCAATCGCATTACACAACGAGATGAATGGTTTAGTGTGAACAACACCAACCGTATTTTAAATTCACCCGTCGATTCGAGCAGCTCACCCAACTATCACTCGGTACTAAGCACGAATGTGTTGAATTCGACGTTTGAAGCGGTGTTCAACAATGCATCAACCGGGCTTGAAGAAATTTACCTGCTCGGCCAATCAACGGTGGGTTATCCGCAAGCGTTTGCCCGCACGGTTAACATGACCGTGACAGAACCGAATCTCACGGTTGTTAAGTCGGTGTGTAACGAGTCCGTGTCTGCAGGAATTAATCCGCTTAATGTTGGCGCCAACTGCAGCCCGTTTTCGACCACCGCTACGGGTGATACGTACGATAACTACGTGTACAAAATCAGCGTAACCAATGGGGCGTCATCGAATAGTGTTGCACGTGCACCGGCCTATGATGTGGTTGTCACGGATGTACTTGATGCCAGTGATCTGGAATATGTGGTTCCGTTTTCGGGTGACAATATTGATAACGATGGTGATGGTGCCACAGACGAATCGGGTGTGAATAGTGAAGGTGCCATCAGCGAGAACGTCGTTAAATCCGGCGGCCCTGCGGTGATCAATTTTTCGTATACCCATAGTACGGCATTGCAAAAAATCAATCCTGGCGCTACTGTCAATTTGTACTATCGCGTCGATCCCGATAAGGACGTGCAACCGGGCCAGCAGCTTGTCAGCAGTGTGACCACTTCGTATGACAGTCTGTCCGGCACCTCTGGCGCGCAGACTTCCCCGGTAGGCGCCAACAGCACAATAGGTGGTGCGCGTGTTTATACCACCTCACCGGTTAACGCGACCGTGCAGATGATTACCCCCAGCATTTTACCCAAAAAGATTTTGCAACTATCGCAGCCCAACCATGCAACACCGGTTTGGCCAACTATCCAACCGGTGTCGATTGGTGAAGAAATCCAATATGAGTTTCATATCGATTTACCCATCGCCAACCTTCGAAGTTTTATTATTCGCGATGATCTCCCATCGAGTTTGCATTGCTCTGAAGCGCCATCGGTGACACTCCCGGCAACGCAATTTTCACCCGGGGGCACATTTGCACCGCACTGTGTTTATGGGGACAGTTATGTGGAATGGAATTTCGGGGATCAGGCGCTGATCAATGGAACGGGGATTACCACCTATCCGCTCGCTGTCAATTTTATCGCGCGCGTTGAAAACACAAGCACAACCAATAATGGCGACACCATTTCAAACGGAGGCGCCTCGACCGTGGGGCCGGCCAGTGTTGCAACCGCAAAATACACGACGAAATATACCAGTGGCGGGCCCGACGTCCCCGTGACGTTGACCTATACCAAGGCCGACGTACAGATACAAGAACCCAGGATTACCTTGACCAAGACTTTTTCACAGTCCAGTGCCGATGCCGCGGATCTGATTACCGTCACAGTGAGCGCTACCAACAACACGGCCGGAAATCTGGCCACTGCCTACAATTTGCAGGTGCGGGATGATCTCACCCTGGCAACCCATTTGAGCTACGCCGGGAGTATTACCTCCATCACGGGGCTCGCACCCACCGCCGCAACCACAGGTGCCGTGACAACCTTCAGTTGGCCGGCCGGGAACGCAATCGCCTTTGGCGAAACACGGTCCTTCTCCTACAAGATACAGGTGGCCATAGGTGCGCAGCCAATGGAGATACTCAGTAATGCCGCACTTAACCCGATGCAGGCAAAGTGGGATTCGTTACCGGGCAGCTCGACCAAGTTAAACACCTTGGGTGCATTGGGTGCAGATGGAGCTGCAAATGGTTTGCGCAATGGCGTGTTGCCAAATGCGGGCAGCACACTCAACGATTATGAAACGATCCCAGTTTCTTATCCCACCCTGACCGTGCCCGCCATCACCATGACCAAGACGGATTTGTCGACGGGTGTTGTTCCGGCAATCGGTGCATACAAAAATTTCCAGATCGTGATCAACTTGCCCGAGGGCACCTCGCAAACGGTAACGGTGGCGGATAATCTGGCGGCGGGCAGCTTGAGTTATCTGCTGGAGAAAACAACGCCGGCCATCTCCTATACCTATCAGGGAATTTCCTCGGTTAATGGCGGCGTGGCCATTGGGGATCCGACCAATAGCACCGGCACGGCAACCTGGGATTTCGGCACCGTCGTGACGACCAGCGAAAATGATCTTGCAACCACCGTCATCAGCCCCAGTATCACGATAAATTATTCGGCCCGTATCGACAATACAGCGTCCGCCGATGCGGGCAATACGATGCAAAACTCGGCGGTGGCCAGCTATCGTAATGGCTCGACAGGGGGCACGTCTAGCTCTGCCGCGGCGACAACCGCAGCCATTACAGTGGTTGAACCACTGCTGACGGTTAGCAAAAGTGTCGTTAATTTCCCAATGGGTGGTGTGCCGGTGTCTGGAAATACGCTGCGCTATACCCTGGTGATCAGTGCGGCCAGTGGGGCCACGCGATCGACGGCCTATGATGTGTCGATCACCGATACGATTAGTGCGTCACTGCAGTATCGCCCGGGTACGGCAAAACTGGACGGTGCCGTTTTGGCTGACCCGGTTATCACCACGGGCACGATTTTGAACTGGAGCCTGGCAAATGCCAATGCGAATATCGATATTCCTGCCGGAGGGTCAGTTACACTTGTCTACGATATTGAAGTGCTCAACCAACCCGGCACCAACCTGACAAATGCTACGCTGGTGCAATGGAGCAGCCTGGATGGGGCCGGCACCTATGAACGAGATGGCAGTGGCTATAGCGCCGGTTCAGCCTACAACGACTATTACACCACAGCTAGTGTTTCAAGCCCGCCTTTTGCCGATACAACCACCTTTGCCAAGACACGCATTGCGGATACCTATGGTACAGGCGATGCAAATGTACGGATTGGTGAGGTGGTGGATTTCCAGCTGACGATCAACTTGCCAGAGGGTACAACGCTTGCATCCGCCATCGTGGACACCTTGCCCAAGGGGCTGAAATTTGAATCCATTGTCAGCGTCAATGCAAATACCACCGCACCTTTCGGCAGTGTGGTTCCCTTTACCCATACCGCGATCGCCTCGCCCACGGTGAGTGGTAACCCCTTAACGGGTTCGAGTACGGTTACCTGGAACATAGGCGATATTGTCAATGCGAGCAACGGGATCACTACCGATAATGATTTTGTGATTGTATATCGCACACGTGTACTGAATGACGTGTTGTTACAGGGTGCCGGCGCGGCTCAGACAATTACCAACTCGGCACTGCTGAATTACACGGCCGCAACCACGACCGGTATTACCCGTACCGCCTCGCTGACGTTGCAACAACCCTATCTGACAGTAACAAAGACTTCCAGTCCCGTTACCGGCAGCACGATCGTGGCGGGAGACGTGGTTAGTTTTACGGTGACCATTACCAACGGTAGTACGGTACCGGCTGTCGTGCCTGCAACGGCACCCGCTTATGATATTCAATTGCGCGACACGCTTCCGAGTGGCATGCGTGTCGGTGGTGTGACCATGACGAGCACGACCTTGAACGGTTCGGGCGTTGCCAATGTAACCCCTGTTTACAATGCCACGACAGGTGAAGCGAACTGGAATTTCGATACCGGTGTGGCCAATGCCTATACCATCAACCCCGGCAATACACTGCAACTCGTTTATACCGCCAAGGCTGATGCAGGTGTGGGTACCGGCCTCAGTATGGGAAACCTGGCACAGGTTCAGGATTACTGTTCTTTTGATAACGATGCAACACCAACCGCGGGAGGTGTAAACGGTGTACGCCAATGTTATGGCATCAGTAACACGGCCACGTCCACCTTAATAACGGCCACGGCAAATCCGTTGGGCAAAGTCAATGTTCAGGCAACGGCTGCCATAGGGGCACAGTTTAAGTATCGCATCACGGTGCCCGCAACAGCACAAACAACAGCGTTATACGATGTACGGATTCTTGATGATTTAGCCACCTCAGCAGCGGACATCAGTTACGTGGGGCTTACTCAAGTTTCCGGCCCGACTTGGACCCCGGTCGTCACCGAATCACCCGCCAAAAATTTGGTGATATCGGGCAGTGGCACCGGTCTTGATATACCCGCAGGTCAACAAGCTGTATTTGATATCACGGTGGTGCTGAACGACAGCGTAACCAATGTAAGCGGGCTATCCTTCCAGAATATCGCCTCGTATACCTTCAACCAGTTCAACAATGACAACGCCACCCAGGTATCGGCCAGTGCCAATGCTGGAGTGGCAACCACGATGACGGTGGTGGGGCCGGCGTTGACGATGCTGAAAAGCGGCCCGACGACGATGAGTGTCGGCGTGCCTGGCACGTTCACCCTTGATGTACAAAACACAGGAACAGGCACAGCCTGGGATGTGACACTGGAGGACAGGCTACCCAGCCTGGCGCAGGGCGGGATGTGTGATGTTGCGCCTACCATCGCGTCGGTCATCAACAATGGCGTGACGTTGTCATCAGGCACCGATTACACCACCAGCTTTACACCGGCTGCCGCTGCGCCATCCTATTGCACCTTGAAGTTGATCATGACGTCGGCAGCGGCATCGATCGCGCCGACACGACATCTGATTGTGACCTACCAGGCTTCTCTCAATCTGACCACACTGGGTGGGTTGTCTCTCACCAATATCGCCGCAGCGACACAATGGTTCAGTGGCGACACGGTTGCCAACGTGGCGACAGGACAGATTAAAACTTATACCGGATTGATCACGGATGGCACGACGGGTACCACTGATAGTCAGGATGCGCACCTCGTCACCACGGAAGCGCCTTTGCTTCAATTCCTGAAGTCAGTCAGGAATATGACCACGGGTCAAACCCCCGGCACCAATGCCAGTCCGGGCGATGTATTGCGCTATACCCTCACCATCAAAAACGTCAGCATCTTGCCGCTGAATAACTTCGGCCTGACGGACGAGCTGGACCGGGTCAATGCCACAGCTATGTTCATGCCAGGTTCGATCAACCTCATCTCGATACCGGCAGGTGCCAGCGCGACCTTGACGAACTCGTCCGGGGGCAGCAAGGGCACTGGCCTGGTCGATATTCGAAACATGAATATAGGCGCGAAGAATGCAGCGGATGACACGCTGACCATCGTATATGAAGCCAGACTTGCGGCGGTTATTACGAGTGGCACCACCGTGTTGAATCAGGCGCAACTTCCCATATCCGTCATCCCGCTGGATAGCGATGATCCCAATGTCAATGGCAGCCATGATCCATCACTTGCTACACCTGGCCCTATTGATGCTACCGGTACGCTCATTTCATCGGCACCAAGCTTTCAGGTCAGAAAATCATCGCTGGATATTACGGCTGACCCGCTGGTGTTGCTCGCGGGTGAACGGTTGCGCTATACCATTACCGTTAAAAATATCGGCAGTGAAAACACCAGCGGTGTCACCCTGCGCGATCCGCTCCCACCCAATACTACATACGTGGCCGGCACAACCCAATTGAATGGCGCGGCGGTGGCGGATGTGGGCACAGCGTCAGCCTTGCAAGCTGGCATGCTGATTCATGCGCCTGAAAATGTAACGGCAGGGATCATGCGCGCCGATGCCAGTACAGCTGTTACAAACGTGGCCACGATTACCTTCGAGGTGCAGATCAACAGCAATGTGTTGAATGGCACCATCATCTCAAATCAGGGTTTTGTGAATGGTTCAGGCCTGGGCAGTGGGTTATTCGCGGAAAAGCGATCCGATGATATTTCAACCGCTGCGGCAGATGATCCTACCTTGAATGTCGTCGGCAACTTCCCGCTGTTGCTTGCTCAAAAAACAGTCGCGGTACAACATGACTACAACGGAGATGGAATTTTAGACGCTGGTGATATATTGCGTTACACCATCACGATCAGCAATCTGTCGTCCATACCCGCGACCGGTGTGACGCTAACCGACCTCGTACCATTAAATACCAGCTATATACCCGAGACGAATTCACTATTGTTAACGGGTATTGGCGGTACGACATTAAATACGGTTGTTGTTGCGGATGGTGGTGTGTTGCCATCGATAGCCGGTATGGGCGTGGAGTCACTGGCGAGCCCGCCCGGTACGATCGCGGCACACAGCAGTGCAGTGGTGACCTTTGATGTGCAGGTTAATGCAGGTGTGACAGCAAACACGGTCATCAGCAATCAAGGCAGTGTGACCAGCACTGAATTGCCACTCGAATTAACCGATGCAGATGGAAATACCAGCAATGGACATCAGCCCACCACCATTATGGTGGGTTACGCACAGCAGTTGTCCATCACCAAGCAAGTGACCGTCGTGGGCGGTGGAGCAGCGTTGGCGGGTGGTCAATTGGAATACCTGGTGCGTGTCATAAACTCGGGAACAGTCCCGGCTACGAGTGTGGTGATAAGCGATAATCTCAGCCTGATTCCCTTTAATACTCAAGTGAGCTATGTCTCTGGCTCAGCAACGTTGAATGGTGTTGCGGTGTCCGGTTCGGTATTGTCAGCGCCTTTTGGGACACTCGCTCCGGGCGCTTCAGCAATACTACGTTTCAGGGTAACCATCAATCCGGGTTTGGTGATGGGCACAACAATTACCAATACCGGACAAGTCACCTGGAACACGCCGACATTGACCGCCACCGCCGCCATTTCTATCGATGTGGGCGGGGTACCCGGCAGTGCCAATCTGAATGGCCATGTATGGTTGGATTCCAATCACGACCGGGTGGCTGATAGCGGCGAGATAAATATGGCCGGCTGGACGGTCACCATTAATCGCAACAATATCGTGTTGGGTTCCACATTGACGGATAGTAACGGCTTGTTCACCGTTACCGGGTTGACACCTACCGCAGTGATTGCAGATGAATATGCACTCAGCTTCAGCGCACCCGGTGCCGTTGCCACAACGGCCAAGCTGGGACGCGCGTATTCGGTCTATACCAATGGATTGCAACAGATCGGTGCAATTGTTGCATTCTCGGGCAGTAGTATTCAAAACCTGAACTTGCCCATTACCCCGAATGGAGTGGTGTATAACTCGATTTTACGTACACCTGCGACGGGGATGTTGCTGACAATGGCACGGTCAGCGTCGCCCGCGACACCATTACCCGTAACCTGTTTTGATGACCCGTTTCAGCAGGGTCAAGTCACGCTACCATCGGGCTACTATAAATTCGATTTGAATTTCAGCGATCCCGCATGTCAGCCCAATGACGACTATCTGATCAGGACGACATCTCCCGCGGCTTACATGCCCGGTCAGTCGCTCATTATTCCACCTCTTACCGATCTGACAACGGCGGCAATCTCAGTACCCGTCTGTGCTGCACCTGCCACACTCGTACCCGCTACCGTTGTGTCGACTTCAATTCCTTATTGCGAGGCGCTGCCTTCCGATGTTGAACCCGGGGTTTCTGTTGCGGCCAATAGCGCAGGTACAAATTACTTCTTGCGTATGGTACTTGGCAATGCACCGATACCTCGCAACAGCCAGATGTTCAACAACCATATTGCAGTCGACCCGCGTCTTGACAATGCCGTGACGATCAGCAAGGTGTCACCCCTGCAAAATGTGACCAAGGGGCAGCATGTTCCTTACACGATAACGATCAATAACACGTTGGCTGTGACGCTGACCAGCATGAATCTGGTCGATACTTTTCCGCCTGGATTTAAGTATGTTGTCGGATCAGGTCGAATGGACGGTTTACCCGTTGAGCCGGTTGCAACAACCCGTACTTTAACCTGGGGCAACTTGCAGCTTGTCACAAATACCAAACATGTTTTTCAGTTGATGCTGATCGTCGGTTCCGGCGTAAAAGAAGGGAAATACGTCAACCGTGCGCAGATGATAAACGCCATTACGGGAGGAGCAGGCTCGCCCGAAGCAACTTCCACTGTGCGGGTGATACCTGACCCCACGCTGGACTGCTCTGATGTGATCGGAAAGGTGTTTGATGATGCGAATCTTAACGGTTACCAGGATGAAGGTGAAAAAGGGTTGCCGGGTGTTCGTGTCGTGACAGCGCGCGGCCTGATAGTCACAGCCGATAAATTTGGCCGCTTCCATCTTACCTGTGCTGTCGTGCCCGATCCCGATCGCGGTTCAAATTACATTCTAAAAGTGGACGATAGATCGTTACCGAGCGGATATCGCCTGACCACTGAAAACCCGCGAGTCCAGCGTGCAACGCGAGGCAAGATGCTGAAGTTCAACTTCGGTGCTGCCTTGCATAAGGTTGTGAAACTGGATATGGCCGATGCCGTATTTGAGCCGGACTCGACTGAGATGCGCGTGCAGTGGAAAGGACGGTTCGATCTGCTAACCGTTGAATTGAAGAAAGCCGCCTCTGTGTTGCGCCTGTCATACCTCGCTGAAACCGAGAGTGAGAAGTTAGTGGAAGCGCGTCTTAAACGGTTGAAACAAGATATTTCGAAATTATGGATTCAGAAAAATGGTAATTATGACCTGACCATTGAGACAGAAATTTTCTGGAGATCGGGTGCGCCTCCCGTAAAAAGCGAGATTACTAAATAGTGAATTTGAAAAAAATGATAAGGGCAAATTCTTATATCGCATTGTGTCTGATCTCATCTGTCGTGATGGCTGAGACTATTACGCCTGTTGAGCCGCAGAAATATGTTGGTGTAGACGTGCGCGAAACGCCCTTGATAGGAAAGTCAGTAGAGAAACAGTTAACACTCGACATCCCATCCACAAAATTGGTTAAGGATGTCAGCGGATTTAAGGAGACATTGGGTGACCGTATAGAAACGCAAAATGTTCTTGAAAAAAACACGAAAACGATCAAGTTGCAAAAATTAGTACCGCCTATTTTATTTGGTTCTGGTGAGGCCAGCATACCCGAGGAATATATTAAAAAGGTGCGCGGCATTCTCGATAATATGGCAGGGAAAAAAAATGTCCGGTTACATCTCGTTGGCTATACCGATAATGTCCAGTTGAGAGGCGCGGCCAAGGCCAAATATGGTGATAACACCGGCCTGGCTCGTGAACGCGCGGGGGTGGCTGCCGAATTTTTCCAGAAAGCGCTTGGGTTGCCACCCGAATCTATTTCATATGAAGGCCTGGGTGAGAATCATCCGGTAGCCAGCAACGATACCGAAACTGGCAGACAGTTAAATCGTCGTATGGAGGTTGAAGTCTGGTATGACGAGATTGACGAGAAGCTGGTGGAAAAACAGGTGGTCATTTCACAGAAAGTAAAACGGATTAGTGTGTGTCGTGTCGAGCAGGTGTGCAAACTGAGTTACAAGGCAGGGCTGGCCAGGCGTGCTCGTATTAAAAATCTGATCACGCCCCTGCACTTTAGTGATGAGTCGGCAAGTGTTCCGGTCGAATTTCAGCAAAAGCTTTTGCAGGCGTTGAAAAATCTGGAAAACAAGCAGGGTGTATCAATCAAATTTATTGCATACACGGATAATAGCCCGTTGGTCGGGCGAGAAGAGCGCATCTACGGAACACATCTTGGTCTGACCAAAGCTCGCGCCCGCCGTGTCGCGCTGGCGGTTCAGGACGCATTGAAGCTTCCGGCCGGGATGGTTGAAAGCGACGGCAAAGGCTCAAGCAATCCAGTAGCACCCAATAACACGGAAGCAGGCAGAGGTGCCAATCGCCGCATTGAAGTCGAATTCTGGTATGACGATGCGATGCAGCAATTATCCAGCGAACCCCAACTCTGCCCTGAAGATGCAGGTGCTGAAACTGTCACTCGAATCTATACTTCACCATCCGGTCCGATTAAGCCGCTTGTTTATGTAAATAGCAAACCGGTTATCCCTGACGGGTATGCGGGCCGCCTGGAAACCCTGTTAAACGAAGTAAAATCGAAGTCAAAAGCACGGCTTCGGTTTATTGGCTATACCAATAATGAACGACTGGATCGCCGGACCGCACTTGCCTATGGTGATGATATCGGTTTGTCTACCGCACGCGCACGCACTGTCATGGATAGTATACAAGCAACACTTGGCTTGTCAGGGGATCAAGTTGAACATGAAGGGCATGGCTATGTTCAGTCTGAAGATGTTGTCAATTCCGGCTTCATTGAAACCGACGAATCGCGGGTTGAGGTGCAGGTTGTATATGATGAATTGGCGGCGCTTGATAATCAGGATGGTCTGGACATCACGCGTTTGAACAGGGAAGTAAAAGTGTCTGATCCCTATTCACTCAATTTAATGCGAATCACGGTTGATGGAAAGCCGCTTGACGATCCTGGCAAGAGTATTTCGGATGTGGCACGTTGCACGGATGTGGCATTGGAAAAAGCCGACATACAGTTCAAGCTTGATAATCTCAACCTAAAACCCCGGTTAAATATCACGGCTTGGCCGAATGCAATACGCTACCAGGATGATCCTGCGACTGACTATGTCGATGATCAGGTTTATTTCAAGGCATACTCAAATTTCCCGTATTTTATTGCGCGTTCAGAAGTCCGCATTTTTAATCCGGAACAATCCGTGCGAGATAAACCACTTGCTATTATCGAATTGGATAAGGATGGTATTGCAAAGTGGAAGAGCAATTTCACGGAATTTTCTGCTCCGGGGCGTGACTTGAAATTTGTATTACGCGTGTACGATAAGGATCAGCATTTTGACGAAACGTTGCCACAGACGCTATGGGTGCTGGATCACGTACCTCCAGAAAATCAGCAAAAAAATCGCGAAAAAGAATTATTGGCCGGTTATGGTGAGAGCAGGCTTGACGTCGAAAATATCAATCTAAATGGAGGTGCGGTTAAAGTATTCGGCTCAAAAATTCCAGCTGATCGCGAGATATCGGTTGCCGGTCGAAGTGTGCCGGTGTCTGATAAAGGTGAATTTGCCGTTGAAGAAATATTACCAGCCGGATTGCATTCTGTTGAAGTAGCCGTACTGGATAAATCTGGAAATGGCGAATTGTATTTGCGTGATATTGAACTGGAGAAAAACGACTGGTTCTATGTTGGGATTGCCGATGTAACCGCATCCAAATCATTTGTCAACGGACCCGCCCAACTGTTGACGAGTGACTCGGGTCATTTTGACAACAGCTACGCGCTCGATGGTCGACTTGCCTTTTATACCAATGGAAAATTTGGCAATAATTGGCAGCTGACGGCCAGTGCAGACACACTGGAAGGTCCGGTTGGCAGCCTGTTCAGTAACTTTATGCAAAAGTCACCTGATGCGCTATTCCGACGGATTGATCCGGATTATTACTATCCGACCTATGGCGATGACAGCACGACTGAAGAGGGTGCGCCTACCCTAGGCAAATTTTATATCAAACTCAAAAAAGACGAACACTACGGCTTGTGGGGAAATTTCAAGGTCGGTTATACGGACAATAGTCTGGCCCATGTTGACCGTACGTTATATGGTGCGAATCTGCATGTTCAACCATCGGATGTAACCAGTTTCGGTGAAAAACGTTTTTTACTGGATGGATTTGCAGCCCAGCCCGGTACCGTGGCTGGTCGTGATGAATATCGTGGAACCGGCGGCTCTCTTTATTATTTGCACCATCAGGACATTATGACAGGGTCGGAACGTGCACGTATCGAGATTCGTGACAAGGCGTCAGGGTTGGTTGTCGGCGTCAAAAACCTGACCGCGGTACTGGATTATTCGATAGATTATCTTCAAGGACGTGTGTTGTTGTCCTCACCACTATCCCCGAATGTCAGCGATAACTTGCTGGTTGCAAGCGATCTAGGAACTGGCAACGAGGCATATCTGGTCGTACGCTACGAGTACTCAACAGGGTTCGAAGAGGTCAATAATCTTTCCACCGGTGGACGGACGCACTATTGGCTAAATGATTTTGTGAAATTTGGGATGACCAGCAATAGAAGTGTAGAGGCAGATAATGAAAATAGTCTCAACGCGTCAGATATTACCTTGAGGAAGAGTGCCGAGACATGGCTGAAAGTAGAAAAATCAAATAGCACTGGGGCAGGTTCCTCTGCATTCGGGTCTAATGACGGCGGTTTTAGTTTTGCGACAACCAGTAATACGACTACCCTCTTAGGACCTACAGACGGGCAGTATGGTGCGAGCCGGGTGGATGCCAGTTTTGGTTTCAAGGATGTATATGAAAAGGCAAATGGGAATGCGACGTTTTATCGTCAGTTCATCGAGGCAGGCTATTCAGCACCGGGTCTGACGACGCCCACCAATGTAGAACAATTTGGAGGTACGGCAAAAACCGCCGTCACCGAAAAAATCGACCTCAGGATCAAGGCAGACAAAAGATCGCAAGACCTGGCACTGGAAACATCAGCCATCGAAGCCAATGTCGATTACAAATTAACGGAGAAGTGGACTTTGAGTTCAGGTGCCAGAAATGACATCAGGACCGACCATTCACCAGTAGTGCCGTTGACGCAGGTACAGGGCGATCGAACAGACCTGGTGGCAAGAGTTGGTTATGATTCCAAGACAAAGTGGAGTGCGTATAGTTTTGTGCAAGGAACCGTAAAGAATACGGGAAACCGGGAAACTAATGACAGGGTCGGGTCGGGCGGTGCCTATCAAGTCAATGATAAATTCAGGGTAAACGGCGAAGTATCGAATGGCGATTTGGGGGCTGTAGTGCGATTGGGTACTGAATATCTCTATTCTGACAAAACCACGGCTTATTTGAATTATGCCTTCGAGAATGAACGTACTGATAATGGTGTAAAAGCCAATAAAGGCGCAATGACCTCGGGTGTAAAAAGTCACTATTCGGATACCACAAGTGTCTATGTGGAAGAAAAATATTCACATGGCGATGTCCCTGCTGGTTTGACACATTCAACCGGTGTGGACTATGCGCCGGACGACCGGTGGAATTTTGGTGCGCATATAGACAATGGATCATTGCGTGACAATTTGACTGCCGCAAAAATTGAACGCACGGGATTGGGAGTCACGGCGGGTTATGGATTTGAAGCGGTTAAAGTGTCAAGTGCATTCGAATATCGTCAGGATCAAACCCAGTCACCCGTTGATCTGAGTTTTTCACAACGCACAAATTGGCTCACAAAAAACAGCCTTAAATATCAAATTAATCCGGATTGGCGGTTGATCGGCAAACTGAATTATTCACAGAGTAAAAGTTCACTGGGCGAATTTTATGATGGTACCTATACCGAGGCCGTGTTTGGATATGGTTATCGCCCGGTAGAAAACGACAGGCTGAATACCTTGTTGAAATATACTTATTTTTATAATCTTCCGTCTTCTGGGCAAGAAACGGTAGCAAATTCAGCTGCGGCGTATATACAGAAAAGTCATATTTTATCTGTCGATGCTTTGTATGATCTCACTCAAACCTGGACGATAGGGGGAAAATACGCACATAAGCTGGGGCAAGTTAGCCAGGATCGTATCAATCCTGAATTTTTTGATAGTCGCGCTGATCTTTATATCGCTCGTCTTGATTGGCACTTCGTGCATAAGTGGGATATGTTGTTAGAAGCCCGCTTGCTGTCGCTGCCGGACGCGCAAGATAGCCGGAGCGGCGTGTTGATGGGTATCTACCGCAACCTCGACAGTTATTTTAAACTTGGAGCCGGCTATAACTTCACTAATTTTTCGGATGATTTGACCGATCTCAGTTACACCCATCATGGCGTATTTATTAACCTGATAGGCAAAATTTGATAGTTTCAATTCTTCACTTTTATGGGTATTCAGTACCAGAATAATGGTGTACTGAACGATTTATCAATTCTCATCTACAACAAATGCTTAATAAGCTATTGAAGCTGTAGATAGTCAAATTTCTTCGTCACAGCTGCCACGTGGGGTTTTGTCCAATTTCCTGTGCGGAAGATTGACATCTACTGCTGAAATCAGGAGAATGCTGCCTCCCGCAGGCATGGCGGCTCGTAGCAGCACGATTGGGAACCGGAGAAGAAGTACTTTTACATCAAAAATTTCCGGTGATATAGCTCAGGTGGTTAGAGCGCAGCACTCATAACGCTGAGGTCGGTGGTTCAAATCCACCTATCACCACCACATTAAAATGGTTAGCGAGTTGGCTAACCATTTTTTCTTGGTAATTCTGACATAATGTAGCGATGAGTCAGCACCATAAACTTTCACTTTCTGTACAGTATGCAACTCTGGCCAAAAGGGTACCGACACGGCAACAATTTCGCCGTTGGGTAAAGGCTGCTTTGCGGCGAGATTTGATTTGCACGTTGCGGGTTGTGAATGAGAGCGAAGGACGTAAATTGAATCACGCTTTTCGCAACAAAGAGTACGCGACCAATGTGTTAACTTTTGTCTATGATGATATGGGAACGTTGTCAGGCGATATTGTTATTTGCGCTCCCGTAGTGGCAAGAGAGGCTGTTGAGCAGGGCAAGCTACTTGTGGCGCATTATGCGCATATGACCATACATAGTATTTTGCATTTGCAGGGATATGATCATATAAACAAAACAGATGCAGCATTAATGGAGGAGTTGGAGACTGCGTTAATGATAAAATTAGGGTATCCTGCGCCCTACGTTGTCAATATCTGAAACAAAGATGGATGCCATTGAAAGTACCAAACCTGGATTATTAGAGCGGCTTTCCGCTCTCTTGTTACGCGAACCAGAAGACCGAGAGCAACTCATCACCCTGCTGCACTCCGCGTACGAACGCAATTTGTTGGATGCTGAAGCCTTGTCCATGATGGAAGGGGTAATACAAGTCTCGGAACAACAGGTTGGCGAAATAATGTTGCCGCGTGCGCAAATGGATGTTATCGATATTAGTGAGCAGCCAGAAAAATTTATTCCATTTGTCATAGAAACTGCCCACTCGCGTTTCCCCGTAATCGATGGTAACAAAGACAATATAATCGGCATTCTTCTTGCCAAAGATTTGCTTCGATACTATGCCGGCGAAGAATTTGAAGTGCGAGACATGTTACGACCTGCGGTCTTTGTACCCGAATCAAAAAGACTCAATATCTTATTGCGTGATTTTCGCAGCAATCGTAATCATATTGCATTGGTAGTGGATGAGTATGGTGGTGTGTGCGGCATGGTGACGATTGAAGATGTGCTGGAGCAAATTGTCGGTGAGATTGAAGATGAATACGATTTTGATGAAGATGAAGATAATATAATTCCGGTAGACAAGGGGTGCTGGCGAGTCAAGGCTGCCACGGCGATTGAAGATTTTAACGTAATGGTTGGAAGTGATTTCAGTGACGAAGATTACGATACTGTGGGCGGACTGGTACTAAAAGCGGCCGGTCAATTACCGAAGCGAGGTGCGCGCCTTAACATTGGAAATTTGATATTCACTATTTTGCGTGTGGATAGCAGGCGTTTATATTCAATTATGGTTGAACAGAAACCGGTTGAATCAGAAAGTACTCCTTAGAGCCCATCTTAAAAACGTTCATCCTCACGCAGATAACGCCACTGTCCAACCGGTAGGTCGCCTAACTTTATCTTGCCTATCCTTACCCGCTTTAACCCCGTTACTTTGAGTCCCACCAACTCACACATCCGGCGAATCTGACGTTTTTTGCCCTCGCGCAAAACAAAGCGCAATTGGTCTTCGTTTTGCCATGTGACCTTGGCTGGTTTAAGTTTTTGGCCATCAAGGGATAATCCATGGCACAGCATATTTAAACCATTGCCATTCATTTTACCTGTGACGCGTACCAGGTATTCTTTGTCTATTTCTGAGTTCTCCCCAACCAGTTGTTTAGCTACTCGACCGTCCTGGGTGAATACCAGTAATCCTTGTGAATCAATATCAAGTCGGCCCGCAGGCGCAATCCCCTTCAAATGGCCAGGGTGAAAACGAAGGCCATACTTGTCTTCAGACCAGCGCGTTGAGGCATTGATCAGGGTGATCGCGGGTTGATAGCCATCTTCAGCTTGGCCTGAAACGTAGGAAATTGGTTTGTTGATTAATAGGGTGACTTGAGTTTGCTGTTGTGCCGATGCGGCCCGATTAAGCGTGATTTTCTGGCTGGGGAAAATTTTAGTGCCCAGTTCGTTAACCGGTTCACCGTCCACCAAAACCCAGCCTCGTTCTATGTACACATCGGCTTCGCGTCGTGAGCAAAAACCTTGTTCGGACATGAGTTTGGAGAGACGAATTTTTTCCATATAGATTGGGTGAAAAGTGGATTAGGGATAAATAAGGTGCGGTTAGCCGAGTGCAGGGAATAGCCCGCGTATTCCACCAGCTACGAATTCGATGGCAATGGCCGCAAGTATAAGGCCCATCAAGCGTGTGAAAATGTCGATACCCAAAGTACCTATTCGTTTTTCTACCCAGGGCGCTACAAGAAAGGTCAACCAGACGCTCATACTGAGTAGCAAAATAATTAAGCTCATGCTCAGATAGTGATAAAAATGATTTGCCTTGTGTGCGTCCAAAATGACCGTGCTGATGGATCCAGGGCCTGCCAGTAATGGGGTAGACAAGGGTACGATGGCGAGGAGAGACCTTGAGTCCTCAGCAGACAGGCCTTCTGATTCGGTTGTAAGTTGATGCAGATTCCCATTGAGCATCTTGAAAGCCATAACCATTAAAATAATTCCACCGGCCATACCCAGGGAATGAATGCTGATGCCAAAGAAGGCGAGTATGGCTTCACCAATGAGCAGTGAGATTAATAAGATCAGAAAAACGGTGAGAGAGGCAAGGCGACCAGTACGATCGCGCTGATTCGTTGTCATACCTGATGTAAACAGAATGATGATGGGAATTATCCCGATCGGGTCAAGGATCGCGAATAAGCTAATAAATATTTTGGTGTATTCGGTGAATTCCAGCATGTGATAAATAATACTAATTTCGATTAGATGAATTGTGTGGCAAGAACTTAAAATGTTCTACTTGGTGAAGGCCATGAATTTTTTCTCTGTTTTGCTTTCAAAAAATGGAAGTTTGGCCGATTCTAGGCAAAACAATTCGGGTCTGCCAAACAGAAAGCCCTGGCCTCGTGTAAACCCTAGTTGAGAGATTCTCACCAGGGCTTCTTCTGTCTCGACGCCTTCCGCCACGAGTTCGTATCCTGCATTCAGGACCATCGTGGCCAGGCTTTCGATGATGATACTTTGTCGAGTGCCTTCAAAAAGTTGACGGATCAGTGAAACGTCAAACTTAACACAGTCTACTGGCATATTGGATAAATAACTCAGCGAAGAATAGCCACTGCCAAAGTCATCAAGCGCAATCTTGAATCCGGTATTGCGTAGTTTATTCAAAATGAGGGAGGCAAGACTTAATTGAGTAATCAGCGCAGTCTCGGTTACTTCGATAATGAGTGTGTAGCGTTTAAGGTAGCCAGAAAGCTGGTAAATTTTTTCAATAACGAGTGGTTCCAATATACCCGGACCGGAAACATTGAAGGTGATTCCTTTGCCAGCAGGTATTTTTCCGGATTCAATATCCTGTGCAATCTTGGCTAACACGAGAATATCAAAATCCGCCTCGAGGCGGCGTTCTGTAATGATCGGAAATATTGTTGAGGGCATGATCAGATTATCATGATCACGTATTCGTACAAGTGCTTCGTAGTAGTCCACTTTGCCTGACTTGAGATTGGTAATAGGTTGGTAGTGCATCTCGATAGTCTCTTCACCCGCCATTACCTTGAATACGATACTGTTAACGCTGTTTGAAAATATTGCATTTGAATTACTCGCCATGATCTGCTCATAAATGGCAAACTTGTTTTTTCCGGGCCGTTTAGCGTGGTACATCGCAATATCGGCCCTTTTGGGCAGGTCAGTTAATGCTTCGATATCCGTACCCATGGCATACGCCATCCCTGCACTGATTCTCACGGGTTCTTTGATATACAGATTGGTAAAGTCGTAATGACTCACGGCATCGATGCAACGTTCTGCTGTTTGTAGGGCTATGTCAGCATCAACATCCAGAAAAATAGTGGCAAATTCATCCCCCCCGATGCGATAGAGGCGATCACCATGTCTTAGGGTGTTCTGAAGATTTTTGGTGATTGCCTGAAGCACGTAGTCGCCCACTGGGTGACCATAGGTGTCGTTTATCGCTTTAAAATGATCACAATCAAACAGGAGTAGTGCCACACCGAGTCGATGGCCAGATGATACGGATAAGACATGTTTCCAGTCTTCTTCAAAGCCGCGCCGATTATAAATACCGGTAAGTGGATCATGGTGGGCAAGTTGCCATAACTCGTTATTTTTTTGATTCAAACTCAAATGCATTTCTTCCAGCTTGCTCTGGTAATCGTTCAGGGAGATACGTACTTTCTCCAACTCGGCAAGTGGAAGGTTGCGTGTGTAGCTTTTGGACAATAAGCCGCCTTGTCCCTTGCGCAAGGCGTCGATATGTAACGACAAGCGGCGTAACGGCTCGGAAAGAACAGAGGACAACATAAAATAAAACAGAAAATACAGGGCAATCATGACAAATAGTATTTGTCTTTGGAATCGTTCAATAGAGGTGGTTAGCGCATTATTTTCTTTGTTTGGAATTAAGGAATATTCCAAACGCGTGAGCAGTTGATCTAACGGAACCCGCTCTAGGTTGTTGATATGCAGTTTTAAGGTATCAATGTCGACAAAATTAAAGCGTTGCTCATATTTCAAGGCTTGCATAATATCAAGCTTAAACCCGATGTATCCTTTTACCTTGTTTTGATCTGATATCACTATTGGATAAAACAAAAAGCCATAGTATTGACCGTTTTGTTGGGTGGCATAATTCGAAATATCCTGCTGGCTGAGTTGCTTTGGCATATCTCCGATGGTTCGTGGAGCCAGAGCGTTCCCTGTAAGAGTATATAGCTCAATTGCTTTTATATAATTGGGTAAGGAGCCCGCACCGATAATTCGGTTGTCGCGCCAATAATGGTAATAATCGCGATTGTAAAATTGTTGTAGCGTTTCGTCCTGTCTGGAAATGACCAGACCGCGTTGCATAACTTCTTCAGTAATATGGGTGACAAAATAATCAAGTTCGGCGTTTGCAGACTGTTTGTTGCGTTTTAACGTTTCATCTCTGATGCTGTCGAGCTTGTACTGCATACCCCAGCCTAGCAAAAAAAAGATTAGAGACATTAAAACGATAAAGCCAAATGCATAGAATTTGATGGTGAAAGGCCAGAGATTTTTAAGCCTTGGAAAGATGGGCATCATAATTATTGTCTGGAATTTGAAACCAAAATCTTTTCGACTTTATCAGCCAGATCGAATTCAAATGTGCCATCAAAAAAATGATCGGCTTTGTCGATAATTGAAATTTCTGACTGGGGTCTTACAGCCTGAACTTGTGAAATCCAGCTTGCGGGTAAAATGTAGTCAGCTGACCCATAAATTAATGCTGTGTTGGCATGTTCTATTTTGAGCAAATCAAGAATTTTTAAGTAATCATACTTGGCATAGGATTGATAAATATGAGGTATTGCGACAAAATTTTTCTTGCAATACCCAACAGTATATTTTCCAAGTTTATTGCGTTCTGCAGGTGTCAAAGCATGATCCGAAAGTGGAGAAGTTTGTTTTTCGTTGGGATCAATTAGTAGTGGGGTCAAGCTGACCAAAATGGTTTGTTGGACAGCTGGGTGTGAGTTTTGAGTGTTGTACAACAGTGCCAAAATGTTTCCAGTGCTGCTAAACCCGATGAGTGTAACGTCCTGGTGTCCTTTCTTATGTAGCCAGTTTATCCAGTAGGCTATTTCTTCTACGCCCCTTTCCATGGACTGTGTATGCACGGCTTCACAGGCCATGGTTTGTGCCCGTTTGTTGACGTTTAACGTTAGGTTTGGGCTGAGCGTTGTATAGCCTTTGGTAACCAGATTGCTGGCTAAAGAACTTAACGGCTGAGAATGATGGGTTTGGTGTAAACCGTGCAGAAACAAGATTGCAGTTTGGGATGGTTTGCCAACCTGATAATCGGCAAGAGCAGTTATTCCACTGGGTAGTTTTGTTTCAATCGATTCAGCGTTTGTGAGAGATGAAAGGCATAGCATACACATCAAAGAAACGAGAACCGAAGGTTTCATTGACAGGAGTAAGCGCAGATTGCAAATTGCCGTTTTCATAGGTCTGGGAATTTTTACGATTGCAATGAATTCAGACGGATCAAGTTTACCTTAGAAGCCATCTGTAAGCATCCCAAATTTGCCCGGCCTTGTCCTGTCGACTTGCACCGAAAATATAACAATCTGGTTAATGGTTAAATTGTCAGTCTACGATAGATATTTGCCACCTTGAGGGGGAGTTTACCCACCTCGTCAATCACCACATAGTTTGCAGCGCCGTACATATGCGGCAAATAGTCTCGGCCATGGGTGTCGATGGTGATGCAAAATGAATGAATTCCACTGCGTTTAGCTTCCACCAGCGCTTTGCGGGTGTCCTCTATGCCATATTTTCCACGGTACCCATCGTTGTAGTCGTCTGGTTTTCCGTCCGACAGGGTAATGAGTAGCTTTGTTCGGGCATCAACTTTATTGAGGAGACTGGATAAATGGCGGATGGCAAACCCCATACGAGTGTAGTCCTGGGGCCGGATACCGCTAATACGGGCTTTCACTTGATCATTGTAGGGTTCGTCAAACTGTTTGATACGGTATAGCTCACAGCGCTTTCGAGTGGTGCCAGAAAAACCATAGATCGCATACCTATCGCCCAGGGTTTCGAGTACTTCGCAAAGCAATACGAGTGATTCGCGTTCCGCATCGTTTATCCAGCCATTTGTTGAGCCACTCATGTCAACCATAAACATGACTGCTATATTACGTTCGTTGCGGTGCATGCGGGTGAACAGTCTATCGCTCATTTCACTGCCATCAAGGGTATCGGCTAAGGCTTCTACTAGTGCGTCAATATCAATGTCATCGCCTGTTATTTCCCGTTTGATCATGCGGTTTTCGTCACGCATGGCTTCAAAGGTTCGTCGCATATGTTTTATCAGGCCGTTGTATTTTTGCAAGGTTTGAAAAACAAAATTGTCGTTTACAGGAGGCACATCTTTTTCGCGCAATACACACCAATTTTTTCGATACAACTGGCGCCCAAAATCCCACTCCGGATAAAATATCGCCCCCTCTTCATGATAGGTTCCCTGCCATACTGCATCTGAATCTTGAGCTTTCTCTTCGTACAGTGAGGGATCATATTCTCCAGGACCGGCAGCTACCAGATATTCATCGGGAATTTCACCCAGGTCAAGTAATATAGAAGTGATAAGTTGATTCATACCTTCAGGTGGAACGATGGGTATATCGTCCAGCGTAATTTCGCTTTGTGAAAGCTCATTGGTTTTACTGTCCACGGATTGTTTGATATCAAACTGTGGCGGAGAATTGCGTTCTTTATCGGGTTGTTTTTCTAATTCAATCGCAAGTTTGACGCGCAACAACATTTTTTCTCTTGCGATGCGTGCGGTGAGGCAAGCATCAACTTCATCAAGGCGCAATTCTCCCTGGTAACAGAGCGGCTCAGGTAGGGTGCCCGGATAAATTTGAGGAAGTAAACTCAGGCTATCATTTACACTGGAACCTAGTTCGGAAAGCATTGATACATGCTGTAACCACGCTGTAGGATATGACCAGTTTGAAATGGTTTTTAGCCGTTGCATTTCCCGAAAAAGGCCTGGGAGTTCGCGCCCAATACAGGCTTCCAGTCTAATCGTTTCCAACGCATGGAATATTTTTAATGCTCTTGCGGGCTCAGGATAGGTATTGCATATGCCAGAAAGATCAGCCCGGAATGTACCATGTCTTGTTTGTGCCCAAAGGAGTGTGACCGTTGCCTTGCACAAAACAAAGTTGTCCGCTGCATTTTTCAGGGTGGCAACTATTTCCGGCAGAAATAGTGTGGCGCTATCGGTATACGATGCCGTACCTTGCTCTAATTTTAGCTGCCTGCCTGAAAGGCCGCGTATAAAGGTCAGGAGAACCATGTGCATTTCGTCAAACATTGCACCATTTGCATGTTCATGACTTAGCTGGGAAAAATTTTCAACTTCATTGACCACTTGAAATGCCGCACGTGCCCCGCCTTGATCATGTGCATTCATTGTGTGTAATGCCCATGCATCTATCATGGTACGGTCAGTCTGTCCGTTTTTCGCTATGTGTTGAAACTGGGGTATAGACCGTATTGCAAATTGATGGGCCAGATGTGTGTTGGTGGATGCTATACGCCTAACCCAGCCGAGTATCTGATCTTGATCCTCTCTTGGCAAGGTTGCGATGGAAACTGCCAAATCATCTACGTGATTGAGAGTGAATTCTATTTCCAGGTATTCCACGAGATACTTTTCTATGTATTCGGCAGAAAGTGGTGATTTGTGTGGAGATAGCTTGGGCTCAGACATGTGAATTTTTAAAATAAAGAAGTTGAAAGTTCTCGTATTGCTATCAGCATTTCTGGATCATCCGTAATTGCCTGTGCGATAGCACTTCGGCAAGCAGTTATCGGTTCTACTCCTGTGGAAATAAGTTTTCCGGCATGCACCAGTAACCGTGTGCTCGCCCCTTCTTCGAGACCGTTGCCCTTTAGATTGCGGGTCATGTGAGCAAATTTGACAAGTTTCTCGGCAATTTCAACATCGACGCCGGACTCTTTTACGACAATTTTTCGTTCCATTTCTACAACTGGATAGTCAAACTCAAGTGCAACAAAGCGTTGTCGTGTACTTTGTTTTAGATCTTTTAATACACTCTGATATCCTGGGTTATAGGAAATTGCCAGACAAAAATCATTATTGGCCCGTAATATGGTGCCGAGTTTTTCCATGGGTAATACACGGCGGTCATCGGCTAGAGGATGTATCACTACCATAGCATCTTTGCGAGCCTCTACGATTTCATCCAGGTAACATATAGCGCCTGACCTAACAGAGCGAGCAAGTGGACCATCTACCCACACTGTTTCACCGCCCTTAATCAAAAAACGACCCACCAGGTCTGAAGCTGTCAGATCATCGTGGCACGAAACGGTAATCAACGGCCGCTTTAGACGCCATGCCATATACTCCATAAAGCGAGTTTTGCCACAGCCGGTTGGACCCTTGAGCAGAATTGGCAGTTTGTTATTATAGGCCGCCTCAAAAATTTCAACTTCATTTCCTGTGGGTTCGTAGTAGGGTTCAGTTTCAATAAAGTATTCTTCAGGGGTGAGTGCGTGCGCTTTCATGGAGGGTATCAATCGTAATAAATAAAAAAAGTTCAAGCCTCCATTTTTGGTCAATTCGACGGCGAGGTCAACTGAATATCATTCTGTTAAAAAACATTATATTTACATGGTTTTTGAGACCGGCATATTCCCCAATGAGGTTGTACCATAGGCTTAATTACGCTTTTGTTATAAACATTCGTTATACTCTTGTGGCAACACGGTGTTGATCGTAGTAAGCAGTCATTTATACAGAAGAGGGTTTCATGGAAAACAAGGACGCAAAAGATATGCTCGAATCATTGGCTCTGACAGCGAATGCAGGCGCATTTACTTCACACATGGATTTGATTTCAAAGGAGGTGAGTGTGTATGGTGTTAAAGGATTTGATGTTATAGGGTATGAAGACTGGTCTCGGCAGTGTCAATATGAATTTGATGAAGGTTTACTTAAGCGAGTTAGTTACGAGGGTTTGCGTGTTGTGACAGTTACCCCTGGGAATGTATTGTTTAAGACAAGGGAGACCGTTGAGGGTACGGATGGAACAATCAATCAACAAGGGGTTGAAATATTAATTCGTATGGAGGAAGACGGAAAATGGCGCATAGTTCAAGAGCGAATTTTAGCGGATGAAGAAATGGATTTTGACAGCCGCAAGGCGCATTAAGGTGTTAATTAAGAGATGATGCAGAAGCAAAGTTTACCCCTGGAATTCTCAAAACAGCCTGGCCCGCATGAACGGCAGTTACTGCGAAAGTGGAATAATCCACTATTCAAATCAACAGAAGCGTTGACACAGCAATCTATTCAACAGGCTCAGCAAAAAGACCAACGTGCAATGCAACAGTTTATGGAGGTGTTTCGTGAACTTGTTACAAAAGCTGTCAAGCTTGATGTAACTGTTGAAAGTGATGTTGTCATGATGTTAAAGGCTCAATTGGAGCAGCAGTATGCGATATGTACAGGATTAGCTGGCCCAACAACGGCGATTCAAGATGCCATTAAGAAACTAATAGGTGCAATCAGTTCTACATTGCGCGCCACTGCGAGTAATGACCCTCATGCGTTGGAAAAACTGGATAAGGATGAAGAGCATACCCATTTACATCTTCATCTTTGTGAGTATCTGATCGTTTCCGATATTCTCAACCCAGATGAAATTATTTCTGATGACGAGATAGTTCCAACATTACTTAATGAAAAAGAGGATGCTCTGCAGGCAGCACTTGCTTTATTCCCACCCGAGCGAATACAGATGCTGGTTGCAGAGGGAAATGTGCTGATGAATAAAATTGATACTGGGAGAACGCGTCTTCCATCAGCTTGGCAGAGTTTGGCACAAATTGAAATTTGGTCTCAGGGAAAAACAACTTAAAAATGGGGAGGAACCTATGAAAAAACTTATAAATATGTTGTCGATCCCTGCGGGTTGGCGAACACATTACCTTAGAATAGGTTTCGGTTTATTAGTTGTAGTCATATTTGCTCTTCACGGCAGCCATGTAATAAATTTTTCGTTTATAACAAGCCTGGAAGGATCTTTGTATGACATGCGCTTACGTGCCACGATGCCGGGCGATGTCAATCAACAAGTAGTCATTATTGATATAGATGAGAAGAGTTTAAAGCAGGAAGGAAGATGGCCCTGGAGTCGTGAACGTCTAGGTGAGTTGGTCGGTAAGTTGGGTAGTTATTATAAGGTCGGTGTGTTTGGCATGGATGTAATATTTTCAGAGCCTGAGAGTTTGGCTGCTGTAAAGTCGATTGAACGACTGTCCCGAAACAAATCATTACAAAATAATGAAATGAAAGCGTTGCTAACAAGGCTGAGACCACTATTGGATGGTGATGAGGCATTTGCACGTCAGATTAAAGGTCGCGATGTTGTGATGGGCTACTTCTTTAAACGAGAGAGCGACACAGAAGCGGATATTCAATCGGGTTTGCTACCGGCACCTGCTTGTAATTTATCTCAGTTAACTGAGAGTGGAATGAAGTTGCAGCAGGCCTCCGGCTTTGGAGCTAATTTACCAATTCTACAAAAAGCGGCTGCAGGTGGCGGACATATTATTCCAAATGTTGATGCGGACGGAATTATTCGGACACTCCCTTTGTTGGTGGAATATCAAGGCAGGTGTTTTGAATCACTTTCTCTGGCAGTGTTGAGACATATATCGGGCTCACCACAAGTGACAATTGAGAGGGGTATAGATTCTTGTAATAGACATTCACTTAAGATTGGTGAATTGCAAGTACCGGTGATGATCGACTCATCAGTATGGATTCCCTATCGCGGTCCACAAGGTAGTTTTAAATATGTATCTGCAGCAGATGTACTTGAGGGTCGTGTCGATCGGAAACAGTTGGAAGGTTCTATCGCTCTGTTGGGCACGACTGCGGCAGGGTTGCTGGATCTTCGCGAAACGCCGGTTGGGGGTTCTTATGCAGGGGTGGAGGCACATGCAAATATGATTGCGGGAATGCTCGAGGGGAGAATAAAAAAATCACCAACTGCAATTCCAGGAGCCGAAAGCTGGATGTTGATTTTGATAGGATTGATTATGGCCATATTACTGGGTATTGCTACACCCAAACAGTTGATGTGGGTTGCTTTGGGAGTAAGTGCTCTCTTGATATTGGCGAACTTGATGGTTTGGATAGGAGTTTCAGTAGTCCTTCCATTAGCTTCACCGCTTGTAATGATCGCTACCTTATTTGTACTAAATATGTCTTATGGGTTTTTGGCCGAAGAGCGCACCAAACGTATGTACAAGGAGCGTTTCGGTCAGTACGTATCACCTGAAGTCATTGAAGAAATGATAAGTAATCCACAATTGCTGGAGTCCATGGAAGGAACAAGCCGTGAAATGACGGTTTTGTTTTCAGACATCCGAAATTTTACGAGTATTTCAGAGGGTATGGAACCTAAACAGTTGATGCGCATGATGAATGAATATCTAACTCCAATGACACGGTTGATCATTGATAAAAATAAATATCAGGGCACGATTGATAAATACATCGGTGATGCGATCATGGCTTTTTGGGGTGCGCCCTTGATAGATGATAACCATGCAACCCATGGTGTTTTGGCGGCTTTGGAAATGCAGAAACTTGTGGTTGAATTAAGTAGCAAATTTAAAGCGCAAGGTTGGTCCGAAATTCGAATTGGCATTGGTTTAAACAGTGGAATGATGGCAGTTGGAAACATGGGCTCAAGTTTTCGACGGGCATACACCGTACTAGGAGATGCGGTTAATCTTGCTGCTCGTCTTGAAGGGCTGACAAAAGAATATGGTGTGGGAATTTTGGTCAGTGAATCTACACGGCAAGGCTCTCCAAATATTGTGTATCGCGAACTTGACCGGGTACGGGTAAAGGGTAAGGGGCAGGCGGTTAGTATCTATGAGCCCATCGGTATTGTTGGTGAGGTTACAGCGGATAAATTAGCTAACATAACGCAGTTTGAAAATGCGTTGAAATTTTATCGTTTGCAAAAATGGGATGAGGCCGAGCTTATACTACGGAACATGCCACATGGTGATGAAGTGCTTATCACGCTGTATCAGAATCGTATTGCCGAAAACCGTTTACATCCACCCGGAATAGAGTGGGATGGAGTGACTTCATTTTCAACAAAATAATAGCTGTTTTCGTGTGAAGGTAATAGAAACGGTTAAGAAAAATCAAGTAAAATTGATTTCAAAGATAGACTTTTAGTCACGTTTGACAATATCACCTGCACCTTCAATAGATGAGGTGAGTTTGGGATTTCCAAAGTAACTAATCGTTCCACTACCAGATATCGAAGCGTTGAGTGTGTTTGTCACATTCAGGTTGATATCACCTGAACCTTCTATGGAAGCTACAGCAGTATTTGCAATTAATTTGTTGGCATCAATTGTTCCTGAGCCCTCCAATTTAACTTGGAGGTTTTGTGTATGGCCAGCCAAACCAATATCACCTGCCCCCTCTATCAGTAACTTAATTTTATCGGCATTTACTTCAGATGCTTTTATAGAGCCACTGCTTAACACTGATAAATCAAGTTTATCTGTTTTCCATTTGCCAATTAATATGTCTCCACTGGAATCAGAAGAAACGCCATTGAGTTTTGCAAGCTTCACTTTTAGATTAATTGGCTTTTGAGTGCTAAAACTACCATTTGAAAAAATTCGTAATACATTGCCCTCAACTTTAGCGGTCATGACTGCTAAAACTTTTGGTTCTGCTTCAATGGTTATTATATGAGTTGTACCATTTTCAACAATTAAATCACCAACTGTCTCCAGTGAAATAAGCGTAAAAGCCGGAGTTGTAATGGTTTTAGTAGAAAGATCTTCAGCATAAACGATGGAGGATAAAGGCACTGCCATAAATAAAAATGTAAATAAATTTAACGTGAATTTTAAAAATGTATTCATAACGGCTCACTTAATAAAACAAAAGGCATTTTTGAAGTCAAATGCAAGCATATCAACTCCCCTAAATGGGCTTTGTAATAAACGTAGGTCATTCACTTTTCCTCTAGGCGCAATTACTGCCTGTTCAAGTATTAATTCACCATTTTGCCAACAGGAAAATTTTTGAGGCAAATGTGGTTCTTTTAAGATTGGCGTAACGTTATCAGCTCCGGTAACTGCTGTACCCATAGGTTCGGTTTGTTTTTTTGGAGCAGGAATATTAGGTTCAGACGGATCTGTCAGTAGAGCACCTGCTGTGGCCAATGTACAAAAGGTCATAGTTAGTAATAATACTGAAAAGTGTTTTATAACGTATACATTATATATTTTCATGATAATTACTTTATAAAACAAAAGGCATTTTTAAAGTCGAAAGCCTGCATTGTTGCACCTCTGTCCGGGCTTTCTAATAATCTTACGTCGATAACTTTATCTTTAGGTGCAACAACGGTTTGTTCTAGTATCAATTTCCCATATTGCCAACAAGTCATTTTTTGTGGAGCCTCGGCAGATGTAGTTATTGGGGAAACATTGCCTGCGCCGGTAACTGCAGTACCTATTGGTGTATTTGGTTTTTTAGTGGGTGCAACACTCTTTTCTAATGGATCAGTAAGCAAGGCACCTGCGTGAGCGGTAGAAAACCCTATGAAAACGAACAGTAATAAGCACAACATTCTATTTAAATTTTTCATTTGAGTTGATACAGCTTTCAAGTAGTTTTAATTGTTTTTAAGATAACCCGCTAATTCTATTCAAAAAGAATTAAACAATTCTTTTTGTTGGTACTAGTTTGTGAACACAGTCGCGCTATTGTTGGAAGAAGAGGTTTTGCGTAATTCTATACTTCCATTGCCGCTGCTGTTGGGATCGGTTCGTATTGTAAAATCGGCCACTCCCATGCCTTCGCCACTGAGCTTTGACATTTCCAGGTAAATGGATTGTCTAGTAATTCCTCTAGTTAGTGGTTGTAAGTCGACACCTCTTGAGGCTTCAGACAATAAAGGGAGCACATCTCTGTGAGTAGTAAAACATGAAATTTTCTCCTCTCTACCTTGCTCATTTGCAATAAGATTAAACTTATCTGTATCTGGAAGTTGTAGGGGGGTTTCTACATCAATAAAAGGACTCGTTGAAAATCTGTTTGGATATATGCGCATTGCATTGTTATTTGCGTCAAACAAATAACAATATACATATGCAGGTAATCCTACGCGCAACTCAAGTTTAATTTTTTCTTTTCTTGCATATATAGGTTTTCTTATTCCTGCTTGAGTGATCTGAACAGTAATGGGAGCACGTGAGTTGTGTGACTGATTCATCTTGTCAATTTTCAAAGATATTTTATCGTGGTCGGCGTCCAGATATGCAGCAAAAAACTCGACGTTCAGATTTGAGTCAGATGCTAAGCCCATTGCTGTTTTATATTGCTTGATCGCTATGGACAGCTGAGGCGTAGGAATTCCATTTACTGGGCCCTTATATACTCCTCTGATTGTTAGCTGATTTTGAAAGTAAGCAAATAACTCAATTGGATTGCTAGCCATACCTTCAAACCAGTCTTCAACCTCAACTCGCACATCTGGGTTTTTAGTGGTGGAACCCATGCACTGCCAGTATGGTACTTTGGTTAATTTACCCATTAATTCAACAGCAGCCAGTTGAATTAGGTTACGTACAGCCACGCCCGATCCTTCGGATTTAGATAACGAAGTTGTATAATTCAGACCAAATTTTTGATACTTCGCCTCAGTGTCAAGCCCGTCACCTTGTGCAAATATAGCCACGGCATTTGTAGAGTGCACTCCTGGAACCAGTGATAAATCTGAAGTATTAATAACTGAAAGATCCAGTCCTAATATTTTTGCCGTTGCAGAACTGCTTTTACCTATGGTTAAAAATTCGGATCCGAGGCCAATATCTTCTGTTTGTTTGACAACGTTATCATCAAACTGAGATATAGAGCCTCGAATATCATACTGCGGGACGGAAGTGAATGCAGACTTCACCTCTGCTGATGCCATAAACCCGACTATATTTTTCTGATCTCCACCATAAGCAATAAATTTAATTGCACGACTTCTTCTCGTCATCTCTGACATGGTACTTAGCAACATATCTCTTGTGCCAACAGATACTTTTTTGGTTGCATCATCTAAATCTTCAACCAATACAGAAATACCTTTCACACCATAATTTCCCAACAGGCTATCCATACAGCGCACGGTACTCGTAAAATTTGTTACGGAACGGTAAGGTGCTGATTTCGTGCCCTTGGATAGATCAGGCAAAGATTTTTCAGCATTTGCACGCAATCGATCGGAGGATGAACATCCGTATTGCAGAGAAAGGACAATCATCAAGGTCAAAGAGATATTTTTTTTCATAATATATTTAAGTATGGGCCCGAGATAAAAGGCTATGGAAATGGTAGTAGAACAATATGCTTAATAATTATCTAATAAGCAAGTTGCGATTTTAATTGCCTGAGGGTATCAAGTTTAAGCATCAATGTTAAGAGGCTAGATCTTAAACATTTTATTTGATTTAAAAATAGCTCAGGTAATTTATTTGCAACCCTTATTCGGCATTTGTATTACAGGCCCTGTAATGATAACTGTTGTGGGTTTGCTGTTTACGCTTTTCTTTGAATCAGAATTACCTATATTAATATCGCAACCCGTAGTAAGGCCACCGTCAATAAGCGTATTGTTTTTTCTGGACGAGGAAGAAGACGAGTCTGAACCACCGTTATTGTTTGCAGCATCATCACCAACCTTTTGAGCATCCTGCATACGTACTTTTTCCTTGGATATCATAGCACGTATATCATCGGGCATATTGCTGAGATCCGTACCTGCTCTGCTGTAAGCAAACATAGAGTATGGCAAAGTAATTGAGATAAAAAGTGCAGCAATAATATATTTCATAGTAACCCCAGATTCTTTCATGACTTAACAATTACGGGGCATCCCTTTAACTCTCGATATATGAAACTAAAATACTGGAATCATTATACCGAAACGACTTTTGGAGTTAAAAGGATACCTCGTCACCAATAAATTCATAGCGCACTATTTAAATTAAGAACGCTATAAACTTATCCTGTAGCGATTTATTATTCAGCGTTACCCATAGACATGGCTTGTTCGCTTTTGCTACCACCGCCAGTTGCTACGCCGACTTGCAGAATATTTTTTGCGTTAACATTAGATTGGCCGCCCTTGTCAGCATTGCCAATGTGCATTGCTTGCTTGTTTACACCGCCGTCAGTTGCAACGCCGACTTGGAGCAGGTTCTCAACTTTAACGTTAGACTTGCTACCAGCACCTTTTGCATTACCTATATTCATGGTCTGCTCATTGGTTCCTTTGGTTGCTACGCCAACCTGCAGTAGATTTTTGGCGTCAACGTTAGTTTGACCACCATCTTTAGCATCGCCAACTTTCAAGGTTTGTTTGCTCTTGCCTCCGTCAGTTGCTACGCCTACTTGGAGTGCATTTTCAACGTTAACGTTTGATTTTGAAGCGGCAAAGACAGAAGCTGAAAAGCTTGCTACAGTTGCAATCAAAATAACTTGTACTGGAAATTTAATATTCATTGTGTTACTCCCGATTATGTAATTAATAATTAACAAAAAAGCAGTTTTCAACTGCAGTAAAATCAGTAGAGCAGTAAGCGTAATTCGTTTTCAAACTCACCGATTGCAACCAATAACGCGGCCACAATAAATTACGTTGACATGCGTGTTGAAATTGTTGGTATAACTGCAGTTAAATAGTTGTAGTCATTGCAAACTGGTGAGAACAAATGCGGGGCGGGGGGCTTTGATGTGTATTTAAGTGTTATTTAGAATCGCTAGTGTCCGGTTAAAAATCGAACAAATTTAGTTGGTTAGTAAAATCTGTCTGTTTTTGAACCTAGCCATTGCCTGCGAAGGCATGTGATATATGGGTTTTCTCAAAAACGGACACCGATAAAATCTTTAGCATTTTATTATATAAAGAGGCATCAAGTTGAAGCTCCTTTTTAACAATGGCGATCAGCACGTAAGTGGAGATAGCGCACCACACCTGCGTCTTCACCGCATTCTCGCTGTTGCCGATGAAGCGTTTGATGCGCAGGTGCTGTTGATCCACTTGAAGAACAGCTCGACCTGCCATCGACTCTTGTAAAGCGCGGCAATCGTCAGCGCAGGCAAAGCTGTATTGTTGGTCAGAAAGGCCAACGTCTTGCCGGTTTCCGGGTCTTTGAAACGGATGCGTCGCAATTGCTCGGGATAGTCTTGCGAGATGTAAAAGCCGTTCATCGCGATGCGTTGGTCGCAGATGATGCCTGTGTCCCGTTCGGTCGGCATCGAGTACACCCTGTGCGAATCCATACCGCGCTTGGCTCTGGTCACGAAGAAAGCTCCTGTCTGGTGCAGCGAGAACAGCCGCTTGAAGTCCAGATATCCCCGATCCATCACATAGAACGCGCCGGCTTCGATGGTCAGCATATCCAGCACGTTGACCTCGTGGGTCTTGCCGTCCGAGATATGAATGAAAGCCGGAATATTGCCGCGCAAATCCAGCAAAGTGTGCAGCTTGACCGCAGCCTTGGCTGTACGAAACGGCGCCCATGGAAACAGCGACAGACACAGGTCTATGGTCGTGGCATCCAGCGCGTAGACCGCGCTGTCCAGTCCGACACCAAAGCTCTCGTTGCAATACAGTTTGCGCGCCCGTTTGATGAGCAGCGCGGCCAGGTCTTCCCAAATATGCCAGTCGCGTCCTTCGTTGGCATCTGCCAGCGTAGAGCGCCTGACAGGGGAGCGAAAGCCCATGCCGTACAGCTTCGCTTGGTTGGCCAGCAAGCAGGTTTCGATGTCGCGCAGACTCTCTCGTTAAGTCAGTTGCGCAAACGCCATGGCGCGAAAATGTTCGGTGCAACTCAGACTCCGAACACCGGAATCGCCGCCATAACGAGTAACGATTCGAGCGAAGCTGGCCCATGGCACAAATTCCATCAGTTGTGTGAACAACGTCTTGCCCAAGTTCATAGCTTATCTCCAGAGGTATTGATCTCTGGAGGTTACTCGAAGCTGAATATGGGTAAACTGATTTCAAATTGGCACCAAATATTTACGCTGCAACCCGTACGAATGTTGGGCTGTAGGGTTTCGATATGCATTTTGATCGGACACTGCTGAGCTAAAATTAGCTTAATATTGCGAATGATGTGAGATTTCTATCTTAAGAAACGTGAAGTCGCCTTGATGGGTAACTCTAAAATATGGACCTGATATATGTTAAGTATTAATTATTAGGTCAGTTTTTCTGAGTAGACGAGAACGTTGCCGTATGTTTGTAATGGACTAGTCAACCAAATTCATTTGCCAAGCGTTATGCTCTTTTGAGATCTAGTGTGCGTGTTTTAATAGCGCGTACTAAATTTAAATTAGGGTGGAACAATTAATTATTCTTGGTGGGGGCGGTGTGCCGAGAAAATTTGAGTTGAGCAGTTACCCAAAACTTAATTTAAGTAAAATAATTAATAAAATTAATTCTGATCACTAGTTCATGCTAGTTAACCAACAATAAGGATATCTACAAAATGAAATTAACCAGGCAAGCTATGCTCATTGGAATTGCTTTTTCCACTTCAAATTTTGTTTCTGCCGCAGGAAATTCGAGCTCGAATATTAACGTAGATACTGTAATACAGGCAGGCGTAGCGACGGGTGGTTCTTCAAGAAATAAACAATCTGCGAAAATTGGCGATGCGTCGAGTGGGGGAAAGAGCAGCGTTAATGCGAAAACTATTATTCAGGCTGGCGGGACAGGACAAGATGCAATCAATTTGCAAGCAATGGAAGTGGGTAATGCTTCTGGTGGTGCTAAGAGTAATATCAACACTGATGTAATTGTTCAAGGTGGCGGGGCCGGCAATACAGCTGCTAATCTTCAAACGATGAAAGTCGGGAACGCCACTAGTGCCGGGAGTAGTAATGTCAGCTCTAACTTGATTTTACAAGGGGGGGGGGCAGGAAATACTGCAGCAACACTACAGGCAATGGAGGTGGGTAACGCGTCAGGTGGTGGAAAAAGCAATGTGAAGGCGGGAGTTGTAATTCAAGGTGGAGGCGCAGGTAATACAGCGCTAAGTGGACAATATTTGAAAGTTGGAAATGCTTCTAGTGGAGGCTCAAGCAATGTGGATACGGGATTGGTATTGCAGGGTGGTGGCGCTGGTAATGCTGCGGTCAGTCTGCAAAAGGCTGAATTAGGGAATGCGTCGGGTGGAGGTAAAAGCAATGTAAAAACGGGCACGGTAATACAGGCAGGCGGTGCTGGAAATGCCGCTTTGAACACTCAAAACTTGAAGGTTGGGAATGCAGCAAGTGGTGGAACCAGTAATGTTGATACAAGTTTGATATTGCAAGCCGGTGGTGCAGGTGCTGCCGCGATCAATTTGCAGAATGCCGAGTTAGGTAATGCCTCAGGTGGAGGTAAAAGCAATGTCAAATCAGGCACTGTTATTCAAGCGGGTGGAGCAGGAGCCGCCTCTCTGAATACACAAAACTTGAAGGTTGGAAATGCAGCGGGCGGCGGCAGTAGTAATGTCGACACGAGTTTGATTTTGCAAGCAGGTGGAGCGGGTGCTGCATCTATTAATGTGCAGAATGCAGAGCTGGGTAATGCCTCAGGTGGTGGAAAGAGCAATGTTAAATCGGGAACTGTTATTCAGGCGGGTGGAGCAGGAGCTGCCGCACTAAATACGCAAACTTTGAAGGTTGGAAATGCTGCTGGAGGCGGCAGTAGTAATGTCGATACAGGTTTGGTATTGCAGGCAGGTGGAGCAGGTGCTGCTGCGGTCAATATTCAAAATGCAGAACTGGGCAATGCTTCTGGTGGTGGTAAGAGTAACCTCAAAGCGGGCAATATTATTCAAGCTGGCGGAGCGGGTGCTGCAGCAATTAATAAACAGACTTTAAAAATTGGTGCTGCTTCAGGTGGTGGGGTTAGTAATGTAACTTCTGGAACAGTCGTACAGGTAGGTGGGGCAGGCGCTATTGCGGCAAATCAACAGGTAATTGAAGTAGGTAATGCTTCAGGCAGTGGTAAGAGTAATGCCAATACAAACACAATCGTACAAGCAGGTGGGGCAGGAGCTGCAGCTGTCAATAAACAGACTTTAAAAATTGGTGTAGCAGATGGTGGAGGGGAAAGTAAGGCTAACACTGGAACCGTGGTTCAGGTTGGGGGAGCAGGTGCGATTGCCGCAAACCAACAAAATACGGAAGTAGGTAATGCTTCTAGTGGCGGAAAGAGTAATGTAAATGTTGATACATTGGTGCAAGTTGGAGGTGCTGGTGCTGCTGCCATTAACAAGCAAACGATCAAGGTTGGCTCAGCCTCTGGAAATGGAGAGAGTAATGTCAAAGCGGGAAGTGTTATTCAGATTGGAGGTGCAGGTGCAATTGCTGCTACCCAACAATCGACTGAAATAGGAAATGCTTCAAATGGTGGCAAGAGTAATGTAAAACTTGGTAATGTTACGCAAGTGGGAGTGGCTGGTGCTGTTGCTACCAATAAACAATCGATAAAAATAGGAAATGCTTCTGGAGGAAGTAGTAACGTTGATACAGGTCATATCACTCAGGCTGGTGTTGCTGGCGTAGTTGCGACTACGAATCAAAACATTGAACTCGGTAATTCGGTTGGTGGAGATAGCAACGTAAAAACAGGAAATATTACGCAGGTTGGCGCGGCAGCACTAGCTGCCAAAAGCTCCCAGACAATTAAAATAGGTAATGCCACTAGTGGAGGTAAGACCAATATCAATGTTGGTGAAGTTGTACAGGCTGGTGGGGCTGCACTGGCTGCAACAAATTCGCAAAATATTGAATTAGGTAATGCCTCGGGTGGTGGAAAAAGTAAAGTTAATATTGGTACTGTTGTTCAACAAGGCGGTGCTGCACTTGGCGCTTCCAATTCGCAGACCATACGGGCTGGAAATACTTCGAATGGGGGTGAGAGTAATATTAATGTTGCAGTTATTCAACAATCAGGTGGAGCAGCATTGGGAGCTTCCAATAGGCAGGATATACAGCTTGGCAATGCTTCAGGTGGCGGCAGTAAAAGTAATTTCAACGCAGAAACAATCTCTCAAAGTGGTAGCGCTGGATTGGGCAGCAGAAATAACCAAACAATAGCAGTTGCAAATACTTCAGGTGGGGGTAGTAGTACGGTTAATTCGGCAAACTTGATACAGAATGGCGGAGCAAAATTGGGTGGATCAAATACTCAAATTATCAGTCTCGGCAATGCTTCAGGGGGAGGAAAGAGCAGCGTTAAGACAGGATCAATCATACAACAGTCAAACCAGTCGGCAACACGGAGCAATACGCAGGTTGTTGCCATTGGCAACTCTTCTGGAGGAAATTCAAACGTTACAGTTGGTGATATCGTTCAAGCAGGTGAATCAGGCTGGAAATCTAAGTTTACAAATCATAATCAATCTATAAATATTGGAAATAACTAAATATATCAAAATGATATCTTGTTTTGTAATAAAGCGATATATGGTTACAGGTGCTGAGTAAACGTAAATGTGATATAAATGCCGGCTAGAAATTGAATTTTGGATGGCAGTAATGTATAGAATTGTAAGATATATGGCATGGACTTTACTTGTATTTCCGTCTTTTTGCATTGCAGGAATAGTGATTGTTGACGATCCAAAACCTGTCAATACAGAAAAAGTTGAGCCGAAAAGGACAGAGATGCAGAAGCGCCTAGAAAATGTAGAGAGGGAGGAGGTGCCCGAGGACAATTCTTATCAGACAAAATCTAAGAAAGAAGATAGACCCACACAGCGTCCCCAGAAAGTTCAACCTGTTTTCAGTTTTTAATTTGGTATGGTTGATATCAAATTAGGTGTATGTTTTTAGCTTTACTGCTCTAAATTAGATGTCCAATTGTTGACCTGAAGAAATGCCAGAATTGTATTTCTTCAGGTCATTTTTGTTGGTTTTTCCTTAACTGACCGATTATGAATTTCAGTGTTTGAGTTGGACATTAGTTTTTATTAGAAAATTACTTACTAGAGGATTTATCGGCGTTATATTGTGATGTATTGATGGGTGAACCTTAAAATAGGGAAATAAGTGATTTAAATTACATTGATTGTAAATTTCTTTATAGACATATAGTTATGTTGGAATGTTGCTTTTTCGCTAAACTAGTTTGCTGAGCTATTATTTAATGAGGCATAATGCTGCATTAAACAGGGATACATTTAATGGTTTCCACGTTCATTATATGCTACAAGTGTCATTTGGTTATATTTGTATTTTTTGAGCAGAGAAAGTTAAGTTGAAATGATACACACCGTTTTTTTTAAATCTTTACACGCCATTGCTTTTGCAACTGTGACTTTTCTATTTTTCGTGACTATTACGAATTCCCGGGCAGATGAAGGATTGATTCGTATCAAACTGACAGTAGGTTACGCCAGTTACAGCTCTCCCTACAACAGTAGTTTGTTGATTTCTAATTACGCTACTCAGGGCTTGGGCGTAACTTATATCTGGCCTTCAAACTTTTATGTAGATTTTTCTACCAAAATTAATGGTGCGAATGCTACATATAATGCAAAAAGCGTATTTGCTACACAAGTTACAGATGATCAAAAATTCACTCGAACTGAAAATACTTTAACTATTGGTACACCATTGGCAAATGGTTTGCAGGCTAATGCAGGTATTTTTAAATCAGATACTATTTACGATATCGGAACACTTGGTGATTTCTCACAAAAAATTACTGGTCTTACGGCTGGACTAGGGAAGGGATTTCTCATAGAAGAAGGCAGGGCGGGTTCTTTTGGGTTGAGCGGTGCTTTTGCGCTGTTGAATGCAGTAAACAAAAATTGGCTTGGTGCGTCAGAAAATTCTAATATATCCTACGGAGTCAGTGTGGGAGCAGTATATAACTACGCAATAAGCAGAGGTTTGAATATTTCTGCCGATACCAAGTTTCAAACTTACTTTATTACTTATCCAACATTTTCTGGTGACGAAAGAATTTTCTCTACATCACTTTCGTTGGTTGGACAATTCTAAAGTTTGAGTGAGGTTGTCGTTAGCAATTTGTGATTCTTAGTAGGTGCTAAAAATAAGGATTGATTTTCTTTGT
>Ga0315270_10000113_pt1 | contig 44738 bp, 32 predicted proteins | sample C1_bottom_MG_FD_204932 | JGI IMG/M metagenome (GOLD analysis project Ga0315270, IMG submission 204932) | Sediment microbial communities from Yellowstone Lake, YNP, Wyoming, USA - C1_bottom | ecosystem: Environmental > Aquatic > Freshwater > Lake > Sediment | place: USA: Wyoming | collected... | reverse complement strand
GATCGTGTAGTACGTCCCCTCGAACCGCGTGCCGGCGGACGGCTGGCCGCGCAGCTCGGCGCCGAAGCCGTAGTACTTCTCGGTGTAGAAGTCGCCGGAGAACGTCGCGTCCCACGAGCGGCCGATCGCCCAGTAATACGACAAGCCGAAGTAGCCGCCGCGCGTCGAGTTGTAGCCGAGGCCGGGGACGAGGAACCCCGACGCGCGGTCGCGGAGCGCCGGCCAGAGGATGTAGGGAGTCCAGAGAAGCGGGATCCCGCCGAGCGTGAACGTCGCGTTCTTGAGGCGCGCGTAGTCCTCGAGCGTGACGCGCCCGCTCTTCACGGTGAACTTCCACGCCGGGTCGTCGCCGTCGCACGAGGTGACGGTGCCTTCCGTGAGCGTGAAGCTCTTCGGGCCGACCTTCGCGATCGTCGCCCCTTTGAGGTGAAAGCCGCCCTCGAGGTCGACCCGGCCGTCGAGAAGGACACCAACTTTGTCCACGAGGTCGAGATCGAGGCGCACGCCGTACATGCGCGAGAGGCCCTGCGCAAGAGTCACGTCGCCCTCGGCGACGACGGTTCGCCTCCTGTAGCTGCCCGTGACCCGGCGGGCCTTGAGCACGATGTCCTGGTACTCGACGGTAACGAACTTCCCCGGCGGCGCCTCGGCCGTGAAGAGGTCCTCGTCCACGACGGACTGCTTTCCCTGCGGCCCCGCGTCGTCCCCGCTCTCGTCGATCCGGATGCTGATCGGGCCCTGCTTCTCGGGCAGCTTGAACTTCACCTCGAACCCGCCCTTCTCGCGGAAGCGCGCGGCAAAGGGGTCGGTGTCGAAGGAGGACTGGGAGAAGGCGCGCCCGGCGGCCAGGAACCCGAGCAGGACGAGGCCGATTCGACGCATCACGTGACGCGCCGCAAGACGGAGGCCAGTCAGACCTTCATCTCGGGCACGTCGCCCGAAACGTCGAGCGGCGGCTCGGTCGCGGCGCGGATCTCCTCGACGGAGATGCCCGGAGCCCGCTCGACGAGGACGAGGCCCCCGCCCGGCTTCACGTCGAGGACGGCGAGGTCCGTGACGATGCGGTGCACGCACGCGCGGCCCGTGAGCGGCAGCGTGCAGCGGTTCAGGATCTTCTTCTCGCCGTTCTTCGCGACGTGCTCCATCGTCACGACGATCCGCCGCGTCGCGGCGACGAGGTCCATCGCGCCGCCCATGCCCTTCACGAGCTTGCCCGGGATCATCCAGTTCGCGATCGAGCCCTCGGCGTCGACCTGCATCGCGCCGAGGATGCAGAGGTCGACGTGCCCGCCGCGGATCATCGCGAAGGAATCGGCCGACGAAAAGAACGAGGCGCCCGGGATGACGGTGACGGTCTCCTTGCCCGCGTTGATGAGGTCGGCGTCGACCTCGGCCTCCGTGGGGTACGGGCCCATCCCGAGAATGCCGTTCTCCGACTGGAGGATGACCTCGATCCCCGCCGGGATGAAGTTCGAGACGAGCGTCGGCATCCCGATGCCGAGGTTCACGACCATCCCGTCGCGCAGCTCCTGCGCGGCGCGGCGAATGATGCCGTCGCGGTCGAGCTTCGCCATCAGCCCTTCCTCACGGTGCGGCGCTCGATCCGCTTGACGCGCGGCGCCACGACGACGCGCTGCACGAAGACACCCGGCGTGTCGATCTCGTCCGGGTCGAGGTCCCCCGGCTCGACGAGGTGCTCGACCTCGGCGATCGTGATCTTCCCCGCCGTCGCGGCCATCGGGTTGAAGTTGCGGGCCGTCTTCCGGTAGACGAGATTCCCGAGCCGGTCGCCTTTCCACGCGGCGACGAGCGCGAAGTCGCCGACGATGCCGCGCTCGAGGAGGTACTCCTTGCCCTCGAAGACCTTCGTCTCCTTGCCCTCGGCCACGATCGTCCCGACGCCCGTGGGCGTGTAGAAGCCCGCGATCCCGGCGCCGCCCGCGCGCATGCGCTCGGCGAGCGTCCCCTGCGGGCAGAACTCGAGCTCGAGCTCGCCCGCGAGGTACTGGCGCTCGAACTCGGCGTTCTCGCCGACGTACGACGAGAGCATCTTCCGGATCTTCCTCTTCCCGAGGAGGAGGCCGAGGCCCCAGTCGTCCACGCCGCAGTTGTTCGAAACACACGTCAGGGCCGCGACGTCCGAGGCCGCGAGCGCGAGGATGAGGTTCTCGGGAATCCCGCAGAGACCGAAGCCCCCGACGACGAGCGTCGCGCCGGACGGCACGTCGAGGACGGCCTTCGCCGCCGCCTCCGCCGGGCCCGCCGCACGCACGACCTTGTCGATCACGGGATGATTATCCGGTCAGAGGGCCTCGACGACCACCGCGGTCGCCTCGCCGCCCCCGATGCAGATGGACGCGAGCCCGTACTTCCTCTTCCGCGCCTTGAGTGCGTGGACGAGCGTCGTGATGATCCGGGCGCCGGAGGCGCCGATCGGGTGGCCGAGCGCCACCGCGCCGCCGTTCACGTTCACCTTGTTCGGGTCGACGTCGAGGTCCTTCACGAACGCCAGCGCGACGACCGCGAAGGCCTCGTTGACCTCGAAAAGGTCGATCGACGCGAGCGGGATGCCCGCGCGTTCCGCGGCCTTCTTCGCGGCCGCGATGGGCGCCGTCGTGAACCACTCGGGCTCCTGTGCGAAGGACGCCTGGGAGAGGATCCGCGCGATCGGCTTGGCGCCTGCGGCCGCCTTCTCGCCCGCGAGGACGAGGGCCGAGGCGCCGTCGTTGATCTTCGAGGCGTTCGCGGCGGTCACCGTGCCTTCCTGCTGGAAGGCGGGCTTGAGCGATCCCATCTTCTCGAGCTTCTCGAGAGGCGTCGCGAACGGCTCCTCGTCGCGGTCGACGACCGTCGCGCCCTTCTTGCCCTCGATCGTCACGGGCGCGAACTCGGCGTTGAAGTCACCCGACTCGTTCGCGCGGCGCGCGCGCTGGTAGCTCTCGAGCGCGAACGCGTCCTGCGTCTCGCGCGTGAACGCGTATTTCTCGGCGCACATCTCGGCGCAGACGCCCATGTGGATGTTCTTGTACGGGTCCCACAGGCCGTCCGAGATCATCGAGTCGAGGAGCTGCCCGTGGCCCATCCGGTGCCCGAGGCGGCCCTTGGGGAGAAGGTACGGCGCGTTCGACATGGACTCCATACCGCCCGCGACCACGATCTCGAACTCGCCGCACCGGAGCGCGTTCGCGGCGTCCATGACGGCGCGCATTCCCGAGCCGCAGACCTTGTGGAGCGTCACCGCGCCCGTGCTCTTCGGAAGGCCGGCGCCGAGGAGCGCCTGGCGGGCCGGCGCCTGGCCCTGGCCTGCCTGCAGGACGTTGCCCATCCAGACGTGCTCGACGCGCGCGGCGGGGACCTCGGCGCGCTCTACGGCGGACTTGATCGCGACGGCTCCGAGCGCGTGCGCGGGGAGTGTGGACAGCGAGCCGAGGAAGGAGCCGATCGGCGTGCGGGCGGCGGAGAGAATGAAGACGTCTTGACTCATGATCCTGGTTTCTCCGAGGCGGCGGGCGCCGCCGAAGGACCGGGATTGTATCCGGAGTGGACTTCGCCGACGCGCGCTCCTACGATGAGACTCGTGCGCGTCCTCGCGGTCGACTTCGGCGAGAAGCGGATCGGCCTCGCGGTTTCGGACGAGACCGGGCGCGTCGTCGTCCCGGTGGGCGCCGTTGGCCGGACGAGCGACGCGCAGGCGGCCGCGGATGTCGCCCACGCCGCGAAGGAGCGCGAGGTTTCGCGCGTCGTCGTCGGCCTCCCGCGCAACCTCGACGGGAGCGAGGGCGCGATCGCGCGCCGCGCGCGCAACTTCGCACGCCGGCTCGGCGAGGCCTCCGGGCTGCCCGTCGACCTCCACGGCGAGGCGCTGACGTCCGTCGCCGCCGACGCGGCGCTCGACGAGGCGGGCGTTCCCGCCCGCGGCCGCGCGGGCCTCAGGGACGCCGAGGCCGCCGCGGTCCTCCTCAGGGACTGGTTCGCCGCGCACCCGGGAGGAGCCGCGTGAGAAGCCTGCCGTGAGGCGCACGGCCGCGATCCACAAACGCCATCTCGTGCCGCTCGTCGTGTGGGTCGCGTTCTTCGGCATTCTCGCGGCGGCGGTCGGATTCGGCCTCCTGCTCTACGGCGTCCGCGCCCCGTACAAGGGGTACACGGGCGACGAGGTCATCGTGTCGATCGCCCCGCGGACGCCGTCGGCCACAGTGTTCGCACACCTCGAGAGCATCGGCGTCCTGCGCGACTGGCGGCTCGGCCTCGTCGCCCTCAAGGTCCTCCACCGCGGCAAGACGATCAAGGCCGGCGAGTACCGCTTCGCGGGGCCACGCGCCCCCGACCAGGTCGTCCTCGCGCTCGTCGCGGGCGACGTCGTGACGTACCGGATCACGGTGCCCGAAGGCTTCACCGCGGAGGAGATCTTCTCGCTCTTCTACTCGCAGGGCTTCGCGTCCCAGAGGGACTACGAGTTCCTCTTCACGCGGCCCGCGGAATTCGAGGGAGTCCCCGCGGGCGCTCCCACGCTCGAGGGGTTTCTCTTCCCCGACACGTACACGGTCACGCGCTCGATGACCGCGCGAGAGATTCTCTCCGCCATGACGCGCCAGTTCGCGCGCCGCCTCCCTCCCGACTTCGTCGAGAAGGCGAGGTCGGAGAAGCTCGGCATCCTCGAGGCGGCCACGCTCGCGTCGCTCGTGGAGAAGGAGACCGCCCTCCCCGCCGAGCGCCCGGTCGTCGCGGGCGTCTACCGCAACCGCCTGAAGGCCGGAATGCTCCTCCAGTGCGACCCGACGACGATCTACGCCCTGAAGCGCCTCGGGCGCTGGCGCGGCGCCCTCGCCCGCTCCGAGCTCACCGTGGACGAGCCGTACAACACGTACGTGCGCGCCGGCCTCCCGCCCGGGCCGATCTGCAACCCCGGGCTCGCCTCCCTCCGGGCCGCGGTCGCACCCGCGGACGTCGACTACCGCTACTTCGTCGCCGCGGGCGACGGCTCGCACCTCTTCTCGCGCGACTACGAGGAACAGCAGCGCAACGCGGCTCGATACCACGAGGCGAAGCGGGCGGCCCGTGAGGAGCGCACGACGCCCTGACCGGATCGGGCTGGTAGACTGAGACGCACCCGACCGGAGTCTGATGAGCGCTTCCGCATCCAGTCCGCGGTCCTTCGGGCCGTATGTCCTGACGCGCGCGATCGGAAGCGATCCGCTCGGAGAGGTGTGGCGCGGAGGGACGGCGGGGGCGCCCCTGCTCCACCCGTTCTACCTCTTCCGGACTTTCACGTCCGCGGCCGTGTACCGGGCGGCGCTCCACGCCGCGATGGAGACGGCCGTGCACCTCGTCGACGAGGTCAAGGGACCGGCGGTCGCGAAGGGCACGGTCATGGGCGTCATCGACGACACGCCGTTTCTCGCGATCGAGTACGTCGAGGGCCGCACGCTCGACTCGCTCTTCGGTGCGCGCGTCCTCGGGGCCGTGATGCCCGCCGAGCACGGGCTCCTCATCGCCGAGCGCCTCCTGACCGCGCTCGAGGCCGGCGCCGCCGTCGAACGGTTCACGGGCGCCCCGCACGGTTTCCTCGTGCCGTCGTTCGTCTCCGTGTCGAACGAGGGCGAGGCGCGCGTCTTCGGATACGGTCTCGGGACGGGCCTCCTCCCCTCGCTCGGCGTCGCGCGCGCGCGCCAGGCGTTCGCGCCCTACATCGCGCCCGAAGTCCTCGCGTCCGGCAAGCCCAGTGCGTCGGGCGACCTCTACAGCGTCGGCGCCATCCTCTTCGAAGCGCTCACGGGCAAGCCCCCTCTCCCCGGCGTCGCGCTCGAGGCGGTCGACGCGTCGACGCTCGCCGTCGACGGCTCGCCGGTCCCCGAGGACATCCGGCGCCTCCTGCGCCGCGCGCTCCACCCCGACCCGGCGACGCGCGACCGCAGCGTCGCGAGCTACCGGCGCGACCTCTCGGCGCTTCTCTACGGCGGTCCCTACGCGCCGTCGTCCTTCAACCTCGCGTTCTTCCTCCAGAAGAACTTCGAGCGCGCGATCCAGCGCGAGCAGTCGGAGATCGGCGCCGAGGAGGCGTTCGACGCCGCCGCGATCGCAGCGGCCCGGCCCGCCTCCGAGACGAGCGGCCGCCGCCGCCTCGACTCGAGCGGAGGAGGCATGAAGGCCGACCCGCCCGCGCCCGCGCGCAAGGTGGATTCGTCCACGGGCTCGCGCCGCGCGCCCGTCGTGCCTCCGCCGCCCGTGCGGCCCGCTCCCGCGAGAGGCGGCGCACCCGTCAGGATGATGACGGCCCCCCCGAAAAAGCCCATGGGAGGCGTCCCCGTGTGGGCGGCGGCCCTCGGCGCCGTTCTCGTCCTCGGGGCGGGCGCCTTCTTCGCGCTCCGGCCGTCGGCCCCGCCGCCCGCGCCCGCACCCACGCCGGCCCCGAAACCGACGGCGGCGCCGCCGACGCCGGTTCCGACGCCCGCACCCGTCGTCGTCGGCAAGGACGACCCGCTCTTCCAGGCCGCCGTGCAGAAGAGGCTCGACGAGGAGCTCAAGAAACAGGATGCGCGCACGGCCAAGCAGCAGGATTCCGCCGCGAAGAAGAAGCAGGCCGACATCGAGCAGGTGTCCGAGGAGGCCCGCAAGTCCCGCGAATCCGAGGACGCGGCGCGGGCCGCGCGCGACCGTTCCGACCGCGAGGAAGCGGCGCGCCTCGCCCGCGAGGGTGCCGCGAAGCGGCGCGAGGAGGCTCAGGCAGCCGCGGCGCCGGCCGCGCCGGCCGTTAAGGAAGGCGACATCGTGGACATCGAGGCGTGCGACACGCCTCCGGTCGCGACGCGCCAGGTGAGCCCGTCCGTGCCGCTCATGGCGAAACAGCGGCACGTCTCGGGAACGGTCCTGCTGCGCATCCTCGTGGACGAGACCGGCAAGCCCGCGAAGATCGAGATCCTGAGGGACGTGACCCCGAACGTCGGGCTCGGCGCCTCGAGCGTTCAGGCGCTCGGGCAGTGGCGCTGGAAGCCCGCGACGAAGAACGGCGTGAACGTCAAGACCTGGATGGCCGTCCAGGTGCCGTTCAAGGGTTAGTGCTTCGCGGGCGCCGTGCCGGCCGCCGCCGGCGCCGCCGGTAGCGGGAGGCCCTTGCCGCCGAGGTACGTCGTGCGGAGGAATTCCTCCATGAGGTTGTCGGAGAACCACGACACGTAGACGCCATCGATGTAGTACGACGGCGTCGAGCGGACGCGCAGGGCCCAGCCCTCGGTCAGGTCCGCGTGAATCTTGTCGTTCGACTTCGCCGTCAGGTAGCACGGACGGAATTTCTCGTCGGGGATCTCGTTCGCGTACGCGTAGTCGATCGCGAAGGCGTCGACGGCCGGCACGGAAAGCTCGTCCTGCTTCGCGTAGACCTGCGACTTCCAGCGGAAGAACGAGTCGGCGCCCTGGAGGTCGAAGAAGCAGCGCCCGGCAGAGGCCGCGCGAAACGCCCAGGGGTGGGCCGACGTGAGCGGGAACGACTTGACGTACCGCTTGATCTTCAGCTCCCTCCCGAGCTTCGAGACGAGGGCCTCGAAGTCCGCCGTCCGCTTCTTGCAGAAGCCGCACTGCATGTCCGAGTACTCGACGACCGTGACCTTCGCATCGGCGGGACCCGTCATCGGGGTACCCGCGAGCTTGATCCCCTCGCGCCGCTGCTCGGCGATCGACCGGTTGCGGTCCCAGAACCGGCCGAGAACGAGCAGCGTCCCGTCGTCCGCTTTGATGAAGGCGCTCATCGGGGTCGACCCGTAGCCCGTGTCCGTCCGCACCGTCACGCCCTTCCAGTTCTTGCGGTCGGTTGCGGGGTCGAGGACGAGGTTGAATCCGCCGATCAGAAACTGCTTCACCTTCCCGCGCATGCTCGCGAGATCCGCGTCGGTACGGACGGGCGCCGGGGCCTTCGCGCGGTCCTCGTCGTAGAAGATGTCGCCGACGAGGATCTTGCCGCCGTCCTCGACGAAGAGGTGGGCCTGGTCGTTCATGCGTGCGTCGGCCGGGTACGACCGCTTCGCGAGGTAGATCCGCGTCGCCGGGATCTTGACCGTCGTGATCTCCTCGAGCGTGGTCTGCCCGGCGCCCCAGGCGAACAGCCCGTCGGCCCACTCCGTCAGCGGATCGGCCTTCGCGGGGGCCGGCTTGGCTGCGGCCGGCGCGGTCGGCGGCGGCGCGGTCTGGGCGGCGTGGCACGAGAGACCGAGAACGAAAAGGAGCGCGGCGGCGGTGCGGACGAGCGTCTTCATGAGGCGGAGATTAAGCGATCCTCCCCGTCTCCGGAAACCTTCCCCGGGGGTCAGGCCGGGTCGGCCGCGAACCGGACGAGGACCTCGCCCGCGTTGACGGGCTGCCCCGCCGCAACGGCGATCCCGGAGATGACGCCGTCCTGCGGCGACTTGACTTCGTTCTCCATCTTCATCGCCTCGAGGACGACGAGCGGCTGTCCCGCCGTGACGGCGTCTCCCGCGGCGACGAGGACGCGCAGCACGCGGCCCGGCATCGCGGCCGCAACGTGCTTGGCCCTGCGCACGGCGCGGCCCCCGGTCGCAAGGAGGGCCCGCGCCGTGAGCTCGTCGAGGAGGTCGAACTCGAACGTGACGGCGCCGATGCGCACGCGCATCCCGCCGTCGGCCGTCCGCTCGATCCGCACCTCCGCCTGCCGGCCCTCGGCGGTCACGAGGGACCACACGCCGTCTCCGAGCCGCCGCGCGTTGCCGGCGAGGACACGGCCCTCGGTCTCGATCTCGTAGGACGGAGGCAGGGCCTCCACGCGGAGGGCGACGCCGCCCGGAGCGGCGCCCGGGAATCTCGCGTGGTATCGCATCAACGCACCCCGTGGGTCGGCCGGACCGTCCGCCACGGTGCCGGGACCGCCCCCTTCGTCTGCGGCCGGACGCTCTTCGTCTGCTCGAGAGCCTCGAGAACCGCCGCGGAGAGCGCGAGGTCGCGGAGGCCCTCTTCCGGTGCGGGCGGCTCGTACTTGTAGGTGTCCAGGAACTGCGTCGAGATGTCGTTCTTCTCGACGCGCGGGTCGTGGAGGAGAGAGACGAAGAACGGCACGGACGTCTGGATTCCCTGGATGCGCGTCTCCGCGAGCGCGCGGAGCATCCGGCGGCGCGCCTCGTCCCGGTCCACGCCCCAGGCCGTGATCTTCGCCACCATCGGGTCGTAGTCGAGCGGGACGACGTCGCCCGCCGTGAGGCCGGCGTCCACGCGGATGCCGGGCCCGCCCGGCCAGCGCAGCGCCGTGATGCGTCCCGGCGATGGCGCGAACGCGCGTCCCGGGTCCTCGGCGTACACGCGGCACTCGATCGCGTGGCCGCGCAACGCGGGCTTCTCGACGAGCGACATGGGCTGGCCGAGCGCGATCCGGATCATTTCGGCGACGAGGTCGACGCCGTAGACCATCTCCGTGACGGGGTGCTCGACCTGGATGCGGGTGTTCATCTCGAGGAAGAAGAACCGCCCGTCCTTCGCGAGGAGGAACTCCACGGTCCCCGCCGAGACGTAGTCGACGGCCTTCCCGGCCGCGACCGCGACGGCTTCCATCTTCGCGCGGAGCTCGGGCGAGACGGCCGCCGACGGGCACTCCTCCATGACCTTCTGGTGGCGGCGCTGAAGCGAGCACTCGCGCTCGCCTATTGCGAGGACCTTGCCCGTCGCGTCGCCGAGGATCTGGACCTCGATGTGGCGCGGGTGCTCGACGAAGAGCTCGGCGTACACGCGGTCGTCGGCGAAGTAGGACTTCGCCTCGCTCTGCGTCCGCGCGAAGGCCTCCGCGACCTCGGACTCGGCGTTGACGACGCGCATGCCCTTGCCGCCGCCGCCCGCCGCCGCCTTGAGGAGGAGCGGGAAGCCGTTCTCCCGGCCGAATGCCGCGATCTCGGCGGCCGACGCCGCGGGCGTCGTCATGCCGGGGACGACGGGGACGCCCGCCGCCAGCATCCGCTGGCGCGACTCGGTCTTGCTGCCCATCGCGCTGATCGAGAACGGCCGCGGCCCCACCCACGTGAGGCCCGCGTCGACCACGGCCTGCGCGAACGCGGCGTTTTCGGAGAGGAAGCCGAACCCGGGGTGGACGAGCGTCGCGCCGGTCTTCCGGGCCGCGGCGATCAGTTTCTCCGGGACGAGGTAGCTCTCGCGCGCGGGCGGCGGGCCGATCGCGACGGCGTGGTCCGCGAGGCGGACGTGCAGCGATCCGCGGTCGGCCTCGGAATACACGGCCACCGGCGAGACGCCGAGGTCGCGGCAGGCGCGGATGATCCGGACGGCGATCTCTCCGCGGTTGGCGATGAGAAGCCGCGGCGCGCTCACAGCGGGATGTTCCCGTGTTTCTTCTGGGGCATCACTTCGCGCTTGTTCCCGAGGAGGTCCAGCGCGCGGATGAGGCGCGGCCGCGTCGTCCGCGGCGCGATGACGTCGTCGACGTAGCCGCGCCGCGCCGCGACGTACGGGTTCGCGAACGCCTCCTCGTACTCGGCGATCTTCTCGGCCCGCGCCTCGGCCGGGTGCTTCGAGGCCGCGAGCTCGCGGTGATAGAGGATGTTCACGGCGCCCTCGGCGCCCATGACGGCGATCTCGGCCGTCGGCCACGCGTAGTTGAAGTCCGTCCGGAGGTGTTTGGACGACATGACGCAGTAAGCGCCGCCGTAAGCCTTGCGCGTGATGACCGTGAGTTTAGGGACGGTCGCCTCCGCGAACGCGTAGAGGAGCTTGGCGCCGTGGCGGATGATCCCGCCGAACTCCTGCTTCGTGCCCGGCAGGAAACCCGGGACGTCCTCGAACGTGACCAGCGGAATGTTGAAGGCGTCGCAGAACCGCACGAAGCGCGCGCCCTTCACGGAGGCGTCGATGTCGAGGACGCCCGCGAGGTGGTCCGGCTGGTTCGCGACGATTCCGACGGGCCTGCCGCCGAGGCGCGCGAAGCCGACGACGATGTTCTTCGCGTAGTCGGCGTGGATCTCGAAGAGCTCCCCGTCGTCCACGATGCGCTTGATGAGCCCGATCATGTCGTAGGGCTGGTTCGGCGAGGGCGGCACGACGCGGTCGAGCTCGGGGTCCTCGCGGTCCACGGGGTCGCCGTTCTCGCGCTTCGGCGGGTCTTCCTGGTTGTTCGACGGGAAGAAGCCGAGAAGCGTGCGGATGCGGTTCAGGCAGTCCGCGTCGGAGTCCGCGACGACGTGCGCGACGCCGGAGACGGAGGCGTGCGTGTCGGCGCCGCCGAGCGCCTCCTTCGTGACGTCCTCGTGCGTGACGGTCTTGATGACGTCGGGCCCGGTCACGAACATCGAGCTCGTCCCGCGGGTCATGAGGACGAAGTCCGTGATCGCGGGCGAGTAGACGGCGCCGCCCGCGCACGGGCCGAGGATCGCGCTGATCTGGGGAACGACGCCCGACGCCAGCGTGTTGCGCAGGAAGATGTCCGCGTAGCCGCCGAGGGAGACGACGCCTTCCTGGATGCGCGCGCCGCCCGAGTCGTTGAGGCCGACGAGGGGCGCTCCGACCTTCATCGCGAGATCCATGAGCTTGCAGATCTTCGCGGCGTTCGTCTCGGATAGCGACCCGCCGAAGACCGTGAAGTCCTGCGCGAACACGAAGACGGGCCGGCCTTCGACGCGGACGGAGCCCGCGACGACGCCGTCGCCCGGGATCTCGTTCGAGGGGTCGTCCATCCCGAAGTCGCGGGCGCGGTGGACGACGAAGGGGTCGATCTCGTCGAAGGAGCCGGGGTCCCCGAGGAGCTCGACGCGCTCGCGCGCCGTGAGCTTGCCGGCCTTGTGCTGCTTTTCGCGGCGCTCGGCGCCGCCCCCGAGCCGCGACTTCTCTCTCAGGGAATCGAGCGTCGCGAGCCGTTCGTCGATCGACCGCGTCATGGGTCTCCCTTTACAGCGGGATCTTCTTCTGGGCGGCGAGCATCTTCTTCGCCTTCCGGAACATCTCCGCGTAGTCCACGCCCGCGCTGCGGATCGTCGCCGCGTTCTGCGCGAGAATCTTCTTCACTTCGTCGTCCAGAGCCCGCTCGCGGTCGCGGTCCTCCACGAGGGCGGCCTCGAGCGCCCGGCGCAATTCCGCGGCCGCGGCCGTCTTCACGAGCCCCTCGGAGAGGATGCGGCGCGCCACGTAGGCTGCCTGCGCGGCCAGCCGGGCGTCTGACAAGGCCATAGGACATTCGAGGATATCCCACCCTCGAGACGACCGTCGGCCTACGGATTGAGTCGCAGCTGGAGGGTTCCGCCGGGCGGAAGGACGCCGGAGACGCAGGCTTCGGGCGGGATCTCGGCGTCCTCGTCGAAGTCGCCGTACTCCAGCCCGCAGAGAGCGTACGACCCCGCCGAGACACGAAACGTCGACTTCATCACCGAGACCGTGGACCCCGAGGCGTTCTGCGGAAGGTCCCGAAACTGGAACCACGAGAGCTTGCACCCGTTGGCGACGAGCGTCCCGGTCCGGCGTTCTCCCCGCGGGGTGAATTCCAGCGAGAGCGTGCCCGGCTTCTCAGCCACGGGCACGTCCTGCTCGCTCTCCGAGGCGGGGACCGGCACGAGTCGGGCCGCCTTCGAAGGATCCACGACGAGGAGACACGCGTTCTCGCCGCCGCCGCGGACCGTCATCCGGAAGCGGCCGTCGGCGGGAGTCGTTCGGATTTCATAGAAGGGTGAAGAGACGATTCGAATGCGCGCACCGGCGGCCGGATCGCCCGACGGAAGTACGGCGCGCCCCTTCGGGGTGTACGTCGGCCGGATTTCGAGCGCGATGAAGCCCGGATCCACCCAGGCGCCGCTGACGCGCAGCGACTTCCACGCCGACCAGTCGAGCCCGCCCGGCCCCGCGGGCGCGGTGGCGTGAACCGTCATCCACCCATCGACGACCTTGTCCCACGTGAACCAGCCTCCCTCCACCTTCAAAGGCTCCTGAAAGCCGGACACGGAAAGCGAGGCGACGGGGACGGGCACGTTCTTGAGGTCCACGATCTCGCCCTGGATGACCTTGCTCACGACACGGATCTCGACGTCGGGCGGCGTGCCGTCGCGGAAGACGGGGTCCACCTTCACGTCGAACGTCGTCTTGAAATGCGGGCGGTCCGCGGCGACCGTCACGCTCCACCAGCCGTCGCGCGGGAGGACGCCTTCGAACGTCCCGTCCGTCTTCGCGGCGAACGGGACCGACACGAGCCCGTCGCGGTCCGTGAACGTCACGCGCCCCGAGAGGGGCTTCTTTCCGAGCACGAGCCTCGCGCGAAACGCGCTCGTGCCGGCGCGCACTTCGCGCGGTTCGGCGCTCCCGTCCCATTCGAAGGCCTTCTCGTCCGCCCACCAGCCGCCACCGGCCTCCGTCTTCACGCGCAGCCGGTAGAACGACCCCGGGCGCGCCGCAGTGGAGGTCCACGCCCCTCCCGCGTCGACGGGGCGCTCGTCGACGGGCTTCCGACCTTCAGAAGATTCTTCGAAAAGCTGGACGTGCCAGACGCCGCCCCTCGGGTCCGTCGCAGGGACCACGCGAACGGTGAGCGCGGCCGGAGTCCCGGCCACGGCCGCGGCCAGCGCGAGGACGAGCCCGAGCGGTGCCGGCATCCTTCAACGATATACGCCGGCCAGGCCGGCCGCGTCGTGGGATTCCCGCGCGCTCCTACAATCCTTCGTGTTGAACGACGCCGTCACGGTCTTCCGCGAGGACGCGGAGGACGCCGTCCGCATCGTCTCGGGGATGCTCCGCCGCGGCGAGGGCGGCGAGGCGTTCCGCGAGCGCCGCCGCGCGATCGCGTGGAGCGCGACGGAAGCGGGCCTCCAGTCGCCCGCGATCGTGGAGGAAAGCGGCACCGCCGTGCGCGTCACGCGCGGGAAGGACTCCCTTCTCGTCGCATGCGACGGCGACGGCCCCGAGGCGCTCCGCGCCGTCGTGCGCGAGGCCTCCCGCCGCGCTGGCGGCTCCCCGTTCTTCAAGACGAAGGCGGCGCCGCCGCGCCGCGTCGACACCGGTCCTTCCGGCCCCGACGAGGAGGGGCGCGCGACATTGATCGCGTCCGCGCTCGCGCGCGCCCTGCCGGACCCCCGCGGCCTCTCGATGACGCTCGCGATCGCGCGCGTCACGGTCTCGCGCGCCGTCGTGACCGCGCGCGGCCTCGTGCCCTGCGGCGAGGCGACGCGCCTCGAGGTGACGGGCGTCCTGAGACGGACCGGCGCGACCCGCTCGTTCGCGTTCCAGTCCTCGGCGCCGTTCGCTTCGGCCTGCGACGCGCTTGCCCGCGCCCTCGCGGAGGCGACGCGCCCGGTGCCGGCGCACCGTGCGCCGGAGGGCCGCGTCGACGTCGTGCTCTCGCCAGAGGCGGCCTCCGTCTTCTGGCACGAGGCCGTCGGCCATCCGCTCGAGGCCGAGGGCGGCGAGCGCACGTCGGTCCTCACGCGCGTCGCGCGCGCCTCCGTCGCGCCGCCCGGGTACTTCGTGACCTCTGACCCGACGCGCCGCGAGCTGCCCGGCTCGTATCTCGCCGACGACGAGGGCACGCCCGCGCGCCCTGTCCCGCTCCTCGAGGACGGCCGCGTGGCGGGCGTCCTCACCGACCGGCGCACCGCCGGAGCCGAGACGAACGGCCACGGCCGCTGCGGGGACTTCCGCCGGCCCCCGCGCCCGCGCCTCTCGGCGCTCACCGTGTCCGGCGGCCGCGCGAGCCGCGACGAGCTCCTCGACGCCTGCGGCGGCGGCCTCTACGTCCGCGAGATCTCCGCGGGGCACATCGATCCCGAGTCCGGGCGGTTCTCGCTCTTCGTCGAGAGCGCCGACCTCGTGCGCCGCGGGCGCCTCAGCGCCGCCGTCGCGCCCTTCGTTCTCACCTCCGACGTGCTGACGGCCCTCCGCAACCTCTGGGGCGAGGCGGGCGAGGTCTCCGCGCCGGCGAGCGGCCTCGGCCTCTGCGTCAAGCGGGGCGAGCCGCTGCCCGTCGGGGGCGCTTCCCCCGCGATTCTCCTGCGCGGCCTTTCGGCCGTTCCGGGCCGGCCGTGACGGCGCCGGCCGACACCCTGTTCGAGGAGGTCCTCGCCGCGGCGTCCGCGTCCGCGCACGACGGCGAGGGCGGGGAGGTCTACGAGCGCCGCGGCGCCGCGCTCGAGCTCGTCGAGGACGAGCACAGTCTCCACGCGAGCGTCTCGACCGAGCGCGGCTTCGCCGTGCGCCTGTTTCGCTCCGGCCGCACCTCGTTCGCAGCGTCCGGCGCAGCAAGCGCGAGATCCCTGCCTGCCGAGGCCCGGCTCCTCCTCTCGCGCTCGCGCTCGCGCCGCGGCGCGCGCCCCGCCCCCGCCGTCGCGGGAGCGGCGCCTCCGGAATTCCTCGCGCCGCCGGTGCGCCCCGACGAGGTCGCCGCGCGCGGCCTTCTCGTCGCGTTCCGCCGCGCGCTCGCGGCCGCGAGCGACGGGGCGGTTCTCCTCGGCGAGGCGGCGCTCACGCTGGGTGCGAGGACGGAGCGCGTCGCGACGACGGGTGGACGCGACGTCTCCTTCGGAAGTGCGTCCGCGACGCTCGTGGCAACCGTGTCGGCGCGCACGGGGGCGGGCCGCGCGTCCGCGCGGGTCGTCGCGGCCGCCGCGCGCCCCGAGGAGCTCGGCCTCGCTCGCCTCGCGCACCACGCCGTCGACCGCGTCCTGCTTCCCCTGAAGGGCCGCCCTCTCGACCCGGGCCGCTGGGACCTCCTGCTCGACCCGCTCGTGGCCGCATCGATCGTCGCGCGCCTCGCCCCCGCGTTCTTCGGCGAGGAGGAGGACGGCTTCCTCGCGGCGCGCACGCGCGACGGGCGCGACGCGCTCGCGGCCCCGGCCCTGACGCTCGTGGACGACGCGTCCGCGCCGGGCGGCCCGGCGCGGACGACGCACGACGCGGAGGGAACGCTCCAGGGGCGCACGGTCGTCCTCGAGCGCGGCCGCCTCGCGACGCGCCTCACGGACGTCGCGGCCGCCCAGCGCCTCGGCACCGGAGCCACGGGCAACGCCTTCCGGCGTGCGTTCTCCGAGCCCCCGGCGATCGGCGTCACGAACTTCTTCGCGGACCCGTCCTCGGGAGTCCCGCCGCTCGATCTCCTGCGCTCCCTCGCGCGCGGCTTCTACGCCGCCGTGCTCCTCTCGCGCCCGCAGGTGGACCTCGCCGCGGATCGCTTCCGCCTGCACGCCGCGGGCTACTGGGTCGAGAAAGGCCGGGCGACGGAGGCCGTCTCCGAGACGCTCCTCTCGGGCCGCCTGTCGGAGCTGCTGCGCGGGATCGAAGCCGTCGGGGACGACCTGAAGTTCATCCCTGCCGCGGGAGGCGGCGCGGGGTCCCCGACTCTCTTCGTCCCGAAGTGGAAGGGCTGAGCGTCAGCCGACGCCGGGACCCGGAGGGGGCGGCGGCGCGGGCGTCGTCGTGCTGCCGGGATCGGGATTCGTGGCGGGACGCGGCGTCTTCGCGGGAGCGGGCCCGGCGGGCGACGTCTGCGGGAACCAGGGCGGCGCTTCCTCGAGGCCGCTGGACCGGGCCGGGGCCGCGGGCGCGCTGACGACCGGGGCGGGAGGCGGCGCCGGGCGGCTGGAGCTCACGGGCGGAACCGACGTGACGACCGCTCCGCCGGCGGCCGGGGCGGCGATGGCCGCGGGCCCGCCGCCCGGGCCCGCCGGGGCCGCGGTTCGCCCGCGCGCGTCGTCGGACACGACCGGCCCCGGCGCCGCCGCGACCGCGACGCGGCCGGCCTGGAACGACGTCAGGACGTCCGGCTGCGCGAGCTGTTCGGTCGACGGAAGCGCGGCGCGAGCGAACCGCGCGTCGAACGTCTCGAGCAGGACGCGCGCCTTCAGGCGCGACTGCAACGCATAGGGGTTCCGCTTCACGTCGAAGAGCGACGTGTCGACGCGCAGCGAGCGCGCGTAGGCCTGCGTGGCCGCGTCCGCGTACCCGAGCTTCTCCTCGGCGAACCCGAGCATCCACCATGCGGGCCAGTTGCCCGGATCGCGGTCGACCGCCGTCTTGAAGGCCGACCGCGCCGAGCCCCAGTCCCCGCGCGTCGTCTGGACGAGTCCCGCGTTGTACGGGGCGCGCCCGTCCTTCTTGTCGAGATTCTGCGCCGTCTCGAACTCGCGCAGCGCGTCGCGCCAGAAGCCGTCCCGCGCGATGAGGCACCCGAGGTCGTTGTGCAGCGACGCGTCGTTCGGTGTCTGGTCGAGGCGGGAGAGGATTTCGAGCGTGGCCCTGTGCTGCGGGTTGGCCGGGTCGAGGAAGGCCTTGTAGACGTCCTTGGCCGCCGCGGGGAGAGCCAGCAAGAGAACGAGGATGGCAGCGGAACGAACGGAGCGGGCGAGCGTCATGGTTTCCCTTTCGCGGGCGCGGGCTGCGGCCGGCCGACGAGCCGGACCTTCCCCTCGCGGGTCTGGACCTCGAACGCGAGGCGCGTGGCGCCCGTCGTCCGGCGGATCTCGGCGGCCTGCTTTTTCACGAGGTCCTCGAATCGTTCGTAACGGAGCTTCGAGACGTCCTCCCCTCCCGCCGCGCGCGCCGCGCAGAAACGGTCGAAAAGCGACTTCATGTCGCCCCGTCCGACCGCTTTTACGGACGTGGAGCCCTCCCCGTCGGAGGAGACCGACTTCGGCCGGTGGGCAGGCGGAGGAGGGGGGGCCGCCGCCGCGGCCGGCCGGGGCGCCCGGAAGAGGCCCCGCCCCTCTTCCTTTGCAGAGAGGCGCTTGTCCCAGAGCTCCGTGAGCACCGTGAACCGGCCCTGCAGAGCCTGGAGCCGGAACCGTTCGGCGGCGCGCTCGACCTCGACGTTCCCGACCCGCCTAAGAATTTCGTCGACCTTCCGGCGGGACGCCACGGGCGGCGTCTTGAGGTCGCCCGCGAAGAACCGCTCATAGTCGACCTTGAGGGAGGTCAGGCTCCTTTCGAGGAGGTCGAGGTCGCGCTCAATCGAGACCGGCATGGGCGGAAAGTAGTCTACATTCCGTGCCATGGATTCCGGCCCGCGGCCGCCCTCGATGGACCGGCTCCTCGAGAGCCCGTCCGGCCGCGCCCTCTCCGGGCGGCACGGCCGCGAGCGCGCCAAGGCCGCCCTGCGCGAGGCGGCTGCCCGCTGGCGCGAGGCGCCGGCCGGGGACCCGCTCGAGGAGATCCTGCAGGGCGCCGCCGCGCGCCTCGCGGCCCGGTGCGCACCGGGGCCGGTGCGCGTCCTCAACGCCACCGGCGTCCTCCTCCACACGAACCTCGGGCGCGCCCCGCTGGCCGCGGCCGCCGTCGAGGCCGCCGCGCGCGCCGCGGGTTTCTCGACGCTGGAATTCGACCTCGCGACTGGCGAGCGAGGGCGGCGCGGCGAGCACGTCCGTCCGCTGCTTCTCGAGCTCTTCGCACCGGGACGCGAAGGCGTCGACGCCCTCGCCGTCACGAACGCCGCCGCCGCCCTCCTCCTCGCCCTCGACACGCTCGCGAACGGCAGGCCGGTCGCCGTCTCGCGCGGCGAGCTCGTCGCGATCGGCGGCGACTTCCGCGTGCCGTCGATTCTCGGAAAGAGCGGCGCCTCGCTCCTCGAGGTCGGCACGACGAACAGGACCACTCTCGCGGACTACGCCGAAGCGCTCGACGCCGGCGCCGCGGCCGTCCTCAAGGTGCGCCCCTCGAACTACCGGGTCGTCGGCTTCACGGAGGACGTCGCGCTGGCGGATCTCGCGGTCCTCGCGCACGCACGGGGGGCGGCGCTGGTCTTCGACGCGGGCGCGGGCGCGCCGCGCCGGTTCGAGGAGCCGGGCCTCCGGGACGAGCCCGTCCCTCTCGAGGCGCTCGACGCCGGCGCAGACCTCGTGTGCTTCTCCGGCGACAAGGTCCTCGGCGGCCCGCAGGCCGGTATCCTCATCGGCCGCGCGGAGCTCGTCGCGCGCTCCGCGAAGAACCCGCTTGCGCGCGCCCTGCGCCCGGACAAGCTCGTCCTCGGCGCGCTCGCGGCGACGCTCGACCTCCACCTCTCCGGCCGAAGCGGCGACGTCCCGTTTTTCCGGATGCTCGGAGCTTCCCTGGATTCCCTGCGACTGCGCGCCGGCCGGCTGGCGGAAAGGGCGCGGGCCTGCGGCTTCGAGGCCGAGGCCGTCGCGTCGACGGCCATCGCCGGAGGAGGCGCGGGGGCGGAGTCGACGCTGCCCTCGGCGGCCGTCGCCCTTCGCCGGCCGGGCCTCGCGGCCGACGCCCTCGCCGCGGCCCTCCGCGCTCTCGCGCTGCCCGTCGTCGCGCGGATCGAGGACGGACGCGTCCTCCTCGACCTCAGGAGCGTCGCCGAGGAAGAGGACGCGGAACTGGGAGAGGCGCTCGAGGCGCTCGGGGCCTAGCGCTTCCTGACCGTCGCCCCGCCGAACGTCCCGACGGGAATCACCCTGCCGCGGCAGCGCCCCCGGTCCGCGACGACGACCGGGAACGGTTTGTTCGTGATGCCGGTGAACGCGACGTCGTCGATCTCCCAGAGGTTCGAGCCCGTCGTGAAGAGCCCGCCACGCCGGAATCTCACGAGGACCGTCTTTCCGGCGAACGACGAGCCGAGGGACACGGTGACGCTCGAGAGGGCCGGCCAGCCGGGGCTGTCTCCCGCGAACGCCACGCGGTTCCGGAGCGGGTTTCCGGAACCGGCGAGGCGCTGGGGGTACGGAGTCGAGATCGAGAGCGAACCCACGTCGAACCAGGTCGCGCCGCCGTCGTCGGAGGTTTCGAGAACGCCACCGTCGTAGTAGGTGACGGGGTCCCCAAAGGTGAAGAACGAGTAGCGGTGCCGGAACGTGAAGGAAAACGCCCCGGACCCCACGACGAGGGGCGGCGACACGAGTCGGACGTCGAACGCGTTCGAGTCGCCGCGCGTCGACCAGCGGTGGTCGAACGGCGTGACCTCGAGCCGCACGAAGGCGTCTTTCGGGTCGAGCCCCGCGTCCCGGTCCGCCTTCCACGGGCTGAGAGCGGATTCGACGTCGTCCGACGCCGATGCGAGAAGCACGTCGTCGTCGTTCCCCCGCACCGTGAACGAGGCCGTCTCGTCGGCGATCATCCCGGCGTCCCGAAGCGTCAGGTTGAACCCGAGGCTCTGGACCCCGGTCGTCCCCGCCGCGAGCCGCACGGGCAGGGACACGCTCGTCGCCTGCGTCGGGTCGGTCGACGGAACGCTCACGGTCGCTCCGGAGGGGAAGGAGACCGCGGGGTTCGAAGACGACACCGAGAATTGCGTGGCCGAGAGCCGTTCGGAGCCCCGGTTCTTCAGCGAGAGCGTGAGGGTCCCCGTCTCTCCCGCGTCGAGGTGGCCGTCGCGATCGCACGGCGCGGCGGAGTCGTCGAGCGCCACCGACACGATCCCGAGGTCGCCGCCGACGTCGAAGCTCTCGACGGTCCCCGCGTTGTTCGCGTCGTAACGGTCTCCCGCCGCCGCACGGGGCCCCGCCCCCCGCTTCGCGAACGCCCGGACGAAGAGCGCGTGGTCGTCCCGGTCGCTGGCGTACGCAACCGCGAGCAAGGCGTCACGCGCCTCGAGAAGCGTCGGGTTGACCGGCGTGAGCTTGAGAGACGCGACGAAGTACGCGCGCATGCGGTCGCGGGCCTGGTCGAACGTGAGGCGGCCCGTGTCGCGGAGAAGCGCCGCGTAGCACTCCCACAGCATCGTCGTCCAGACTTCGCCCGTGTTGTGGACCTCGGCGTTCGCCGACCCGTCGTCCGGGTACGCGATCGGCGCCGTCGTCGGGAGCGCGACGCCGTTCGTGATGTGCCTGTAGGTGAGCGGGGCCTTCGTCATGTCCGTCGAGTACGGATACCGCCGGATCCCGAAGTACCACCACATGTTGTCCTGAAAGCCGTTGTCGCCGCCGCCGAGGACGTAGCCCCCCATCGGATAGAGGCCGCCGAAGCCCGCGTTCCCCGCCAGCGCCGCATCGCCGGCCTGCACGGTCAGAAGGAGCGCCGAGAAGTCGCTCCACCCTTCGCCGAGGCCCCGGGACTGGTTCGCGCTCAGCCCGTTTGCGTTTCCGACGAGCCGGTTCGAAAGGTAGTGCGCCCACTCGTGCGCGACGATCTGGGTGTCGATCGTGCCGTCGCGATTCACGGCGGCCTCGCGCGCCATCGTGACGGCGAGGCCCTGGGAGAGAAACGTCTTCAGCGCGGCCCCGTCGGACTGGCCGAGAAAGACGGACGGGATCGTGTACGGGAGAGGCGTCACGCCGGCTGAATCGGCCATCGTGAGGAGGCCGTCGCCCTGGTTGTTCACGACGATGACGCCGACCGCACCCGCGACCTGAACGTTTGCGACCTTGATCACGAACGCGCACGTTCCGCGGTCGACGAGGGCGATCCTTCCGATGAGGGCCGGACCGTTCGTGATCGGCTCGCACGCGTCGCCCGCCGGCGCGACGCCGTCGGCGGCAGCGACGACCGGGCCCGGAACGGAGAACGCCTGCGGGCCGAAGGCCGCAACGCCGATGTTCAGGTTCCGGACCGCCGCGGGCGGCGCCGTCACCGTGAGCCCCCGGCGGACCTGCGCGGACCACACGTACATCTGCATCCGGGGCCGGCCGCCGTCGGAAGGCGTCGACATGTTCGCGTTGTCCGTCCCCGAGTAGTCCTGCGCTTCGGCGCGCATCGCGTCGCCCTCGATGCCGCCGCGCCCGTAGTTCGAGGCCTGCGCGTTGCCGGCGACTTCATTGAAGCCGACGTCGTAGTACCAGTCGTGGAGGAAGTTCGTCACGTAGAAAAGCTGCGCGATCGCGGCCTTCCTCTGGTCGTCGCTCGCGTCCGGCGCCTTCGCGACGTCGTACGTGCGGTCGAAGACGCCCGGCGCCGTGACGTTCGCGCGGAAGTCGCCCGCCCCAAACCCGTCGGGCGCGCCGAGGTCCGCATACGCGTCCACGTTGTTGCCGTTCGTTTCGGTCGCACCCGCCGGGAGCCACGGGTCCTTCGTCGAGATCGGCCCGGACGCGAGCGTCACGAGCGACGGTGCGACGAAGGGCGCCTGCCAGCGATCGGGCGTCGTGCCGGGGTACGGGTCGCCGCCGCGCCCCTGCGGCCCGTTGAGAGGCGCCTTGAGCCCGCTCGTCTCGGCCCAGACACGGTAGGTGAATCCGTCCGAGGCCGTGAGGTTGTGCCGGTAAAGGAGCGAGCCGTCCTCCGCGGAGAGGACGTAGGCGTAGAGGTCGGACCCCGCGCCGTCCGCCGCGACATCCACCTCGAGGTACCACGCCGGCACGAGGGAGGAAGGCAGGTGGAAGAGGACCTTCTTCGGGCGCGTCGGCGTCGCGAGGCCCTCGGCGCCGAAATCCGCGAGCGCCCGCGCGAGCGCGTCGGCGGCTGTGAGCACGAAGGCGGGCTCGGAGAGGCCCGCGACGGTCGGCAGGTAGCCCGCAACCGCAACCCGCTCGTAGGAACGGTCCAGCGCGATGCGGATTTCGTCCCGGAAGACGGGCACGCCGAACGCCTCCTGCCGGAGCTGGACGACGATCGGGCCCTTCCCCGTGTCGTGGACCTGCACGAGCGGCGCGCGGGCGATGTCTTCCTCGGAAAGGCCCCAGAGCGGCGCGAGGTCGAGGAGGTGCGCCCGCGCCGCGCCCTCGGCTTCTACGCCCTTGCTGAGCAGGGCGCGGCGGCCCTTCTCTCCGGCGCGAGCGGGCTGGAGAAAGGTCGGAACGCCGAGGCGCTCCTCGACGTGGACGGCCGTGCCGGGCCGGGACACCTCGTCGGCGGGGCGAGCGAGCGAGCGGCGCGCGGGCGGGGCTGCGGCAAATGCGTCGACCTCGGGCAGGGTGCGCGAGACGGCGGGAAACGCGAGGACGAGCATCACAGCGCCCGCAAGGGACCGGACCGTCGCGTTCATGTTGAGACGCATTCTAGTGCGAGACGCTTCAGAGTCCCAGCTCCTTGATCCGCTGGACGAGGCGCCGCACGTTGACGCCGAGCTCCTCGGCCGCGCGCGCCTTGTCGCCGCCCGTCTCGTCCAGCGCCCGCCGGATCCGGGCGGCCTCGCCCGCGCGCTTCCAGCGCTCGGCGACCTCCTCCAGCGTCCCGTCGAGGGACGGGTGCGGGACCGCGCTCTCGCCCGGCAGGCCCACGACGATGTCGGCGGGCCGCACGACCTCGCCGGGCGCGAGCAGCACGGCGCGCTCGATCACGTTGCGCAGCTCGCGCACGTTGCCGGGCCAGTCGTGCGCCGCGAGCCTCTCGAGGGCGCCCGGCGAGAACGCGAGTTCGCGCTTCTTCACCTGGCGCGCCGCCGCCGCGCCGAAGCTCTTGACGAGCGCCGGGATGTCCTCGGGCCTCGTGCGCAGCGGCGGGAGGTGCACGGGAAACACGTCGAGGCGGTAGAAGAGGTCCTCGCGGAAGGTGCCGCTCTTCACGCGCTGGGCGAGGTCGCGGTTCGTCGCGGCCACGAGCCGCACGTCCACGGTGATGGGGACCGTCCCGCCGACGCGCAGGAACGTGCGCTCCTCGACGACGCGCAGGAGCTTCGCCTGGGCCGCGGGCGGGAGCTCCCCGATCTCGTCGAGAAAGAGCGTCCCGCCGTCCGCGAGCTCGAAGCGCCCGGCGCGGCGCTCCGTCGCCCCCGTGTAGGCGCCGCGCTCGTGCCCGAAGAGCTCGTTCTCGACGAGGCTCTCGGGCAGCGCCGCGACGTTCACGGCGACGAACGGCCCGGGTGCGCGCGGCGAGAGGGCGTGGAGCGCGCGGGCGAAGAGCTCCTTGCCCGTGCCCGACTCCCCGGTGAGGAGGACGGTGACGTCGGACGGCGCGGCGCGCCGCACGCGCTCGAGCGCCTCGGCGAGCGCGCGCGACGAGCCGACGATCTGCGGCATGCCCGCGAGCCCGGCCTCCTCGGCGAGCAGGACGCGCGCGACCGCCGACCGGCGCGCCCGCACGTGGCGCTCGACGAGGAGGAGCAGGAGGTCCGGGTCGACGGGTTTGCTCAGGAAGTCGGCCGCGCCGCCCTTCATCGCCGTGACCGCGGTCTCGACCGTCCCGAAGCCCGTGAGGACGACGACCGGGACGGACGGGTCCCCCGCGACGGCGGCCTTGAGGACGGCGATGCCGTCGGCGCCGGGCATCTTCAGGTCCGTCAGGACGAGGCCGTAGCGGCGGCCCTCCCCGAGCCGGCGGACGGCCTCCTCGCCGGTCGCCACGGCCTCCACCGAGTAGCCCTCGTTCGTGAGGGTCTCGGCGAGCATCGCGCGCAGCGACTCACGGTCCTCGACGAGCAGGATCTCCGCGCTCATCACGGCCGGCCCGGCCGCGCGCTCAGGTGGACGGCGGCTTGGCCGTCGTCCGCGGGCCGTCGGGCGGCGGCAGGAACGCCCCGCTCGCCGGGTTTCCGACCGGCGCGTTCGCGGACGGAGGCGCGACGTCCGGCCTCGGAATCGGCACGAGGGGCGGCGCGGGAGGCGGCGTCGGTACGGGCGTCGGCTCGCCCTCGGCCGTTCCGTCGCCCTTCGCTCCCGATCCGGCCGCGCCAGGCTTCGTCTTGTCGTCCGCGGACTTCGGAGGGATCGGAACCTGCCAGTGCGGCATGTAGCGGAACGACGCAGCCTCGCCCTCGAAGGGCGCGGTCGCGGTGAACGTGGACTTCTCTCCGGGCTGAAGGGTGTCCTTCGCGACGCTCGCGAACACGTTGGAGAACGACCGCCCGTCCCGGCCCACGGCTTCGATGGTGACCGTGATCGCAAGCGCCGGCCCCGACCCGCTGTTGATGACGCTGCCCGAAAACGTGTACCCGTCCTTGTTTCGGGTCGCGGTCGTATTCGCCACGTCGACGCGGCCCTGACCGTCGGCGTTCTCCTTGGGGGCGGCCTCGTCTCCGAACCCGTGCGCCACCGAGTCGTCCGTCAGCGTGACGACGGACTTGCGGCCGCTCTTCTGTCGGGCGGCCTCGGCCGGTGTCAGGGGCTTTATGAGGGACGGCGTCGCCGCCGGGGCGGGCGCGGCGGCGCGCGCCTTCGCCTCGGCCGTCTTCGCCTGGTCGATCTCCTTGAGCGGGACCGAGAGGAGGACGCCGTCGGCCGTCGTGATGAGCGCGTTCGCACCCTTGGTGACGACCGGCTTTTTCGTGGTGATCGAGCGGCCGTCCTTCAGCCAGATCTCATCAGCGGGAGCAGGCGCCGCCCCGACCGCTAGTACCGCAACGGCGATCAGAAGCCGACGCATGAGGCCTCCCTCTGGAAGAAATGCACCGTCATTTTACACGGCCCGCCTCCCGGAGAGCTCAGCGAGCCGTCGCGTAAGGCGGCGGAAGGTCGAGGCGCTCCTCGCGCGGCTCCCGGTCGAAGCGGATGCGCCTCTCGGGCTTCGGGTCCCAGCCGATCGGCGCCGCTCCCGGAACCGATCCCGGACGCGGACCGTTCATCGGCACCGTGAACTCCGGGGCCGGTTCGCCCGAGGCGCGCAAGAGCCGCTCGGGCGAGCGCGCGACGAGTGCGATCCGGAGGGCCTGGAGACGCGAACGCCCCGAAGCGTCCTCCATGTCGCCGTCGGACGGCGCCGCGCTCCCCGGCTCGATCCCGCGCCATTCCACGTTCCCGCCTGCGTCTCCGAGGCCCCACCCGACCTGCATGTCCTCGATCTCCTCGCCGGCGCCGTGAATGTCCCACCGGCCTTTTCCGGTCCACCGGGCGACCGCGAGGAACGGATTCGGAAAGCGCAGGGACTCTGGATCGCTTCCGGGGACGAAGTCCGGCGGGCGCCCTTCGAGACCCCGGGCGACGAACCAGACGAGGTCGTCGAACGCGCCGCCGGCGGTGACGTCGGCCAGCCGGGCCGCCGCGCCGGGCTCTCCGCCGCGGTTACTCGCCCGCGCGTCCTCATCCGTGAAGTCCACGACGAGGTCCAGCGCGCCGTCCATGCCGCGATCGGCGACCGACACGACGCGCGCGACGGCCCATAGGCCCGCGCCGTCGCGCACGAAAAAAAACGCCTTGCCGCTGCGCAAGGCGTCGGTGACGCGGGCCCGCACGGCGTCCAGCCCCGGGCCGGCGGGCGCCCGCAAGGGCACTTCCGCGGGTTGCGCGCGCGCCCGTTCCGCCACCGTTTCATCCGAACCGCCAACGTGCGCTTCGAGACGCACGAGCGGCGACCGGATCGCGCCCCTCAGCCCGAGCTGATCCGTCCCGGAGCGGACGGCGACGGGAGCGTCGCCGCCCGTCGGATACTCGTCGGGACCCGAGGTCCCCGTCTGGTCCGCGACGAGCCGGATCGCATCGGCCAGAGGCAACCCTCCAGCCGCGGCGGCACGCACGTCCGCCCGCAACATCCGGAAGGCCGTCTCGAGCACGGCTTCAGGCGCGACCGGAGCGGAGACATCGCCCCCGATCCGCGTGCCGCGGTCGACGATCCTCAGGACGATCCAGGCGGCGAGCCCGAGCAGGGCAAGCGTCAGGAGCAACTCCGCGAGCGAAAAGCCGGCGGAGCGCTTTCGGGCCGGTCCCGCGTCCATCCACGGGATCTTAACGGGACAGGTCCGAACCTTCAGGTCAGTCCCCTACTTCACGTCCCTCCACCAGACGGGAACGAACGTCGGGATTCCCGAGAGGGAGTTGATCGGAACCGGCACGGCCGTCAGGCTCGCGCTCGCGTCGCGGCCGATGCCGCTCTTGGCGGCGAAGAGCCCCTTGTCCGTGAGCGTGATGCCGCTCGCCGCCCCGACCCCGGCGCCGTATGTCTCGATCGCCGTCGTCATGCCGGGCTTGTTCGGGTCAGGAGCCAGGACCGGAGCCGAGCACAGAGGCGACGAGGAGAAGTTCAGGATCACGACATAGGACCTGCCGTTGCAGCCGGCATCCGGGTCGTACAGCAGGAAGACCGCCTTCTCGTTCCCGACGCCAGTGCTGTCCACGACCATGAGCGGGGCCGAGGTCACCTGGGTCCGGGGACCGAGGGTCGTCTGGCCCAGAGCAAGCAAGGGATCGAGGGCCGGAAGCGGGATGTCCGCGACGCGCTGCTTCAGGATGTACTGGTGATTCGGGGTCTTTCCGAGCGGAGCGGTCCCGAAGGCCGCGTCTGCAATCTTCTTCGGGCCCACGCCGACGTAGAGGTACGGCGTGAAGGGCGGGATCGAGGCCGGGTAGGGAGAAGGCGGGTCGCCCGAGCGGTTCACGTTCCAGCCCGAAACCGTAGGGCTCGTCTCGTACAGGCTTCCGCTCGCCATCGCGTAGATCTGGCAGCCTGACGTGCCCTGGCCCGTCGCCGCCGGCGGGTAGTAAAGCGGCTGAGGCGACGCCGTGCCGGCGGCGCCGGACGTCACGCGAGTCGTGCCGTCGCCGAGCGTCGTCGTCGTCGTCGCGGTGCCCGAGGCGGAGTTGAGGTCGATTCCGACCGCCGTGTTGGGAGTGCCCGTGAAGTCCGTCTTCTTCCAGTTGAACCAGATCTGGCCGTTCAGGTCGGCCTGGAGATCGAGGTCCGCGACGTTGTCGGGAAGGTAGCCCGGCGATTTCGTCTGGAAGAACACGCCGTCCGCGAACGACTGCTGCCCCACGAGCGGCGACGGCGCCGCGGTCCCCGCGAGCGTCACGGCCGCGTTCAGCGTCCCGTCGCGCGGGTCGACGACGAACGCCGTCGCGTCCTGGGACGCCGCCCTCAGGCTCGCCGGATTGATCCCGGCTCCGAAGAACAGGCGGCTCGTCGAGAAGCCGTCCGGCGCGAGGGCCGGCACGCTCCAGGTCCCGTGGAGGAGGTTGCCGAATCCAGGGGGATCCGAGGAGGGATCCGAGGAATCCTTCGTCCAGAGAATCTGGACGGGCTTCGCGGCGTCGTAGTTGGGATCGTGCGGCACGCTCGGCACCGCCGACGCGTAGCCGGGGAACGGGTGCGTGATGTCGATCGCGGCGATGACGTCGCCGCCGGGCCCTTCCGTCAGGAGACCGACCGTCCTGTAGCCGCCTGCGCCGAAGTAGACGTCCGCAAACCGGAAGGAGTTGGCAACGCCCCAGGTGTGGAGGTCCAGCAGGCCGACCTGACCGGTGACGTTGTCGTTCGACGCGGCCCCGGCCTCGAAGTTCTTGTAGAGGCTGACCTGGTTCCCGAGCATGTTCGGCGGAAGGAGCGCGAGGACCTCGGTCCCGTCGTTGAAGTCGAACGCGTGGAGCATACCGTCGTCCGAACCGATCCACGCGAGAGGCCGGCGCGACGCGTAGGTCGCTTCGAACGGTCGGTGGTCCGCGACGTTTCCGAACTGCTTGTACTGGTAGGGGCCGCCGACGACGGCCGGCGTCGAGTTGACGAGCGGGCCGAGGAGCCACCCCTTCGACTTGCACGGGTCGACGACGTCCTTCGCGAAGCGCGGTACGTTCTTGAGCGTGCCGTCGAAGCCGCGGACGAAGTCCACGACGTTCGCCGTGAAGGCCGGGCCGTCGGGTCCGGCGAGCGCCTTCATCGCGGCCAGATTGCCCGCGACGACCGGGATGAGGTCGCCGGTCTTGGGGTTCCACGTGTAGATCGACCGCGTGAGCGGTGTCGGCTGCCAGGATTTCGACGGATCAGGGTCGTTCAGGACCGTTGCGGCGTCCCATTTGAGAACGGGTTTCGGGCCCGCGGTGTCGAAAGCCCGGAGGTGACCCGTCCACGCCGGATAGTCCGTGGACGGCAGGAGGACGATCGACCCGAGAGAGATCGCGCCGCCGGACACCGGGGCGCTCGTCGAATAGTCGCCGCTCGCCGTCGACGCGACGATCTGAAGGAAGGCGTTCACGATCGTCTTCGTGTCCTCCGCGAAGAACGCGTAGTCCGGCTTCGTGGCGTCGTAGGGCGGGGCGCCCTGATCCTGCCGGAACCGGTTCGGCGTGGGCGCCGGCCCGCTTTCGTCAGGAGGTACAGTCGTCGCATCGATGTGCGGAAGGTCCCGATCCCCGACGAGCGCGCAGGACGTCGCGGGCACGGCCTGGTCGAACAGGAGGAAGCCGGCGTCGCCCCGGGCGGCGCGGGCGTCGGAACGGCCGCGGTAGGCGATCCGATTCAGCTCGCAGCGCGAGACCTCGGGCGCGATTCCGATCGCGTACGTGCGGGGCTTGATGACCTCGCCGGCGCCGAACTGGAACGCAAGGTTGTAGACGGCCTCGGCCTCCACGGGAGGATAGTTCACGAAGTCGGAGCCCTTGACGTCAGCCTCGCACGGCCCGTTCGCCGTCGGGAATTTCGGATCCGTGCCTTTGTAGTCCCACTCGAAGCCGGGAGATGCGCCCGTATTGCATGTGGTCGATTGGCCGTCCGTGCACAGGATGACCCCCCACGGCCGGAGGCACTGCTTCTTCGGGTCCGTCTTCCAAGAAGTAAACAGGCTGTCGCCCGCGCCCCGGAGCGCCCCTTTCGTCGGCGTGCCGCCGTTCGCAGACAGGCCGGGATATGCGCCACTCGAGTAGTACTTGAGGCGCATTGAGTCCTCGATCTCCGAGACGTTGCCGGAGTCGTCCGACTTGATCCCGATGACGATGCTGTAGTTCTTGGGGTCCGCGCACGCGTCGGGTGTGGATCCGTCGAAGTCAGAAATGTCCTGGAACGTCATGAGGCCCCAGTTGACCTGGTTCCGCGTGATTCCGACGACGTCGGATGCGTTCCACGTTTCCCAGGTTGGCTGGTTGGCGCCGCCGGTGCCGGGACCTTTCTTGGGGTCCGGATCGCCGATCGCGAAGCCCTTCCTCGTCGTCAACGGGCTCAGGAAGTTTAGCGGCGTGCCGGTGAGTCCGGGGATCGACCCGCCGAGGCCGGAACTGCCCTTACCGCTCGTGTCGCTCGTCAGGTTGTAGATGGGCAGCGGCGGCCCGGGGTCGAGCCCGTAAATGATGTCATTCGCCATGCCGTAGCCGTAGTTGAGCGTCCACTGCCAGTCCACGACCTCACCATGGGGATCAGTGCCCGCAATGATTGGTCCCAACGGGGGATCGGGCGTATACGGGGCGGCCCGGTTGTTGCCCGGGCCGAGTTTGTACGTGGGCACGCCGGCAAAGCCGGCCGCATACGAGATTCCAGGGTTCTCGCCGGGCTTGCACGCGGGGCCGCCCTTGCCGTCGTCGCAGTCGTGCTTCCACGTGATACCCGTGGCAGCGGCAGGCGGAGGGCTCTCCCAGTTCCATGCGCCCGCATTCGAAGCGCCCGACCAATCCACGCTGGCGACGATCGGATCAGGCCAGTCGTCCTGTGTTCCGGCTCCCGGCGCCTTGAAATTCTTGTAGATCGTCACGGAGCTCCCGAGCGCGTTCTTGAGCGTCGCAAGACGCGACGGGCGGTCCCAGTGCAGCGTGTACCGCCACCGATGGCAGCCTACGGGCGCCTCGTTGGTATTGGTATAGGTATTGTGAATCGTCGGCAGAGGCGTCGGAACCGGCGTCGCGGGCACCAGCGGGTTCACGAGGGCGAATTGCACGGCGCCTCTCCCCGCCATCGCGACGACGGCGACGGGCTGCGGGAGCCCCCACTTCGGCGCGGGGGTCGCAACGGGGCGCACGGACGCCATGCGCGCCTCGAATCTTTCGTCCGGCCTGACGAGCGGATCGCGCGGCAGGTCGAGGAAGGCCTTCGGCGTGTTGGTGAACGTGGGCGTGACGGTCACCGTCGGGGTCGCCGTCGATGTCGGCGTGGCCGTCGGCACCGTCGGCGTCGGCGTGTTCGTCGGCGTCGAGGTCGGCGTTTTCGTCGGCGTCGCCGTCGGCGTCACCGTCGGCGTGTTCGTCGGCGTCACCGTCGGCGTCACCGTCGGCGTCGAGGTCGGCGTCCTCGTCGGCGTCCTCGTCGGCGTGTTCGTCGGCGTCACCGTCGGCGTGTTCGTCGGCGTCACCGTCGGCGTGTTCGTCCGAGTGAACGTCGGAGTGAATGTCGGAGTGATCGTCGGCGTGTTCGTGGGCGTTCCCGTCGGCGTCACCGTCGGCGTCCTCGTCGGCGTCGGAGTGATCGTCGGCGTGTTCGTCGGCGTTCCCGTCGGCGTATTCGTCGGCGTCCTCGTCGGCGTCGGCGTGTTCGTCGGCGTGTTCGTCGGCGTGTTCGTCGGCGTCCTCGTCGGCGTCTGCGTGATCGTCGGCGTGTTCGTCGGCGTGTTCGTCGGCGTCGGCGTCGGCGTCCTCGTCGGCGTCGGCGTGATGGTCGGCGTCGGCGTGATGGTGCTCGTGAAGGTGGCGGTCGGCGTCTGCGTCCGCGTCGGCGTCCGCGTCGGCGTCGGCGTGTTCGTCGGCGTCTGCGTCCGCGTGGGCGTGTTTGTGATCGTGAAGGTTGGCGTCACAGTCGGCGTGTTCGTCGAAGTCGGCGTCACCGTCGGCGTGAGCGTGGGAGTGAATGTCGGGGTCACCGTCGGCGTGTTGGTCGCCGTGTGCGTGGGAGTGAGGGTCGGGGTCACCGTCGGCGTGTTGGTCGCCGTTAGCGTGGGCGTGAAGGTGGGCGTCGCGGACGGAGTCAGCGTCGGCGTCACGGTCGGCGTGTTCGTCGAAGTTGGCGTCACGGTCGACGTGTTCGTCGGCGTCCTCGTGGGGGTCACCGTCGGCGTCTCGGTCGGCGTCGTCGTCGGCGTCGTCGTCGGCGTCGTCGTCGGCGTCGGAGTCTGGGTCAGGGTCGGAGTCACCGTCGGCGTCTCGGTCGGAGTGTTCGTCGGCGTCGTCGTCGGCGTCTCTGTCGGGGTATTCGTCGCCGTCGGGGTGTTCGTCGGCGTCTGCGTGGGCGTCTCCGTGGCCGTCGGGGTGGGGGTCATGGTGGGAGTCGGCGTCGCGCCCGGGTTCGGCTCGAGGCAGGCGACGCTCCAGAAGAGACGGCCGACCGAGTCTTCCTCCTCGAGGAGCTTGTTCCCGTGGACGTCCCACCTCATGGAGCCGCTGAGATCCTGCAGGATCAGGAGGTTCGCGCGCAGCACCTGGGCCGTGATCTGCCGGAGCGGGTCGTACCCTTCGGTCGCCGCGCCCTGGAGGGAGCCCGCGCCCCCGAACGCCATCAGGAAGAGAAGGAGGAGCGCGCAGGACTTGCGCACCGGGACCGGGATCCGCAAGGAAAGCCTCGGTTTCATTTGCCCCTCTGCATCGCGGTGCCCGTGCCGCCCGCGTTCAGGCCCTTCTGACTGCTCCCGAAGGAGCCACCCACGGACAGGACGACCTGCTCCTCGAGAATGCGCGTGATCGACGTGCCCGCCACGAGCCGGATCGTCCCGACGGAGACGATGTTGATGATGTTGTCGTTGTCCGTCGTCGCGGTCCCCACCGCGTCGTCGGCGTTGTTGCGGACGTACAGGGAGTACGTGGCGCGGTCGACGACGGGGGTCCCCGCGACGACCGGAACGGGAATGTCGAGATACTTGATCCGGTCCAGGTCCGAGAGGCAGGGCGGGCCCGGGAACGACGAGAGGTCCAGGGGAATCGCGGGATTCCCCCCGCCGGGCACGTTGAGGACCGGCGTCCCGCCGGTGCTCAGGATCTGGGTGAGGGTGATCGGCGCGCAGGTGCTCTTCATGCCCGCCGTGTCGCTGAGGGCGAGCTCCGCGCGCCTGAGGCCCGCGTCCGCCGCGTAGAACGCCGATTTGGCGATCCGCGTGTTACCCGAGAGCCGGTCCTCCATCGACGTGAAATACGCGATGCCGACGCCCACGATCGTGAGGACGAGGAGGACGAGGATCACCGAGACGAGGGCGCTGCCGCGGTTTCTCACGTCAGCTCCCGAGCGTCCGGTTGCGCAGCATGAGCATGGACGTCGCGCGATAATGATCGAACAGGTCGTAGAGCGGCCTCGTCGCGTGCGCAGGGTCCATCGTGATCGGATGGTTCTCCGAAGCGGGCCGGAAATGGACGTTGTTCGTGGTCGCAAGGTCCTCCGTGATGCGCACGTTCGTGAGGTCCTGCGCGCCGAGGCTGAGCCGCGGGGACCGGGACGTGATCGAGAACCGCAGGCCGATGACGTTCGTGATGTCGGTGGGCCCCGCAACGGCCGACGGCCCGGCCTGCGCCGGCACGTAACCGGTCAAAAGCGGATCGGTTGCTTTGGGCAGCCTGTTGTTCACCGTGTTCCAGAACGTCGTCCCGGCGCCCCCCAAGGGGTCGAGCGCGTAGACGTACGCCACCTGGAAGTCTTCCACGTTCTCCATCACGTTCACGAAGGCGGTTCCCGGGTTGTCCGTCGCCGGATCGAAGAGTCCGAGCTTCTGCTGGAGCTTCGGGACGTTGTCCACGGGATCCGTGAGGACCCGGAACGAAATGACCTGGATGCCCGTCACCAGCGAGACCGGGTCCGAAAGATTCGACGATCCGTTCGGCGGGGCCGGGAGGGTGGCCGACTGGGTGTCGACCCGCACGTGAATGTTCCGGAATGTCGAGATGTCCGCGCACGCCCCGTCCGTGAGATAGCCGTCCCTCGGGATCCGGAAGTAGATCCAGTTGCCGTTCCGGTCGATGAGCGTCATGAGGACGCTCTGCGTGCCGTCGAACCCCGTCGCGGCCTTGAACGCGTTCAGGTTGGTGGTGTCGTTGCCGGAACAGCCGCCGCGGAAGTTGAAGTAGAGATCGGCGCCCGGTCCGAGCGCCGGAAACGGCGGGGCGACGAGGTACTTGGCCGGAGCGGTGGGAGCCACGAGCGTCAGAACGTCCGTGCCGAGGTCCCCGAACTTCGTCGAGACGTCCGGCACGGAGACCGCATTTCCGGCCTCGCCTCCGGAGAGGTTGTCGTACGAGGCCTGGACGGGCGCACCACCCAGGTTGTAGTACGTCACGATGGCGTTCGGGCTGGTCCGCGGAGACGTGCGGTCGTTCAAGTCCGAAGCGCCGGCGACGTAATAGGAGAGGTAGTCCACCGCGCGTCGCGACGTCTGCCGCGGCAGCATGAAGAACTGCTGGCGCTCCGCGAAGGCGCGCATCTGAAAGAGCATCGTCATCGCGACGGTCAGGACGATGACGAGCAGCAGCAGCGAAACCATCGCCTCGATGAGCGTGAAGCCCGCGGGGCGACGAGGCCGCTTTCTAGAACTGCGCCACATAGTCCACTCGCTTGCCGCTTTTGAGATCAATTCCGAAGTACCGGGTTGCCGTCTTGACGTCCGTCGGCGTTGCGGAGACCGTGATTACCCACGTGTTCTGCACGAGGTCCCTCTGGATCGTGTACGAGATCTTGTACGGCCCGTTCTCCTGCTCCATCACGTTCGCGCCCGCCGGTCCCCAGTAGGCCCAGGTTGCGTCGGATTTGACGTAGGGAAGGAACGTCTGGGCGACCTCTCCGTGCGCGGCGTCGAGCTGGAGCGGGAGCGTCCCGGCCACCGCCATCGCCGCCCCGGTCGCATGAACCGTATCCGAAAGGATCACCGGAGGAGTCGAGCCGGCGCGGCTCAGATAATAGAAATATCGCACGTTCTCGACGACCTGCTGACACTTGAAGAGCATTTGCGTGCGCGCAGCCGAGCCCTTGTTGATCACGAGCGACACGGAGAACATCTGGAGGATCCCGACGAGGACGAGCGCCATGATCGTCATCGCGAGGAGAACTTCGATGAAGCTCGACCCGCGGGCGGCGCGGCGGGGAGCGAGAGGCCGGATTTTCACTTCATCACCCCCCGAGCTGGTCCAGCCATGCTGCAGTGGGAGACGTGGGAGCGTCGACGGTCGTCTGCTTCTGGACGCGGATGCTCCAGACCGGGTTGATGCTCAGGATGTAACGCGTGGACGGCCGGAGGCCGCCGTTCACCACGTCCGCGTGCGTGAGGACGAGCGTCGCCGGCCCGGCGAGCTGGAGTCTCGTCGTCACGTCGATCGCGCGGCCCTGAAAGTCGCACATGATGGAGCGGCCCTTGGTCCAGTCCACGTCGTCGCAGAAGGGCCCCGTGCAGGGCGGCGCCGGGGGAGGGGCCGCCGGCATCCAGCGGTTGGACTGGATCTGCATGACGTTCTCGACCGACAGGCAAAAGTCCTGAGAGGCGCCGGTCACGCCCTTGATTCCGCTCTTTCCGAGCACCACGATGTCGTACTCGTCGATCAGGAGGTCCTTGCCGGCCGCCGGCGGGTTCGTGAAGGGAGCGTCGATCGCCCCGTTTCCATTCGCGTCGCCGATCAGGTAGATCGGGAGATAGCGGACGTCCGCGTTGCTCACGAGCGGTCCGACCTGGACGAACATCTGCATGTTGCGGCGCTGCATCTCGGGCAGGGCGCGCTGCATGAGGATCTTGAGGTCCGTCGACGCGCTCTGGAGCTTCTGGCGCTTCCACGCGCGCGCGACCTCTTGCCCCCCGATCAGGAAGACGATCCCCATGATGAAGATCACGACGAGGAGCTCGACGAGCGAGAAGCCGCCCACGCCACGGGGTGCGGAGACGCCATTGACGCGGCGGCGGCCGGGTTCCGGAGGGTTCGACATCTGGTTTCCCGCTCCCTTCTACGCGAGGTTCGTGCCGGGGCGTGACGGCGGATCGCAACTCATTGTCGCACAAGGCCCTTCTCGATGGGCCACCCGCGCCGGGGGCAGCGGCGGCGTCCTGTCAGGTGACACTTTTCGTAACACCGGAGGGGCCGCCGGGGCGGGGCGGCACCGGCGATCGGCGCCGGCCGGCGGCGGTCGGCTACGATAGCGGCACGATGGAGCCTGGGACGAAGTGCTAGAAAAGCTCCGCGGGCTTCGGTCGGAACCGGCGTTCATCGTGGCGCTGCGCGAGCACAAGTGGTCGAGCGAGGACCAGAAGAAGGACCTGCTCGAGAAGTTCCAGGCCCTCCCGAAGCCCGACGTCGAGTGGGTCGCGTGGACGGCCGTCGATTCCGTGCCCGAGATCCGCGCGGCCGGCCTCGCGATCCTGAAACGCCGCCACGACCGCGCGGGCCTCGAGGCGCTCGTCCCGCACCTGAAGACGCGCTCGGACGCCGTGCGCCGGGCCGTGATGCGCTTCCTGAAGGAGCTCGCGGGCCCCCAGCTCGGGCCCTTCCTCCAGGAGGTCGCCTCCCGCGGCGACGATTTCGCACGCCTCGCGGCGCTCGAGCTCGCGAAGGAGCTGCCGGCGCAGGTCGCGTTCGACATCGCGCGGCGCGTCCTGACCGCTTCGAACCCCGCGGTGCGCGCGCGCGCCCTGAAGGCCGTCAGCGAGATGAACTTCGAGGGAAGCGCGGACGTCGCAGCCAACCTCGCGGTGCCGCTCCTGCAGGACGAGAACGAGGAGATCCGCTACTCCGCGCTCGCGGTCCTCGAGAAGAACCCGAACGAGAGCTACTTCCCCGACGTCCTCCAGATGGCGCGCACGGGCGGCGGGCGCGTCATGGAGGCGTCGTTCGGGGCGCTCAAGAAGCTTCTCGCGGGGGCGAAGCAGGACCACACGCCCGAGATCGTCCCGCTGCTCGCCGACGGCAACGCGATGGTGCGCAGCGGCACGGTCGGCCTCCTCCTCCCCTACGCGCCGGACCTCCTCGCGCGGCGGATCCTCGAGCACTTCCGCGGCTCGTACGTCTGGGTGCGCGACCGGGCCGTCGAGACGGCGCGCGACGGGCTGCCGGGCTTCGTGAACGCGCTCCTCGTGCTCACGCGCGACCCCGACCCCGCCTTCGCGAAAGCGGCCTCGGAGATGACGCTCGCCCTCGCCGACGCCAAGGCGCTGCCGGTCTGGATCTCCCTTCTTGACGACAAGGACATCTGGGTCAAGACCCGCGCCCTCGAGACGCTCGGCCGCCTCGGCAGGGGCGACGACGCCGTCCTCACGCGCGTTCTGGCGGCCCTGAAGGAGCCCGAGCTCGCGATCCCGGCCGCGGCCGCCCTCGGCGACCTCGGCGACCCGCGCGCCGCGCAGCCGCTTCTCGACGCGTTCAAGGCCGCCGTCACGCAGCCCGACGTCCAGATGGAGATCCTCGACGCGATGGCGAAGCTCGCGTCGGACGAGAAGATGCAGACGCAGATCGCGGGGATCTGCGCGCGCGTGGCCCAGATGCCCGCCCTCGACGGGAAGGTGCGCGAGAAAGCCCGCCGGACGGTCGGCATCCTCAAGGGGACCGAAGCGCGGGACGCGCTGCCCGAAGTCGAGGCCGAGGTCCAGACGGTCGAGCTCGCCGGGAACGACTCGGCGCGCCTCGTCGAGTACCTCGCGGACACCGTCAAGCGCGGCGCCTCCGACCTCCACCTCGCGACCGGCTTCGTCCCGCACCGCCGCCAGCAGGGCGTCCTCGAGCCGGTCGACGCCCCGATCATGACGCGCGCCCGTGCCTCGCAGCTCATCCGCGAGGTCCTGCCGGAGGACGACTGGAAGCGCCTCGAGAAGGAGCGGCAGATCGACGTCTGCCTGAAGCTCCCCGGCCTCGGCCGCTTCCGCGCGAACTTCTTCTCGCAGCGCGGGGGGTTCGACGCGTGCTTCCGCGTCGTCCCGAAGACGATCCCGACGATCGAGGAGATCGGCCTTCCGGGCCAGACCGTGGCGGACATCCTGAAGCTCACGCAGGGGCTCGTGCTCGTGACGGGGCCGTCCGGCTGCGGCAAGTCCACGACGCTCGCGGCCCTCATCGACCGGATCAACGAGACGCGGCCGTGCCACATCATCACGGTCGAGGACCCCGTCGAGTTCGTGCACCTGAACAAGGAAGCTCTCGTGAACCAGCGGCAGGTGCCGCACCAGACGGCCTCCTTCGCGCGCGCCCTCAAGGCCGCCCTGCGCGAGGACCCCGACGTCATTCTCGTGGGAGAGATGCGCGACCTCGAGACGATCTCGCTCGCGATCACGGCCTCCGAGACGGGCCACCTCGTGCTCGGGACTCTCCACACGACGAACGCGCCCTCGACCGTCGACCGCGTCATCAGCTCGTTCCCCCCGGGGCAGCAGGGCCAGATCCGCGTCATGCTCGCGGACTCCCTGAAGGCCGTAATCTCGCAGGCGCTCCTGCCGCGGCGCGGCTTCGCCGGGCGGGTGGCCGCGTTCGAGATCCTGCGCACGACACCCGCCGTCGCCGCGCTCATCCGCGAGGGCAAGACCCACCAGATCCCGTCGGCGCTCCAGACGGGCCAGCTCGCGGGCATGTGCACGATGGACCAGTCCCTCATGAAGCTGTGCGAAGAGGGCAAGGTGGACCCGGAGCTCGCGATGGAGAAGGCCGTCAAGAAGGAGCCGTTCGAGAAGCTCCTCGCCGAGGAGAGGCAGGCGCTCGAATGAACTCCTCGATCCACGCGGGTGTCAACCGCGTCGACAAGCTCCTCCGGATCATGGTCGACAAGAAGGCGTCGGACCTCCACCTCGCCGTCGGCTCGCCGCCCATGGTCCGCGTAGACGGCGACCTCGAGCGCCTCAAGTGGCGCACGCTCACCGAGGAGGAGTTCGAGAGCCTGCTCGTGCCGATCGCCCCCGAGAAGCCGCTGCGCGAGTGGCGCGCGACGGGCGACACGGACTTCGCGTACGCGATGGGCGAGATCGCGCGCTTCCGCGTGAACCTCTTCCGGCAGGAGCACGGCTCGGGGGCCGTCCTGCGCATGATTCCGCCGCGCGTCCTCGCGATCGAGGAGCTCGGCCTCCCGGCGCTCGTCGCGAACGTCGCGCGCATCACGCGCGGCCTCGTCCTCGTGACGGGCCCGACGGGTTCGGGCAAGTCCACGACGCTCGCGGCGCTCCTCGACTGGATCAACCGGACGCGCGCCGCCCACATCATCACGATCGAGGACCCGGTCGAGTTCATCCACCGGCCCGCGAAGTCCGTCATCTCGCACCGCGAGCTCGGCTTCGACACGCCGACGTTCTCGGGCGCCCTCAAGGCGGCGCTGCGCGAGGACCCCGACGTCGTCCTCGTCGGCGAGCTGCGCGACCTCGAGACGATGTCGATGGCGCTGCAGGCCGCCGAGACAGGCCTCCTCGTCTTCGGGACGCTCCACACGAACTCCGCCGCGAAGGCGGTGGACCGCCTCATCGACAGCTTCCCGGCCGAAGAGCAGGAGCAGGTGCGCACGGTCCTCGCCGAGGTCCTGAAGGGGGTCGTCGCGCAGGTGCTCCTCAAGAAGAAGGGCGGCGGCCGCGCCGCCGCGTTCGAGGTGCTCCGCGGTTCGTCCGCGCTCTCGAACAACATCCGCGAGGGCAAGACCGCGATGATCTCGACGCTCATCCAGACCGGCCGCAACGCGGGGATGATCGGAATGGACCAGAGCCTCGCGGACCTCGTCGTCGCGGGGACCGTGGAGTCGGAAGAGGCCTTCGAGAAGGCTCTCGACAAGGACCAGTTCCGGGGCCTCCTCGACAAGCGCACGAAGGCCGCCGCCGCCAAGCCCGCGGCGCCGGCCGTCGGCTGACGCCTCAGCGCGCCGCGGGCAGCGAGAGCACGAAGCGCGCACCGCCGAGGGCGGCGGACCTTTCGACCGAGACGCCGCCGCGGTGGAGCGCCGCGATCTTCGCGACGAGCGCGAGCCCGAGTCCGGTGCCCGCCTCCTTCGTCGAGTAGAACGGGACGAAGAGCTTGGCGGCCGACGCGTCCGGCACGCCGGGCCCGTCGTCCTCGACGGCGACGCGGACCGTTCCCGCTCCCGAGTCCCCCGACAGGACGACGCGGCCGCCGCCGGGCCGGTCGAGCGCCGCCTCGCACGCGTTCTTGACGAGGTTCACGAGGGCGCGCCTGACGAGCGCGGCGTCGGCCTCGGCCGGCGCGAACGTCCCCGCGACGGAGACGTCCACGGCCGGCGTGATCACCTTCTGCTCGGCGGCGATCTCCCGCGCGAGCGCGCCGAGGTCGCAGGGCGCCGTCTCGAGCCGCTCGGGCTTCGCGAAGAAGAGGAAGTCCCCGGTCACGCGCGCGACGTGCTCGGCCTCGGCCTGGATCGCCTCGAGGTGCCGCGCGCGGGCCGCGGCGTCGTCCGTCCGCGCCGCGAGGCGCGCCCAGCCGAGGATCGTGCCCGTGGCGTTGCGGAACTCGTGCGCGATGCCCGCCGACATCTCGCCGAGCGCCGCGAGCTCGCGCCGCGACGACACCTCGCGCTCGAGCCTGCGCGTCTCGGTCCGGTCCTCGACGAAGAGGAGCGCCCCGAGGACGGCCTGTCCCGCGTCGAGAATCGGGACCGCGATCACCTCGAGGAAGCGCCCGCCGGTGTCGTCGCCGAGCGCGAACTCCGTCGAGAGCGTCGGCGCGCCCGCCCGGGCCCGCTCGGCGGCGGACGCGAGAACCGGGACGTCGAGGAGCGCCTCGGCGGCCGGGCGCCCCAAGTCGGCGTCCCCGAGGCCGAGCACCGCGCGCGCAGGGCCGTTCGCCTCGGCGAGCCGTCCCGCGGCGTCCACGACGAGGAGGCCTCCCGGGTGCGAGCGCACGAGCGTCTCGGCCGTCACGGCCAGCGCGTCGGCGCGGAGCTGCTCGGAGCGCCGCAGCTCCTCGAGCTCGACCGTGCGGTTGCGGAGGGCCTCGAGCGTCCGCGCGAACGTCTGCGCGGCGCCCTCGGCCTCGTCGCGCGCCGCGCGGGGGACGGCCTCCGGCACGAGGTCGCCGGCGCCGCGCGCCGTCTCCGCAATCGCGTCGATCGGCGCCATGAGCCGCCTGAGAAACGGGACGACGAGGACAACGAGGACGGCCGCGGCGACCGGAACCGCGACGAGGACGATCCGCGCGTTGCGGCGAACGGCCGCCACGTCGGGGTCGTTCCAGGCGACGCGCAGGACGCGCCCGTCGCCCGGGAGCGGCGCAAGGACGACCGGGCCCTCTCGCGCGTCGCGCACGAGCGGCTCGGCGGCCGCGAGGTCCTCGGCATCGAGGCGCACGGGCGACTCGCCCGCGCCCGGAAGGTACGGGGCGTCGACGAGCCGCGCGCCGCGCGCGTCGTAGAGGGCGGCGCTCCGGGCGCCGCCCTCGCGCAGCGCGCGCCCCGCTCCGGCATCGTCGGCGAGCGACCGCACGGGGCTCCCTCCCGCCGCGAGCGTTCCGGCGGCCAAGCGGGTCTCGCGCACGAGGCGCCGCTCGTTCTCGGCGACCCCCCACGCGGTCGTGTTCCGGAGGACGACGGCCGCGGTACCCGCGAGAAACAGCAGCGTCACGAGACCGCCCACGATCACGTTGCGCACCTCGCGCTCGAACGAGCGGCTCGTCACGGCAGGAGCCTCGAGGGAAACGGCGCCCATGTGCCGAAGAGCGCCTCCAGCGCCGGACGGCCGAACGCGAACGCAAGGACCGCGCCCGCCGCGAGGAAAACGCCGAACGGGATGTCCACGCGCGCGAGGAGGACGAGGAGACCCGCCGGCGTCGGCGCGGCGCGGCCCGCGAGGACGCGGAAGAATTCGGCGCCGTCGTCCACGGGCAGCCGGCCCGAGGCCGAGCCCCTGCCGCCGCGGGCGCGGACCCGCGCGCGCCGGACGAATGCGAGGAGACGGCCCGCTGCGCGCCGGTCGGCCGAGACGGGCTCCCCGACGGCCGCGGCGCCCGGGATCTCGCGCCAGCGCTCGCCCGCGGCGACGAGCCGCCCGTCGTCGCCCACGAGGAGGCCGCCCGAGCGCGCGAACTCGGACGCGGCGGACGCGTCGCCCTTCGCGGAGCCGCAGGCGAGCGCCCATCTCGCGCGGCGGACGATAGCCGCGCCTCCCGCCACCGCGGTCCCGGAGAGCGAGGCGAAGAAGAGCGTGAGGAAGACCCCCGCGGGGCCGGTGAACGCCCCCGCCATCGCGAGCATCTTGACGTCTCCGCCGCCCATCCCATCCCCGCCGCGCACGGCGGCGTAAGCGCGCCGGACGAGCTCGAGGAACGCGGCGCCCGCCACGGCGCCGAGCGCCGCCTCCACGAGGTGGCCGTGCGCGGAGAGGAACGGCTCGCCGGGTGCGGCGGCGGCGGCGCGGTCGCGCACGGCCGCGACGAGGAGGCCGAGCCCGAGGGTCCCGAACGTGACCTCGTCCGGAAGCGTCCGCGTTTCGAGGTCCGTGGCGACGAGGATCAGACACGCCAGGCCGAGAAGCGCGCCGCCGGCCGCCACCGGCGTCGGTCCCCACAGGAGGGCCGCGCCGGCGAAGATCGCCGCGCCGGCAGCCTCCACGAGCGGGTAGCGCCGCGAGATCGGGGCGCGGCACGCGCGGCAGCGGCCCCCGAGAACGAGCCACGAAAGGACGGGGACGTTGTCGTGCCACGCGACGCGCGTCCCGCATTTCGGGCACCGCGACGGCGGGTGGACGACGGACTCGCCGCGCGGGAGGCGGTGGATGCAGACGTTCGCGAAGGAGCCCGCGACGGCGCCGACGGCGCCGAAGAGGACGACGAGGGCCGCGTCCGGGATCCCCGTCACGCGCCGTCCTCCTTCCGGCCCGCGAGGACGAGGCCGAGGAGGACGAGGAGCGACGCACCGGAGACGGCGGCGCCCGCGCGGAAGGCCGCCGGCCGGTACGCGAGCGTGAGGGTGTGCTCGCCGGCCGGGACCACGACGGCCATCAGCGCGAGGTCGCACCGGAGAAGCGGGACGGCCGCCCCGTCCAGCCGCGCCTCCCAGCCCGCGTCCCACGAGCGCGTGACGACGAGCGTCGCCGCCTCGGACGTCGCTGTCTGGACCGCGAGCGTCTCGGGCTCGTCCTTCGTCACCTTCGCCACCGCGTAGCTGCGGGCGACGCGCGGCGGAGGGATCGCCCCGGCGCCCGGCGCGAGAAGCGCGCGCGCCTCCGGGTCGAACGTGCGATCCGAGAGCGCGCGGAAAGCGGAATCGTCGTCGAGCACGGCCGCCTCGCGCGCGAAGAACACCCGGCCGAGCGGACGCTCGAGCGCGTATCTGAGGACGTCCCCGGACCGCCGGTCGAGGCGCGCTCCCGGCATCGCCGCCGGAAACGGCGTCACGACGCGCCGCACGTCCGCGAGACCGAGGAGCGCACCCGCGTTGCCGCCGGACAGCGCGGCGCCGAGAAGCCGCGTTCGCCACGGATTGGAGATCGGCGACGGCGACGCCGCCGACGCGAGGCCGAGCGGGAGCGACCCGTAGCCCGCGAGCGCGGCGTGGGAACGGCGGGCGGAGTCGGCCGACCACACCGGCCCGAGCCACGCCCGGAGAAGCGCGCCGTCCGACACGACCGGGAAGACGCGGCCCGCCGCTCCGGGCGCGAGGTCGAGGACGACGCCCGGCACGCCCGCAAGGTCCGCTGCCGGCACGCCCGCGAAAACGTCGCGCGCGCCCAGCGGGAGCGGGAGGGCGACGCAGAGGACGAGGAGCGCGCCGCCATGGGCGCGGGAGGGCACTCCGGGTTCGCGGGCGCGCCACAGGAGAACGACTCCGGCTCCCGCGGCCGCGAAAGACGCCCATGCGGCGGGCGAAGGAACACGCCGTTCGGCGGCGGCGAGGGCGGCGAGAACGCCGAGCGCGCCGAGCGCGAGCGCCGCCGAGAGGAGGAGCGGCGTTCTTCCGGGCGGCTCGGCCTCGACCCCATCGCGCTTCGGCCACCGCGCGAGGAACCCGTCGCGCCAGCCGTCGAGGCCGGCGCCCGCCGCCGCCGCGAGCGCGACGTGCGCGAACACGAACCAGCGCGCCGGAAAGCGCACGCCCCGGGCCCACCCGCCGTCCCACAGGAGCGGCACGAGGCCTCCGCGCGAGCCGAGCGCGAGGACGACGCCGAACGCCGCGAGCGCGAGGAGCGCGAGGAGAAGACGCGGGCGCGCCGCGAAGCCCGCACCCGCCGCCGCCGCGAGGACGAACGGCAGGGGCCCGAGGGCGAGGGTCGCGAGGTAGCCGCCGCGGCCCGGCCCGGCCCGGCGTGTCGCTTCGGGCGCCGGGGGCACGGCGAGGTCGGCGAGATCCGCGCGGCCGACCGGGCGTGCGAGCGCCTCGGCCCGCGTCGCACCCGCGATCCGCCCCGTCGACGTCACGAGAACGAGGAACGGCCCCAGCGCGGCCGCCGCGAGAGCGAGCCCGAGGACGAGGCCGCCGCCCGCGCGGAGAGCCGCCCGCGCCGGCGCCGCCGGCCGCGCCCCGTCTTCGCCGCGCGTCACGACCGCGACGAGCGCGGCGGCGCAGGCTCCCGCGGCCGCGAGCGCGGGCTCGCCGCCGAGGAAGGCGAGCGCCACCGCGAGCGCGGAGAGGGCGGGCGACGCGCCGCGCACGGCGCGCCGCGCCCCGAGAAAGAGCCACGGCAGAAAGGCCGCCGTGCAGAAGTTGTTGTAGACCGGCGCGAGCGAGAGAAACGCGCCGCCCCCGACGAAGACCGCCGCGCCCGCGAGGGCGCCTGCGCGGGACGTGCGGAGGTCCGAGAGCCAGGCCGCCATCCCTGCCGCCGCGACGGCGAGGTGCAGGGCGATCGCGAGGAGGGGTCCCGCGGCGCCTCCGAGGAGGAACGGGAGGTCGCCCGGGTAAAGGACGCCCGTCTGCAGCTGCGCGAGCCACGGCTCGCCGCAGCCCGAGAGCGGGTTCCAGAGAGGAAGGCTCCCGGCCGCCCACCTCGCGGCGGTGTAGGCCTTCATGGGCCAGAAGAAATCCGGGAGGTCGCCGCGCGCCGGGACGAGCCCGGCGAGGGCGCCGGGACCCAGGAGGGCAGCGGCGAAGGCGAGCCCGAGCGCACCGCCGAGCAGCGCCGTCCGTCCCATCGCCGTGCCCCGCTTCACTGCAGGGATTCTAGGCGCGTGCAAACCGCTCCAAAAGGAAAGAGCCCCCGTGAGGGGGCTCTTCAGGCCGAAGCGGGAGGACTTACCGCTGCGCGCCCGCGGGGTACTGAATGAACTGACCGTTCACGAAGATGATGTCGTTGTTGAAGTCCGTCGTCTCGCCGCCGACGGCTGCTTCGGTTGCTCCGTTCTTGCCGCCCGACGCAATCCCGTAGAGCTGGCCGGTCGAGACGTAGAAGAAGTACGACTGCCAGCCGTCCGCCATCGGGAGAACGCGGATGTACGTGGGCGTGACCTGCCCGCTGAAGCTCGTCCCGGCACCGCCCGTGTTGA
>Ga0315270_10000112_pt1 | contig 44866 bp, 40 predicted proteins | sample C1_bottom_MG_FD_204932 | JGI IMG/M metagenome (GOLD analysis project Ga0315270, IMG submission 204932) | Sediment microbial communities from Yellowstone Lake, YNP, Wyoming, USA - C1_bottom | ecosystem: Environmental > Aquatic > Freshwater > Lake > Sediment | place: USA: Wyoming | collected... | reverse complement strand
CTGGAAATTGCCCGCCCGGTGGCGCGTGCGCTCGGCGTGCCGCTCGACTTCCGTTTGCTGGTGCGCGTGCGCGCCACCGCGCCACAGACCGGAATGACCGTTGCGGCGCGCCGGAAAAACCTGCGCGGTGCGTTCGCGCTGCGCGATGCGGGCGCCGTGCGGGATCTGCGTGTGGCGCTGGTGGATGACGTCATGACAACCGGCAGCACGGTGCAAGCGGCGGCACAATGCCTGCGCGCCGCCGGTGCGCGTGAAGTCGATATCTGGGTGATTGCACGCGCCTGAGGTGCGGATGCCAGCCACTGCGGTTTTAGGATTCGCCTCGCCGCCAGCGTGTCGATGGTGTACGCGGAGTGTTCAGCACTGGTATCCGTTATGTGCGCACTACCTGGTGCGCACTTCAACGCGCCGGGCGCGCGCCATGCTCGCAAAATACCCCAGTGCCACCACGGCAAACCCCGCAAACAAGGCGTAGTCCGGCACCCCGGCGTAATAGGCGCCAAGCCCCACGGCGCAAAGCAGGGCGTGGCCGGAAACAATGATGCTCAACGTCTGGTTCACGCTGAAGCCGGCGCGTGCCAGTATGTGGTGCAAATGTTCGTTGTCAGGATGGAAGGGTGATTTGCCCAGCATGAAACGGCGGACAATGGTGTTGAGCGCATCAATCAGCGGTATGCCGAATATCCACAATGCCACCACCGGGCTCATGGCGCGGCTCGGCCCCTGCGCCAACCCAATCAGAAAGTAGGCCAGCATGAAGCCCAGAAACATGCTGCCGGAATCGCCCATGAACAGCAGCGCCCGCGGGCGGCCGAACAAGCGTGCATTGAAGAGAAGGAATCCCGTGACGGCGCCGGTCAACACGAGCAACAACAACGTTTCATTCACCAGGCCGGCAACCGCGGCGGCAATGGTGAGTGCGACAAAGCTGACGCCAACCAGTCCGCCGGCCAACCCGTCCATTCCGTCTGACATATTGACGGCATTGATGGCGCCGACCACGGCAAAAACGGTGAATGGCACTGCCAAAATGCGAAGGTCGATCGAGCCGATACCGACCAGATCGCCCAGGTCCACCACCACCGCACCGGCCAGGTGCACCAGCAGCAATGCCGCAATAACCTGTCCGACGAATCGCGCCCCGACACTCAGGCGATGCAAATCATCCGCTACGCCCACCGCGACCAGCAACATGGCCGGCGCGAGAATGACCCACCATTCCATGGACATCCGGCCGCTACTGCTCAGCAGCGCCAGCGTTGCCAGCACCACAAAGGCCATGGCGGGGCCACCCACCAATGGAGTTTCAACGTTGTGCTGCTTGTGTCCACCAGGCACATCGATGAGTTTGGTGACCCCGGCCAGCGCGCTAAGGTGCGGCATCACAAGGTAGGTCGCGAGCATGGGGAACAGCGGCAAAAAAATCTGCGGCGGGAATGCCAGGGAGAAGGCCGACGACAAGAAAGACATATATCGATTACCTTACCAATTGCCAGCATGAGGCTGCTTCATAATCACGGCAGTGCCAGCGGGACACCCTTGCCAGTACTCCACCGGGGGCCGCAAGGCCTGCGCACTGACATTGTGTTCTCTGGGTAACCCTGCCACGCATCCATCGAGCCTCTTTATCGATTATATGCAATGTTTATGCCTGTCGCTCAGAGTCGATAACCTGCTGTTTTATCGGATATTGAGGCAACTGACGGCTAAAGTATAGGCCAATAACGTCAGACACAGGGGTGGGGAGGTCGTGTCAATTACCGGACGGCCAGGGGCCAACTACTTATTTCTTGATCAGAAACTGTGACAGCTTGCCGAAATTCTTCCATACGAGGCTGCCGATGCCACCGATACCATGGCGGCGCAACGCCCGGTAATCCTCCCGGCTCTTGCGCAGAATATTCGCCACGGAGCGGTTGCTGACGCCACCGACGCGCATCTTGATGAGCACTTCGGGGATATAAGTGACAGAGAGTTCTCCGCGCCCGAGAAATCGCAAAATCAGATCATAGTCGGCGGCGATCCGGTAAGTCGTATCGAATCGGCCAAGCCGTTCGTAGACCGCGCGCCGCACAAAGAATGTCGGGTGCGGCGGCATCCAGCCCCACGACAATTTCGCCGGCGAGAACTCGCCGGCTTTCCACAAACGCACGGTCTTGTTGATGTCGTTCTTTGACACGTATTCAAGATCGCCATAGACGGCGTCAGCCTTCTGATCCTCGAACGCCTTGGCCACCGAGCTCAGCACCCGCTCGTTCGCATACACATCGTCGGCGTGCAGCAAACCGATCACCTCGCCGGTCGCGGCAGCAATGCCCTTGTTCAGCGCATCGTAAATGCCGTTGTCGGGCTCGCTCACCAATACGTCGATCTGCGCGCGCTGCGCGCGGAGTATGTCCGTGGTCCCGTCGGCGGAGGCGCCATCCACAACGATATATTCCACATCCGGGTGCGACTGCGCACGCACTGAGGCCAGCGTCGCGGCGATGGTGTCGCACCGGTTATGGACTGCGGTGATGATGCTGATTTTCACGGCCTCAATCACCCGCTGCGCTGAATAAACCAGTTGCCGAGCACGAGCACGTCCATTTTTGTCCGGAGAAAACAATCGAGCGCCTCCTCGGGACGGCACACCACCGGTTCGTTTTCGTTGAACGAGGTATTGAGAACGAGCGGCACACCGGTCAACTCCTGGAAGGCCTCGATCAGATGGTAATAGCGCGGGTTGGTATCCCGGTGCACGGTCTGCAACCGTCCGGAGCCGTCCACATGCGTCACGGCCGGAATCGCGGCGCGCTTTTCCGCGCGGATCTGGTAAACCTGCATCATGAACGGGACATCGTCATCCTGTTCGAACCACTCGGCGACCGACTCACGCAGAATCGACGGCGCGAATGGCCGAAATGATTCACGCCGCTTGATCTTCAGGTTCAGAATGTCCTTCATATCCGCCCGGCGTGGATCGCCGAGAATTGAACGATTGCCGAGCGCGCGTGGTCCCCACTCCATGCGTCCCTGAAACCATCCGACTACCTTGCCGTCGGCGATGGCCCGCGCCGTGCGATCACACAACACAGCTTCGTCCGTTATTTCTTCCAGCGTACAGCTCTGGGCCGCCAGTGCGTCGCGCTTCTCGTGTAACAGCGCGTCTGTTTCTGCGCGCCCGTACTGTGGGCCCCAATAGGCATGATCCATCACGAAGCTGCGCTGGCCACCGGTCTTGTGCCACACGACAAATGCCGCGCCGATCGCTCCGCCCGCATCACCGGCGGCGGACTGGACGTAAATCTTCTTGAAGGGTGTGTTGCGGCAAATCTTCCCGTTCGCCACCGAATTCATGGCACAACCACCAGCCAGCGCCAGCGTATCGAGGCCATGGCGGCTGTGCAGCCTATTCAGCAGATGAAAAAATGCTTCTTCGTACATGGCCTGTGCCGAGCGCGCCAGATCTCGGTGGCGCTGCGTCAGGGCATCGCCCGCACCACGGACCGGCCCGAGCAGTTCCACCAAGGCGTCTGAAAACAGAGTGCCGATGCGCGGCTCGCCGTTCTCCCACTCAAAATCGATCCGCGCCTTCTGGTGGATGAAATAGTCCAGGTTCAACCGAAATTGTCCGTCGTTTCGCAGCTGCACAATACGGCGCATCTCCGCCTGATACTTCGGCTCTCCGTATGGCGCTAGTCCCATTATCTTGTATTCATCGCCGTAATGGGGGAACCCCAGGAATTGCGTCAGCGCCTGGTAAAAGACGCCCAGCGAATGCGGGAAATATACCTTGTCCTCCACCCGGATATCGGAGCCGCTGCCCGTGCCCCAGGCAGTGCTGGCGAAATCACCGAAACCATCCATCGAAACCACCACTGCATCGGCAAACGGTGAAACCAGAAATGCCGAACCGAGATGCGCCAAGTGATGCTCCACTTCGTGGAATTCACCGGTGAATTTCCCGTCTTGAAACACACGCGCAAATTCCTCGCGTGTGTTGGCGCGGTTTCTTTTGTTGCGGATCTTGTCGAGCACCAGGCCCGGATCAGGGGGGTTGAGCAGCGCAAAACGGATCTTTCGCCAGAAGTTGGCCTTCGAATCTTGATTGATGGCGACGTGCCCCACGTCACCGATACCAATACCGGCCTCGGCCAGGCAGTAACGTATCGACTCGCTGGGAAAACCCACCCAGTGCTTGATGCGCCGGAAGCGCTCTTCCTCGGCGGCGGCAATCAGCACACCATTCTTTAGAAGGCAGGCCGAGGAATCGCCGTGATAGGCATTGATGCCGAGGATATAGGTCACAAGATTGTCCGATGTCTCAGTGCGCCAGCCAGTAATACCCGAGTTTGATGTACTCGGTTATCACATATTGCGCGGAAGCCTCGTTGCTCCACCATCGCGCTGCGTCCCACTTCTCCATGGGCGCGGCGATCAGCCGGTATTGAATACCGCTGCCGGCGAACACCTTTCCCCAAACCCGATCCAGACGACGCAAATGCGGCGGGTCGCTCACCAGCAGCACGCTCTGCATTTTCCGCGCCCGCATGAGGCTCAGGGTATTCACCGCCTCCTCCCAGGTATTGGTGGAAACTTCGTCAAACAACAACGCGCTGGCCGGCACCTTGCGGTCCACGAGAAATCGCGCCCGCCAGTGAAGATAGTGGGAACGTGTCTCGGCTTGGCCGCCTTCCATGCCTGTTAAAAGTACAGCGGGCGAAAATCCCTGCCGGTAAAGCTCGGCGGCCTTCTGGACACGCGGCCCGACGTCACCACCAAGCGCCACGATCAGGTCAGCCCGTTCTGGTTGCTGCGAAGGCGTGTCAAGATAGATCCCGGCCCGGAGGAAACCAACCACAAGCGCTGCCGCACACAAGGCAACGACGCCCACGCCCCAGGCAACGCGGTGTTTCATTTCCCGGTTTTCCTGTCGTACTGGCGCAGCAGCTCGCCGATCAGACCAACCAGTGGCGGTACCGTTGTCGTGATCCGTTGTGCACCCTGACGCTTCATGGCCTCCACCACCGCTGCAGGCAGATCGCTCGGTTCGTTGGCCAGGACGATTTTTCCCGTCTCGGCCAAGGCCCGGGCAAACTCCCATTGATGGTCAATAACTATCTCACCGTACATTGCCCGGCGCGGCATGACCACGGGAGTCTTGCCGGCCCGGATCGCTTGAAGCACCGAAACACCCGCATGCAGAATGAGCAGTTCGGCCTGATTCAGTAGCTTGTCGAATTCCGCCATCCCTACGAATGGCTTGGCGATACAAACGTCACATCCGGACCACGGGGTATTCCCATGCTGCACCACCACCGGTTGCGGCAACGTGGAGACAATAGCGGATACTGCCCCGAGCAGTCGATGAAACGGCTGATGCGCATTTCCAATTGTGACAAAGGTCGTCAAAGCAGCTGGCCGCCGTATCGAGCTTTTGGAAAATATTGGCGTTGCGACTCCCACTGATAAAAGAATTCGTGCGCCAGCCAGTACATGATCCTGCCGGTCAAGGATGGTTTGTGGATTCGGGTAATGGTCTCCACAAAAATCACGCGCGTGCCAAACAACAGCCTTCCGACGATCGCAAAGGGCACTACCGGGCCCGCACCCGTACTCAAGATCACGTCAGGCCTTTCCGTGTGCAGAATCCGGAACGCCTCCCAGAGATTCAGAAAAAATTTCCAGTCACGCTCCGAGTGCGCAATGAAATAGGTTTTGTCCCGCATGTCCTCGGGCAGGATTGCCTTGTCGTTCAGGACATAGAAATGCTCGCAGGCCTGATAGGCCGGTTTCAGGCAACGAACTTCAGTCAGATGTCCGCCACAAGACGAAACGATGCAGATCTTCATTCGATTTGCTTCTGACATTTAGGTGGTAATTCTGCCATTCGCAGGCGGATAAGGGCTGCGGGCAACCTTTTAATATATTAGCTGTCTGTAGAGCATGTGCATCATTGCTGCCTGGGATTCTGCACTGTACTGCGCTTCAATCCAGGCCCTCCCCCTGCCTCCCATTTCTTCCAATGGCATCTGGTGGATGCGACGAATAGCATCGGCCAGGCCCTCGGGCGTATTGGCCGTCCAGAGCCCACAATCGCGATCTTCAAGCCTGGACCACGGCGTTCCCTGGCTGGCGATTACCGGCACACCATGGGCCAATGACTCGGCAACAACCATACCGAAGTTCTCGGTATAGGATGGCACGATACACACATCGGCTTCCATGAATGCCTTGGTCTTCACATCGCCATCCACGTGCCCGCGGAAATGGACGCGCCCCCTCAGACCAAGTACTTCAACAAGCTTTTGCAACTCAAGCCGGTAGGTCTCATTACCATCACCGTATATTTCCAACGTCTCAATGAGGTCGCCTACCTCATTCAGTGCCCGCAGCAGATTCTCGATTCCCTTGATTGGATGAAGCCGCCCAAGATACATCAGGCGTAATTTGCCACCCGGACGCCAGCTTCTGGCGGGCAACTCACGAGGTATCTCGACTCCGTTCTGGATGACCGCGAAACCGGCGCGCGAGATCCGGGCCTTGCTGTCCTTTTCTTCCTGTATCGAAGTAACGTGCACGACACATCGTTTCGGGGACAATAGGGCATTGCAGAACCACTCCCACACCTTCTTGGGCAACGGCTTCGTGGCCCGATCCCAGCGTTGCAGTGAGCCCCGTGGTGACCAGACCACCGGCTTACCCAGCAATCGGCAGATCAGCAGCGACGGCAGCGTCGGCGGCGAATACACTCCGGTCAGATGCACCACGTCCGCCCATCGAATCATTGGCCACAACTGCAGGAACATTCCGGGCGCAAAAGTGGCAGCCAGTCTCCGCCGGCAAAAATAGACGTCGTAACCGGCCGGATAGCGCATGGGAAAACCGGATACCGGCACGGACTTCGATCGTTCCAGTCCGGCAGCATCTGTGGTTAATACCCGGATCATCACGTTCGGGGTGGCGGCCAAGGCGTTACACAAACCATACACTGAGAAAATTGGACCGCCCCAATAGGTGGCAGGGTAAAAGGTAGGAGTGACATGGAGAATGTTCATAACCAAGGGCTACCTACCGCCCGTTTTCATTGCAACGTTTGCCGATGCTCCAGCACCACGAAAACCTCGAAGCAGCACAGTAACCATCACGCGTAGCACCACATACAACCCAAAGGCCTGCGCCAAAGATCCGACATACGTCGCCGCAAACCAGGAGTCCGGAGAATGACCCAACGTGATGCCAATCATCACAATGGGCAGATATTCGTACTTGTTCGCCCCGATAACGCGTTCCACAAAACGCGTGAACCCGGCGAATACTACGCCAACATAGAGACAGACAATGACAACCAGTACCCAACCTCCGTTCCAGTACGCTTCGGCAAAAATACCGGGTGTCGTATGTGTGTCCGAACCCTCTCCAATCACCGCGGCGGTAAACTCCCTGCCTGGTGTCATCAAGGGCTTATCCGGAAAGAACAATCGGGGCACGAAAGCGTAATACGCCAACTTAACGGTTTCCCCGCCAGCCCCTTGATCGTAATCGTCCATGGCAAACGCCTGTGCGTTCGCATAACTGAAGCGTGTCCACCAACTCTGCACTCCGGGAATTAAGCCCGCAAGGTCGTCCCGATTCGTACCACCGTACTCTTCAACTACTGTAGCAATCTCGCCCACCGTACCGACACCCAATGCGTTGTAGGCAAGTCTCCCGAACGCCACGAAGGGAGACAGAATGAAAATGTACAGCACGAGGACCACCACACCACCCAACACAAGCCCCCGAAGATTGGGGCGTACCAGATACCATCCCAAACCAACAGTAATAAAAACTTCAATAACCGCCAGCTTGGAAAAACTCATTATCGCAATCACCAGCTCAAACCCAATCAGGCCGTACAGCAGTAGTCGGTAACGACCAAACCCGCGACCAATCAGTACAAACAGCAATATGATCGCAATTTTCGAAAAAGTGGACAGGAACTGAATGGCGCCGGGTAATGTCCACGGCAATAACCCAAGTTTATACGGCAGAACAAAGAGGAATTCGACGGACAGCCCAATCGCCAGGAACATGAACAGGAACCGACGAGTCATGTTGAAATTGAATTGTCTGGGTTGCCCCGTCTTGACCCGCAGAAAAAGCTTCTTACCTAGGAAGAAGCCGTACAACACCAGCGCAACGCCGATGGCATTCAGCATATTCGTCCGGGCAAGGTCTCTCTCAGAGATCGCGTAATAATTATCGATGAAGATGACGCTATCTTCGCTGCCAAAGTGGTATATCAAAGGGCCGAAACCAAAATACACTGCGCACGCTGCCAGGAACCAGGGTATCGGTGCCCATAGGGCCAGCGGCTCCTTCCGCACCGTTGTGTAGGCCGCCCAGGCGCAGACGATGCCCAACAGCGCTGGGCCCGCCTGATTCAGCAGTACAGATCGCCCAAGCCACAATCCGGCAAGCTGTGCGAAAAAGAACAGCACGGAAGTTGCGGCGACAACGACTAGTGGTTCAGAAAGTGAGATATGCCTCAACTTCATACCGGCCCCACACCTGCTTCGCTTAGTCTGTCCAGAATTGCTCGAAGCTGGGATTCGCTGGAGTATCCGCTGCGTAAACACCGCTCCCGTCCGGCTGCTGCAATTTTCTTGCGTGCACCGTCATTCGCCAGATAAAAGCTGATTTTACTTTTCAGTTCTTTGTCATCTGCAAAGAACTCCGCTTCCTTGCCTTCGTCGAACAAGGCAAGGTGGTCGTCCGTGCGCTCAGCAAGCAGAAAGGTTCCGATGGCTGGGATCTCAAAGCTGCGGGTAGTAGTGGTCTCGGGGATCCGCTTGCTTAACAGTCCGATCGCAATTTTCGCGTTCGCCAGCGCATGCAGGTAATCATCTCCCCAGACTCCATCGCCGGAAACATAAGGCTGCGCCCAGCGATTGCACTTCGCATATCGTTTCCAACCCGGACCCCAGATTCGGAGTTGCGAAGCCGCTTCGCTCACAGATTTCAAGCGTGCTGCGTAGTGATTCTCGAAGTGGCCGACAAAGCAGGCATCTGATGACCAAGCGCTGTTGTGGTGCAGAATATGCCGATACTCACTAAACCGACGGTCGAACCCTTGAAGCACAAGCAAGACGTTCTTTGCGTTCAACGTCCTGTATAGCTCCACTTCAAACGGCTTTGTCGTGACGACCCAATCGTAACGTGGCACGCAACGTTCAAAATGTCGGGACTGATGGTGTACCAGCTGTGGATCTGGTGTGTAGTGCAATGATCGCCCTCGCGTCTGCCCGCGAATAGTCTCAAGCGATTCGGGGTAAATCCAGCGCCCTTTGTCCACCCAGATCAAGTCCACCGAACCGATGGAGCGGGAGTAATTGACCAGCACCCGATTCATCCCCCAAACATTTGGGCCGGAATTTATCCGGTGCGCCAGGGAACGAAATGCTCGAACTCCTCCGGATGTCCACGGAGTAGAATCGAAAGGCACTACATCGTGTCCTAAGCTCCGTAGCGCAAGCATGCGCTCACGACATGTCCCCCCTTCCCAAAGCTGCCCAATGTAAAATATCCGCATCAGGCCGCCTTAACTCCCGTGATCAGAAACACTCGCGTAAAGACACGATCTCCAACACTCCCGGTTTCAATCAGGTTTAGCACCATGTGCTGCAAGCGAATGAGCTGCCATAACATGAAGCGGATGCTGGAAAACAGGGAAAGGCCATAAGGCGGTGGATCGCACTCTCTAGCCTCTGTCCCGACAAATCCGACTAAATTTAAAAGTCGGCCCAGCGCATTCGTGTTGAAACCAAGCTCATGGGTGAAGTCGTTGTACCGATGCTGCAGGCCCCACGGAACACCAGCATTGGGCGTTTGCAGTATCAGACGGCCACCGGGCTTGATCGCCGCATAAGCGGCCTCCAGGAAACGCAGAGCTTCATCCTTGTGGAAGTGCTCGATAATGTCGAAACCGGTGATTAGATCGAATTGTCCCGGATTCGTTTCCAGAAATTCTATAACGTCCCCATGGGCGACGTGGGGGGTTACCTGGCGCGACAATGCAACCTGATCGGGGCTGGTATCTACGCCCTCAACTCGCTGATAGCCTTGTTCAGTAAAGAAATGCAGAAGTTTTCCGCCTCCACAGGCAAGGTCTACAATCCGGGCCGCCTTGCTTTCGGGTAACCACCCCCGCAAGTGATACTTTCGCGCCTTCCCCCACCTCCGCGAAGCAACGGGGTCAAATTGCTGCGGTGCATCCTGAAAGTTTCTGCCATAGCGTGCATAGATGCGCTCGCGATAGTCTGATCTTTTCATACTGATACCCATCGGTCAGCTAAGTTTCAGTCATAATGAATATGAGTTGCGGGTATGGCTTTCCTAAAGGTAACGCCCAGAATCTGGTTGGGCATAAGCAGCGGCGCTTTCCGGTATGTTGTGAGAATTTGGTTAGCACCTGTCGAAACTCATTGCCGCCAAGGTAATCGCCTTGAAATATCGTAGAGCATAGCAGATCACACACCAATCAAAACCCGGGTTGGCTGTCAGGCACGACCGACTGTTATTGGTCGCCTATCGCACCTACCTATTTCCGGCGCAGTGCTGTTACCTGAAGTTTATGCGCAGGGCTAATCCTGGATCTGCAGGGTAATCAATGGAGTTGCATTGCGAACGAACACCTTCACAGTCCCGCCCCGGCAGAGGGCAACATTATGTATTTACTAGACTGATTGAATGTACTACAACAACTCAAATCAGATTGATACGGAGGGGGCATGGAGAATTGGACGTGTCCGATATGCGGCACAAATCAGATTCCCAACTTGGTAGCAGACGTCGTCTGGAGTACCACGATTCCCGGTCCCGATAGATATGATGTGATCCGATGCAGAAATTGTGAAGTAGAAGTTGCGGACCCAATGCCGTCCAGTGAGGTTCTTTCTCAGTATTATTCAGACTACCACCCTACACAGGTCCTGGAGAACGAATACCGGGCCAATCGTCTCGTTGAGTTGCAAGAATCCATCGTATCTTTTTTGATAAGTCAGCTTGGTGGATTCAGGCCAGATCTCCGATTCTTGGATTACGGGTTTGGTGCTGGAGCATTTCTTCTCAGAGTCGCACAGAGGGGTCTGTCTGCAACCGGGCTGGATTTCGGAGAGCAGAATATTCAGCAATTACAAAAAATATCACGCGACAAGGGTCTGAATATCCCTCTTTATGATATTGAACGGGACGGATTAAAAACGCTGCAAGGCAATACCTACGACTGCGTGACCTTGTTTCAGGTAGTCGAACATCTCGTTTCTCCATTAAGTGTGCTAACTGAATTGAGAGACCTACAAAAGCCTGGCGGAATTTTGTATATCGAGTGCCCCAATCAAGCAGGTCTTTTCTTCAAGATCAAGAATCTCATCCGGCCACTCATCAACAGGAAATACATGTGGGGCTCGCTAAGTCCGCCGCAACATGTTCTCGGATTCACAAAGAAATCGTTACAAATCCTGTTGAAGCGCGCTGGATATGAACCGCTGGTTGTCAGTGATTATCGCGTTGCTGACGGATTGCACGCCCCCGAGACGTTATATTGGTACCCAACGGTTCGAGAATGGGCGTCAGACAGGAACTATCGCAGCCCATACGGAACTGCAAAAATGCTCATCCGTCTCTTTGACTTTCCCGCCTCAAAGATTTTTTCATCGGGTGGGGGTCTATATGCGCTGGCAAAGCGCGTATAAAACTATCTCCGATAGTCGGCGCTAACAAATTAGAAGGTGTAATAGACTCTGATTTGTCGATCTACACTTTTATAAGCTGCGTGTTGCACAGTCGACTTGCCTAAGTGCATCCTGAAAGTTTCTGCCAATACGTTCGAACTACCGATATGGGATGCCGGGCGCGTCAAACAAATATTATGTGCAGTTACCTCCGCCTCACTTGACGGGCCCCTTGGATAGTTCGACCCCCCCGGGCAACAGCCATTTTCGCGACAATACCAGCCCCGCTACGAACTGGGCACCGAAATAGACAGGGACAGCAAGGGCGGCGCCCCATAGTCCAGCCTGCTTGATACAGAAGTAACCCACAAAGATGGCGAGTAGTGCGCCGAGGATCTCCATAAACAAAATCCTTTGCGTCGCACCGTGGGCATAACACACCCTGGCCAGCACATAGTATTGAAGACAAAGCGCGTAGCCGCCCACGATCCATGGCATCAGGTACGAGGCGCTGCGATAGCTCTCGCCCAAGAGGACTTTGGCCAACCAGGCGTGGCCCACCCATGCCAGCGCGATCGCGGCCGCCGATCCCAGTGCAGTCATCAGCGCCCATTTGCGCAGATAATATAGGGCACGCCGGGTATCGCCTTCAGCCAAAGCGCTCTGATAGACGGGGCGAATTGTTGTTTCGACTATTCCACTGAGCATCAGCATGGGGCGACTTGCCAGACCATATATGGCCACATACAGGCCTACCTCGGCAGGAGACAACAGCGCGCCGATCATATAGCGATCTGCCATACCGGAGATCCAACCGAGCATCCCTAACGGGAGAAGCGGCAGGGTATACCGCCAGAACTTGTCCAAAAGGACGGAGTGTTCGCTGGTGCGCGTGGACGCTTCCTTGTCGTGCGGAACAAATTGGCGCATCGCTGCCCACGTACAGAATGAAGCCAGAAAATAACCGGCGAGAACCAGCGTGGCACTGATGCCGGCCACACTCACCAGCATCCAGGCCAGGATCGGGCGACCCCAGGCTTCGGCAACGGCCCAAATGCCATAGGTGCGATGCGCTCTGACAGCATTCAGCAGTGCCGAACCCTGCATGCGGGCAATGTCGATTGTTAGTAGAGCAACCAGCAAACTGACAGTGGCCATGTCGGCCCAACCAAACAACAGCGCTGCCATTACACTCACCACAAATGCAGGAGACGTCCATACCGCAAGCTTGGCTAACTGCTGGCGTGCTGCGGTCTTGACGCGGTTACCTTCGCCACGAACCGCGTATTCGGGGTAATAACGCAGCAAAGCCTGCATGGTCGGATTCGCCAGACCCGAAGCGACAAGCGCCACTACACCCAGCCACAGGCTGAACTCACCAAACACACTCGGTGGGAGTATTTCGGTCAGCAAGCGGATGCCCGCCAGATGTCCCATGGCCGCTGCGCCCTGCAAACCAGCCAGCCAGGCACCATCCGATAGCAACGATCGCGTCTTAGTCATTCGACCTTGGCCGTCATGCCTACAGGAAGTGCATGGATAATTGCCTGGAGCCGCTTTCCAAAATTAGCAAAGCTGAAATATGCTAGCCCCTCCGGAACACGTTTGGGTCGCGCTAGCGCCTCGCGAATGCCGCGCTTGATGTCCTCGGGATTGCATGGATCGACAAGGATGCCCAATTCACCCTCGCGCAATGCATCCCGACTGCCATCCGCCTTGCTGCCGACGGTCGGTAATCCACACGCCATGGCTTCCAGATAAACAATGCCAAAACCTTCCCCGCGACTCGGCATGACGTAAGCATCGCCCAGACAGTAGTGTTCCGATTTTTCAGCCTCCGGCACAAAACCGGCGAACACAACGCGCTCCTCAACATGGAGTTGTTGCGCCTTTTTTCTCAATCGCTCCCGGTCGTCACCATCACCCATGATCAAGTAGGCGATATTGGGAATTTCTTTTTCCAGCTCGGGCAATAATTCAATCACTTGGTCAAAGCCCTTAAACCGTTCATGCGACGAAAGCCGACCGCAGGTGACCAGAACCGTCTTGTTTTCGAGCGCGTAACGTCGAAGCAATTCCGGATTCTTCGCACGCGGCGAAAATGTGGCTGGGTCAAAACTATTCGGGAGTATCCAGCTCCTGACCTGTAATAATCCTGCCCAGGACATGAATCGCTGTTTGGTCAAGGCACTGACGGCAATGAAGCCGTCAATCTTTCTTGCCAGGCTGTTTGCCAGCCAGCTATTGGTCGGCTGCCATGCCTCAATACCATGGGTTATGAGCAGAAGTGGTGCGCGAGTAATCTTTTTCGCCAGATACGCAACCGAAATCAGGTTGATATGCCCGCAGATCACCAGATCGAAGTGTCCATGGTCCCGGAGGGATGCAAGCACTGCTCTGACAAAATTGAACTTGCCGCCGAGTGCGCTGGTGACATACTCGATCTTGTCAGGGATTTTTCCCGGCGCGCCTGGCATCAATCTCGGCACGGCGATCACCCGGGAGACAGCGGGATCCCCGGCCAGCGCGGTCAGCAGATCGCGATTGAATTTTGCGATGCCGCCAACCCCGCCAAATCCGTCAGACAGCAGCACCAGAATGCGCCGCGGCTTTACCGGCTTGTTCAAGCGCAATGCCCAAGCCCGCAAACCGCGTTCAAGGGAAGCGGATTTCTGGTCTTTCATCAACCATCGCCGCACCGGAATCGCGAATCCGGTTTTTTTCCGCTTCAGTATTTCATCCGGCAGCGGCGAGCTGGGCACAACAGCCAGAGTGCGCTTTCCCGGAGGATGGGTGGAATTCAGCAATGGCGTCACGGCGCGGAACAGGTCCACATCCACCAGCGGGGTACGGATTTCCAGGGAATGTGCCATGCCTGCCCAGTCGGCGTCGCGCAATAGCTGGTTGCGCAGGTACCAGGCAGATTCCAGTGCCGTGACTTTCAGGTGAGCGTTGTCGATGCCTCGGGTTGTTTGCTCAAGACAGCTGATGGTTTTCAGTTCCGCCCAGCCCGCACGAACCAGGTCGCCATCGAGCAGACCGGGCAGCTCCCAGGGCATGAACATGCCACGTCGCAACAGATAGGCGCCACCGTAGCTGCCGCCATACTCCAGCAAGCCGGCATATTTCGGTGAGGTGAAATGTTTTAGCAGCGGCGCCGAGAGATAACGGAAACCCTTTCCGAGAGCCGGAAGATGGCTGAAGGGGGACAAGGCCTTGACCAGTCTTGGTAACTGCCGGAATGAGGGGTAGCCACCGAACAGCTCGTCTCCGCCCAGACCCGAGAGCGCTACTTTGAGCCCAGCCACTTTCGTGGCCTTGCTGACAAAATATGTATTCACGCCATCTGTCGAGGGCTGGTCCATGGCGTCCAGCAGATTCCGGTATTCGGCCTGAAACTCGTCCTGCGTCACCCAGGTAGCGTGATGAACAGTGCCATACCGTTGTGCGACCCGCTCGGCCAGCGGCACTTCATCGCTGGTTGTACCCACGAACTCCTTGAAGCCCAGGGTAATGGTGTGCAGGGCGTTCGTGCTCTGCATTCCGCCTGCGCCGGGGTCGGGGCCAAAAGTTTCCCTGGCAAGTGCCGTCAGCGTGGTTGAATCGAGACCGGCGGACAGGAACACACCGACCGGGACATCGGCAATCATGTGGTGGCGCACGCTGTCGAGCAGCGCGGTGCGCAGGCGCTCGTGCATTTCCTCGCGGCTGATGGATAGACGCACGGTGGAAGCCTGGGCAAGCTCGTCGGTGATGCTGAAGAATTTCCGGTTTTCTCTTTTACCGTTGGCGTCTATCCACAGCGTGGTGCCGGCAGGCAGCGTGCGTATACCTTTATAGAGGGTGTACGGCTCGGGTACATGGCCCCAGAGATAGAAACCGACATGGCCGGCTGGTTCAGCTGTGGTATCCATCGCGTCGCCCTTCAACAGCGCCTTGACCTGCGAGGCCACGCGGACAGTGCTGCCGTTATCGGCTATATACAGCGGCTTGATGCCAAAGGGGTCGCGCGCCAGAAACAGGCCGCGCTGGCGATTATCCCAAAGCGCGAAGGCGTACATGCCGCGCAGGTGTTGCACCATGTCGCGGCCGTACTCCTGATAGAGATGGAGCAACACCTCGGTATCACTGCTGGACTGAAAGCTGTAGCCACGGGTTTCGAGGCGCTGGCGCAGTTCACGGTGATTGTAGATTTCGCCGTTAAAGACGACGCGCGCGGCGCCATCCGCCGTGGCCATGGGCTGCGCGCCACTCGCACTCAGGTCAATGATGGCAAGCCGGCGGTGGGCAAGGCCGATGCGCTGATCGTCCGACACCCACAGTCCCTCACCATCGGGGCCGCGACGGAGCATGGCTTCGCGGATGCGCAGCAGCTCGGGCCGGTCCACCGGTGCGGCGGCAGAGTGGTAGTTGAAAATGGCTGCGAGACCGCAAATAGTGAATTCTCCCGTTACGCAGCACTGACAAACTGTTGGGCGCACAGCTTCTCGCCCCGCCGGATTCCTTAAAATTTATTCACGATTACTTCGTACTTACTACCAGTTCAACAATAGGCTCAGGTGGACACTAAGGCCAGCAAGAGTAAACGGTCAGTTATTCCATACTTGGGCAATGGCGCACGTAAAGCCACATCGACAACGCTTTGCAGGCTCGCCGCATACGCCTCCGGCGACCATCCGGCAATGATATTCCTGCTTTCCTGCCCCATTGCTGCACGGTTGCTATCGCCATGTGCAATCTGCCACAGACGATCTGACAAACGGTTAATGTCGTCCGGGTCAATCACAAAGCCATTCAGCCCGTCCTTAACCAGCTCCGGTACGCAGCCACATCGGTTCGATACAATCACCGGCAAGCCCGCTGCCATGGCCTCATTGACGACCACCGCCCATGTGTCCCGCTTGCTGGCATGGACGAACACCTCGGCCAGGCCGTAGTACTCGGGAAGTAGATTAAAGGGAATATAACCGGGCAACAGCACGGAATTTTCCAGACCCAGCCCACGAACCATGCCCTCGATATCAGACTTGAGCGGACCATCGCCAGCCAGCACAAGGGACCATGCTCCCGTACCTGCATGTCCACGGTACCGGGAATAAGCCTGCAGCAAACCTGGAATATTCTTTTCAACCGAGAATCGGCTAGCCGCGAAAAAATATCGCTCCGGCAATCCTAGCCGCTGTCGTATCGTGCGCTCTATTCCGCGCGCCGCATCCGCGCCATCGGAGAAATGGCGCAGATCGATTGTGTCCACGGGTCCAGACACAATCCGCTCTCGCGGGATGCCCAGCACGGCAAGGTAATCCGCTGAGAGCGACCCGGCCGCCCATCCAGAGGAAAAAAGCCTTACAACCCGCCTCTTCACAAACTCCTTGAACCATGAGCGGGAATAGTCCTGGACGGTGCTGTCCGAGGCAACAACCGCTGGTACATGATTACGAAGGCACCAGCGTAATGCACCAAGATCCCTTTTTCCGGACCAGCCAAGCACGACGACAACACCGGGGCTAATTTGATCCAGCGCCCGCTCGATTCTTCGCATAATACTTTCTTTCTGGACGTCAGCTACGCTAGATGATGGCGCAACCGCCACCCTGACGAACTGCTCCGGACTTTTCTCTGCGCCGCCGTTCCAAGTGGTACCGAGCGTCTCGACAACCACCACACTCATCAACCGTGATGCCGCATTGAAATTGGCTACAAGCCAAGGTGGCACCCTGTCAAAAAGCAATGCAATTGTCGTGCTATTCACCAGAAGGGTATTCATGGGGTCGATATGCAATTTCAAGATATTTCTTCCACGCTATCGGATGGTCATGACCTGAAAATACGGGCGAACACAACCAACACGGACAGCGCGTCAGTTATGCCGGAAAGGCGAAAGCCCAGGGCTACAATCGCAGCAGACTATAAAATCCTCCGTGTGCGCAATATACGAACTGAAATGACCCATGCAGACCAACCGATACAACGTGTCTGTCCATTGCCAGTTGCCGTTCTCTGCCGGCATATTCTCCGGTTCAGAATTGTTTGCCGAGAACAGTAATCCTGGAAGAGCTCTTGATTCTCTCCAGAACTAATGACACATCACGAATGAACAGGGTATTCCCGTATTCGGGTTTCTTTCCCTGAAGATTAACCATGGTTCGTTCCAATGGATTATAGGAATATGTCTTAAAACCATGGTCAAACATTATTTCCATGGCTCTTGACTGGTCGAATCCGTAGCGATTTTCGCCCACATCGATCTCCACGATCACCGAATGTAACGTCTGTTTCTTTAGTGTCGCCAATGCGCCTTCCAGTACCGGTGTTTCAAATCCCTCAACATCTATTTTCATTATTGCGGGCGTCTCGCTCCCCAAAACCGCGTCCAGTGAGGTAACGTCGACGCCAATTGCCGTGACGTTTCGTTCGCCAGTTGCAAGCACGTGATTTGATGTATCCATATCGCTGGTGAAATATATATTTCCTTGCTCACGACCCACGCCCACGTTCATGCATTTCACTCTGTCCTCTAAATGATTAATGCGAATATTCTCAATAAGCCTTTTATAGGTGCCTGGAACAGGCTCAAAAGCGTATCCGCGCGCCCCTATGGCGGCACAGGCAAGAATTGTATAGGAGCCCACATTCGAGCCGACATCGATGAATAAATCTGTGGGCCGCAGTACATGAAGCAGAAACGCCATGTCCTGGAACTCGTGGAGTCCGGTATAAATATTTCCAGTTAAACCGGTTTCTCCGGCTCGCACCAGAAACCTCGAGCCGTTGACCCAGTCATAAATAATCTCTCCCGACAGCATGCGACTTCCGACCTGCCACTTCACAAACCGGGCGATTGCCTTGAGTTTGTTGTCTCTATTGAGTGGGTGGGCCATGATGAACCGGAGAAGATTTAAAACTGGCATACATCTCCTCTGTTACACGTATATGTAGATATCACTTTGCTGCGCCCAATAATTAACAGCCTTCGTACTTCGCTGCGCAACAAGCTTCCACCCATCTCCGCAATGTATTAACCACGCTGCATTTCTATGTTGTTGCCGATGTCTCCGCCCATGCACCTGAATGCTATGGGTTTTGGTCATGAACGGCTTGCAGCATGTGCATTTGTTCGCTGGGAATTGCCACCACATAATTCGATGGTGTAGCACTAAAGAGACTGGATCGGTTTTCTGAGTGATCCACCCATTTCAGATGGTAGTTGAGTTTTTTGAAAAGGGTCTCGAAATTCCCGAATCCAAAGCCACGTTCTTCTGCGATCCTTTGCAGGAATTCAAAGTACACGATTGGCCTATGGGTGGCGATGGCCTTCTCTGCGCCGGCAAGCACTTCAGGTTCGAACCCTTCTACGTCAATTTTAATGAAATCAATTCTCGGGTACTTTGCCAACTTGTTGTCGAGGGTATCCACTTGCACCTGCACTTTTTTTGAACTGATGTCAGGCCATAAAGATGATGCATCCCCCTTTTTTCTAACATAGAAAGTTGCTTCTCCTTGTTTGTCACCTAAGGCCACGGGAAACAGAATCACGTTGGCCAGGTCTGCACAGTTCAATTGCAGCACTCTATAGGCGGCCGGCATCGGCTCAAACGCAATGACCGAACCGCCGGCCCCAACTAGCTTGCTCGCAATGCGCGTGTAATACCCAATGTTTGCTCCAATATCGACTACCACAGCGTCCGGTTTTAGAACCTTCAAAAATAGTTTCTCTGTGCCAATCTCATGAGGCTGGCCCTCATTGAAGAATATTCCAAAACACATGTCTTCACGCAAATCCAGGAAGAATTTGTCTCCGTTTGAAAGGCGCGCTTGGTAACGCTGCAGGCCAGGCGTGAATTGAGCGATTAAAGAGATAAATGGCGCCCAACCTCGATGCAAGAACCGACGCATGCTATTAACTGAGGTTTGGAACGTGTTTGACATGGGTAATGGAGGCCCAGAAAAACTGGTTCTTGCTAAACGACGCTGATTAACTGTTTCGCTTGCAGCTGCTCCATCAAGTCAAGAACGTCTCGCTCGATATCTTCACGCGTCACCTCAAATTCCTCTTGCATGGTGTCGCAGACCTGCGCGAGTGTTTTGTCCTCGCCCATCAGCTCCCAGATGCGCGCCCCGACCGGGTCCAGACCAAAGTATGTGCCGCTGGCGAGGTCCAGAAGCACCGTTTCCGTGCCAACCTGCCGGGCCATCACCTGTGCCGGAATGCTTACTTTGTCGGTCAGATTCATGCTGTCGTTCTCATTGCGCGTACGTGGTCCATGATGGCCTTTCTGACCTGCGCCAGGTCTTCGTAGCGCCGCGGATAATCCAGACGATAGTATAGCGGCCGGCTGGCGAGGCGGGACAATTCATCGAAATGTGCGGCCAGCAACTCGCGCTCCTCGATGTCCAGCAGGAAGGAGTGCTTCACCAGTTCGATCAGGGCGTCGCTTGGCGGCAGGTGTTCAAATTGGGGCTTCGCCGATGTGCCGGTCCCGAGAAAATACACGCACTGCAAGCGCCGCGATTGTTCGCAAAACACGATGTCATTGCCTGCCAGGAACCGGGACTTGGAGGTATACGACACCGGCGGGGCCATCAGCACGCCCGTGGCGATCAGTGCCTGCTGGCTGTCCTCCCACAAGCGGATGGAAGGATGGCTGGGCAGGATGCGCCACTCTCCTACAACGTTTTCCACCACCAATCCGTCGTCGGTGAGAAACCGCGATCCGCTGGTGGCGAAACTGGCCGCCAGCGTAGACTTGCCCCGGCCGGATTCGCCCATGAAGGCCACACCCACATCGCCGATCTCTACGGCGCTGGCGTGAAAGACCAACTTGCCCTGCTTGCTGAGCGCGAGTGGCAGCACCTGATTTAGATAAAGGTGTTGCAAGGTTTGCTCCGGGATCCCCGGCACCGGCCAGCCGAACACGGCTTGTCCATCGCGTGTCACCTGGAAATCCGCAAGCTCGGGGAATCGAAGCAGGTAGCCTGATTGGGTACGATAGATCAGCGACCAAGGTGTGCCGTCCTGCAGAACCCATTCATGGAACGGCGCATCTCGGATCGGTGCTTGTGGGCGCGATTCACCCTGCGTGAAGTCCACCACTATCCGGTATCCCGACCCAGCACTTGTGCCACGAAGCGTGAAATTTCTCCACTGGAAGGAAACAAATGCGGATGATCGCGCAACACCGCCTGCTCAATTTCCTGTGCTGATCTTTTTCCATCGCAGTAACCCAGCACCGTTATTCGGGCCCGCCCTGCGTGGCTCAATTGCGGAACATGATTTGGCTTGGATCGCACCAGAACCTCCGGTGACAACAACATGCCCTGCCAGGTCGAATGACTGAAGCGCTGCCCGGTCGCAGAAAACTCCACAGTCCAGGCAATCAAATGTTCCGCAGGACGCGTCATGATCGTTGCTCTGACCACATCACCGCCCTTCACCGCCACCGCCTCTCCGATCGGCAGGAAAGCCTGGGGACGGTGAATCGGTTTTTCCGCTAGCGGTGAATTTGTCATCCAGACGTTTTCGGCCAACTCGCATTCGAACCAGCCGGCCACGCCGTGCATCACCCCGTCGTGCTCGATGCGCATTTCAGCATTCCAGGAAAAAAATTCCGGGTTGTCCGCATAGAGATCGACCTCGCCCAGAAAAACCGGCGATCCCAGAACCTCGTCCCTCGCCAGGTTTACGGCGTGCTTGGTGTTGATTGCATAGCGGCGCAGCCAGTGAAACTCGGTGGGAATGTTCTCGGCTTGCCAGCCATGGGCAAGCTCACTGCATTGTTGCGAACCGACAGCAGCAACCTGGAGCCGGAACTTCGAGGGGATCAGTGTGCCGCCCGGCTTGAGAAGACGTTGTTTGGCGTCTCCCAGAAACTCGACTACACCGTAGTCAAAACCGAAGTAGCCGACATGGTCACAGATCACCACGTCCACCCGCTCGGGTAATTCAATCTGGCTGGATTTACCGCGAATGAACGTGACGTGATCGCCCTGACCGGAGCGTGTCAGGGATTCCCGCGCAATATCGAGCATGGCGCTTTCGTCAACAGCGTACACATGCTGCACGCCGGCCTGCAGGCACAACAAACCCAGAATCCCGGAGCCGCAGCCCAAATCGGCAACAGTGTTTCCGGGAGCAACGGATTGGGTTATAGCGGCTTTGTATTGTTCAAGCCTGACGGCATCGGCAACATAGCCCAGGTGTTCATCCAGCATAGGCCTGCACTACCTTGCCACCCTGCGCGGATTACTGGATACGATGGCTGATCCCCAGCATCGCGTAGTTGACCATCTTGTAGCCGTCCGGGTGCATTACAACCGCTTCCGGCATGACCGTTTCAACTTCATCCGCCATGACACCAAACTGTCTGCCTGAGCCGCAACGTTCCCGATATTCAGGTTTGAAGTCGAACAGGTAAAGGCCGATGCCAAGTGGGTGGGTGTCGATCCGGACAATGTTTTCTTTGACGACCCTGTCCGAGGGCATCATGCCTGGCCCGGTATCACCATTCGTACTGCCGGTCGATTGGGTCAGATTTCTCACCAGGCCGTAAACCTTAAACGTCGGCTTCTGGTAATTTTTCTTGAGAATTTCGACTTTCCCATCTTTGGACGGCATTGCGGGTGAATTTTTCATTTGCATCTGAAATTCCTCTCTGAAATCAATGCACAGTAGTAACTTAACGATTTAATCATAGCTTATACAGCAGCTATCGGCGATTTGCCAAAGCATCGCAGCCGACCAGGAACCACAACCACCACTCTACCCAGCCGGCTAACGTAACCTCATGATAATTTACACATAATGTAATTGCCCGCGCCGGCTGAATCCATGCCGCCCGGTGCTGCACGATCTCGAATAACTCTGCTGGCATACCATCCAATTGTCGGCGAAATGCAACCATGAAGTCCGCCTTGGTCGTGCGTTTCAGGACCAGATCCGGCAATACCCCTTTCAGCGCCTGGCGGTGCAGCCACTTGGTCATATGCCCCCGCGATCGAAGCCGCTCCGGGGTCGAAAAGGCAAACTGGATAATGGCGGAATTGAAAAATGGAGTCCGTAACTCGACTTGCAAACTGGAAGTCAGCCGCTCTTCAAGTTCGCGGGACAATGCATTATACGCCCCCTCAAGGATCTGAACTTGTACACCCTGCCCACGCCGTCGCAGCCGCGTTGGCACAGCATTGTGAAATTGACTGCGCCGTTTCTCGAGCGTTTCCTGCAAATTGGCGGAGAGCCAGGAGGGACTCTTTTTCACACCGCGTGCTTTACGCAATGCTGCTTTAAGCTTTTCAGGCAAAAGCGGCACCATGCCATAACGGCATACCCACCAAAGGGTTTCCGGAATGCCCAATTCCCGGGCATCGGTTTTCATGCAGGCAACTACCTGTCGCCACTGCCGGGCGGCCAGCTCTTCAGCGTAATACGCTCCAGTCCACGGCATCCCCAGCCATTCGTCACCGCCGGCACCGGACATGATGACCCGGCAACCTGCACGATGCGCAGTTTCCCTGAGGCCGATGGTCATGATGGCGTTGGGGGTACTGGGAAACTCACGGTACTGCTCGGCCCATTTCCGGTACCACGAGACAGGAAATTGTGTTGGTGGAATTTCATGAACCTGCAAACCCAGGTGCTGGCTTACGGCATGCACATACTCAAGCTCGTTGGCATTCGGGTCGTCATGGTAATCCAGCGTATAACCCTGAATCGCCGGTGCGGGAAATTGCTGCTGGCGTCGCAGTTGTTCAGCCATGGCGAAGAGCGCAGAAGAGTCCAGCCCGCCGCTGACTTCAAAAGCGACTGGAAGGTGCGAACGCGACGTGCGCCGCACGACGTCGCTAAACAATTCACGATAATGCTCCACAAACTCTTCGTCTTTTTTGTATGGCAACGTCGTCCAGAGATCGGGCTGCCAGTATTTATCTATCGCTACGCCACCGGCAGCGGCCACCATCCGGTGTGCGCCAACCAAACGCAGGACTCCCTTCCAGAAGGTTTCGTCGCGGCTGTACCACTCGCTGCCCAGATACTCTGCCAGCATACCCTCGTTGAACTCCTGCCTGATTCCGGGCTGCGCCAGGATCGCGTGCAGGTCCGTGGCGAAAATTAACGTCTTGCCATCCCAGTGGTAATTGAAGGGTTTGTTGCCGACCCGGTCGCGCGCGCAAAACGCTTCGCGTCGCCGTGCATCCCAGATGACCAGTGCAAAATCACCGTCGATGTGCTGCACACAGTCCCGCCCCCAGATCTGGTAGGCGCGCAACACCAGCTCGGCATCGGCGCGGCTTCGGAGCACCGCGCCGCGACCCAGCAATGTCTTGCGCAACTCTTCCCAGTTATCCACCCGCCCGTCCATGACGAGAACCAGGCTTTGGTCTTCACTGGTCAGCGGCTGGATTTCTTCGAGCGATTCCGGCGTGGTGTGCAGCATGCACTGGCCGAGTGCCACAGAACCTTTCACCCAGTGGTGAATACCGTCCGGCCCGCGATAGGCCATTGCCGCAGTCAGCTTCTCGACCAAACCGGGCTCGACCGGTGCGCCGTCGAAACGGATGATGCCGGCAATGCCGCTCATGGCGAGGAAAAGGAGTTGGCGGAGATCACGCCGCTGAAGGGCGCGTACTGTTCGCTCACATCCTGCCGGTCATTGATGGGAGTCCCGGCGTGCTCAACCCAGGCATGCGCTTCGAGATCGCCGTGCGTCAGGCGGACACCGATACGCAGTTGCGCTTCGACGCCCTTGCGCCGCAAGAGCCAGCAGAGCAGCAAGGAACGTGTCAGACAAGTGGCTGGAAACGGCACATGCCGGGCGGCGAGATTGATCAGCGCTCCCAGTTGCATCATTTCTTCCCGAGTGAGTTTTCCCGCAACGATGAGAGGCTTGCGCTGCAGCCATGCCTGGAAGCGCAGCAATCCCATGTGATGCAGTCCGATCGAAACGAATGGCAAACGCATCATCGCAGCCAGAAAAATTCTTTTTTCCGGCCAAGACAGTGTGTTGAATTTCGCCAGATTTCTGGACAGTTTATTCATGGGGTCAGCAATACACTCGTCATCATACTGCTTCCCCCATGCGCACGACTCTGTCCGCCAGAGCGAGGCTCGCGGGGCGGTGCGTGATCAGCAGCACAGTCCGTTTGCGTAGCATCTCCCTGCTGTGCTCGAGGAAGTCGCGTTCGCCTTCTGGATCGAACATGGCCGTGGCCTCGTCCAGAATCAGGATCGGCGGATCTTTGAGCAGGGCGCGTGCCAGGGCGATGCGTTGGCGCTGGCCGCCGGACAGGCGTATGCCCTGATCGCCGATAACGGTATCGTAACCGTTTGGCAATTTGAGAATGAAGTCGTGCGCCTGAGCGAGCCGCGCGGCCCGTTCGATGGCGGCCGCATCGGCATCGTCGCGGCCATAACCGATGTTGTCGCGTACGCTGCCATTGAACAGCAGCACATGCTGCGCGACCACGCCGATCTGGCGGCGCAGGCTGGCGAGGCTGACACCCGCGATGTCCGTGCCGTCGATCAGAATCTGTCCACTGTCCGGTTCATGCAGACGCATCAGCAGATGGGCAAGCGTGCTTTTGCCCGCGCCGTTCTCACCGGTGATTGCGATGGTCTCACCCGCCTGGATATGCAGGTTGAAATGCTGCAGCACTGGCTTGCGCCCCGGGTAGGCATAACCCACATCGCGGAATTCAATGTCGCCATGCACCGGGGGCAAGGCATGCCCGGTATGCCGGAACGGCTCCGGGGATTCCGTCAGCACTTGCCTGAGCCGTTCCAGGGCACCGCGCGCCTGGCGGGTCTGGCCATACAGATCCGCCAGGGCACTCACGGGGCGTGTCAGCAGTGCGGCATACAGCAGAAAACTCACCATGTCCGCGGGGGAACGGCTCTGCATCTGTGCACTCATCAGCCACAGCACGAGCACCACCCCGGCTGCCGCCAGGAATTGCAGTGCCGGACCGAGCGCAGCAGCGATCCGCCGTTCTTCAATGCTCAGGTACAGGATACGATCGACTTGCCAGCGGTAACGATCCGATTCAAGCGACTCGCGGGTGAACGACTTGATTGCCGGTAACATGTCCAGATTTTCCTCGGCCACGGCGAGTGCTCCGGCATGCGCTTCCTGCAGCTGGCTGGCCAGTGGGCGCAGGCGTCGACCGAGAATTTTCAACAGCAGATAAAACAGCGGCACCAGCACCGCCACAAACAGCGCCAGGCGCGCATCGATCCGGAACATCAGCAGCATGGCGCCGGCCAAGATGAGCAGGAGCGGAATCACGCTGAGCAGCGTGCCGCTGATGAATCCACTCAGACGCGGCACATCGTTGGTGAGCAGTGCCAGAATCTCGCCACGACGGCGTTGGTAGTAGAAGGCCAGCGGCAAGGCCTGCAAGTGATCGTAGACCCGGATGCGCAGGTCGGCCAGGATGCGTTCAGCGCTGCGGCTCAACAGGTAACTGTTACCGAACTTGAGTACGGCCTGAAGCGCGAACAGCGCGAGCAACCCGAGTAGCACCGGTCCGACCAAGGATGCGGCGCCGGCCAGCATGCTCTCGGCCAGGCGGCCGCCCAGCCAGGGCACGGCCAGCGCCATGCCGCTCTCAAGGACCATCAACACGGCGCTGATGGCCAGCGCGGAACGGTAAGGCAGCGCATAGGCGAGCATGCCGCGCATTGTCATAGCCCGCATGCTGTTCTTCCGTGCAGGCGACAGCAACCCGCATCGCGCGCTCCTGCTCTTCGTGTGCGCAGGGCCAGTTTTGTCGAAAGGAACCTGGATTTCATTGTGCTCGCCATTGAAGCTCAGTCGTTGCCCAGCATCCCATGCAGATCGCGCTGGCGGTTTCGACGACTGTACAGCCACCCCCGCAGTGCACGCCACGCGTCGGAAGAACGATCGTGCAGGAACAGCGTGAAACCCAGCTGGATCCGCAGTGGGCGATTCAGCCACCGACCCGGTAAATCATGGGTCAACCAATATTGGAGATAGGCGGCCCGCCGCCGGCCCGGACGCAGGCTGGGCATCCATTCATCCAACACACTTGCAGCCGCCGGTGCGGCCAGCATTCGGTACCAGCTGAGCATGGTCCAGGCGGCGGCCCTCAAGCCTGCCATGTCCAGCAAATTCAAAACCGTGGACCAGTCTGTTGCTCTGTTCTGAATCCAGAGCAGAATGTCGGCCACGCGCGACAGCCCCATATTCGCGGAGCTGACATATTTCGTGAAGGCCGGGTGGACCAGCATCAGGAACATGGCATCGGCATCGGATAGCCCCCAGAAGCCGTTGACCCGCTGGCGCCGCGCGAGAAACCCCGCTGTCATGTCCAAGCGGGTTCGTCCCGGGCGCAGTATGTCCCAATGCAGGTCGATTGCGACCGGCGCGCGGACGAAGCACGCCTCGTGGCTGATGTTGGCGGGATCGGCATCCACCGTATAACCAGCATCGAGCAGCGCGCGCGCTGCGCGTTGCCGGCCCGACGGTAAAACCAGGATGTCGATATCCGCGGCCGGCCTCAGGGAAGCATCGGGATATACGCACTCGCGCAGCTGCGCACCCTTCATGACCACGTATGGAATTCCCGCTGCTTCGAACAACCCGTCAATGCGAATCAGCGCTGTCCGTTGCGCCAGGTATCCTGCCGCGGCAGACGTACGCACTTGCTGCAAGACTTCGCGCACGGCAGATGGCAGGGATTCCAGCATGCCGCCTGATTGCAGGCGGTGATGCCACAGCGGCCCGATATCCTGGGCGACGATAAGGTTCACAAGATCTGGACCGCCATCCAGCAGCGCCGCACGCAAGGCCGCCGGTCCGACGCCCTCACCGGCCGGCAACAGCGCCTGCCGATACTGGTCGAGTCTGGATCTGAAGACTAATGGCCGCGCGGCATTCATCTCACCGTCAGGAAGCCTCGATGATCCCAATACTTCAGATACCGCTACGGACAGGCGCGTCCCTCATGCCGTTTTGTTCTTGCGCCATTTAGCGAGCAATTTATCGATGTACGGCTGCAGGTGGGGTTGCACACGCGGTTGCAGAAAGACCGTTGCAACGCCCGCCAGCAGACCGAGAAAAAAGCCGACCAGGACAATCATCCTGCGGCTGGGCTTGAGCTTGGTTTCCGGCACCGTGGCCGGGTCGATCACCTTGAAGGCATACTCCTCACGTGTGCTGGCCACCATGATGGCCTTCATCTGCGCCTCGATCAAATTAAAAATCGCCTGCTGAATCTCGACCGCACTGTTCGTGCTCAATTGCTTGCGCAGATAATCAATGTTCCGTTCGGCATCCTTGACGGCTTCCCCCTGAAGCTTGGCATTGACATGTTTCACGAGCTGGTTGGCCCAGTGCGCCGCGAGTACCGGGTCTCCCCAGTCGATCGTCACGGTTGTCAGGTTGGTTTTTCGGTCAAACAGGACAGAGCGGATGCCACTAAACATCCGATACGCATTCTCCATGCTCGGGCCGGTCGGCTTATCGCCAGAACCAAACCAGCTCGTGTCCTTCCAGGCCTTGGTCTTCTCGTCCCACATGGACGAGTACAGAACCGGCAACACGCCTGCCTCCTTCATGAAGGATTCCGTCAACGCGCGTGACTTGAGTGTGGCCAGGGCCCGCTGGGTCTGGGCATCGGCATTGCCGGACAGGCTGATGCCGGCCAGTGTCGCCAGATCGCTGAACTGGCTCGACAGCGGACCGGCACCGGCTGGTTCCTGGGTAAGTGGCATGATCAGGACTTCGGCGCGGTACACGGGCGGCAATATGAATGCGTACAACACTGACAAGACGGTGGTAACCGCTGTGATCCGCGTAATCAGTTTCTTGCGCTCCACCAGCACCCGCCAGATCGCCGACAAGTCGATTTCATCGTCCTGCCGGTCGTTCTCCGGATTCTGGGCTGACGGTGGTGGCTTTTTGTCAGACATGCTGGTGACCGGCGTCAGTAATTATGCAGCACGACCAGGGCGGCGGCGGCCAGCGCCAGCTGGTACAGAATCTGGGTAATTTCGCCAACCACCTTCAGGGTACTGTAGCGATCCACCTTGACCGGCACGACGACGGTATCGCCCGGTCCCATGCGCGGCCCGGAGCTGAACCAGCCGCCTGCAGCGCTCACCGATCCATCGGCATGCACGACGTAGATATAGCGGGAACCGCCGCGTTCGGTTATCCCGCCGCTCTTGGCGATGTAATCGTCGCGACTGCTGCCCTTGGCATAGAGATGCGAGGTGGGAAAGTAGACCTGGCCGGTCACCGTGACCTCGCCCGGTTTCTGCGGGATCGTGAGAGAATCCCCATCCAGCAGAGCGATATCCTGCTCGGCGTCGCCATTCAGCAGTTCGTCGAGCTTGATGGCCACCCGGCCAACGGCCTTGGTCACGCGTATCTGCTTGAGCAGGGTTTCGATCTCAACCTTGGTCTCCTTCTTGTCCGTGCCAACCTCCTGCCCTTGGGCAGTCACCAGAAGCAGCTGCTCCTCAAGCTCGCGCGCCACGCGATCGAGGAATGCCTGCTCGCGGATTCGCACCCCCTCGCGCAGGAATACCGAGCCGCGCGCAAAGGCATCGGGGGACAGGCCGCCAGCGCGCTTCAAGACGGCGCTCAGCTTCTCGCCCCGGGCGACGGGATAGCGGCCCGGAAAAGCCACCTCGCCGCGAATGGTAATAAAGCCCTCGTTCGACCAGTTGGGTACCCGGCGAATCACAATCTGGTCATAGGGTTTGAGCAAAGGGTCTGTTTCGCTGTTTTTGCTCAACACCCCTTCGAGGTTCACCACGACGATGTCCTGCTTGCGCTCCTTGCTGTCGGAGATGGTAAAGCTCGTCAGTTCGGCCTCCAGTGTGTAGGCCTTGTCGGTAAGACCGCCGGCGGCGCGCAACAGCTCGCTCATGCGCATGCCGGGCGCAAACGGGTAGCGTCCCGGATGATGCACGGAACCATCAATGGCGATCTCGCGTTCCAGCCGGTCGGGCCGCGACTGCGCCTTGATCTGTTCCAGCAACGGGTCGATCGTGGCGCGCCGGTTATCGTGGATGCTGAACACGTAAACGGTGTCCCGCGGCAGGAGCTTGATATTGGCATCACTGTCCGGCGCGACCAGGGCCGCACCGAGATCGGCGTTCAGCAACTCGATGTTTCGGGTGGCGGCATTCTCGCGCCGGATGAGCTGGTAATGGGCGTCGACTTCCGTCGGCAGGTCGCCAAGGGACGGAATCAGCTGCGTGAGGCGCATGCCTTCCGTCCATTGGTAGGCGCCGGCACGTTTGGTGAAGCCGGACAGATTTACCACGCGCTCGACCTGGTCCGACACCCCGTACACGCGCGCCACATCACCGCTTACCAGCAGCGTCTTCCGGCCCTCGGACTTGGCCATGTCGACGTCGATCACCGTGCGCTCGCGATTCTCGTGGATGCGCTCGACCTGCATGCTGTGCGGAAATGCCTCCGCCGTAAGGCCGCCGGCCAGGACGATCAATTCATCCAGCGTGGTTTCGTTTTTGAGTTCGTAAACAGCCGGGCGCTGAACTTCGCCGGATATACCGGCCGTTCTGCCGAGTGGCGGCACAAAGATGACATCGCCCGGCTGCAAGCGGGCATCGGCACTGTTGTCACCCTTCAGCAGCAGGTCATATAAATCAATGGTGCCGACCAGCTTGCCCTGCCGCTTGAGCTGGATCTGGCGCAGGCTGCCGATCTTTTTTATACCGCCACTGGCGAAGATCGCATTCGTGAGCGTGGCCAGTCCGCTTACCGTATACGAACCGGGGCGCACCACGTCCCCGAGCACAAAAATCTGGATATTGCGCAAGCGTCCAATCTGCACCGATGCCTTGAGACCGATAAACTGGCTCTGCACGCGGCGCGTCAGCAGTTCGCGAACCTTGACGAAGGACTGTCCACCCACCTGCACCGGCCCGATCCCCGGGAACTGGACAATGCCATCGCGCCTGACCAACAGCTCGTATTGGGAATTCTCTTTCCCGTAGAGCTGCACGAGGATCATGTCGCCCGGACCCACCACGTAATCGTCCGGCACCGGCAAGTCGGCCGCCAGCGCGTAGGCGTCGGGCGTGGACGAAAAATAATCATAGCCAAACGGCCTCATCGACGAGGATGTGTATTCGGCTGGAGGTGGTGACGGAGTCGCTGGCGCTTTGGAAGATTGGGGGACCTCTTCGGGTGCTGGCGCTTTCGGCACCGCACCGCCCTGCAGCGCGCGCTGCGCGGCTTCACGTTGCGCCGGGGTCAACTGTTGGACTTTCTTCAGCTGCTCTGCAGTGGGCGCAGATGTGGGTGCTGAGATCTCCGCATGCAGCGACGACATGACCACGCTACAGAGCAGACCGGCGAGCAGGCTTGATCCGAAGCGCTGGCGAATGAATTTCATTTTTCGAGTAACAATATATCTGTTGTTATTGGCCATGCTTGCGTCAGAAATTCCGGCGCCATTGCAGCCCCACCCGTCCCTCGAGACTGTCCCCTGCTCCGGCGACCCAATTTCGGTCGAAACCTGCCCCCACCACATAGCGATCGGGTCCCTTCACCAGAGTATATGTTAATCCTGCCTCAAGGACAGTTCTGGCGGGTGCCGCGTCACGGTCAGGCTCGACCTTGCGCAACACCGCCTCCCACATGTTTCCGGACGCGGCCACCCGCACGTAACCCACCGTGGTCATGCGGCCATCGCCACACATGCTGTGCCCGAGGCACAGGTCGTAATAGCGATAACCGCTCGTGTAAATGTGATGTTCATAGGCCGTGTTATAGGCAGGTGTCGACCGGTAAAACTCGGCGGCCGTATCCGCATACTCTATATATAGTCTGCCGCTCTCCCGGCCGTGGCTGCCGGAATGCCAAATCTCAAGACCGGCCAGTCCGATGTTCTTGCTGGGCCAGGCCAGCCATGTGCCGCTTGCCAGGTCTTCGCCGATCAACTGGCCATACACGGCATACGGCAGCGTAAACAGTGGCGATGCCCAGCGAAAATCCACGCCAGCCAGCTGGTTGCCGGGTTCATTGGCGGTGGTCGTTCCGTTGTCGCCGAGATTATCGCGTCCAAACAATACGTCCAGGAAGGTGCTGAAATCATTTGGGCGACCTTCTCCGCCCCACTGTGCGGTGCGCGAGAAACCGATTTCAAGCGCCGGGATCGGCTTGAGGTTAAGGCGCATGCCCATCAGCTGGGCATAGGGAATCGTGGCCTCGCCATCGAGCCGGCCCATCATGAAAATGAATTGCCACGGACCGAGCCAGTGGAGCAGCGGTGTTTCGAAAGCGGTGGACTGATTGCGCTGCACCACCAGAGCAGGTACCGGGCGCGCATTGCTGGAGAGTATCAGGCTTCCGTTCCAGCCCGGACCCCACCAGCGGTCCACGGCAGCGGCCGAGAACAGCCAGTTGCCCCACTGCGTTCCCAGGTACGAACCGTCGCCGCGCAGGGGTTTGTCGTCATCGGGCTTCGCCACGGCCGTGGCATCCAGACGGTAATAGGCCGCCTCGCCCTGCCAGGCGATCCCCGCCGTGGCCTCGATCTGTTCGCGCTGGAGCTCGGCAAAACCGCGAAAGGCCGTTGGCTCGTTGGTTGCGGCCAGACGCGCATGCGCTGCGACCACATTGCGGACCGATTCGCGCCTCAGGATTTCCTGTACACGTTCATAGGCGCCCCTGAGCGCATCGCTGGTGAGTGACTCTGTTTTCACTTCTTGCAGACCCTGCGCGATGTCGCCCACGGGGATCGGCCAACTGGTGAGCGGTGCGGAAATCAGCCCGGCGTCGGCCAGCAGCAAGAGATCATGACGCAGCCGTATATCATCCGCATTGAGCCACGGTCCGGCCATGGCGGTTGAGACCTGCAGCAGCATGCCAATGAGCGCAACAAGACAGCGCTGCGCGATCGCCAACCTGGGCATGACAGTGCCGGCACGAGGAAGCAAGAGCCGCGCCTTCATGATCACGCCGCGTTTACGGGCCCGGCGGCTGCCTGCCTGGATGGACGCGCACCACAGCGTCGCGATCGCCAGTGCGCGATGTTGTGCTGCCCGGTTTGCTGTGCACTGAGGACGGCCTGCGCCTCGCTGCTCCCGATCTTCTTCATGTTGCCTCCACGTGTTGATAATCCTAGACCAACCCGTGGCACGGAGACCGGAGACCCTCGATTTGATCGAGGCCAGCAGGGGTACTGGCCTCGCAATGGACATGAACCTAACTTTCTTGTCGGGGTTCGCGCCGCAGCAATGCTTCAACAGCGACTTGTGGTGTTACCCCCTCGAACAAAACCCGGCAAACCTGTTCAGTAATCGGCATCTCGACCCGGTGGCGCCGGGCCAGGCCCAGCACCTCGCGGGCCGTAGCCACGCCTTCCGCCACCTGGCCGATTTCGCCGAGGATCACCTGCAGCTTGCGGCCCTTGCCGAGCGCCAGACCAACCTGGCGATTGCGCGACTGGTTGTCGGTGCAGGTCAGCACCAGATCGCCGATGCCGGCCAGCCCCATGACGGTCTCGGGTTGGCCGCCCAGCGCCTCGATCAGGCGGCGCATTTCAGCGAGCCCGCGAGTAATCAGCGCGGCACGGGCATTGGCGCCGAGACCCAGCCCGTCGCTGATGCCGGTGGCGATGGCCAACACATTCTTGATGGCGCCACCCAGCTCCACGCCGACCAGATCGGTGCTGGTGTAGACACGCACTCGGTCGCCACGCAGCCAGGCGGCGATCGCCTCGGCAGTGGCGGCATCACGCGCCGCGGCGGTGATGGCCGTGGGCAAGCCCTGCGCGACTTCTTTCGCGAAGGTCGGCCCGGAGATCACGCCAAGCGCCCGGTTTTCACCGAATACATCGGCGGCCACCTGACTCAGCAGCCGGCCGCTGGCCGGCTCCAGGCCCTTGGTTGCCCAAGCGACGATCGCCTGCGTGGGTAATCTGGATTTCAGCGTCTCGAGGGTGGCGCGGAAGGCATGGCTGGGTACCGCCACCAGCAGGTGCCCGGTTTCCTCAGCCGTCTCAAGCAGGTCTTCGCGGATGAGAAGATTTCCCGGGAAGCGGACGCCGGGGAGGTAGCGGTTGTTTTCGCGCTCGTGCGCGAGCTGCGCCTGGCGCGCGGCATCGTGCCCCCAAAGAAGAGTGCGGTGACCGTTGCGTGCGATCAGCACCGCCAGCGCGGTGCCCCAGGAACCAGCACCGAGCACTGCGATGACGGGTTTGGCGGCAGTCATGTCGGTCTCTTGGGTGACGGTCGACCGGTGCCGGAATTGATCAGTGCGTGGCGGCTTGCGGCGCAGTGGACTGCTTCTGCACGTACAGCGCCTCGAAATTAATCGGGCTCAGGAGCAGCTGCGGAAAACCGCCGCTTTCGATCAGGCCATTCACCGCCTGACGCACGAACGGCAGCAACATGCTCGGGCAGGCGATTTCGAGAATCTTGGGCAGCTCCGTTGCCGGCATGCCGGCAACACGGAACAGACCGGCCTGGTGTGCCTCGGCCAGAAACACGGTCTTGTCGGCATGCTTGGCGGTAACGGTCACCGCCAACACCACCTCATACAAACTCTGCTCCGCATTGATCTGGCTGTGGCTGATGCCGAGCTGCACACCGACCTCCGGGCTGGTGGCGTCGAGAAAAATCTGCGGGGCGCCCGGCACTTCAAAGGAACTGTCCTTGATATAGATCTTCTCAAGATTGAAGACGTGTCCGGGCTGGGCGGTCTGTTCGGTCATGGCGAGGGAACCTGGTGAGAAGTGAACGTGTGTGTTTTGAATATCGGTAGTGGCGATTACTCCGCGCCACGGTCAGGCGCGCAGCAGCGGCTCGAGCTCGCCGTCGGCATCCAGTTCCGCCAGATCATCGAAGCCGCCAACGTGCCGGTCACCGATGAATATCTGCGGTACAGTGCGACGGCCGGTGATGCGCACCATTTCTGCGCGCTGTTCCGGATGCACGTCCACCTGAATTTTCTCGATCTGGTCAGCGGTGATGCCTTTCTTGGCCAGCAACTGTTCGGCGCGGGTGCAGTACGGACAGACGCGCGTGCTGTACATCCGAACGCGCGCCATGCTCACTTTTCCACCGGCAGATTCTCTCTCTGCCAGGTCGTGATGCCGCCAGCCAGCACCTGCACGCTCGCGAAGCCGAACTTGCGCAGTGCGACTGCGGCACGCGCCGAGCGCTGGCTGGTGCGGCAGCAAATGATGAGCGGACGCGCCTTGTGTTTCTCGACCTGCTTCAGGCTGCCGGCCAACCCGGAGAGCGGCAGGTTCAAGGCATTCGGAATATGGCCGCCGCGAAATTCGTCCGGCTCGCGCACATCCACCAGCAAGCCCTTTTCATGGTTCAGGAGACGAATTGCCTCGGCAGTCGTGACATGCTGCACGCCGTGCAGCAGCTGGGTGAGCGGCCCCCAGGCAAGCATCGTCAGCACCACAACAATGCCGAGCACCAGGTACCAGTTATTGATGATGAATTGCATGTTTTTTTATATAGGTATGGACAGCAGGAAGACAGACAGCGTTTGTATCTTACGCCGTCCGATAAGACTCAATCCGCAAGTGTGCTGCAAAATGCCGCACGCATGGCGCCGATGAGCTGCAAAATTTTCGGGTCGGCAATCCGGTAATAAACCTTGTTCGCGTCCTTGCGCGAGGCGAGAATGCCTTTCTCGCGCAGGATCGACAGGTGCTGGGAGATATTGCTTTGCGAGGTGCCGACCTGCTCGACAATGTCCTGCACGCTGACTTCGGTGGTTCCCCCCAGTATGCATAGAATCTCAAGACGCAGCGGGTGCGCCATGGCCTTCAGGGAATGGGACGCGTGAATAATGTCCTCTTGGTTGGTGATCAGCACCACCTTCTCCGCCACTGCATTCATGTCTGTGGGCCTCTTTGAAGTCATGATGTATTCGTACTGCGGTTCAAGCACCCGTGTTCATCCATGAATCTGCTGTTATTGTTTTGGAAACATTATACAATATTAGTGGATTTGAAAAGACTAATAGACAACGCGGCCTAGAGTAAACCCATGTCTGCACCCCCGAAACCATTGATGTTAATCGTGATGGACGGCTGGGGTTACCGGGAAAACCCCGAACACAACGCCATCGCCAAGGCCAGAAAACCCACCTGGGACTATTTCTGGCAAAACTACCCGCATACCCTGATCCACGCCTCCGAGGCCGCCGTTGGCCTGCCCTCCAGCCAGATGGGCAACTCCGAGGTCGGGCACCTGAATCTCGGCGCCGGCCGGGTGGTGTACCAGGAATATACGCGCATCAATCGCGCAATCAGTTCGGGCACCTTCTTTTCCAATAAAACCCTGACCGATGCCGTGGACCTGGCTGTGTCCACCGGCAAGGCGGTGCATATCCTCGGGCTGCTGTCCCCGGGCGGCGTGCACTCGCATGAAGAGCATATCCAGGCAATGGCCGAGCTGGCGGTAAAACGCGGCGCGAAACAGCTCTATCTGCACGCCTTTCTGGATGGCCGCGACACGCCACCGCGCAGCGCAGCGGCGTCGATCAAGGCCATGGAGGCCAAGTTCACGGCCCTCGGGCAGGGACGCATCGCCTCAATCATCGGCCGCTACTACGCCATGGACCGCGACCACCGCTGGCCGCGCATCCAGTCCGCCTACGATCTCATTACCCAGGGCAAGGCCGAGCACACCGCCCAGAGCGCGAGCGAAGGCCTGGAGCTGGCCTACGCACGCGGCGAGAGCGATGAATTCGTCGCCGCCACCGAGATCGTGCCGCCCGGCGGCATACCGATCAGCATCCTGGACGGCGACGTGGTGGTGTTCATGAACTTCCGCTCGGATCGCGCGCGCCAGATCACGCGCCCGTTCATCGAGGAAAACTTCGACGGCTTCCAACGCGCCGTGTGGCCGCGCCTCGGCCGCTTCGTCAGCCTCACCGAATACCAGTCGGAGTTTCATGTCGCGTGCGCATTTCCCCCGGAACGCCTGCGCAACGTGCTCGGCGCGTATCTGGCCGCGCACGGCATCCACCAGCTGCGCATCGCCGAAACCGAGAAGTACGCGCACGTCACGTTCTTCTTCAACGGCGGTGAAGAGGCACCGTTCAAGTTCGAGGATCGCATCCTCGTGCCCTCGCCCACCGACGTACCAACCTACAACCTGAAGCCGGAGATGAGCGCGCCGCTGGTGACCGAAAAGCTGATCGAGGCGATCCGCGGCGGCGTGTACGACATCATCATCTGCAATTTCGCCAACCCCGACATGGTCGGACACACCGGCGATTTCGATGCCACGGTCAAGGCCATTGAAGTACTGGATGGCTGCCTGAAACGCGTCTACGACGCGTTGCGCGCGGTCGGCGGCGAGATGCTGATCACCGCCGATCACGGCAATGCCGAACAGATGTTCGACAACGACACCCACCAGGCGCACACCGCGCACACCATCAATCCGGTGCCGTTCGTGTATGTCGGCCGCCCGGCGAAGATCGCGGCGACCGGCGCGCTCGAAGACATCGCGCCGACCATGCTGTATCTGCTGGGCCTGCCGATCCCGCCGGAAATGAGCGGGCACGCGCTGGTTGATCTCAACCCCTGACAGCCCGCAGCGCCTGCACCGGCCGGCACGGTGGCTGGCGGTGTTGATCTTCGCGTACAGCACTGCCGTTGCCGCCGCCAGCCAGAGCGAAGAACAGTTGCGCGCGCTGCGCACGCGCATCGATGCTCTGCAGACAGACCTGAACGAAACCCGCGGCGAACGCGATGAGGCGCGCGCGCAACTCCGCGAGTCGGAGCGCCGCATCGGCCATCAATTCAAATCACTGCGCGACACCGAGGCGCGCCAGAAATCCGAAAGCACGCGTCTCACTTCCCTGCAACAGGCCCGCACCCGCAGCCGCGCCGAACTTGGCGCACGTCGCCAGGAACTCGAACAAGCCGTGCGTGCCGCCTACGCACTCGGCCAGCAGGACTACCTCAAGCTGCTGCTCAGCCAGGACGATCCGGCGCGCGTAAGCCGCACGCTTACCTATTACCGCTATCTCACCCAAGCGCGCGCGGCGCGTATCGAAGGCATTGAGACGACACTCAGCCGGCTGGATGTGCTGGAGAAACAGATTGCCGAACGCGTGCAGGAACTGGCGACACTGCGCACCCGCCAACTCGAGCAGAAAACCGCGCTGGAGGCAGCCCGCGCCGAACGACGCGTCCTGCTCGCGCAACTGAACGAACGGGTACGCAACAGGTCTCAGGAGGTCGAACGTCTAAAGCGGGATGAAGATCGCATGGCGCGCCTGGTGCGCGAACTGCGCACAGAACTGAACCGCACCCCGGCACTGGAACCTTCGGCCGGAAGGCCTGCGGCCGGCAAGGGTGGACGCTGGCGGCTGCCGGTACAGGGACGGCTTGTCGCACGCTTTGGCAGCCCCAAGGAAATCGGCGACCTGCGCTGGCGCGGTATTTTTCTGGCCGCATCCGAAGGCCAGGAGGTGAAGGCTGTCACACGCGGGCGCGTCGCCTATGCCGACTGGCTGCGTGGCTTTGGCCTACTGGTCGTACTGGATCATGGCGACGGTCTGATGACGCTTTACGGCCATAACCAGAGCCTGTACAAAGGAGTCGGCGACAGGGTGGAGGCCGGTGAGGCCATCGCGGCAAGCGGCAATACCGGCGGCCCGGCGCAACCTGGACTATATTTCGAGATTCGCGAACACGGCGAGCCACGCAACCCCCTCGATTGGTGTAGATTATAAATAGTGGTTTTTTCGCCCGGCCAAGCTGGCCGGTGTCACATATTCAGCCCTGGAGACACACCATGAAGTTGGTTCACCTTATCAAGAACGGACAGTTCACGCGCTATGCCCTGATCCTGCTCCTCGGCGTGTTTGTCGGCGTCGGGTTCACGCTGGAACGCGCGGTGCAGGCAGAACGCACCGCGGCGAAGCAGGCGGATCAGCCGCTGCCCATCGACGAATTGCGCACGTTCACCGAGGTGTTCAGCCGCATCAAGGCCGACTACGTCGAACCGGTGGAAGACAAGAAGCTGCTGCGCGATGCCATCCAGGGCATGCTCGCCGGTCTCGACCCACACTCCAGCTTCCTCGACCCGGAAGGCTTCAAGGAAATGCGCGTTGGCACCGAAGGTGAATTCGGCGGTCTCGGCATCGAGGTCACCATGGAAGACGGCTTCGTCAAGGTGGTGTCGCCGATCGAAGACACCCCGGCGGCGCGCGCCGGTCTCAAGACCGGCGACCTGATCATCCGCCTCGACAGCAAGGCGGTGAAGGGCATGACCCTCAACGATGCCGTGAAGCAGATGCGCGGCAAACCCGGCAGCGACATCGTGCTCACCGTGGTACGCGAAGGCCAGCCCAAACCGCTCACCTTCACGCTCACACGCGCGGTCATCAAGATCCAGAGCGTCAAATTCCGCATGCTGGAGAATGGTTTCGGTTATGTGCGTATCACCCAGTTTCAGGCGAATACCGGGGACGGACTGAAGGACGCGCTCGCCAAGCTCAAGCTGCAGAACAAGAGCAATCTCACCGGTCTGGTGCTCGATCTGCGCAACAATCCGGGTGGCGTGCTGAACGCGGCCGTGGCGGTCAGCGACGCGTTCCTCACCAGCGGGCTAATCGTCTACACCGAGGGACGCGTGGCGGATGCCGAACTTAAATTCAGCGCCACACCGGCAGACCTGATCAGCGGCGCGCCAATGGTGGTGCTGGTAAACGGTGGCTCGGCTTCCGCTTCGGAGATCGTGGCCGGCGCGCTGCAGGATCACAAGCGCGCCGTGATCATGGGAACCAAAACCTTCGGCAAGGGCTCGGTGCAGACCATTCTGCCAATGAGCGGCGGTGCGGCACTCAAGATCACCACGGCGCGTTACTACACGCCGAACGGCCGCTCCATCCAGGCCACTGGCATCCTGCCGGACGTGGTCACCGAGGAAGCCAAGGTCACGAAGCGCGACAAAACCGCCGGGGAAGAGTCGCTCAAGGAAGCCGATCTGCCCGGACACATCGAGGGCAAGGGCAAGGAGAAGCCGGGCGCGAAGAAGGATGTTCCGTCCGTGAAACTGGATACTGCGGGCGAGGACTACCAGTTGCAGGAGGCGCTCAACCTGCTCAAAGGCATCTCCATCTTCCGGGCACAAAAACCCTGATCGACACACGCGGATGATGCATGCCGCCCGCCCCTCGATTTGTACGCACCGTCATGATGGCGGTGCGCACCGCGGGAGACAGCGTGGCCACCTTGCGGATACAAGTTGCCAGGAGCCATCCGTCTCAGGCGTTGCCCAGTTCCTGAAACTCCGCGCATCGGGAACCAGAGCATGGCACGCGTCCTAATCCCGCTGGCGCCCGGTTGCGAGGAACTGGAAGCCGTCACAATCATTGACCTGCTGCGGCGCGCGCAGATCGAGGTTGTGAGCGCGGGGCTGACGCCCGGTCCGATCAAAGGCAGTCGTGGCACCGTGCTGCTGCCCGATACCACGCTCGACGCGGCACTGAATCAGGACTACGACATGATCGTGTTGCCCGGCGGCCAGCCGGGCGCCACCCACCTCGAACAGGACGCACGCATCCTGGCATTGCTGAAAAAGATGTCTGCGGCCGGAAAATTCACCGCGGCCATCTGCGCCGCACCCAAAGTGCTGGCCATCGCCGGGCTGCTCGACGGCAAGCGCGCCACCTGTTACCCGGGGGCGCTGGATGTGCGGCAGTTTCCGGCCATCCATCTCGAATCGCAGGCGGTGGTGCATGACGGCCAGGTGCTGACCTCTCGCGGTCCCGGCACGGCCATGGATTTCGCGTTGGCACTGATTGATGTGCTGACCGACCGCGCCACGCGCGACCAGGTCGAATCCGGACTGGTGCGCCCGGCAAGCCATGCACTTTTGTAATCACCAGGCGAATCAGAACTCATGAACAAAACCAGGAGCATTATTCGCCCACTCAAGCCGAGCGATATTGCCGACATCATGCAGCTGCACCGCGAGCTCGGCTGGAACCCGGCGTTCAAGGCCGATGGCAGCACCCTCAAGCAGCGCCTTGAGGCGCTGATAACCGGGGAAAACGCCCTGCTGCTGGTGGCCGAACTTCAAGGCAAGGTCGTGGGTTACATCCACGGCGAGATTGTTACCTACCTGCTATTCGCCGGGCGCGAAATGCTGGTGAGTGAACTGTTCGTGGTGGAGAGCGCGCGCGGACACGGTGTGGGCAAGGCGTTGTTGGCTGCGATCGAAACCGAGGCAGTCAAGCTGAAGTGTTTCCGTATCAGCGTGCTCAACAGCCGCGAACGCGAGTCCTACAAGCGCGGCTTCTATCCGTCCCTCGGTTATGAAGAGCGGCCGCACACGGCGAACTTTACCAAACGTCTGGACTGGGGCTAGGCGGAAATAACCGCGTGCTCAGCGGAAACCGTAGCGCGTGCTGAAGTGAAACTGGGTGCGGTCGAATTCGGCGGCATCCGCGCTTTCGTCGAGCAACCGGTAATTGGCCTCGGCACGCACATCCCAGCTGGGGCTGACCTGCCAATTCCACCCGGCACCGAGAACCGAATAACTTTCGCGCCGCAACAGCGGGTTGGCCGTTCCCGTGTTGCCCGGCATCTCGACGTTACTGCGTTGCCACTTCAGGCTTGCAAACGGCGCGTGGTCACGCCACAAACCGTAGCGCCCCTCAAGGTGTAATCCGTAATACCGGCGGTCGTTGCTGCCGATGCCTCGCTCCTTCGCGTCCTCGTCACCCGCATACAGTCGCCCGACGACGAGTGACTCGCCGCCGAGTAGCGTGTTCCAGGAAAGCGTCGCAGCCTTGCCCGCGGTGCCCGGCAATTCTGCATCGCTGTACAGGCTGTCTGCGTGGCGGGCGCTAAGGGTCAGGATATTGCTCGCATTCAAACTGTGCTGCCACTCCACGGCCAGTGCATTCATGAGCAGGGAACGCCGCGAATCGAGACGCCATGTCTCCTGCTGTAATGGGACAGAGAACCGGTTATTGCCCCAGCCCAGGGTTTCGCCGGTGAACGAGCGCAGCAGATCCGTGTCCGTGCGGTTGATGAGTTGATACGCTGACCTGGCATTCGCCTCCCTCACGAGCGCAGGATCCAGTAACAAGCCGCTGGAGTCGTTGTCAGCCACAACCGTACCGGCACCGCACAGCAAGGCGGCGCAAGCGAGAGAACAGTAACGGGCACGGTTCATCGCCATGAATTCCGGGTATTTGGTGAGCAGAGCGCGTGTAATAATCCTAGCACAACCGCGGCGCCGCTGGACTCGCGGCCACCCAGCGACGGCCATGGATGGCGGGAGTTCCGGTACAGTATTTCGGTCGGGATTGACCTTACGGCTGACGACGCGGCCAGGCGGACATCAGCAACACCAGGCCCGCACCCGCCAGCAGCCAGGCCACAAGGTTGATCCATGAGGCAGCGCTCACTCCGCCCACGGCCAGCAACACCGCCGCTGAAATCAACAGGCCGCTAGCGGTCACCGTCAGCAGCAGGCGCCGGTGCTGCGCGCGCAACTCGTGGCGCAGCTTGTCGAGTTCGGCTGAGCGCCAGTGCAGCGACAACTCGCCATTGCCGGCCTTGCGCAGAAAATCAAAGGCCGCGGCCGGGGTCTCCGGCAACATCCGCCACCAGCGCGGAAACTCGCGTTTGAGCGTCTTGAGGAACGCAGCGGGGCCGAACTGCGCGCGTGTCCACTGTTCGAGGAAGGGCTTGGCCGTTTCCCACAGATCGAGTTCCGGATAAAGCTGACGGCCGAGGCCTTCTATATTAAAGAGTGTCTTCTGCAATAACACGAGCTGCGGCTGCACTTCCATGTTGAAACGGCGCGCGGTCTGGAACAGGCGCAACAACAACCGCCCGAAGGAGATATCCTTCAGAGGCTTGGCGAAAATCGGTTCGCACACGGCACGAATGGCGGCCTCGAATTCCTCCAGGCGGATGTCGCTGTCCACCCAGCCGGCGCGCACATGCGCTTCGGCCACGGCGCGGTAATCACGGTTGAAGAAGGCGAGGAAATTCTCGGCCAGATAATTTTGGTCGCGCTCCGAGAGCGTACCCATGATGCCAAAGTCCACCGCCCGATACTGGCCCTCGGGAGAAACGAAGATGTTGCCGGGATGCATGTCGGCATGGAAAAAGCCGTCGCGGAACGCCTGGGTGAAAAATATCTCGACGCCGTTGTGCGCGAGCTGCTTCATGTCCACGCCCGCGGCCTTCAGTGCCGCGATATTGCCGACCGGGATGCCGGCAACCCGCTCCATCACCATTACATTCGAACGCGTGTAGTCCCAGTAGATCTTCGGCACGTACAGCAGCGCCGAGTTCTCAAAGTTGGCGCGCAGACGGCTGGCATTTGCCGCTTCGCGCATCAGGTCGAGCTCGCCATGGATGGTCTTGTTGTATTCGTTCACTACCTCGCGCGGACGCAAACGGCGCGTTTCCGGCGCATAGCGCTCGGTCAGGCGCGCAAGCGTGTCGAGCAGCGCCAGATCACGCTCGATGGTGTGCTCGATGCCGGGGCGCAGCACCTTGACCGCGACCTCGGTGCCGTCCTGCAGCACGGCGTAATGCACCTGCGCCACCGAGGCGGAGGCGACCGGCTGGTTGTCGAACTGGCGAAATAGACTTGTCAGCGGCGCACCGAGCGCCGCAGCCACAATGCTCTCTGCTTCCTCACCCGGGAACGGCGGTACCTGGTCCTGGAGGCGGGCGAGTTCCATGGCAATGTCGTCGGGCAACAGGTCGGGGCGCGTAGACAGCATTTGTCCGAACTTGATGAACACCGGCCCGAGCTCTTCGAGCGCCTCGCGCAGGCGCACCGCGCGCGGGCGCGAAGGCTGCGTGAACCAGCGCAGGGTCACGGCGCGCAACGCCAGGCGATACGGGTGGAACAGGTGCAGGGCGCGTACGAATTCATCCAGATCGTGGCGCACGAACATGCGTGTGATACGCAGCAGTCTGCCAATCTGGGAAAGCGGGGTCATGCGGACAGTTTATCCTTGAGACGCTGGACGCGCGCGGCAAGCCGGTCGACATCGGCACGCACGCCATCCACGCCGTTCAGGAACGACTCAATCTCGTAACGCACCGGCAACAGGCGCGCCTCCTCTTGCAGATACTCGGCGGTGTTCAGGCTAAAGGTCTGGAACGCTTGCCGGTGCCAGGCGAAGGCGGCGCGCGCCGCGCGCCCGATCTCATGTCCGAGCGAATCGCCGAACAGGCGGGCGAGCGGTTCTTCCCAGTCGAGATCGAGATTGCGAAAGATGCGTTGCAGGCGCTGGCCGAGTGCGGCATCGCCTTCGATCTCGAGCTCGCCAGCCTTGAGGGTTTCGGTCTCGGCACCCAGCCCCAGGCGCGCAAAGGTCGCCAGCGTGCCACGCAGCGTAACGGCCGGGGGCTGAGCCGATTCGGTAGCGATCCGGAAACCGGACTCGGAGGGGTGCAGGAAAATCTTGCACCCGAGGTCGCGAAACTCGATGCACATCACCCGGCCTTGCAAATCGCCGAGGCGACGCAGGGTTTCGGGGTCGAGGCGCAGCAGACGGTTGCCGACGTCTTCGATGAATGGCATGAACGGCAGTGGCATAGGCAGGAGTCGTTGCCGCAAAGACGTATTAGAACTTATAACCCTTGTGCAGCGCGACAATGCCGCCGCTCAGATTAAAATAGTGTGCGCGCTCGAAGCCGGCTTGCTCCATCATTCCCTTGAGCGTCTCCTGGTCAGGATGCTTGCGGATCGATTCGACCAGGTAACGGTAACTGTCTTCGTCGTTGGCGATAAGCTTGCCGAGCTTCGGCAGCAGGTGGAACGAATAAGCGTCGTACACGGCATTCAGACCCGGCAGCACCGGCTTAGAAAATTCCAGCACCAACAGGCGCCCGCCCGGCTTGAGCACGCGGAACATGGAGGCGAGCGCCGCGTCGATGTGCGTGACATTTCTTAAGCCAAAAGCAATGGTGATGCAGTCGAAATGATTGTCCGGGAACGGCAGACATTCGGCATTGGCCTGCACAAACTCCACATTGCCGGCCAGCCCGCGATCGGCGAAACGCGCGCGCCCGACATCCAGCATGGCGGCGTTAATGTCGGCCACGGTCACCGAGCCTGTTGGTCCGACCTGCGGCACGAATTGCGCCGCCAGATCACCGGTGCCGCCGGCCAGATCCAGCACCTTCTGACCGGCACGCACCCA
>Ga0315270_10000111_pt1 | contig 44950 bp, 42 predicted proteins | sample C1_bottom_MG_FD_204932 | JGI IMG/M metagenome (GOLD analysis project Ga0315270, IMG submission 204932) | Sediment microbial communities from Yellowstone Lake, YNP, Wyoming, USA - C1_bottom | ecosystem: Environmental > Aquatic > Freshwater > Lake > Sediment | place: USA: Wyoming | collected... | reverse complement strand
GCGGCAGCGATGAAATTTGCCAAGACGCTTCTGTAACCGATCCGTTACCGGTATGCAAAAAGGCCCCGCCGAGCGCGGGGCCTTTTGTTTGTGGCCAGACCGGATAACGCCATGGCGGAGGGTGAGGGATTCGAACCCCCGATACCCTTGCGGGTACGCTGGTTTTCAAGACCAGTGCAATCAACCGCTCTGCCAACCCTCCGTATTGACCCCCTGATGCACGGTTTTCCTCCCGCATACGGTGCGGGAAACGCCGGCGAACCGCGCCGGCAGCGATAATAACGCATACGCAAGGGGCGTCACAGCAGCCATTGAAACTTTGATCGCAGTTGCGTAGTCTTAGCGCTTGTAATATCCCTTCAGGAGGCTATAACCCTATGCAACCAGAAATCCAGTACGGCTCGCAACCCGGAGCCCTGTCGCTCGCGCAGAACAGCGTATTGCGAAATACCTACCTGCTGCTCGCGCTGACCATGGTGCCGACGGTCATCGGCGCGTTCGTCGGCTTGTCGACGGGCGGAATCATCATGCAGCATCCGATCATGGCCTCGCTGCTGATGATCGGGGCGGTCATCGGGCTGCAGTTTGCCATTGCCGCCAACCGCAATAGCGGTTTGGGCGTGGTGTTGTTGCTCGGGATGACGTTCATTCTCGGCTGGTGGCTGGGACCGCTGCTCAACGTCGCCTTGAGGCTGCAGAACGGGCCTCAATTGATCGGCATCGCGGCGGTCGGCACAGGCGGAATTCTGCTGACGATGAGCCTCATCGCGACCACGACCAGGAAAGATTTCAGTTTCATGGGCAAGTTCCTGTTCGTGGGCATGATCGTGCTTCTGCTGGCCATGCTGGCGAACATGTTCTTCCAGATTCCGGCGCTGGCTCTGACGATCTCGGCCCTGGTCGTCGTCGTGTTCTCACTGTTCCTGCTGCACGATGTCAGCCGCATCGTCACCGGCGGAGAGACCAACTACATCATGGCTGCAACCGGCGTATACATCAGCCTGTACAATATTTTCGTCAACCTGCTGCAGTTGCTGATGGCGTTTACCGGCCAGCGCGACTGACTGCGTCGAGCAATACAAAAAAGAGGCGGCCTCGAGGCCGCCTTTTTTTCGCCTGGCTATCATGCATGTCAGCGGTCGAATACGGCGATGGATTCGACGTGCGAGGTATGCGGAAACATGTTGATCACGCCGGCCGCCGCGAGCCGGTATCCGTGCACGTTTACCAGCACCGCCGCATCCCGCGCAAGCGTCGCCGGATTGCAGGACACGTAGACAATACGCGCCGGCGCCGCCTCCCCGAGGACCTTTACCAGTTCCATCGCCCCATCGCGCGGCGGATCGATCAGTATCCGGTCGAAAGGCGCCAGTTCCTTCCAGTCGGCCGCCGTGATCTTGACCAGATCCCGGTCAAGGAAACGGCACTGGTCTTCCAGGCCATTGAGCACGGCGTTCGCGTACGCCTGCTGCGCCAGGCGCGCGTTGCCTTCGACGCCGAGTACCTGCGCACCGCGCCGGGCGATCGCCAGCGAGAAATTTCCCATGCCGCAGAAAAAATCGGCGATGCGCTCCCCCGGCTGCGGATCGAGCAAGGTAATGGCCCGCCGCACCAGCACCCGATTGATCTCGTGGTTGACCTGGGTGAAATCCGTCGCATTAAAAGGAAAGATGAGATCGAAATCCGGGATGCGATACTGCAACGCCGTCGCTTCCTGCGCGAACAAGGGATAGACCGAATCCGGGCCTTTGGGCTGCAGCAACAGCTGCACACGATGCCGGATGGAAAATTGCCTGAGTTTCTCGAGGTCGAAATCGTCCGGCGGTTCGATCACGCGCAGCACCAGCACATCGACTGCGTCGCCGATTGCCAGCTCGACCTGCGGCAACCGCTCGCGGATGGATAACGACGCAATCAACTCGCGCAACGGCAACAACAGCGCGGAAATGCGCGCCGGCACGACTTCGCACGTCTGCATGTCGGCCACAAAACTGCTGTGCCGCTCGCGAAACCCGACCAGCGTGCCTTTCTTGGCGACATAGCGGGCCGAGAATCGCGCCCGATAGCGGTACTGCCAGGTGGGTCCATGGATGGGCGAAAGCATGGTTTCGGGCGTCACCTTGCCGATGCGGGCGAGATTGTCTTCCAGCACGCGCTGTTTCGCCGCCACCTGCGCACGCGGTTCGAGGTGTTGCATGCTGCAACCGCCACATACGCCGAAATAGCGGCAACGGGGCTCTACCCTCGATACGGATGCGCGCAGGATGCGCTTCGATTGCGCGAGCTCGTAGCTCGGTTTGCGCTGGAAAGAAACATACTCGACCGTCTCTCCGGTCAGTGCGCCCTCGATGAAGATGACCTTGCCGTCGAGATGCGCGACTCCGCGGCCTTCCTGATCGAGCGATTCGACCCGCACAGCGGGGCTGACGGCGCCCAATTTCACGTTAGGACTGCCAGCCGGCGAGAAATTCGCGCCAGTGATCCTCACCGGTTTTCGACAACGTGGTACGCACGAGTTCGCATTCCCGGCGGTGCTGCGCTTCATCGAGCACGCCTCGCACCAACTGGAAGCGTTGGAACAGCAGATACGTATTGGCGACGTCGGTTTCGCAATAATTCCGGATGGCCGCAACGCGTCCCTGCTGGAATGCCTCCCACACTTTTGACCCGTCCATGCCGAGCTTTCCGGGCAAGCCGAGCAGTTGCGCCATCTGGTCGAGCGGCGCGTTGCCCCTGCCCTGATACATCGCCAGGACGTCCATCAGATCGAGGTGGCGGCTGTGATAGCGGCTGATGTAGTTATTCCATTTGAAATCGCGATCATCCTCACCCATGTCCCAGAAGCGCGCGGCACGCACACCGTGGATCATCGCGCGGTAGTTCAGAACCGGCAGGTCGAATCCGCTGCCGTTCCACGATACGAGCTGCGGGGTGTATTTCTCGATGCCGTCGAAGAAGCGTTGTATCAAGTCGCGCTCCGGTTCCCCGGCCTCGCCCAGCGACCAGACGCGGAAACTGTCGCGGTCGCGCAACGCGCAGGCTATGGCGACCACGCGATGCAGATGCAACGGCAGGAAATCGCTGCCGGTCGCCTCGCGCCGTCGATCGAAAGCGAGTTGCGCCACTTCGGCGTCGCTGATCTGGGGGCCCTGAGCGTTGATCTTGCGCAAACCGGAAACGTCGGGAACCGTTTCGATATCGAATACGAGAATGGGTGTCATGGATACTAGTGTAGTGCTTCATCCTGTTTGGAACTTATGCGTCTCTGTAGCCGAAAGACTCCTTCCCTCGCTTGCGGGGGAAGGCGGGGATGGGGGCATGTTTAGCGCGCACGTGCGGGATTCGCCCCCACCCTACCCTGCTGCGCTTCAAGTGTGCCCTTGTCCCCCGCACGCGAGGGAGGGAAAGTTCCGGTAATTCAGAAGCACTACACTAGGAGCCTGGAATCGACATCCGCGATGCCCGAAGCGGACAATCTCGCGCTACAAAACAGCAACGCGTGAGAATACCGGAAATGGCGCTCCAACCTCCAGCTTTAGGCACCCCTGCCCGGCGCCACCATTGCGACAACTTCGCGATCATACAGCGCGGCAGGCGATCGGATTGCGCCCATGTCGCGCGCAGCACGCGCATCGTGACGCGCATGGGTCGCCGGGCTCTCGATGCGCTCGGCACCATGCCCTTCCATCGATCCGGACTGGGGGAATCCGCAAGGCGCGTCCATTTCGGCATTCGCTTTCGATGGCCGGCGCCGCACGACCATCCCGCCGATGATCCAGAGCTTGAGCGGGGACGACGCCACTTGCAGGGCCGCGGCCGACCGCGAAGGTTGGCGAAGTGCGCCGCGACCGACGGCGATGCTGCCGTCTTGCGGTTATCACATCGGAGACTACTTCGATGACTGGCTGAACATGGGACGCGGCATCAGGAACCCGCCACGGATGGAGCTGGACGCGGAGGGCTGGTTGCACAAGCTTGCGCTGCATCAGGAACTCTTCGCGAAACTCGACAATCACCTGCCGCCGGAATTCCTGCTCAAGCGCGAGTCCCTGGTCGACAGCCTGCCGCGGACACCCGCGCGCTGGACGCCACGCTGATCGCGCCGCATCGGGCAACTATTCGGCGGGGAATACCCCAGTGGAAAGATAACGGTCGCCGCGATCGCAGACGATCGTGACAATGGTGGCGTTTTCGACTTCGGCGGATACCTGCAGGGCCGCCCACAGCGCCCCGCCTGAGGATATGCCGGCGAAGATACCTTCTTCGCGAGCCAGCCGCCGCGTCATCTCCTCCGCGTCTCGTTGCGCAATCTCGACCACCCGATCCACGCGCTTGCGATCAAAGATGCGCGGCAGATAAGCTTCGGGCCACTTGCGTATGCCCGGAATCTGCGATCCGTCGGTCGGCTGGCACCCTACGATCGCGATGGCGGGATTCTTTTCCTTGAAATACCGCGCGCACCCCATGATGGTACCGGTAGTCCCCATGCTGCTGACAAAATGCGTGATCTGCCCTTGGGTATCGCGCCAGATCTCGGGCGCCGTTGCCTCGTAATGCGACAGTGGGTTGTCGGGATTGGAAAACTGATCGAGGATCAGCCCCTCGCCGTTCGCCTGCATCTGTTCGGCAACGTCGCGTGCTGTTTCCATCCCGCCTTCTTTGGCCGTCAGCACGAACTTCGCGCCGAATGCCGCCATGCTCTGACGGCGCTCGACCGAAAGATGCTCGGGCATGACCAGTATCATGCGGTAGCCGCGCATGGCGGCAACCATGGCCAGGGCGATGCCGGTATTGCCACTGGTCGCTTCTATCAGCGTATCGCCCGGCTTGATCTGCCCGCGTTCCTCCGCCCTGCGGATCATCGACAGCGCAGGCCTGTCCTTCACCGATCCGGCGGGGTTGTTGCCTTCGAGCTTCGCCAGGATGACGTTGCTGGTCTGACCGGGGATGCGCTTGAGGCGCACCAGGGGTGTGTTGCCCACGAAATCATCGAGGGTCTTGCGGGCGCCGACGGTATTGCGATCCATGCCGATGATGATACTCGCGCGCCTGGCGTTGGCAAAGAAAGGGGGGCGCTAGCGGTTCGCCAGCAGCCACCCGACATAACGCCCGACACCGGCCTGCACGTCGGAGAACGCCGCGGAATACTTCGCGCCCCGCAGGTCATCGAGGTCGGCCTCGGTGAAGCTCTGATATTTTTCCCGGAGACCGGAAGGGAATGGTCCGTATTCGATTATTCCCTGCGCCTTCAGCTCGGCAAGCGGCAAGGCATGCTTTCCTTCCACCGCCCGCAAGGCATCGATCGTCGCGGTCGCCACTTCGTTGAAGGTTTGCGAAGCGCCGGTGCCGCAGTTGAATATTCCGGATTTCGCCGGATTGTCGAGGAAGTGGAGATTGACCTTGACCACGTCGTCGATCGAAATGAAATCACGGCGCTGCTCGCCATCGGCGTAGCCGCCGCTGCCTTCGAACAGCTTCACTTTCCCGGTTTCACGGAACTGGTCGAAGCAATGCAGGGCGACCGAGGCCATCCTCCCCTTGTGTGCCTCGCGCGGGCCATAGACATTGAAGTAACGCAGTCCGACCACCTGTGCGCTGTTATCCTCCCAGCGCCTGCGCACGATCTGATCGAACAGGAATTTCGAGTAACCGTAGACATTGAGCGGCTTCTCATTGGCGCGGCCCTCCTTGAACACGGGTCCGGCGCCGTACACCGATGCGGAAGAAGCGTAGATCAGCGGCACGGATTCGGACTGGCAATACGCCAGCAGATCGGACGAATAACGGAAATTGTTTTCCATCATGTAACGGCCATCCGTCTGCATGGTGTCAGAGCAGGCGCCCTGATGCAGGATGGCGGCGATTTCCCCATCGAACGAGCCCGCATCCAGCGCTGCGCGGAAGTGCTCCTTGTCCAGGTAGTCGGCAATTTCGCAGTCCGCCAGATTGCGGAACTTGTCGGCGCGACTCAGGTTGTCGACCGCGAGGATATTGGTCTCGCCGCGTGCATTGAGCGCCCTGACCAGGTTGGAACCGATAAATCCGGCTGCGCCGGTGACGACAATTTGCATATCCGATTCAGGCAAAGAGTTCTTCGGCATGAACCACCGCGGTGCCGAGTTTTCCCACGACGATGCCGGCCGCCTTGTTGGCCAGCCGGACTGCCTCGGCTATGCTGGCGCCCGCCGCCAGCATGACGCCGAGAATGGCGATCACGGTGTCGCCCGCGCCGCTGACATCGTACACTTCCCGCGCAACCGCGGGAACGTGGAGGCGCTCGCCCTCGCGGTACAAGGTCATGCCCTCCTCGCTGCGGGTAATCAGCAATGCATGCAGACCGAGTTCGCTGCGCAGCTTCTGCGCGCGCTCGGTCAGATCTTCCTCGTTCTTCCAGCGCCCGGCGACCTCGCGGAATTCGGCTCGATTCGGTGTAATCAGCGTGGCGCCCCTGTAGCGCGAATAGTCGTCGCCTTTCGGATCGACGAGGACGGGTTTTCCCGCCGCACGCGCCGCCTCGATCATGCGTTCGATATGCTTGAGTCCGCCTTTGCCGTAGTCAGACAGAATAACCAGATCGGCATGCTTCAATCTGGCCTCGAAATCGGCGAGCTTGGACATCAGCACATCGTCACCGGGCTCAGTCTCGAAGTCGATGCGCAACAGCTGCTGCTGCCGGCCGATCACCCGCAGCTTGACCGTCGTGGCCAACCCCGGATCGCGGTGTAATTGCGCGTCGATTCCATCCGCTTCAAGCAGTGCCCGGATACATGCCGCCGCCTCGTCCTCGCCAACCACCGACAGCAGCCCGGCGCTGGCGCCTACCGCGGCGATGTTGCGCGCCACGTTGGCGGCCCCACCAAGACGCTCCTCGGTGCGCCCGACCCTGACCACCGGAACCGGAGCCTCGGGCGAAATGCGGGTGACATCGCCGAACCAGTAGCGGTCGAGCATGACATCCCCGACCACCAGCAACCGCGCTTTTGTCAGCGCCTCGCGTCCAATCACTGTGGTCTGCCCACCGAAAAGTACTCGATCCCGGAATCGCGCATCAGCGCCGGGTCATAGAGGTTGCGACCGTCGAACACGACAGGCGACTTCATGCGCTTCTTCATGTCTGCGAAATCCGGGCTGCGAAACTCTTTCCACTCCGTGACGATGATCAGCGCATCCGCGCCGTCGAGCGCGTCGACCGTCGACGATGCAAAGCGAACGCCCGGCTCGCCGGCGAATATTTTCCCGGCCTCTGCCATCGCAACCGGATCGTAGACCTTGATGGTGGCGCCGCGGGCCAGCAGGCCGTTGATCACCACGCGGCTGGGCGCTTCTCTCATGTCGTCGGTATTCGGTTTGAACGAAAGGCCCCATAGCGCGAAATGCAGGCGATCCAGTTGTTCGCCGAAGCGCCCGCGCACCTTTTCCAGCAGCCGCTGCTTCTGCGTGCGGTTGACCTTCTCTACGGAATCGACGATGGTCAGTTGCATGCCGTACTCGCCGGCCGTGTGCTGCAATGCCTTGATGTCTTTCGGAAAGCAGGACCCGCCGTAGCCGACGCCCGCGTACAGAAAATGGTACCCGATGCGTTGATCCGAGCCGATGCCATGACGCACCGACTCGATATTGGCGCCGAGCTTTTCCGCCAGATTGGCCAATTCGTTCATGAAAGAGATGCGCGTCGCAAGCATCGCGTTGGCGGCATACTTGGTAAGTTCCGCCGAGCGCGGGTCCATCATCAGAATGCGGTCGTGGTTGCGCAGGATCGGAGCATAAAGCTGGCGCATGATCTGCGTTGCGCGTTCATCGGAACTGCCCACGACTATGCGATCCGGCCGCATGAAATCGCCCACGGCCGCGCCTTCCTTGAGGAATTCGGGATTGGACACCACGCTGAACGCAAGATCGAGACCGCGTTTCGCAAGCTCCTCCTCGATGGCCGCGCGCACACGTTCGGCCGTGCCGACCGGCACCGTGGACTTGTTTACGATGACACGATACTGGTCCATGCTGCGGCCGATATTGCGCGCCGCCGCGATCACATAACGCATGTCGGCGGAGCCGTCCTGATCCGATGGCGTTCCCACCGCGATGAACTGAACGGCACCATGGGCGACACCTTCCTCGACATCGGTGGTGAATCGCAATCGCCCGGCCGCAACATTTTGGTTGACCAATGACTGCAGTCCCGGCTCGTAGATCGGAATTCCACCGGTCCGCAGTTGCGCAATTCTCTTTTCGTCGACGTCGAGGCAGACCACATCGTTGCCCAGATCGGCGAAACAGGCTCCCGATACCAGACCCACATAACCGCTGCCGATAATGGTGATTTTCACTGCCGTGCCTCCGCAACGGCGATCTCGCGATTGATCCGCGCCAGCACCGCCAACGGATCGGCGGCGCGGGTGACCGACCTGCCGATGACCAGGTAACTCGCTCCGGATTCAATGGCCAGCAGCGGCGTCATGACGCGCTTCTGGTCGCCCGCACCATCCTCGGGCAAGCGTATGCCCGGCGTTACGCGCAGAAAACCGCTGCCGAGCCGGTCGCGGATCGCGGCGGCTTCATGAGCCGAGCACACGACACCGTCAAGGCCGCAAGCGGCAGCCAGATCGGCAAGCCTCATGGCCTGCACCAGCGGACTCGCGTCGATGCCGACCTCACGCAGGTCCGGCTCGGCCATGCTGGTCAGAACCGTCACTGCGATGAGATGCGGCCTGCGCGGTGCACCTTCGATCGCTTCCCGCGCGGCATTCATCATGCCGCGGCCACCGAGCGCATGCACATTGATCATCCAGACGCCCAGTTGCGAAACGACCTTGCAGGCCTGCGCCACGGTGTTCGGGATATCGTGAAACTTGAGGTCCAAAAAAATATCAAACCCACGCTGTGCGAGGGTTGCAACAAACGCTGGCCCCGCGGCGGCGAACAGTTCCTTGCCGATCTTCAATTTGCAGGCCGAGGGTTGCAGGCGATCGAGCAGTGCCATCGCAGATTGCGTATCGGCGTAATCCAAGGCAACGATCACTCTGGAACTCATCCGGCGACCTCCTTTTCCTCGGTGCGCCGCGGCGGGTAGGTTTCCCAGCCATTGCACGCCGGGCAATGCCAGTAGAACTGGCGCGCCTTGAAGCCGCAACTCTCGCAGCGGTAGAGCGCCAGGCTGCGGGTATGCTGATGCACGAGGTTCTTGATCAGCTGAAGTTCGTGGCGACGCTCGGCAGGCGCTTCGAGCAATTGCGCTTCGAGCAGTTTGTCCAATCCCAGCAGCGTCGGATTGCGCGCCAGCTCGTCGCGTACCAGCCTGTACGCATGCTCCGCGCCGTGACGGTCCAGTTCGCCCTGAAAAATCACGTTCAGCAGGTCAAGGGAAGGATTGTTGGCGAGATAGCCGCGCAGCAACCGCAATCCCTCGTCATCCCGCCCGAGGCCGCGATGTGCGGCGAGCATCTTCTCCGCCACCAGCGCGATATAGGCCGGATTCTGGCTCTCCAGGCTTTTCCAGTACTCGATCGCCGCCTGGGGGCGGCCCTGGCCCATCTCGGCGTCACCGAGCAGGATGTTCGCGCGCGCGCATTTGCGATTAATGCTCAAGGCCTCGCTCAGATAGTCGCGTGCCTGGTCCCATCGCGAATGGGTGATTTCGATGGCCGCAAGCTCGCAATAGAAATGGGCGATGTCCTTCGCACTCGACTGGCCCGAGATCGAGTCCATCTTGCGGGACGTTTCGATGGCTTTCTTCCACTCCTTTTCCTGTTCGTAGATTTCAAGCAGAAACTTGAACCCCTGTTGTTCGTACTGGGTTGCCTGAAGCTTGCCGAAGAATTCCTCGGCACGATCAAGCAGGCCCGCTTTCAGGTAGTCCTGCGCAAGCTCGTACAGGGCGGTCATTTTCTGCTCCTGCGCCAGGTCCGCCCGCTCAAGCAGGTTCTCGTGCATCCGGATCGCGCGCTCCACCTCGCCGCGGCGACGGAACAGGCTGCCGAGCGCAAAGTGCAATTCGATGGTCTGCGGATCGACCTTCACAACCTCGATAAAGGCCTCGATGGCCTTATCGGGTTGTTCGTTGAGGAGGAAATTGAGCCCCTTGAAATAAGACAGCGGCAACGACCGGGATTCGGTAACCAGTTGCTTGATGTCCACGCGCGCCGCGAACCAGCCGAAGGCGAAGAACAGGGGAAATCCCAGAAGCCACCAGAATTCGAATTCCATGTTTGAGGCCAGATCCTAAATCAGTACGGGCATGCGGGCATCCAATCAGGATGGGTCTTCCGGCGCACCCGGCTTGGTGCGCAATTCCTTGCGCAGTTGCAGGATATCGCGCCGCAGCCGGTAAATATAGGCGAAGCACGCGGTGACGCCCGCTGCAGCGCCAACGACGAAGAAGACCAGCACCACCAGCGCCAGCGACGCCTCCCAGTGCGCGCCAAGATAGAAACGCACCGTTACCGGATCCGAATTCTTGAGCGCGAAGCCGAACAACAGCGCGAACGCCAGGATGCGAAAAATCCAGGACAGGTAGCGCATCGGCCGCATCATTGGCGTTGAAGCATCGGGATCGGAAATTCAGGCAGAAAAAGGCGGCACGATCTTACGATATGCCGCCCATCCTGTTCGCTGCCGAAACACTGCTGCCTGCCGCCTACTGGCTCTTGAAGTCCACGCGTTCGCGCAGCTCCTTGCCGGCCTTGAAATGCGGCACATATTTGGCCGGAACATGCACCTTGTCCCCGGACTTCGGATTGCGTCCCACGCGAGGCGGACGGTAATTCAGACCAAAGCTGCCAAAGCCGCGGATTTCGATTCGATGTCCCTGGGCCAGGCTTTTCGCCATGGCGTCGAGGATCATTTTCACCGCAAGCTCGGCATCGCTCGCGACCAGCTGCGGAAAATGCACCGCCAGCTTGGCTATCAGCTCCGACTTGGTCATGGTCCTTCCTATTGCGCAGAGTTCTTGTTATCCAGCTTGGCTTTGAGCAAGGCGCCCAGATTGGTGGTGCCGGCACTCGACGCGCTGTCGGCCGCGTGTTTCTGCATCGCCTCGGACTCATCGGCCGCATCCTTGGCCTTGATCGAAAGGTTAATGTTGCGATTCTTGCGGTCGATATTGATGATCATCGCATTCACCTTGTCGCCTTCCTTCAGATGAGCGCGGATATCCTCGACGCGGTCGCGGGCGAGCTCGGAAGCCCGCAGGTAGCCCTCGATATCACTGTCGAGCTGGATGACTGCCCCCTTCGCGTCAATCGACTTCACTACGCCGTCGACCATGCTGCCCTTGTCGTGGCTGGCGACGAAATTCGTAAAGGGATCGCCTTCGAGTTGCTTGATGCCGAGCGAAATGCGCTCGCGCTCGACGTCGATGGACACCACCATTGCCTCGACCTCGTCGCCCTTCTTGTAGTTGCGCACAGCCTCTTCACCGGGCACGCTCCACGACAGATCCGACAAGTGCACCAGCCCGTCGATGCCGCCCTGCAGGCCGATGAAAATGCCGAAATCGGTGATCGACTTGATCTGGCCGCGGACTTTGTCACCCTTCTTGGCATTGGACGCGAACTCATTCCAGGGATTGGGCTTGCACTGCTTCATGCCCAGGGAAATGCGGCGCCGATCCTCGTCGATCTCGAGGATCATCACCTCTACCTCGTCGCCCAACTGAACTACGCGGGACGGATGCACGTTCTTGTTGGTCCAGTCCATTTCGGATACGTGGACCAGGCCTTCGATGCCCTGCTCGATCTCCACGAACGCGCCGTAGTCGGTGAGATTGGAAACCTTGCCGAACAGCCGGGTGCCCGTCGGGTAGCGGCGCGACAAGCCCACCCACGGGTCTTCGCCGAGCTGCTTGAGGCCCAGCGATACGCGATTCTTTTCCTGATCGAACTTGAGGATCTTGGCGGTGACCTCGTCGCCAACGTTGAGCACCTCCGAGGGATGCTTGACGCGGCGCCAGGCCAGATCGGTGATGTGCAAGAGTCCGTCGATACCGCCGAGGTCGACGAACGCGCCGTAATCGGTGATGTTCTTGACGATGCCTTTGACCACTGCGCCTTCCTGCAGGCTCGAGAGCAGCGCTTGGCGCTCGGCACCCTGGGTTTGTTCCAGTACCGCGCGGCGCGAAACCACGACGTTGTTGCGCTTGCGGTCGAGCTTGATAACCTTGAAATCGAGTTGCTTGCCTTCGTAGGGATTGGTGTCCTTGACCGGGCGGATATCGACCAGCGAACCGGGCAGGAAGGCACGAATGCCGTTGACCATGACGGTAAGACCGCCCTTGACCTTGCCATTGACCAGGCCTTGTACCAGCGTGCCCTCTTCCATTGCTTTCTCGAGGTCGTGCCACGCCGCCAGGCGTTTGGCTTTCTCGCGGGACAGGCGGGTTTCACCGTAGCCGTCTTCGAGTGCCTCAATGGCGACCGTGACGTAATCTCCGATCTTGACTTCGATCTCGCCGCGATCGGTCTTGAATTCTTCCGCCGATATGAAGCTTTCCGACTTCAAGCCGGCATTGACCACGACGAAGTTCTGATCTATGCGGATCACTTCGGCGGTGATGACCTCACCCGCGCGCATCTCCTGCCGCGAGAGACTTTCTTCGAACAAGGCGGCAAAACTATTTTCGTTGATAGCGGAAGCGGGAGTCTGGGATTGAGTTTTCATGAGCAAAGGGTTGGAACTCGCAGAAAAACCGTAGCATTTAACGGGTTGGTTTATGTATCCATCGACAGCGGAAAAATTCCCCTCCTGCGGCAGATGATGCTGACGGAATGCGGGTAATTCGTTCAGCGCGATGGGGCCTTGCGCGACGCCGTTTCGAACCACTGGAGTATCCGGGCAACCACCTCTTGTATGGAAAGCCCAGTGGTATCAATAATTTGTGCGCCCACGCTCTCTTGCAGAGGCGCCACGCTTCGCTCACTATCGCGCGCGTCGCGTTGGCGGATGTCCTGCAAAAGGGTCGTCAGGTTAGCATTGAAACCTTTTTCTATCAACTGTTTATAGCGGCGTTGAGCACGCTCCTCGGCCGAGGCAGTGAGAAAAACCTTGAGCGCAGCGTCCGGAAATACGACTGACGCCATGTCGCGCCCTTCCGCGACCAACCCGGGGGCGCGGCGAAACGCCTGCTGGCGGTACATCAGTCCCTGACGCACCGACGCAAAAGCAGCCACTTGGGAAGCCGCACTGGAAACTGCTTCAGCACGAATCGTATCGGTCACATCTTCCTCGCCCAGCAGAATTCTGCCTTCGCTAAAGTGCGCGGCAAGCGTGCGCGCGATTTCACCCAGCGAATCGGCGTCTGTCGCATCAACCTTCTCGCGCAAGGCCGCCAGAGCGACGAGCCGGTACAGCGATCCGCTATCGAGATAATGAAACCCCAGATGCTCGGCCACTCGTTGTGCGACCACGCCCTTTCCGGAAGCCGACGGTCCATCGATGGCAATGACCGGGGCGGCTGAATTCCAGGTGACTTCGGCGAATCGCTCAAAGTAATCAGGAAAGGTTTTCGCCACGCACTTCGGCTCGTTGATGCGCACCGTCACGCCACCGAGCGCCGCCAGCGAGAAGCACATCGCGATGCGGTGGTCATCATAGGTATTGACAGCCGCGCCGGTCGTCAGACGAGAGCCGGATGGCGGCGTTACGGCGAGGAAATCCGACCCCTCTTCCGCATGCGCGCCGAGCTTGCGCAATTCAGTCGCCATCGCCGCAATACGGTCGGTTTCCTTGACGCGCCAGCTGCCGATGTTGCGCAGCCGGCTGGTCCCGTCGGCGAACAATGCGACCACGGCGAGCGTCATGGCTGCATCCGGAATCGAGTTCAGGTCCAGGTCAAAGGCGCGCAATTTCCCGGTCAAAGGCGCAGCTGCCTCGATCCAGTTTTCGTGCATCTCGATGCGCGCTCCCATGCCGGCCAGCGCATTCGCAAATCCAACGTCGCCCTGAATGCTGGCGCGGCCCACGCCTTCGACGCGGACCGGACCTCCGCCAATGGCGCCCGCGGCAAGAAAATACGAAGCGCCCGACGCGTCACCCTCGACAAAGACGTCGCCCGGACTGGTCACGCGACTGTCAGCCGGGATCGAGAAAGACGACCAACCATCACGTTCGATCTTCACGCCGAATCGCGCCAGCAAGTTCAGTGTAATGCCGATGTAGGGCTTGGAGATCAATTCACCGACCACCTCGATGGTGATTTGCCTGCGGGCAAGCGGCAACGCCATCAGCAGCGCGGTCAGGAACTGGCTGGAAACGTCGCCGCGCACCCGGACATTGGTCCCGCCTCGCAGCGTTGCCGGCCTGATTTCCAACGGCGGATAACCTTCGCTGCCGAGATACCGAATATCGGCCCCCAGGCTGCGCAACGCATCCACCAGATCGCCAATCGGGCGTTGATGCATCCTTGGAACGCCGGAAAGCTTGTAATGTCCCCCGCACATCGCCAGCACGGCCGTCAACGGGCGAATTGCGGTGCCGGCATTGCCAAGGAACAAGTCGGCTTGCTTGACCGGAAAGCTGCCGCTACAGCCCTCGACCACCACCACATGCCGGCGGCCCCGGGTTATATTCACGCCCAGCAGCGCCAATGCCTCCAGCATGCGCTCGACATCATCCGCGGCCAGAAGATTGTGAATTTGCGTGCGGCCGCCCGCCAAAGCGGCCAGCAGCAGAGTCCGATTGGAAATGCTTTTTGAACCCGGCAGGCGCACGCTGCCGGCGGCGTGATCGAGCGGCCCAAGATCCAGATGGTCGGGAGAGGCGGGCATGCTTCAGTCGCTGCGCTGCTTCATAAAATCCGGCCCGGCCAGGCGACGCGGGCATTGCGGGCGGTTTCGAAGATCTGCCCGAGTTGCGCGGTGTCCGCGTTGCGAATCAGCTCGGCGATTTGCCCAAGTTGCTGTTGATAGCTCGCGACATCTGCCAGCAGCGCCTCCCGATTCGCCGACGCGATGTCACGCCACATCTCCGGGGAACTGCCGGCTATGCGCGTGAAATCGCGGAACCCTCCGGCGGCGAAACTGAACAGCTCCCGCGCATCGGGGCGCGTTGCAATCATGTGCACCAGCGCATACGCGAGCATGTGCGGGAGATGGCTGACCGCCGAAAACACCCGGTCATGACGATCCCACGCCATGCGGCTGACTTGCGCGCCGCACGCTTGCCACATGGACTCGATGCGGTCGATTGCGCCGGCCTGATTTTCAGGCAAAGGCGTCAGCACCACCTTCCTGTCGACGAACAGTCCCGCATTGGCGGCATCCACGCCGGTCAGCTCGGCGCCGGCGATGGGATGTGCGGGAACGACGTGCGACAAATGCGCTGGCAGCAATCGACGAATGGCGGCGACGAAATCCCCCTTGGTGCTGCCGGCATCGGTTACCAGCGTAGGCGCGGCGAGCGATGGCGCCAGCTGTGCCAGCACGCGATCGTTTTGCCGGACCGGCACGGCAAGCAATACGATGTCCGCGCCTTTGACAGCCAGGGCCACATCGTCGATCGCTTCATCGATGACGCGCAGTTCCAGCGCACGCTCGATATTGGCGCGGCCTCGCCCTACGCCGACGATGCGCCGCACTTTGCCGGCGCGCCTGAGGGCCGCCGCGACAGAACCGCCGATCAAGCCCACGCCGATGACCACCAGCCTGTCGCAGTGAAAATCGCTCAAGTAAGCGGCACACCAAAGCGGGCGGCAGACATGCTCATTTGAGCACGATCTCCAGCGCCGACAGGAAGCGTGCATTCTCGGCCTCGGTGCCGATCGTTACGCGCAGATATTCGGGCATGTCGTAGGCCGCGATCGGCCGCACGATCACCCCGTGCTTGAGCAGTCGCCGGAAAATTTCCGCGCCCTGCCCCACTTTGAAACTGACGAAATTGCCGTTAGAAGGAATCCAGGAAAGGCCGAGGCGCCGGAATCCACCGGTGAGGGCAAGCATTCCCTGTTTGTTAAGCAGCGTGCTTTGCTCGACGAAATCGTCGTCGAACAGGGCGGCGACCGCGGCCGCCTGGCCGATATGGCTGACGTTGAAGGGCTGGCGCACCCGGTTCATCAGGTCGACCACCTGCGGATGCGCAAATCCGTATCCCACGCGCAAACCGGCAAGTCCGTAGGCCTTTGAAAAAGTCCGCGAGATGACCAAGTTCGTAAACTCCTCTACCCATCGCACGGCGTCCCCGCGCAGTGCGGGTTCCAGATACTCGTTGTAAGCCTCATCCAGGATCACCAGCACGTCAGCCGGAACACTCTCGAGGAAGCGCCGGATCGCTTTCGGCGCAATCCAGGTACCCGTTGGATTGTTCGGATTGGCGATAAAAACGATGCGTGAATCGCTACGGATCGCCTTCAACATCGCATCCAGGTCGTGACCGAATTCGCGCGCGGGCGCCACGATACCGGTGGCGCCGGTTGCCTGGGTCACCAGCGGGTAGACGGCAAATGCGTGTTCGGAATAGACCGCTGAGCTTCCCGGCGCCAGGAAAGCCCGGGCCGCCATCTCGAGCACGTCATTGGAGCCATTGCCGATCACGATGCGGTCCGCGGAAAGTCCATATCGCCGGGAAAGCGCCTCCTTCAGAGCAAAGCCGTTGCCGTCCGGATAGCGTCCCGTTTCATCAATGGCGGCTCGCATGGCTGCGACCGCCTTCGGACTCGCGCCGCGAGGATTCTCGTTCGAGGCAAGCTTGATGATGCTCGACTCGCGCAGGCCCAGCTCGCGCGCCAGTTCCGAAATCGGCTTGCCCGGCTGATAGGGGGCGATGGCGCGAATATAGCTGGGCGAGCGTTCGCAGACGTCGATGATGTCCCGCACCCGCGCGGCGGTATTCATTGCGCGGCAACCGGATAGGAACCGAGAATTTTCAGAAAAGCGGCCAGTTCGCGCATTGCCTTCAGGGCGCGCGCCACGTTCTCGTCGCTTTGGTGGCCTTCCATGTCGAGAAAGAAGACGTACTCCCACAAACCGGTACGGGACGGCCTGGATTCGAGTCGGGTCATGCTCACGCCGTTCTTGGCCAGCGGGGTCAGCAACTCATGAATGGCGCCGGGCACATTGCGCGTGGACATGACGAGCGAGGTCTTGTCGTTGCCCGAAGGCGCGACGTCCTGGCGGGAGATTACGACAAAGCGCGTTGTGTTGTTCGGCTCGTCTTCGATGTTGCCGGCCACAACCGGCAGGCCGTAATGCTCGGCGGCCGAGCGGCCCGCGATGGCCGCCGATTGCGCATCCTCCTGCGCCAACCTTGCCGCCTCGGCATTGCTCGCAACCGCGACGCGTTGCGCGCGCGGACAATGCTGTGCGAGCCAGCCATTGCACTGCGCCAGGCTCTGCGCATGCGAAAAAATGCGTTTGAGGGCGGCAATGTCGTTTCCCTTCGACAGCAGGTTCTGATGCACCGGTAACACTACTTCACCGCAAATCTTCAACGGTGTCGACAGCAGCAGGTCGAGCGTGCGGCCCACCGCTCCTTCGGTCGAATTTTCCACCGGCACCACGCCGTAGCCGACATTGCCCGACTCCACTGAGCGGAACACTTCGTCGATGGACGTGCACAGCATGAGCGGAGCCTGCCCGCCAAAATGCTTGACCGTAGCCTCTTCGCTGAATGTCCCTTTCGGTCCGAGACTCGCCACCGAGAAAGCGTCTTCAAGAGCGCGACAGGCGGAGATGATTTCGGTAAACAGGTGCGTCACCGCCTTTTCGGGCAAGGGACCGGGATTATGCACGGCAAGGCGCCGCAATACCTGCGCCTCGCGCTCCGGCCTGTAAACCGGCCCATCGCTCTTGAGCTTGCCGATGGCATGCGCTGCCGATGCGCGCTCGCTTACCAGCCTGAGGATCTCGAGATCCAGGGCGTCGATACGCTCGCGCAGTTGTTTGAGGTTGTCCGGCATGGGCTAAGAAGCTGCAGGCAGATAATGGACCGCAACAACACCCGGTATCGCCGCAACCCTGTCTATCACCTCGCGCGACACCGCGCTATCCACGTCGACGAGCGAGTAGGCCATGTCCTTCCTGGATTTGTTCAGCATGTTGTGAATGTTCAATCCGGCCTGCGCCACCGCGGTCGAGATCTGCCCGACCATGTTCGGCACATTGGCGTTGGCGATGCCAAGACGGTAAGGCGATTCCCTCTGCATGACCACGTCGGGAAAATTCACTGCATTGCGAATGTTGCCGTTCTCCAGATAGTCGCGCACCTGATCGACCACCATGATGGCGCAATTTTCCTCGGCTTCCAGCGTGGAAGCCCCCAGATGCGGCGTGGCCACCACGGCCGGGTGACCTTTGAAACGACTGTCCGGGAAATCGCAAACGTAAGCCTTGAGTTTCTTTGCATTCAGCGCATCGAGTACTGCGGCATTGTCCACAATCCCGTCGCGTGAAAAGTTCAGCAGCACGGCCCGATGCTTCATCTGGCCGCAGCGCCTGGCATCGATAAGATGGCGGGTGGCCTCGATCAGTGGGACATGCAGAGTCACGAAATCACTGTTGCGCAGCACCTCTTCGATGCTGTGCGCCTTTCTGACCTGGGCGGGCAGGCTCCAGGCGGCATCCACCGTTATCTCGGGGTCGTACCCACATACTTCCATACCCAGCTTGATCGCGGCATCAGCGACCAGACTGCCGATCTTGCCGAGACCGACGATGCCGAGCACATGTTGCGGCAACTCGACGCCGGCAAAATTCTTCTTGCCGTCCTCGACCTTGCGTTCGATGTCCTCGTCCGTGCCGGACAATGCGTCGGTAAAACGGATCGCGGGAACCAGATTGCGTGCGGCGATCAGCATACCGGCAAGCACCAACTCCTTGACCGCATTCGCATTCGCGCCCGGTGCGTTGAATACCGGGACGCCGCGCTTGCTCATTTCCGCCACCGGAATATTGTTGGTGCCCGCACCCGCCCTGCCAATGGCCCGCACCGACGCCGCGATATCCATGGCCTTCATGTCATGGGAGCGCACCAGGATCGCATGCGGGGCATCGACCTGCGCAGCGACCGAATAACGTTCCGCCGGCAAGCGCCGAAGGCCGGTCGCGGAAATGGCATTGAGCGTGAGAATGCGTGCCAGCTCAACCATGACTCTTCTCGAATTCCCGCATATATCCAACCAAGGCTTTCACGCCCTCGATCGGCATCGCGTTGTAGATGGACGCGCGCATGCCGCCAACGGATCGATGGCCCTTCAGTTGCAGCATGGCGCGCTGCTGCGCCCCCTGCAGAAACGCCTCGTCGAGCGCTTCGTCGCGCAGTTTGAACGGCACATTCATGCGCGAGCGATCGCGCTTGTCGACGGGACTGGCGAAAAAACCGCTTTGGTCAAGGTAGTCGTATAGCAGCCCTGCTTTGGCGATATTGCGTTTTTCTATTTCTTCAAGGCCGCCCTGCTGTTTGAGCCAGTCGAACACCAGACCGGCGATGTAAACAGCATAAGTGGGCGGTGTATTGAGCATGGAATCACTTTCAGCCTGCTGCTTGTAGTCGAAGGCCGAGGGCGTATTCGGCAGGGCGTGGCCGATCAGGTCTTCGCGCACGATGACGATGGTCAGGCCGGCCGGTCCGATATTCTTCTGCGCTCCGGCGTAAATCAATCCATATCTGGAAACATCGACCGGACGCGACAGGATGTCGGAGGACATATCGGCCACCAGCGGAATTTCGCCGGTGTCCGCAATCCAGTGATACTCCACGCCGCCGATGGTCTCGTTGGAGCAGATGTGAACATAGGCCGCGTCCTTGCTCAGTCGCCATGTCTCCCGCGGCGGGACATAGCAGAAATGGCGATCCTCGCTGGAAGCTGCCACATTGACGTGGCAGTATTTTTTCGCTTCCTTAATCGATTTTTTCGACCATTCTCCGGTATTGACGTAGTCGGCGACGCTGCGCCCGCGCAGGAGGTTCATCGGCACGATCGCGTTCTGCCCGATCGCCCCACCCTGCAGGAACAGCACTTTGTAATTCCGGGGAATGGCGAGCAGCTCCCGCAGGCCGGCTTCAGCCTGGGCATGAATCGCGATGAATTCCCTACCGCGGTGGCTCATCTCCATGACCGACATGCCGCAACCGTGCCAATCGAGCATCTCGTCGCGCGCTTGTTCGAGAACCTGCTGCGGCAAGACCGCGGGTCCCGCACTGAAGTTGAACACTCTCCCCACTTTCGCTGCTCCGCTTTCTTCGATTGATTTCCGTACCCGGCTCGCCGTCAGGACTGCTCGTCGTGCCCGCCCTCATTGGCCGGCCCCGGCTGAGCGCCATTTCCGTCTGCTGCGGCGGGATCTTCATCGCTGCCCGCATCCGATTCTCCGCCACCGTCGTCCGTGTCGATGATTTTCTGCAACCCGGCCAGCTTTTCATCCGGCCCGAGATTGATCAGGGTGACGCCTTGCGTGACGCGGCTCATCTCGCGGATTTCCGCGACCCGGGTGCGAATCAGCACCCCTCCGGTGGTGATCAGCATGATCTCGTCCTTATCCTCCACCAGCGTTGCGGCTACGACGTTGCCGTTACGGGCGCTGGTCTGGATTGCGATCATGCCTTGCGTCCCGCGGCCGTGGCGGGTGTATTCGGTGATCGGCGTGCGCTTGCCGAAGCCGTTTTCCGTGGCGGTCAGGACGGAGATGGATTCAGACTCGGCCACCAGCAGCGATATGACCTTCTTGCCAACCGGCAATCTCATGCCGCGCACGCCGCGCGAGACGCGCCCCATCGGACGCACGTCCTGCTCGTCGAAACGAACAGCCTTGCCTTCATCCGAGAACAGCATGATGTCGTGCCGGCCTTCGGTCAGCGCGACACCGATCAGATAGTCGCCCTCGTCGAGATCCACGGCAATGATGCCGGAGGGCCGCGGCCGGGAGAAGTCGGAAAGCGGCGTTTTCTTCACGGTACCATTGGCCGTGGCCATGAAGACATACTTGTTCTCGTCGAACTCGCGCACCGGCAGGATCGCCGTGATTTTTTCCGCGTCGGTCAGCGGCAGCAGATTGACAATCGGCTTGCCGCGGCTCGCCCGGCCGCCCTGCGGCACGTTATAGACCTTGATCCAGTACAACTGCCCGCGGCTGGAGAAACACAGCACGTAGTCGTGCGTATTGGCGATGAACAGGTTGTCGATGAAATCGTCTTCCTTGGTCGCCGTCGCCTGTTTCCCGCGCCCCCCGCGCTTCTGCGCCCGGTAATCGGCGAGCGGCTGCGCCTTGACGTAACCGGTGTGGGACAGCGTGACCACGACGTCCTCCGGAGCGATCAGATCCTCCATGCTGAGGTCTTCGGCATTGGCAATGATCTCGCTGCGACGTTCGTCGCCGAACTCGTCCCGGGTCTTGGTCAGTTCCTCGGCGATGATTTTGGTGATGCGCTCCGGCCTCGCCAGAATGTCGAGCAGCTCGGCAATGGTGTCCATGACTTCCCGGTATTCGTTGACGATCTTTTCCTGTTCCAACCCGGTGAGCCGCTGCAATTGCATCTCGAGTATGCGCTGCGCCTGCACTTCGGACAGGCGGTATCCGTCGGCCTGCAGTCCATATTCCGCAGACATCCCCTCCGGCCGCGCCTGCCCGACATCGGCGCGCGCCAGCATGGACTCGACGAGTTGCGAATGCCAGGTCCGCGACATCAGTTCCCGCTTGGCCTCGACGGGAGCGGCTGCCGCCTTGATCAGCGCGATGATCTCGTCGACATTCGACAGCGCGACGGCGAGGCCTTCGAGCACATGGCCCCGATCGCGCGCCTTTCTGAGTTCAAAGACCGTCCGCCGCGTTATCACCTCGCGGCGATGGCGCAGGAAAGCGTCGAGGATTTGCTTGAGATTGAGCAGCCGGGGCTGGTTTTCGACCAGCGCCACCATATTCATGCCGAAGGTGTCCTGCATCTGCGTTTCTTTGTACAGATTGTTCAGGATGACTTCAGCTACCTCGCCCCGCTTGAGTTCGAGCACTACGCGCATGCCGGACTTGTCGGATTCGTCTCGAATTTCGGACAGGCCGTCGAGCCGCTTTTCACGAACCAGCTCGCCGATCTTCATCAACAGCGACGACTTGTTAACCTGATAGGGCAATTCGTCGATGACGATGGCCTGGCGGTTGCCCTTCTCCAGCTCTTCCACATGGGTCCGGGCACGGATGACGATACGCCCGCGTCCGGTGCGGTAGCCTTCCTTGACCCCGGCCGTGCCGTAGATAATCCCTTTCGTTGGGAAATCGGGACCCGGAACCAGGTCGATGACTTCGTCCAGGCTGATGTCGGGCCGCTCGAGGATGGCCAGGCAGGCATTGACGATTTCACTCAGATTATGCGGCGGCACGTTGGTTGCCATGCCCACGGCGATTCCGGAAGAACCATTGATCAGCAGATTCGGAATCCGGGTCGGCAGCACGCCCGGTTCGTGTTCCTTGCCGTCATAATTGGGAACGAAATCGACGGTTTCCTTGTCGATATCGGCAAGGAGTTCCGCCGCGATCTTTTCCAGCCGGCACTCCGTGTAACGGTAGGCGGCTGCGGAATCGCCGTCGACCGAGCCGAAATTGCCCTGCCCGTCGATGAGAACATAACGCATGGAGAAATCCTGAGCCATGCGGACCAGGGCTTCGTAGGTCGCCGAATCGCCGTGCGGATGGTATTTGCCGAGGACATCGCCGACTACACGCGCGCACTTTACGTAAGAGCGGTTCCAGACGTTGTTGGCCTCGTGCATCGCAAACAGGATGCGACGGTGGACCGGTTTCAGGCCGTCGCGCACGTCTGGGAGTGCACGACCAACGATCACGCTCATCGCGTAATCGAGGTAGGAGCGGCGCATCTCCTCTTCAAGGCTGATCGGAAGGGTTTCTTTGGCGAATTGATCCATCAGGAGAAATCGGTATTCCTGTTGCAAACTGTCATGAAATTGCGCCGCTTGAGCGCCTACATATGGACGGGTAAGAGCAGGCCTTCGCCGGGCGCAAGGACTCGCCAGCCACGACCGGCACAAGCGGCGCATTTTATCATGCCGCCCCTTGCGGAGACATTGTTAAGCAAGGAAATTCCTGCTTCTTCGCAAGTTATCTGGTGCATAAACGGGGAGTTGTCGTCCATTTGGCCGCTTAACAGATAAACTTTAAAATTGCAGCGCGAAATGCTGTTAACCCGCCGGGGAATGGGCAATAATTGATTTATCCATTGACCAACACGATCAGGAGAACAGGTGATGCGACCAAAGGCCAATCGGCTGTTGATGTTGTTAGTGGGTGCGGTAATTTCCGGCTGCGCCAGCCAAGCCGATCGCGGCAACGCCGGTGGCGGCGCTAAAGCTCAGGCTGGTGCCGAAACAGAATCGGTGCAGTTCGTTGATCGTCCCCTTGAACAAAGCCCACCGCCCAAGCCCAAAGCAGTGGAAGAAAGCCCACCGCCGAAGCCCAAAGCAGTGGCAGCGGTTCGCAACGACGAACCGACACCCGATTTCCCGGTGACGAAATACGAGTTGCCGGAAGAACAGGTAGACGAGGAAGTCGAGGATCTCGGCACGCTGGACGACGAATCCGAGTCGGCGCCGCAGCAGGCGGCAGTGGCGGCGGAAAGCGCGGTTGGCGAGACCAGCGAGTACGCCGATGCCGATGAAGATGAAATCGAGGATCTCGGCGCGCTGGACGACGAATCCGAGTCGGCGCCGCAGCAGGCGGCAGTGGCGGCGGAAAGCGCGGTTGGCGAGACCAGCGAGTACGCCGACCCCGATGAAGATGAAATCGAGGATCTCGGCACGCTGGACGACGAATCCGTGTCGGCGCCGCAGCAGGCGGCAGTGGCAGCGGAAAGCGCGGTTGGCGAGACCAGCGAGTACGCCGATGCCGATGAAGATGAGATCGAGGATCTCGGCACGCTGGACGACGAATCCGTGTCGGCGCCGCAGCAGGCGGCAGTGGCAGCGGAAAGCGCGGTTGGCGAGACCAGCGAGTACGCCGATGCCGATGAAGATGAAATCGAGGATCTCGGCGCGCTGGACGACGAATCCGTGTCGGCGCCGCAGCAGGCGGCAGTGGCAGCGGAAAGCGCGGTTGGCGAGACCAGCGAGTACGCCGATGCCGATGAAGATGAAATCGAGGATCTCGGCGCGCTGGACGACGAATCCGTGTCGGCGCCGCAGCAGGCGGCAGTGGCAGCGGAAAGCGCGGTTGGCGAGACCAGCGAGTACGCCGATGCCGATGAAGATGAAATCGAGGATCTCGGCGCGCTGGACGACGAATCCGTGTCGGCGCCGCAGCAGGCGGCAGTGGCAGCGGAAAGCGCGGTTGGCGAGCCCAGCGAGTACGCCGATGCCGATGAAGAAGAAATCGAGGATCTCGGCACGCTGGACGACGAATCCGAGTCGGCGCCGCAGCAGGCCGCAGTGGCAGCGGAAAGCGCGGTTGGCGAGCCCAGCGAGTACGCCGATGCCGATGAAGAAGAAATCGAGGATCTCGGCGCGCTGGACGACGAATCCGTGTCGGCGCCGCAGCAGGCCGCAGTGGCAGCGGAAAGCGCGGTTGGCGAGCCCAGCGAGTACGCCGATGCCGATCAGGAAGAAGAGATCGCGGATCTCGGAACCCAGCCGGACGATTCCGGAACCGTAACCTTTGCCGAGGAAAAGCGGGCGGCTGCCGACAAGCTGGTCGGCGAGCCGACGATTCATGCCGACGAACCGGAGCCGAAAGCCACGCCCGCGGCACCGCAAAAACCCGCACCAGCAGCACCGAAGTTGATCACTGTCAATTTCGAAACCGAGCCTTTGTTCGGCTTCGACAGGTTCGAGATTCGCGGCGACCAGCGCGCGAAATTGAACGAATTGATTTCCGGCCTTAGCGGGACCCGTTACGATTCGATTGCCGTTGTGGGACATGCAGATCGCATCGGGAAGACGGCGTACAATCAAAAATTGTCGGAGCGTCGGGCATCATCCGTAAAAGCTTATCTGGTGAAAAACGGAATACCGTCCGCTAAGATCCATACCGAGGGCCGCGGCGAGTCGGAATCGGTCACCGGGGATGCCTGCAAGAAGACCCGCGGCAAGGCCCTGATCTCGTGCCTGCAGCCGGACCGCAGGGTGGACATCAGCGTCAGCGCAACCAAGAAGTCGAATTGATTCCCTACTCCGTCGCGTTTTCATCAAAACCCTGCAGATGCGGGGTTTTTTTTTGAGGTCACCATGCAGGACTCGAATTCCCATTTTGCCGCCGACCTCGTAATCGAGGCGTCCTGGATCATTCCGGTCGAACCCCACGGCACGGTGCTCGAGGAGCACGCGGTCGCGATCGCCGGCGGAAACATCGTGGCATTGCTGCCGACCGGCGAAATGAGCCTGCGCTGTTCTTCCGGGCAGACATGTCGGTTAAATTCGCATGTGCTGATTCCCGGGCTGATCAATTTGCACAGCCACGCGGCAATGACGTTGATGCGCGGGCTTGCCGATGATCTGAAGCTGATGGACTGGCTGTCGAATCACATTTGGCCGGCAGAGAACAGGCACGCGTCGTCGCAGTTCGTCTATGACGGAACGCTACTCGCATGCGCGGAAATGCTTCGCGGCGGCGTTACCTGCTTCAATGACATGTACTTCTTTCCGGAAATGACCGCGCGGGCAGCGCTGGACGCGGGCATGCGTGCCGCGCTGGGCATCATTCTGGTCGAATTTCCCACTGCATATGCCAGCGACGCCCAGGACTACTTGCGCAAGGGCCTGTCAATGCGCGACGAGTTGAAACACGAATCGCTGCTGAGTTTTTGCATGGCGCCGCACGCGCCCTATACCGTCAGCGACAAGAGTTTCGAGCAGATCCTCACGCTATCGGAACAGTTGCAGATACCGATCAATACCCATCTTCACGAAACGCACGACGAGATCGGCGAGAGTCTGGCAAAATTCGGCATGCGGCCCCTTGCCAGGCTGGAGAGACTGGGGATACTGGGTCCAAATTTCATCGCGGTGCATGCGGTGCATCTCGAGCCTGCGGAAATCGCGCTTCTCGCCCGTCTGGGCTGTTCGGTGGCACATTGCCCTTCATCGAACCTGAAACTGGCGAGCGGCATCGCGCCGGTGGACAGGATGCTGTCCGCGGGAATCAACATTGGCATTGGTACCGACGGCGCGGCCAGCAATAATAGATTGGATGTATTTTGCGAAATGCGGATGGCAGCCCTTTTGGCCAAGGCGGCCGGTAATAATGCCGAAGTCCTTCCCGCCCATACGGCCTTGCGCATGGCAACGCTCAATGCCGCTCAGGCGCTGGGACTCGACCGCAGCATCGGATCGATACAATCCGGCAAATGCGCCGACTTGTGCGCGGTGAACTTGGATTCGATCGAATTGTCTCCTTGTTATGATCCGGCGTCACACCTCGTCTACGCGGCGGGGCGCGAGGATGTGAGCGACGTGTGGGTAGCGGGCAAGCAGCTCGTCGGCTCGGGCCGCCTTCTGCACATGGATGAAAGCGGCATGAAGCACAAGGCGAGAGAATGGAAATCGCGCATTGCAGATTCGATCTAGAGCAAAAGAGGTATCAGAGAAAATGATCAACGCAGATCCGGTCGAACTGCAAAAATTCAGCGAGCTGGCCCATCGCTGGTGGGATCCGCGCAGTGAATTCAAGCCGCTGCACGATATCAATCCGCTGAGGCTGGGTTACATTGACCGAATTGCAGGCCTGAAAGGCAAGCGTGTCCTCGATGTTGGCTGCGGCGGCGGCATCCTTTCCGAAGCAATGGCAGCCGCGGGAGCCAGGGTGACGGGCATCGATCTCGGCGACAAACCGCTCAAGGTGGCGCAGATGCACCTGCTGGAAAGTGGACTCGAAGTCGAATATCGCAAAATTACGGTCGAGGAACTGGCCGACGAGCAACCACGGGCGTTCGACGTCATCACGTGCATGGAAATGCTTGAGCATGTGCCTGATCCCGCCAGTGCTGTCCATGCATGTGCGCGGCTGGCCAATGCGGGAGGCAGGTGCTTTTTTTCCACCATCAACCGCAATCCGAAGTCATATCTGTTCGCGATACTGGGTGCCGAATATGTACTGAACTTGCTGCCTCGCGGAACCCACGACTACGCAAGATTCATTACTCCGGCGGAACTCGCGGGTTTCTGCCGCCGCGCGGATCTGCAAACCGAGCACCTTGTCGGAATGAGTTACAACCCTTTTACCAAGACTTATTCCCTGGTGGCGGACACGTCGATTAACTATATTCTGGGCGCGCTGGCGACTTGAGAAACATTGCGCAACCTCAGGCCCTGGCTTTTGGCTTGGATCACCCCGTCATATTCAAGGAGATTTCGATGAATACGAGAATCTTGCTGACCACCGCACTGGTTGCATTGTTGACAAGCGCGCCGGGCTGTTCTCTGAAACCCCAGAATCTGCGAATCGCACCGGAAGTAGTAAAGGCCGTGCAAGCGCCGATTGGCGGCGGCAAATCAGTGGGGCTTCGAGTCTCCGATTCGCGCGCGGACAAGAAACTGGGAGAAGTCGGGGATCCGGATCGGAAAATGGTCGATGTTCGGATGGACGCAGATCCGAGTCCCGTGATCTACGAGCGATTAAAACAGGCGATGATCGGACTGGGTTTCTCGGTGGAACCTTACAACGACACAATGGATCGCACGCTGGATATCAAAATTGTCAATCTTCAATTGAAATCAATAAAGAAGCCGCTGACGTTTGAGACGGTACTTCGAGCCCAGGTCGGCGCCCGTGCGGTCAATTCAAATGCACATTACGACCGCCAATTTAATGTCAAGACACGCAAGGATGGGGTTGCGCCGTCGTACGAGAAAGAAAGCACGATGCTGGTTAACACCGCTATGACTCAGGTGCTGGAAGATTTGCTTGCAGACGAAGAATTGTTTGCCCTGCTTGCGCGATGACTTTGGCGTATCGACGATCGGGGGGTGCGGCACTTCAAAGCGTATTGTTCGACCTTGACGGCACGCTTGCTGATACGGCGCCCGATCTCGGATATGCATTGAATCAGCAACGCCTGGCTCGCGGGATGCCCGAACTTTCGATAGACGAATTGCGAAGCCATGCCTCTTCCGGCGCCCGTGGCTTGCTGCAAGTTGGATTCGGAATTCATCCTGATAATGCCGGCTACCCGGAACTGCGCGATGAATTCCTCGATCTGTATGAAAAGAATATTTCGCGCAACAGCACCTTGTTCGCCGGCGTGCCTGATCTGCTGGACGCGATCGACGCTCGCGGCATGACCTGGGGTATTGTTACCAACAAGGCGGAGCGCTTTACTTTTCCATTATTGCGTGCGCTTCGCTTGCTCGATCGCTGCGCATGCATCATCTGTGGTGACACCACGCCTTTTGCCAAACCTCATCCCGCGCCATTAATCGAAGCCATGTCCAGAATCGGGACCACCGCCACCCGCTGCATCTATGTCGGGGACGATGAGCGTGACGTGCAGGCAGGTCATGCCGCAGGCATGAGCGTGGTCGTGGCGCGCTACGGGTACCTGGGAACCGGCCGCCCCCCTGAAGAGTGGGGCGCTGACGTATTCGTTGACTCCCCGGCGGGGCTGCTACCGATCCTGTTTGATGGCCTGACCGTGATCTGATAGTATGAACGCCGTAGTGCTTTATTATTCGGGAAACAGCACCAAATCGTATTTATTGGGGGCGACCTGGTTTCGACGTGGGTTGCAAAGCAGTGCAGTGCATGCCAAGGCCCAGTTACCTTGTTAATACAGCTGGAAAACGTATAGTCGCAAACGACGAACGTTACGCTCTGGCCGCTTAATACCGGCCGGACTCCACACCGGTTCTCTCATGGGCCGGGCTGGGCAACCAGCGGTGGAGCCATATACGTGAGATCGTGCTGTAGCGGGTTACTTGCTGCGGTATTAAATCCAAGGTAACTCGCCGCTTCCCAGCCTGTCGGCCGGCGTGGAAGCGGTAAAATTAAATGACCTGACTACGCATGTAGTACTGCCTGTAGAGGACTTGCGGACGCGGGTTCGATCGAAGGTTGCCTTTACCCGCGAGGGTAAAGTGACGGCGGATGCCCCAGGAAGCATCCGTCGCGGCCGGCGAAACATTGCCGTCCGGAACGGGGCTCACATCGGTGAAACCTCAAACCGTCTTGCCAAGGACGGAGTGGCAACGCCGAGGGGTAGGAAGAAGGCCAACTTCAGGCCTGCCCTCTAGAGACTCATAGACTCGCCGACCGGCTCTGCCGGCGGGCGGGCACTAGGATCCGGAATATTGGATAATACGCCCCGCATCCCGGGCAACCGGGATGAAGGAATAGTCCAGCCCACTCCGAAAGGAGTGGAACAACTGTCCCGCCGCCTCCACCAATTTGGCAGAAAGCCCCCGGTCGCAAGCCGGGGGCTTTTTCTTTATCATTTCCTTTTCAGAATACAGGGTTAATCCATGTCCTATCGAACCGTCAAAACCCTTGCCCCGGTGGACGCGGCCTACATGGCCGGACTGATCGACGGAGAAGGAACGGTCACCCTGAGCCGACGCCATCGCAACGACCAACGCCAATTGGTCGTGAGCGTCGCCAATACCGAACGCGGGCTTCTTGAATGGGCACTGGATACCGCGGGTGCCGGGAAGATCACCGGAAAGCGAATCTTTAGTCCACTCCACTCGCCCAGCTTCACCTACTCGATTGCAAATCGTCAGGCCCTGCAATTACTCGAACAAATCGCGCCGTACCTGAGGTCTTACAAGGCCATGCGCACAAAACTCATCCTCCAGAACTACGTCAACCTCACCCCCCGGAACGGGCGTTATACCCAAGAGACGCACGCAGCCCGGGATCGTTTTCTCACCGCCGTACTGGGAATCAAAGCTCAAGGACCCACGGACCCAAGCACGATCGCGCAACCCGTGCCCACTACGCCCGAGGCGCAATTTCCAGCTGTCCTCCATGGCGCGCGCGCTGCGCCTGAATCGCCTTGATCATGTCCTGCGCCGCTGCGTCGCAGTAGGGCACGCGCCTCAAGTCGAGGACGGTGCGGGCGCTCGGGTCGCTTTGCAGATGCTTGGCGAGCGGATCAAGGGATGCGTAGAACAGGTTGCCGGTGACGATGATGCGCTCTTCATCGCCGTCGCGCGAGACGGACAATTTCACTCTGGACACGCTGACCACGAAGAAACCGACCGAGGCCACCACCGCAACGAGAATCCCGAACTCCAGGCCCAGAAACATGACCGACAGCAGCGTAATCAGGAACACGGCGCCTTCGACGCGGTGCTGCAATGGCCGAATCTCGTTGCCCTGGATCATGCCGATGCCCACGAGGGCCATGACACCAGCAATGACCGGCATCGGCAGCCAGGTCAGAAGCGGTCCCAGCACCCACGCGATGAGTACCACGGCGCCGGCCGCAATCATGCCCGCGAGAGGCGTGTGCGCGCCCATCTCCACAGCCACGCTGGTCCGATTGAAACTGCCGGAACCCGCGAAGGTGGAGAAAAACGGACTCAACGCGCTCGAGATGCCTTGCGCGAAGACCTCTTTGTGCAGATCCAGATTGCCGACGACGCTCGCCTTAAGGTCGCGGGAGATCACCAGCGACTGTGCCAGACCCAGCACGGCGATGGCGATCGCGTGCGGCACCGTCTGTTCCAGGAACAGCCAATGCTGCGGCCCCAAGCGCGGTACATTCAGCGGCAGGGCTTGCAACGTGACGTGGCCCAGCAGTTCCAATTGCGACAGGACTGGTCCGAGCAGCCCATAGATCAACCCGCCGACCAGGCTTCCGATCAGTACCGCGCCGATGATGTAACTGCGTGGCCAGCGTCTCTTCAGCAACAGACCGGCTGCGATGGTGACACCACTGATCGTCGCTGCGTACGGGTTGACGAGGTCTTGCCACGAGAACAGCACGATATAGAACTTCTCATAGAAGAATTGCGCCTCCAGCGGCGACAGGCCGAGCGCGCCTTCCAACGCGGAGGTGATGAGCCAGACGCCAACACCCACCTTGATACCTGTGATCGCCGCCGGACTGAAGTAGCGGAATACTGCCGCGCCCCGCAGCAACCAGATGCCGATCTGGATCAGCCCCACCATCAGGCTCAGCACGAGGACGAATTCCGTATACAGCGGGCTGCCGCGTCCTGCGAACGGCAGTACGGTCAGGCCAAGCAGGATCGACACCGCCGTGTTCGGGCCGCCCACCATCGGCGAGTTGCCGAAAAAACTCGCCAGGAAACCCACGAACACAGCACAGTACAATCCGTACTCGGGCGCGACACCGGCGAGGTAGGCGAACGTGATGGCCTGCGGGACAACCAACAGTGCCCCGGTGAATCCCGCGACCGCTTCGCGCTGCGCATCGACCGAGCGCCACCACGAGAAATCGGGCAGCGCCTCGCGTAACAAGCTCATTGCACCGCCGACGGGGCCCGAGCTGTCACGGGCTCGCTTTCCCGGTTATCGTGGAAAGGCGATGATAAATCCTCTCCGCCAGTTTCTTCAGGCGCCCGTCGCGCGGGTCGAAAGCACGGTGCTGGAGGTTGAGAAACGCGGCGACATCGAGCGCCTCCTGGTGCGTGAGGCTGCGCTCTTTGCCCATCGGCATATTGGCCCAGATGAATCCGGCAAGTCGCTGGATATTGTTGAGTCCGGCGCCGGCGTTGTAGGAGTTCAGCCCCCACACCGGCGGGATCGGGCCGCTGCCTTCGCCGTCGGCGCCGTGGCAGATGACGCACTCGCGCTTGTACACGGCCTGGCCGCGCGGCGGGTTCGGATCGGCCCCGGTGTCCGGCAAGGTGGGCACGCCCCAGCCCTTAGGCGGACGGCCGATCACTTCGCCCTCGGACAGGTAACTGATGTACGCCGCCACGGCCTGAACCTCGGCGGATTCCTCCGGCGGCATGACACCGTTCAGGCTGTACAGAAAGCAGTCGCGGACGCGCAGCCCGATGCCGTTGCGCACGCCGTTTTTCGAGCGCCACTTCGGATACACCCCGGCGACATTCAGCGGAAACCCGTCCGGCTGCGTGCCCCCTTTCAAATGGCAACTGGTACAGCTCAAGGCGCTACCGGCGTAACGCCCGGCATAGCGGTTGGTCTGCATCACGATGTTGTAGCCGAACACGACATTGCTCTCGTAGTCATCGAGCACCGCGCGCGCCTTCAACTCCTCTATCGTGGGACGCGCGAGCGCCGCAGGCGAACAACCGAGCAGGACCAGGATGCCCAGGATGGCGAGAAATGCTCTGTTCATGGATTTGAATCGCATGCAGCGCCCACCGGCCGCGGGCGAACCGCCGCCATCAGAAGCGCCCGGCGCGGTGGTACCCGCGCTGGGCGCGATGCTTCATCGTTGCGGGCTTAGCCGGCGAAGAGGTACGTGCAACCGCGCGCGACCGCACCTTGGCACGCCACGACACCCGAGGGAGCGTGGGCGATCCCGGGCAGCACGGCTGCATTCCAGTCGGCCTTGACGTCCTCGTGCTTCAAGCCCATCTGCTTGGCGAGCTCGCCGCTGTATAAGTGGATCGCCATGTCGCAGGCTACCACCCTCACGCCGCGATCGATCAGCTTCTGCATCGCCATGTCCGGAAGGAACGGCTCGCTCATGGTCAGATATCAGATAGTAGGGATTGCGCACGGCCGGCTTGCCAGTCGCCGGGTCATCGATCTTGAAGAACTCGCCGAGCTGGTACTTCTTCCAGGCGGAATCCTCGAGCGCGATCGGAATCCCATTGTGCCGCAGCACCACCACCGTGCCCACATCGCTCTCGGGGACGCCATAGGCCGGCGGCGCGGTAAAGAGCCACACCCAAGCCCATGCCAGCGCCATGCCGCCATTCGGTTCGCGCATGTCGAGCACGATCCGCTGTTTGCCGGGGATGCTATCAAGCCAGCGGGTAAAGTCGGTGGACGGACCCTGTGCGGCGGCGGCTGTCGCGACGGGCAAGGCCGCGCCCACGCCGATTGCGGCCATGGCGGCGGCCAGCCCAATGAAATCACGGCGATCAAGTTGTAGCTTCGTGTCTTCCATATCAACCTCCTCATGTGTGGCGTTGTTGGAATAAAGCCTGGCTGATTCGGCCTTGCCCGTGCAGTCGTACAGGCACCGCACAGTAGCGCGGACCTGCGGTTCTACGCCCGATCAGATCACCTCGTCGGCACGGATCAGGATGGAATCGGGAACAACAAAAAAGGCCCCCGACCGGGGGCCTTCTTCTTCAACCCTTCAGCGCTATTTTCCAGGCAGCATGCGCTGGAAAACCTTATCGCGATTGATCAGCAGATGCTTGAATGCGGCAAGCACGTGGATAACGATAAGAGCAATCAGGAGTGTTGCGGTTACCTCGTGAATTCCTTGCAACAAGTCGTAGACAATCTTGTTCTCCGATCCCATCGGAGGAATCTTGAAGAGTCCAAAATAATTCACGCCGTATTTGGTAAATTGAGTTCCGGAAAATCCCGACAGCGGCATCAGAATCAGGCACAGGTACAGCAATGCGTGGGCGATCTTGGACGCCTGAATCTCCCAGCCCGGCATCGACGGCGGGAGTGGCGGCGGCGGATTCTTCGCGCGCCACCATAGCCGCGCTATGACCAGAAGCGCGGTGGTGACGCCGATTGACTTATGCAGGTTGAAATAGAACGCGCGATCGGGCGTTCCCTTGGGAATATCCGTCATATACAAACCCAAGCCGATCATCGTGAAAACCAGGATCGCCAAAATCCAGTGGAAAACAATGGCTGTGGTCGTGTAGCGCGAATTGCTGCCGTTATTGATACTCAAGACCCCTCCCCTGAGCGACCTGCCCGTGAAATATCAGACCATGTCACGCAACCGTTAACGAATCACAACGCCCCATGGCCGTTTGCCCACGGGAATGTCCTTTATCTTCGTGTTCGTCGCCGTATCGATCACGGAGACCGAATCCGATCGACCATTGGCTACATAGAGTTTTCCACCGTCGGGCGTGATCGCCATGTTCCAGGGCCGTTTGCCGACCTCGATGGTGGCCACAATCTTGTTGCTCGAAGTATCGATTACCGAGACCGATCCATCCTTGCCGTTCGAGATAAACACGCGCGAACCATCGGGATGCACGGTTACCCCGTTGGAAAATTGGCCGCCCGCAATCACTGCTTTCACCTGTTGTTTCGCAACATCAATTGCGTATACGGTGCTGACAAACTCCGACGCCGCATAGGCTGTTTTACCGTCCGGCGTGAAACCGATGCCGCGCGGCCGCTTGCCGACCTCGATCTGGTTGACCTGTTTGCGCTGTGCCACATCGATCACATCGATCTGATGCGCTTCTTCCGCGCTCGAGAAGACCCACTTCCCGTCCGGACTGAACACGGCATGCTCGGGATTCTCGCCGCGCACCTTGACCAGAAATTCCTTCTTGTTGGTTTGCGTGTTGATGAACGCAATCGAATTGCTGCCTTCGACCGCAGCGACAACCCATTTTCCATCGGGGGAGATGCCGACGCCTTCCGGAGATTCCCCCAGAAAAATACTATCAATCGGTTCGAGCTTTTCCAGGTCGATAACTACCAGTGAATTGCGGGGCTGATCGCTGACGTACAGTTTCTTCCCGTCCCTGGAGGCAGCCAGGCCGCGCGGCTTGTCGCCGGCACGGATTTCCTTGATGACCACGTCCGTATTGGTATCGATTACCGATATCGTCCCGCTTTCCTCGTTCGGAACGTACGCGAACGGAGCAGCGCACGCACCAGTACAAAAGGTCAGGGCCAGCACTGAAACGAAAGAACCGAACATTATTTTCATTCTCTGCATCCACCGTCTGCTATGAGGGCGTCGAGCCTACAGACAGCCCTTGGCGATTTTATCTGCTTTAACGAGAGCGCCGATAGGCGCGCTCGAGAATAAAAAAGGGCTGCTCGAAAGCAGCCCTTTGGGTCGCGCTGTGCTATTAGCGGTTGAACACGTACATCGTGACTTCAAAGCCAAAGCGCATTTCGGTGTATTCGGGTTTGTTCCACATGGTAAAGCTCCTTATGAGTAGAGTTAATCCACTTGATCGTGCGTCGAGGCCGTTCATCACGACCATGGGAAGGATTCTGCGTCAACCCGCCCGCGATCCCCACAGGAAAAGCCTGAAATCCGACTCATGATTTTCATTAGATTTTTCCAGCCCGCAAGAAATCGACTGTCGGCAATAAATTCAGGGCGCCATAAGGCCTGCCCGAATGGCGATGATGGCCAGTTCGGCCGAATTCGATGCCCCGAGCTTCTGCTTGATGTTATAGAGGTGGGTACCGATGGTGCGCGGGCTGAGCGACATTACATCCGCGATATCGGCAACCGACTGGCCTTTGGCCAGCGCGAGGAAAACCTTGAATTCCTTTTCGCTCAGCATATCGAGCGGATTGCGCTCGCCATTGAGTTGCTGCATGGCAAGCTGCTGCGCGATCTCCGGTTCCAGAAATGTCTTGCCCTGGTGCACTTGCCGAATGGCCTGCATCAGGGCTTCCGCCGCACTGCGCTTGGTGAGGTAGCCGGCGGCTCCGGCCTTCAGCACCCTTCGCGCGTGCATCGCATCCTCGTGCGCGGAAAGAACCAGAATGCGGGCCGCTGGATTGCGCGCCAGAATACGGTCGATCGCTTCGAGGCCGCCGATTCCGGGCATGGATATATCCATCACCACCACGTCCGGTCTGACTTCCGGATACTTGCGGCAGGCATCTTCGCCGCTGTCCGACTCGGCAACGACCCTGATGTCCGATGAACCCTCCAGAAGCAACCGAAAGCCCATGCGTACCACGGCGTGATCGTCGACTAGCATCACGCTGATGTTCCCGATTGCCAATTTGCTCTCCACTCTGAATTTCTGCCATTAAGCGGCTTCGGCGCCACGAGAACCGATTGCCGGAGCCCTTACGGGTATGACGGCGGTTACCGTCACGCCGTCTCCGGGACTGCTGTCGATGCGCAATTCGCCGTCGAGTGCCTGAACGCGTTCGCGCATGCCGATCAGACCGAATCGCGTCGCTTCGCGACCGAGGTGCTGCGAAAAACCCTTGCCGTTGTCGCGCACAGTCACCTTGACCACATCCCCACGTTGCGCGTCCATGCGTCTTGCCACGTCAATGGTCGAACGCGTCGCGACAGCATGACGAGCGACGTTCGTCAGGCACTCCTGGACGATGCGATACACCGTGATGTTGATGGTCTCGCTCATCCCGTCGATCGCACCTTCGAGACGCAGATCACACGCGGTGTCCGGGTGCCGGCCGTGCCATGCCGAAACGGTATCCCTCAGCGTTTCGCTCAGTCCCAGGTGATCGAGCGCGGTCGGCCGGAGCTGGCGAATAATCCCGTGAACGACGTCGTAGATGTGCGAAGCAACGGACACGATAGTCTGCGCATTGGCATGAATATCCGGCGCCGTCTCTTGCGTGCGATTCGATATCGCAGTGCCGATGGTCTTGATCGCCGTCACGCATTGGCCAAGTTCATCATGCAGTTCCCGCGCAATGCTGCGGCGCTCTTCCTCCAGCCTCCCCTGTATTTCGCGCGTCAACTGGCGGTTCTGCTCCAGGTCTCGTTCGGCCTGCTGCACCAGCTTGTGCTCGGTGATGTCGCGCATGCTGCAGATTTCGCCGATGACCTCATCGTTCAAGGGGTCGACCAGCGGCGCCGCGGAGAGCGCAACATCGACCATGCGTCCGTCTTTGGTCAGGCGCTGGGTTTCAATCATCTCGATCAGGGCGCGTCGCTTCACGGTATCGAGATTTTCCTGAACTTCTCCATGCCGCTCCGGCGTGGTCAGCAGCGTTGCCGAACGCCCGACGATGTCCTGCGTTCGATAACCGAACATCCGCTCGGCGGCCGGGTTCCAGAAGGAAATCCGGCCCTCCAGATCGTGAATGATGATTGCGTCGCTCGATTGCCTCGCCACCAGCGCCAGCCTTCTGTTTTCGGCAAGGCTCTCTTCAAGGTTCTCGGCCATGCGATTGAAAACGTGGCCGATCGAATCGAATTCGGGAGAGCCGAAGAGCGACAGGCGCGTTTCGAATCGTCCCTTTTCCATCAGCGACAACCCGCCGAGGATTTTTCCGAGCGGTCGCAGTGATCGCCCCAGCAGCCAGAATACGACGATATTGACCAGGATGAAGAATCCGAGCATGAGCCAGAAAAACTGTGTGAAGTCGTCCCATGCATCGAGGACGGAGCGGGACGCGTCCGGAGTGATGACCACGCTGCCATTCAGAAGATTCAAGCGGAAATCGATCAACCGCGGTTTGACAAGATCGGTAAACCACTGCGGCGCCCAGCGTCCGCGCTTGTAGACCGGCGGTGGCGAGGTATAAAGAAGGTTGTCATTGCCGTCGTAGAGCCTGATCTCGTTTGCCCTCACCCTGCCCACGCGCTGCAGGAAGGACAGCAGAATCTGATTGTGGGGCGCGTCGTCGATGCTGGGACGCGTGTTCGCGATCACCGTTTCGAGCAACTGCGCGGTAATCCGGGTTCCCGCCTCCATTTCCTCGCGGATCGAGCGCCGGGTTTCTTCGAGCAGCAGATTGCCGGTGGCAATGGTAAACGCGACGATCACCAGAGTGATGACCAGGTTGATTCGAAAACGCAAGCTGATATTGCGCATTGGTTCACGCTTGCAAACGGGCGCGCAGGTGTCGGGTCGCGGCACACAATTCCTGCGCGATCTCCGGCTGCAGGGCCGAATGCCCGCCGCTTGCGACCATGCGCAGTTCGCAGTTCTCGATGGCCTGCGCCACCGCGAGTGCGGTCGAGGGGGGGCAAACCATGTCCATTCTTCCTTGCACGATGATCACCGGCTGATTTCGTATCCGCCAGAGATTATCGAGCAATTCATTCGGCCGCAGGAAGAAGTCGTGGGCAAGGAAATGCAACTGAACCCGCACTCGCGCCAGCATTTCCTGCGCCGACCCGGCGCCGCCGGAGGCGCAGGCGTTTGCGGGCTCCATGACTCTTGCTTCATAGTCGCACCAGCGTCTCGCCGCTGCCAGTGCAACTGCGTGTCCGGGAGCATCGGTCAGGCGGCGATAGTGCTCGACCAGAGGCCCGACGGCATCGCGGGAAAATTCCGCCCAGGCCTCTGGAACGAAGCTGCGCACGCCGGACAGAAACCAGTTCACCTCCGCGCGACTGCCCAAGAAAACGCCGCGCAAGATCATTCCGGCGACCCGATCAACATGCGCCAGCGCATAGGCGATACTCAGTGTGCTGCCCCAGGAACCGCCGAACAACAGCCAGCGCTCGACGTTCAGATCGCGCCGCAACGCGTCCATGTCGGCTACCAGATGCGGCGTCGTATTGTCGGAAAGCAATCCAACCGGGGTGCTTTGGCCGCAACCGCGCTGATCGAACAAGATGATGCGATACAAATCGGGATCGAAGAATCTGCGATGCGCGGGGCGCGTGTGGCTACCCGGACCGCCGTGAACAAAAATCACCGGAAATCCGTGCGGATTGCCGCTTTCCTCAAAATATATTCGATGCCCGCCACCGACATCGAGAAAGTCCCGATGGTAAGGCTCAAGCGGCGGGTAAGAAACTTCGCCGACGGCTTGGATTTGCTCTACAACCATGCCCGAGTAAATTCAGGCGCGATCAGGAGTCCTGCAGCCTGAAAACGATCGGAACGGATACGACAAGTGCTCGGCCGCGAAGATCTGCCGGCGCCTGCGGCAATGAGGAAACGCGGCGCACCATACGCAGCGCCTCTTCATCAAGAACAGCATACCCGCTGCTCTTGGCCAGGATGATCGCGGTCACTTTGCCGTCGGCCGCAATCTTCAGCAGGATTTCCGCGGTTCCCTGCCAGCCTCGACGCTGCGCCGGGGCCGGATAATTCTGAAAGCGCTTGATTTCCTTGGAGATCGATTGGCCGTAGGTCGCCAGCAATCGATTTTCATGCGCTTCATCCATCTTGGGCACGACGGCTTGGGGCTGCGCCGCCGCGACTGGCGGGGGCGGCGCGCTCGCGACCGGCAGAGGTGGCGCGCTCGCGACCAGCGCCGGTCCGATCTGGGTGATCGGCTCGGGTGACGGTTCCGGCCGGGGCTCGACGCGTGCGACCGGGGGTGGCTCGGGACGGGGCGCGATCGTCGGTTCGGGCCTGGCTTGCGGCCGAAGCTCGGCTTTGGGCTCGGGACGCAATTCAGGCCTGGGAATCGCCAACTCAGGCGCCGCTACGGCGCGCACCGCCGGAATGATCTCGGTGCGAGGAAGTGGCGGCGGCTCGGGCTGGGGCTGCCGCAGCGCCGGTTCGGGCCTCGGCTCGACGCGTGCGACCGGGGCGGGCTCGGGACGGGGCGCGATCGTCGGTTCAGGCCTGGCTTGCTGCCGGGGTTCGGCTTTGGGCTCAGGACGCAATTCAGGCCGGGGAACCGCCAACTCTGGCTCCGGTACGGCGCGCGGCGCCGGAATGATCTCGGTGCGAGGAAGTGGCGGCAGCTCGGGCTGGGGCTGTCGCATGGCCGCTTCGGGCTTCGGCTCGACCAGTTTCGTCGCAGCGACCGACTGTTTCTGCACAAGAGCGACCGCGGGTTCCCGTGTCGGCACGATCTCCACGTCCAACACGCGTGGCATCTCGATCGGCACAGAGCGCAAACCGGGTATCAGCGCGATCAAGACCGCATGGACCACCACCGATACGGCAAGCGCCACCTTGAAGGGGCGCTCGCGGTACCAGTCGGTCATTGGCGAGGCAAAATATACGCCCCTGTCGAGCACGGCATCAGACATGTTCGAAGGGTAGTGCAAGCTGTAGAGGTAAGTAAAGTTGGGGCGTGAAACTAATGAAAATCATGATGCCGAATTGGTGATTTTCGTAGGGGCCGGAAGGCCGCACATTGCGCAGAATACGCCGGACTCATCGGTTAACGCACTCGTTGCGAGGTCAGCAGCGGACCGGGACCGGTGTTTCGGCAGCTAGTCGGGAAATATCCCGCTGATTCTACAACCTAACTTTCTGGAGAAAACTATGTGGAGCAAGCCTGAGTACACCGAAATGCGTTTTGGCTTTGAAGTCACGATGTACATCGCCAACCGCTGATCAACGGCGTTGGGCTTGGACAAAAGCCCCATCGCGGGGCTTTTGTTTTTCTTGCAAGGCATTTCCAGAGAACCAGCGGCGATGAGAATAAGGGTACTGGGCGCATCGGCAGGCGGAGGATTCCCGCAGTGGAACTGCAATTGCCGCAACTGCGACGGCGTGCGCAAGGGCAGCGTGCGCGCGACACCGCGCACGCAATCTTCAATCGCGCTCAGCAGCGACGACGTCAACTGGATTCTGTTCAATGCCTCTCCCGACTTGCTCGCGCAGTACAAGGCGTTCGCGCCACTGCAACCCGCACGCGCCATTCGCGACACGGCAATCCGCTCCGTCGTGCTGATGGACGCGCAAATAGATCACACTACGGGTCTGCTGATGCTGCGCGAAGGACGTCCGCTCGAGATCTATTGCACGGACATGGTGCGCGAGGACCTGAGCACGGGCAATCCCCTGTTCAAGATTCTCGGGCACTATTGCGGCGTAAACTGGCACCAGGTTCCGACCAAGAGCGGCAGCAGCTTCCCGGTCATCGGCGCCGAGGAACTCACCTTCACCGCGGTGCCGTCGAAGAGTAATGCACCGCCTTATTCGCCGCACCGGGACAATCCGCTTGAAGGCGACAATATCGGCATGCGCATCGCCGACCCGCGCTCGGGGAAGGTGTTGTTCTACGCACCCGGACTGGGGGAGATCGAACCCCACCTCAAGCCATTTCTCGAGGAAGCGGACGTACTGATGGTGGACGGCACATTCTGGACGGACGATGAAATGATCAGACTTGGCCTTTCCAGGAAACACGCCCGCGACATCGGCCACCTGCCGCAATCGGGAGCCGGCGGCATGATCGAAGTGCTGAAGCCGCTCAAGGCGTCGCGCAAGATTCTCATCCACATCAACAACACCAACCCCATCCTCGACGAAGACTCGGACGAACGCCGGCAGCTTGCCAGCGCAGGCATCGAAGTCGCATACGACGGCATGGACGTGAAGCTTTGACCGGGAGACGAATAATCATGGGTGCAGCCGAAAATCTGCCGTGGAACAAGCAGGAGTTCGAGAGCGAGTTGCGGGCCAAGGGCAAGCGCTATCACATCTATCACCCATTCCACATCGCCATGAACAGCGGCAAGTGCACCAGCGAACAGGTGCAGGGTTGGGTTTATAACCGCTTCTACTATCAGATCAGCATTCCGATCAAGGATGCGGCCATTCTTGCCAACATGCCCGATCGAGATCAGCGCCGCAAATGGATCCAGCGCATCATCGATCACGACGGCGTCGAGGGGCAGGAAGGCGGTATCGAGGCCTGGCTGCGGCTCGCCGAGGCCTGCGGTCTGCGGCGCGAAGAGGTCACCTCGCTCAAGTTCGTGCTGCCAGGCGTGCGTTTCGCCGTGGATGCTTATGTCAACTTCGCTCGGCGCGCCCCCTGGCAGGAGGCCGCTTGCTCCTCGCTGACCGAACTATTCGCGCCTGAAATTCACCAGAAGCGGCTCGATAACTGGCCGCAGCATTATCCGTGGATCGAGCCGGAGGGCTATGCCTACTTCCGCAAGCGCCTGTCGGAGGCTCGTCGCGACGTCGAACACGGCCTGCAGGTCACGCTCGAGTATTTCAAGACCCGTGCGGAACAAGAACGCGCGCTGGGGATCCTGCAGTTCAAGCTCGACGTGCTGTGGAGCATGCTCGATGCAATGCAGATCAACTACGGCATCGGCGGGACCGGTAATGTCTGAGACCGCGCAATTCACGGATGACACCGTGTTCGAGTTGCAGCGCCACTTCCGCTTCCAGTGGGAGCCGGCGCAACTGGGTTTCGTTCTGCTCTACCCGGAGGGCATGGTGAAGCTGCCCGGCAGTTCCGGCGAAATCATGAAACGAATCGACGGCAAATTGACGGTGCGCGGCATCGTCGAAGACTTGCAAACCGCTTTCCCCGGTACGGACCTGCGAGGGGACGTCATGGGCTTCCTGGAGCATGTACATGGAAAAGGCTGGATCCGTCTCAAGCAAGCCGGGTAATCCGCTCTGGCTGCTGGCTGAAATCACGTACAAGTGCCCGCTGCACTGCGTGTTCTGCTACAACCCGGTGGACTACACGCGTTACGGCGAAGAGTTGTCGACCGACGACTGGCTGCGGGTATTGCGGCAAGGGCGCGAACTCGGCGCAACCCAGCTGGGATTCTCGGGCGGCGAGCCGCTGGTTCGCGATGACCTCGAAATCCTGGTTTCCGAGGCGCGCAAACTCGGCTATTACTCGAACCTGATCACGTCGGGGGTCGGCCTCAACGAGAAGCGCATTGCCGCGTTCAAGGAAGGCGGGCTCGATCACATCCAGCTTTCGTTTCAGGACTCGACGCGGGAGATGAACGATTTTCTGTCGAGCACGAAGACCTTCGCGCTGAAGCAGAAAGTGGCGAAGCTGATCAAGCAATACGACTATCCGATGGTGCTCAACTGTGTTCTGCATCGGCACAACATCGATCACGTGCAGCAGATCCTGGAAATGGCCGAAGCCATGGATGCCGAGTACGTGGAACTGGCAAACACCCAGTACTACGGCTGGGCGCTCGTCAACCGGGATCAACTGCTGCCGACCCGCGGCCAGCTCCAGCGTGCCGAGGAAGTGACCAACAAATTCCGCGAACGTATCGGCAACAAGATGCGCATCTTCTACGTGGTCCCCGACTATTACGAAGAACGCCCGAAGGCGTGCATGAAGGGCTGGGGCGCTCTGTTCCTCACGGTCACCGCCGACGGCGTAGCGCTGCCCTGTCACGAGGCGCGCATGCTTCCGGGGCTCACTTTTCCGAATGTGCGAGAACACGACCTGGGCTGGATCTGGTACGACTCCCCCGCGTTCAACGCCTATCGCGGCGACTCCTGGATGCAGGAGCCCTGCCGCTCCTGCCCGGAAAAAGTGAAGGACTTCGGCGGCTGCCGCTGCCAGGCCTACCTGCTGACCGGGGATGCGACCAATACGGATCCGGTATGCGGATTGTCGCCTTTGCACCACCTCGTCACCGACGTCGTCGCCAAGGCGCAGACGCCCGCGCCGAAAGCCGACGTCAAGCCGATCCTGTTCCGCGACGACAAGAATTCGCGCGCCTTGAGCAAGACGCCGGTCTAGCGTCCGGTTCGGCTGATTCGTGGCTGAAAACCATACGAGAATCGGCGCCATGAGCCCGGCGCCCGCTGAGCTGCTGGCCGTGAAGGCCAGCGGACTCGTCAAGCGTTACGGCGATGTGCTCGCCGTCGACCGCCTCGATCTGGAAATCCCAACCGGGCAATTCTTCGGGCTGCTCGGTCCGAATGGCTCCGGCAAGACTTCGACCATCCACATGCTGGCCACCCTGATTCGCCCCAGCGGCGGCAGCGCCAGCGTGTACGGACACGATGTCGTGCGCGATGCAGTCAGGACGCGCGCATCGATCGGTCTCGTGTTCCAGGAATCCGCGCTCGACCGCACCTTGTCCGTCGCGGAAAACCTGCGCTTTGCCGGCCTGTTGTACAACCTGCCTGCCAGGATCATCGAGCAACGTTGCGCGGAACTGCTCGAGCTGTTCGGTCTTGCCGACAAGCGCAACCGGCCGGTCGGATCGCTGTCCGGCGGCATGCGCCGCGCTCTGGACATCGTGCGCGGCGTCATTCATCATCCGAAAATTCTGTTTCTGGACGAGCCGACCATCGGACTCGACCTGCCGAACCGGCGCAAGATCTGGCGCTTCATCGAAAATCTGCGCGCGCACACCGGGATGACCGTCCTGCTGACCACGCACTATCTCGAGGAAGCGGACGCTTGCGACCGGGTCGCCTTCATCAAGGGCGGCAAGCTGGTGAAAAGCGGTTCCCCAGCGGAAATGGTCGCGGGCCTCGGGCGCTATATCGTCGAAATCGAAAGTTCCGACGCCAAAGCACTCGCGCAGCGCCTCGAGCCCACGCTCGGGGCCTGCCTGCTCGACGGCGATGTGGCCAATTTCCGCTATGCGGATGAGGATGTGGTCCGGCTCGCGGGGCTGCACTCCGAACCCGGCGCCCATATCCGCGCAGTGCGCTGGCGGGAGCCCAATCTCAACGACGTATTCCTGTGGGTCGCGGAAGGAAAAGCCTGATGGCGCATTGGCGGCCGGTTTACGCAGTGCTGGAGCGCGAGGTGGTGCGCATGTTCCGCCAGCGCACGCGGCTGGTATCCGCGATGGTGCGGCCGATGATCTGGCTGTTCGTGATCGGCGCCGGATTCGGCGCGGTATTGCAGCAGGCCGGCGGGGTCAGTTACCAGCAATTTCTGGTTCCCGGCGTATTGGGCATGACGATGTTGTTCGGCGCCATGCTCGCTGCGCTGACGATGGTGTACGACAAGGAATCCGGCGTCATGCGCATGTTGATCGTCGCCCCTTTCCCGCATTACTGGATCGTCGTCGCCAAGATGCTGTCGGCGGCCCTGGCCGCGGTCTTGCAGGCGCTGCTGTTGCTGATTTTGCTGGCGGTGCTGGGCTATCTGGACGCGCAAACGCGCTTCGTCCTGCTGCTTGTGGGGCTGGTGGCGACCTCCGCGGCTTGTGCCGGCATCGGCATGCTGGTGGCCGCCTTTACCCGCACGCTGGACAACTTCGCCGCGATCATGAATTTCGTCATCTTCCCGGTTTTTTTCCTGTCCGGATCGCTGTACCCGGTAAGCCGTTTGCCCGCTGCGCTCAAGGCCGTGGCCCTGATCAATCCCTACACTTACGGGGTGGATCTGCTCAAGCATGCGGTCCTCGGCGTGCTTCCTTCCGGCATGGGGGCGGATTTCGCAATATCGACGGATATCGCAGTGCTGGCCGGATTTACGGCGGCGGCATTGCTTGTTGCAAGCTGGCGATTCTCCCGCGAGAGCGCCTACGAACCGATGATCCACATCCTCACCGGGAAGCGCGAAGGCTAAACCCACGAACCGGAACCAACCATGAAGGCCCTGGT